>Ga0209098_1000584_pt1 | contig 39541 bp, 53 predicted proteins | sample AD_JPNHW1_MetaG_FD_184429 | JGI IMG/M metagenome (GOLD analysis project Ga0209098, IMG submission 184429) | Active sludge microbial communities of municipal wastewater-treating anaerobic digesters from Japan - AD_JPNHW1_MetaG (SPAdes) (version 2) | ecosystem: Engineered > Bioreactor > Anaerobic...
TTCGTCAGCGGACTCGCGCCTTATGTACGTGTTGAGCACGTCGTGCCTCCTGTGTATGGACGATGCGGCGGGCAGGGACAACTCGACTCGCTGTCCCCGCCCGCAGAGGCACTGTCAGTAACCCGGCTGGCTGGCGAGGTCGGACTGGGTCTGCTCGGGAGCCGCGAGCGCCGCGTAGTCTACCCTGCGCTCGGGGAGGGCGAGGCGCTCTTCCTTGGTGAGCGCGTACTGGCGCTCGTTGACGTAGCCCTCGAACTTGATCACGGGCGCGAACCACGAGCCCTTCTCGTTGCTCCGCTTCTCGTTGGTGAGCTGCCATATGAGGTAGTAGGGCCGGGCCTTCACGCCGTTCTCCATGACGTGCGTGACCATGAGGCGGTTCCACTCCTTCGCCGCCTTAATCATGGACGAGGAGAGTGAGAGTACGCACGGGCCCTCCGACTCGTGGCCGTCGACGAGGATCATGTAGACGTAGTTCTCTTGCAGGAGGTTGCCCTCCTTGGTCTTCCACGCGCCGAAGGTCCTGTCGACGGCGATGCGCTCGGCATTCTCGACGTCGTGGTACCCGACGAACCCGCCACGGTTCGGCTTCCACTCAATGTAGATGTGCTCGAACTTGAGCACGATGCACCTGAGCGTCTTTCCATAGCCGTCCTTCGTGAGGGTGTTGAAGAAGTCGCCCTCCTTCAGGCCGGGAATCTGGTCGGGGTTGTCCTCCTCGATCTGTGGGGTGAGCTTCTGGGCGATGCGCACGAACGGCACCGCCATGGTGTCCATGCGGACGTCCTCGAACCCCTTGAGGTCGTCGCCCGCCATGTCGAACTGCTCGGCGGCCATCTTGAGGGTGTCCGTGGTCTTCTGCTCGTTGGTGTCCATGATTGCTCCTTTACTCAACACTGCTCGCGGCGCTACGCGTCGCTTACTTTACCTTGGTGGAGAAGAACGTGAAGGCGTTCATCACGCCCGCGACGTCTTCCTTGCGAAGCGCCCGCCCGCTCGCCACCGCCTCTGCGCGCTCCTCGGGTTCCATGTCGAGCGCGAGCAGTTTCGTGGTGTACGCCTTGAGGGTCTGTGGGTGCACGCCCCTGTCGGACGTGAAGGCGTACTCGTAGCCGTCGAGGAAGGTCATCAGCTCCTCGAGCTTGGCGTCGGACATCCTGTCGAAGTGCACGTGCAGTTTAATGATGTCCTGCTCGTTGCGCCGCCTGAGGAACTCGAAGAACGCCGACTGTTTCTCGGGCGGCACGGACACCGACACGTTCTCCTTGACGATGACCTTCTTACCTGACTTGAGCCGCAGCTCCGAGAACCCGTGCTGCAGCATCACGCTGGGTATCTCGTCCTGACCGAGGCGACGGAGCTTCTCAGTCTCCGCCTTGAGTTCCTCGGTGAGGTCGTCGACCACGCTCGTCTGTCGCACGAACGCGTCGACGAGGTCCTCGAGCTGCTTGAGCTCTGATCCACTCGTGGCCTCTGCCTCGGCCGGCGTGACTGCGTCGTCGAGCAGAAACTTGGGCGCGCGCTCTGCATCGCTCATCCCACTCACCTCCTAGTACAACGAGAACTTTGTCAGGTAGAGCTCCATGAGCTCACCGTTTCGCGACAAGAAGTCAATGGCCTCGTGTATGGTGTCCTCGACCTCGGCCTGCAGGTCATCCCAGCTCTTCACCTCGTACTCGACGGCGTGGCGCGATATCAGCTTCTCGCTCGCATTGAACTCGCCTACCAGATACGTGAACTTCGACACGTGTTCGTTGAGACAGTAGAGCTTGTGCTGCGCCGTCGACAGGTACTTCTTCTCCCCCTTGTAGTCGCTCGTGGTCTTTATGTCCTTGATGTGGTCGGGGAAGAACACGTCAATCTTGCCATAGATGCAGTACTGTTCGCCGTCTATGGTCATGTACGACTTGGTCTTACGCTGGAACTGTCCGCCCCTGCACTGCTCGACGAACCACTTGAAGTCCTCGGAGCTCTCAAAGGGTTTGGTGTTGCCCGCGCACGCGTACACCGCGTCCTCGAACTTCGTGCCGAGCAGCAGTGCGGGCCCGGGCGGGGCACTGTAGTCGCGCGCGAGCGTCGCGCGCAGGTCGTGCACAGCCTTGGACTTCCACGAGTCGGGGCAGTGCTTGAGCCAGTCGATTGAGCCGAGCAGCGAGGCAGTCACGAGACGACTCTTTGGCATCTATTCCTCCTATCCCTCTATGTCGCGCAGTCTCGGGCTGCGCCTGCGCGCCGCGTCGGACTCGGCCTGCGCCTCGTCGTACGCGTCGCCCAGGCCCAGCAGGTCTACGCGCAGTATCCTTCCAGTGCTGTACGCCTTGACCAGGGCGGCCAGGGCGTGCGCCATGTCCCACTCGGGTACCTCGCGCTTGTCGCGCTTGACAGTCTCTAAGGTGTCGGCGAATACTTCGTCGCTCACCACGGCAAACACTCTTCTCGGCATGTCAATCTCCTAGCGTGAGCGCATAACTCATGAGCTTATAGCAATCGTCGGCCTGCCTGACGGCGTCGCCGAGCGAGCAATGCTCCGGTAAACTCCGCAGCTCGTCGAGCCGCGAGAACAGGTTGAGCTGCTCTCCGTTGGGATGAGTCACGTAGACCAAGACCTCGGGCGGCACCATGCGACGCAGCGTCCTGTAGCACAGTTCGTTGTAGAACTTGAACGGCCACTCTACGCCCGCGGCCACGAACGCGGCATGGAGTATAGGCGCGTCGAAGTTCGCGCCATTCGACCACACCACTACATCTTCGGGATCGAGCGGCTCGTTGTAGGCATACGACAGCGCCCACTCGCTGAACTGCCTGCATGCGCTGGCCAGCGGGACACGCGGCGGGCTAAACAGTTCGCGACACACGACGGTGTTCTGCTTGGTCCACCACGCGATGGTGGCCGCATCCATGTGCAGACCCACGCCTATGCACGATGCGACGTCGACGAGTTCGTGGAATACCTTGTGCACCTCCACGCCCTCGGGCGTGAAGAACGCCGCGCCGATCGACACCACTGCGCAGCCCGGGCGCGTGCCCAATGTCTCGATGTCCAGCATCACGTGATACTTAGTCTGCAGGTCGTTAGTCATACTACTCGCTCCTTTCCTACTGACTATATGGCGTCACTCACTACTCGCATGAATGCATCACTGGACATGCGTCGAGTCCCCCTGCTCGGCCTCAGCCTGCTCTGCCGGTTCTGCGAACAACTCGAGTAAGCTTACAGACTTGAAGTAGTCATTCATGTCGCGGCCCTGTCGTATGTTCTCGACTATCTTCTCGTCCACCGTGCCCTTGACTATTATGTCCTTGTAGACGCACGTGCACTTCACACCGATGCGGTGACTGCGGTCCTCGGCCTGGAGGCGCGCCTCGGTGTCGAAACTGTTCGAGAAGTAATACTGCAGCGTGGCGTTCTGCAAGTTCAGGCCGAAGCCCGCCGTGGCGGCGTTGCCCACGAACACGTCGTACTCCCCGGCCTGGAAAGCCTTTATGATGCGCGAGCGCTCATAGTCGCTAGTTCCTCCGTAGTACAGGCAACACCGGTAGTCGTGCTTGAGCTGGTCATAGATGTACTTCAGCTCGGGCACGAAGTGCGCCCACACTATGACCTTGGTATCAGACCCGACCTCGTCTAGGTCCTCGCGCAGCGCCTCAAGCTTGGCGTTGTAGGCGCCTATGAGCTGGCCGTCAGTCACCTGCCGCTCGTACCACACTCGCGCCGTCGGGTCAAAGTGCTTCTCGTCGCGCACATACGGGAAGAACCCGCCCACGACCTGCATCAGGCGTGTCATGAGCGCGACCTTGTTGAGCACGGTGAGTTCCTTGTCCGCGTACTGGGCTATGAGGTCGTTCTTGAGCGCGCGGTACACTTTGGCCTGCTCAGGCAGCATGTCGACGTACAGGGTCTCGTACACCTTCTCGGGCAGGTCGAGGCAGTCCTCCTTACGCACGGAGAACACGTCCTTGGCTATGTACTCGCGCAGCTCGTCGAGGCGCTTGAAGCGCGTGTACTCCGGGTGCTCGGCTATGTACCTGACGTTCTTCTCTGACACGCCACGAAGCGTGGCGATCACGTCGTAGTCGTCGGGCATGAGCTCGCCGCCGCGCTGCGCGCGCGTCTTGGCGATTGCACTGGCGACCTGGGCGTACGTACGCTCGTCGATGAGCGTCTGGAACTTGCCGCCCGTCTTCTCGTTCGTGCCCTTCATCATTATGCCGTAGCGGTGCTGGAAGATGAAGTAGTTGCAGTCAAAGTAGTTCGCCCGCAGGAACTCCATCTGCGACCACAGGTCGAACGGACTCTTGGCCACGGGCGTGCCCGTCAAGATGGCGCGCTGCCCGTACTTCGTGAGCTTGTGCACGACCTTCGTGCGGCGCGCCTTCTCGTGCTTAATGCGAGTGGCCTCGTCCACGACTATGAACGCCTTGTTGCACTTCACGAAGTCCGCTATGAACGGTATCACCGTGTCGCTCTGCAGGGCCTCGATGTTCACGGCCAGCACCTTGAGGCAGTTCATGTTCGTGATGATGAAGTCCATCAGCAGCTTGGTGTAGTAGCTCCGGCCGACGAGTCCAGACTTCCACGTGAACGCGCGATAGGGCACTGGACAGTGCTTGGGCAGCTCGTCACGCACCCACTGCTCGTGCACATGATTCGGGGCCAGCACAAGCATCGCGCTGGCCTGTCCGGTCTTGTACTTGTGGGCGGCGATGTCTATCGTCACCTTGGTCTTGCCCGTGCCCATGTCCATGAACAGCGCGAAGTACGGGCTGTCTCTGAACTTCTCAAAGGCCTTGAGCTGGTGCGCGTAGGGTTCGGTCTTGAACTCAAACGCGCCCGACTCCCTCTCCTCGCTCATGTAAACCTCCTACTCACTCGCAGCCGCGCCAGGCGGCGCGGTCACTATCTCGCCTTCCTCGTTGTAGTAGTACACGTCCGTGGTGTTGCGCCCGGGCGTCGTGAACGGAAACTGGGTCAGCTCACCCCACGGGATGAGCGGCTTCGTCATCTTGTACACGACCCTGAGCTTGCGCAGCCTGTTGCCGTACGACATGAGGAAGCGCACGTTCTGCTCAGAGCGATTGGTCGCCATCGCGAAGCCCCGGACCGTGAAGTACCGCTCGCCGTCTATCAGCTCCGTCATGTCGATGGGCTTCATGCTACGCGCGCCTCCCCGCATAGAACGCCTCGCACCGCGCCTCGGCGGCTAGGAGGTGCTCGGCGGCGAACTCGCCTGCAGTCCTGCCGTGTAGTCGCGCGAACTCCGGCCTGTTGAAGGCGGCGTTGTACTGCACCGACGGCGCGTCGCGCTCGATGTTCGGGTCGCCGACCCACCCGCGCATCTTGTGAGTCTTGACCGCGCCCGGGTAGCGCTCCTGCAGGTACTTGACAGACTGCCGCTCGAGCTCGATGCTGCGGTAGGTGCTGCACCCGCCCGGGTTGTTCACGTTCTCGGGAATGAACAAGAAGCGCAGGCGCGTCGTGAGCCAGCCCTGGGTGAGCAGCATGAGCGACAGGTTGAGGTCGCACCGCGCCTCGATGTGCTTGCCCTGCCAGAACCTGTGCTCGGGGTGCGCGGCGAAGTGCGGGATGTAGAAGCTGTACGCCCACATGAGGGGCACACAGTACTTGACGAGCCCGTCGCCCTCGCTCCTAGCGCCGGGTGTGTTGCGTTTCATTATGCTGCACAGCGACGCCGCTGGCGCCTCCTCGCACGTCATGGCCGCGAACATGTCGAGCCCGTGCTTGAGTTCCTCCGGGTCCGCGTAGACGAGCTTGGGCCACACCTCGCGCGACCGCGAGTCGAACGCCTTGAACCACAGGTCGTCGTCGAGCACGACGAGGCGCTCGACGTTGTCCCTCGCGCACTGGTCGATGAGCGAGTCGTAGGTCTGCGCCGCGCCGAGCGCGCTCGGGTCCTGCAGCACGAGGGTGGCGCCGAGCTTGTTGGCCATCAGGCCATAGGCCGAGAGCTGCAAGTCGTCCTCGCGCACGTAGAGCTCGAAGGGTATCCCCGCCGCGGACAGTCGACGCGAAGTGTTGAACGTCGCCTGCGCGTTGAGCCACGCCGCGCGCTCGCGCGACGGCACCACCAGTCTGTAACTCATGACTTCCTCCTCACTATGAACGCGTGTTTATAGCTCACAGTAGCGCCACCGCCGCGCCGAGCAGCACGAATCCCACGACCACTGCCGCGAGGCTGTCGTGCGTGTTAGACGCCCGCACCGCCGCGAGGCCCGCCAGCGCGCACGCCGCGGACAGTGCTGCACGCCGCCGCGTCACTGGTCCTCCCACGGGTTGTCAGCCTCTGCCGACACGAAGTCTGTCACCTCGTCGGCGCGGTTGAGCAGTGCCAGCATCGCGTCTATCGGCAGACTCAGGCCGTTCTTGGTCCTGTACCACTTGCCGTCGTCGGCCTTGAACCACCGCCGCATCGACGCGCTCACGCGTCCATTGAAGCAACTCACCTCGGCGTACGCGTCGTCGCCGAGCGCGAGCAGCCTGTGGCCGCGCGCGGCCTCCTGCTCTACCGGACTCTGGTACTCTGTCACGCTTGCCTCCTCATCGCGAGCGACTCTCCAGTCGCCGCCTCTATCAGCCGCCGCATCGCGGCAATCGTGTCGACCTGCACGACCATCGACGGCGCGCAAGACCTGTCGAGTAGGTACGCGTAGAAGTTTCCGGGCGTCGTGTAGTCCACGACCGCGCCGTCGTCGCCCTGCACGCGCGCCCACGCCAGGCTCTTGAAGTAGTGCGCCTCGAGCAGCTTGCTCACGGCTGTCGACCCGGGCGCGCGTCGAGCGCGCCGACGTCAACACACTCGGCGTCGACGGTCACCTCGAGGTCAGCCTGCTGGAAGCGCGGGCAGAGCGCGTACACCGCGGCCGTGCACGCGCGAGGCGCGCAGAGGAGCTGCCCGGTGAGCTCACAGGCCTGCACCCACTCCGACGCCACGGGCGGGCGCCTCTGGCGCAGCACCTGGCGGCAGGGCGCGGGCTCGTTGGCGAGGACGACTAGACGGGTGTCGGGGTGTGTCGAGTGGCTCAGGTCGAGGTGCGCGCAGCCGCTGAAGGCCAGCCGTGCAGTCGCGCCGTCTGGCGCGCGCGTTATTCGCCGCATTGTTCTTCTTCCTCCTACTCACTCCGGGCGGTCAGGCTGCCCGGCGATGATCGAATTATATCATATATATCGGCACCTGTAAATACTAATTTTCTATATATATAGAAAATTGAATATTAGGATCCCTCTCAGGCAGCCCCAGGAGGACCGTAGGCGCGCCCGGCGGGCGAGGTCGTGTACTTCATTGCCCGGACCTCCGCGGGCGCTGCGTAGGGCGCCTGGCGCGCTTCCAGGGAGGTTCTGCGCGCCTCCCCGCACAGCGATTGATCAACCCGCCGGGGACAAAAAAAAGACCGGCCCCTAGGGGCCGGTCTTGAGCCGCCAGGCGCGGCGCCTAGAGGTTGTCGACCTTGCTCGAGGGGACGTACCCCTCCCAGCCGGCGGGCGGCTCGGCGCCGAGGCCCTCGACGTAGTAGGCCTCTTCGTCCTCGTGGAACTTGACCCAGACCCGGTCGGCCGGGTTCGGGCAGAGGACGAGGATGCGGGCCTTGGTGACCATCTCCGGCCGGCCGATCTTGAACTGCCGGAAGATGTCCATCTCGCTGAGGCCCTTGCCCGCCTCGTGCGCGGCGAGGAAGGCGTCCCTGAGGTCGGAGTTGATCGTGCGGACGGCGGCGCGGGGCGCGACCTGGGCGCGGCCGATGAAGGACTCGATGTCCGCCTTGAGGGACCCGAGCTGGTCGGCGTTGTCCTTGAGGAACTTCACGATGCGCTCGCGCGCCTCGTTGCGGGCCTTGCGCTTCGCGTCGAGGGCAGCCTGCTCCTCGGGGGTGCGGGTCTTGGCGGTACCGATCACGTCCTGCTCGAGCTCGTCCTGCTTCTTGGCCATGTTAGGCCTCCTACCTAAAGATTGCCAGCCTAGGGCCGGCTATGGGCGCCGCGGGGAGTCGGACCCCGCGCTCGCGGCCACCGCCTCACCCAACGAAGACCACAGACCTCTTGTCGAAGTAGCTCGCGATCATGTGCAGGCGGTTCAAGTCCCGGACGAACTGCCGCGCCTCGGGGACCGTCTTGCCGATCCGGCGGGCGACGTAGCTCATCGCCATCCGCCTGCTCGACTCACCCTCGACCGCCCTGGACCACATCTGCCGGAGAGCCTCGCGCTTCGTCATCTTCCCGCCGATCGTCCTCGTCTTCTTGCTCATCTTGTCCTCCTACTGACTTCGATCGATCCCTCATCGATCATCTGATAATACCAATATACCACGTGTTGCCCGGGGCGTCAATAGAAAATCGCACTTTCCTGCACGATTTTTATGTTGACACTCTCAATGAAAGTGTCACGCTCTCCGCTACGAGGGAGCGCCAAGCCGCAGGCGGAGCCCTCGTTTCGGCCGGTAGCGAGCCGGCCTCGTCAGGCGGAGGTCGTTACCAGGTGAAGGTCGCCAGGTGGGCGCGCGCCACGGCCTGGACCCAGGCGTTGAAGTCGGCGGCGTAGGCGAGGTCGCCCTCCCTCGCCACCGCGCGGTACAGGGCCGCGATCCCCGCGACCATGGCCTCGTGGTTCTTCTGGACGTACCAGTCACCAGCCAGGTCTGGGTCAGCTCTGATCGCCTTCAGGACTTCCTGCTCAAGTTCTTTCATAGTTGCCTCCCGATATTGTTAATATACCACAGTACTTCCAGCCTGTCAACCAGAATCGTGCAGCTCACAGCCCGAACACCCGGTCCTCGCGGACCTTGAATGTCTCGGTCACTCGGCCCGCGCGGACCTTGACTAGGATGATGTAGCCATCTTGCGAGACGTCCGCCACAGTCCACCTGCCAAACTTTTTCGTCGTGATTCGATCGCCTACCGTGATAAAAAACTTCTTGTTCATACTGTCCTCCTCAACCATCTGATAAGACCATCATAATGAGTAGGCAGATCAATGTAAATAGGTCGTGCGAGGTTGTTAGAGCAGGCTAACACTCACCTGCCTGGCCACAGGTCGATTGATTGATCGATGATCGACCGGCGCCCTATATAATAGAAGAGAACGGTGCGGGGTCGGGGCGCCGGTCGAATAATTCATTATGATAGAACGAATTATGCGATCGGTGACCTATAGAATAGAAGAGAATGACCGAGTCGAATAATTCATTATGATATATAGAATTATGCAGGTGACACGCATAATTCATTATGACAGAACGAATTATACAGGGTGACACGCTATAGGGTGGTCAGTGTCACCATGAGTGTCACCCGATAATTCTATATGTCATAATGAATTAGACGCCCCGGGTGACACTGGTGACGGCGGTGACGGCACTTTGGACCGTGGACCAGTTAAAATCGACCCTAGTCAAGAATCATCGCCGGCGAATAATGTCACCGTGTCACCCGGTGTATCTAATTCTATATGATAGAAAGAATTAGAGTGGTGACATTGAGGTGACACTGGTGACAGCGCCCTGATAATTCATTATATTATATAGACATGCGGGTGACAGTTTCTATTTCATTATCACATATAGACTTATCTCACAACCTTCAAGAATGCGCCCGTTGTCAGGCAGCCATATAGATAGACGGCGAGGGCCTGCCGGGCGCATCCTTGACAATCCTAGGGCTATGTGTAGTTGGTTGCTAGACAATGACTTATGCGGGCTTGTTTCGTCTAACTTCTGGCTATGAGGCTGTAACCTGGTGTTTCGTCTAACCTCTCGTTATACTCTGATAACGCCGAGTTGTTTCGTCTAACTCTGGCTGTTTCGTCTAACCTCTCGCGCGAGTTGTTTCGTCTAACTTCTCACCTCTGATTTATAACTCTATTATAATATTACGTGTTTAGACTATCGCCCCGTGCGTTACTTTTCTATTGACAAGGTATATAATCACATTGAGACACACGTGGACAACGATGGCGCCCAGGCGAGGGCAGTGTACGCCGAGAAGCTAGAACTCGTGTTCCAGTCGTACGAGAGCTGTCTGGACCTCGAGCTCGCGCTCGCCATAGTGCCCCTGTCCGACGACGAGCGCGCGCTCCTGCGCGCCGACCGCGACCTCGCTGCGCGGGTCGCCCTGTGCGACGCCCGGGTGAAGGAAAAGCTCATGCTTGACCTGCGCGTGTTGGCCACGAGCGCGTCGAGTGAGGGCGTGCGCCTGTCGGCGATCAAGGAACTCGGGCGCACCGTGTACCCCGAGAGGTTCGAGGAGAAGCTCAAGGGCGAGCTCGACCTCAGGCACTCTGGCCGCGTGACGGTGGTGGATGATGTCTGAGGTAGTCGTGCGGCTGTCGAGCCTGCTGGCGCCCTCGTTCGCCGACTTGCACCGCGAGATCAAGGCGCGCCGGCCCTCCGAGCTGTGGTGTCGCGGCGGGCGAGGCAGCACGAAGTCGTCGTACATCTCGCTCCTCATCCTGCTTGAGTTGACCCGCGACCCGGACGCGCACGCGTTCGTGTGCAGGCGCTACGACAACGAGCTGCGCGACTCGGTGTTCGGGCAACTCCAGTGGGCAGCCTTCCACCTGCGCGTCGACCACCTCTGGCGCTTCATGACCTCGCCCATGCAGGCTGTGAACGAGGAGACGGGACAGAAGATACTCTTCCGTGGCGTCGACAACCCGCTCAAGGCGAAGTCGATCAACCTCGGCAAGGGCTACATAAAGATAGCCTGGTTCGAGGAGGTTGACCAGTACGGGAGCATGGACGAGATTCGGTCAATACTCCAGTCAGTCTTCAGGGGCGAGGGCAAGGACAAGCTCGCGCTCTTCTCGTATAACCCACCCAGGTCGGCGCGCGCGTGGGTGAACCGCGAGGTGACTATCACGAAGCCTGGCAGGCGCGTGCATACCTCTGACTACCGCACCGTGCCCGTCGAGTGGCTGGGCGAGCGCTTCATAGCCGACGCACGCCACCTCGAGCAGGTCGACGAGGTCGCGTACAGGCACGAGTACCTCGGCGAGGAGGTCGGTACCGGCCTCGAGGTCTTCAACAACGTGACCGTGCGGCCGATCACCGACGACGAGAAGCTGAGTTTCACGAGCATTCGGCAGGGACTAGACTTCGGCTACGCCGCGGACCCGCTCGCGTTCGTGCGCGTGCACTTCGACGCGCGGCGCAGGCGACTGTTCGTGTTCGAGGAGATACAGGGCGTGGGCCTGCTCAATCGCGCCTTCGCCGCCAAGACCACGGTGGACCAGCGACGCCTCTTGACTCGCGCCGACAAGGCCGAGCCCAAGAGCATCGACGAGCTGAAGTTCGACCACGGGTTCAACATCCTCGGCGCAGACAAGCCGCAGGGCTCCGTGGAGCACGGCGTGAAGTGGTTGCAGGAGCTCGAGGAGATCATCATTGACCCGCTCGCCTGCCCCCTCGCCGCGAAGGAGTTCGTCAACTACGCGCTCGAGACCACGAGGACGGGCGACGTCATAAGCAAGTTTCCCGATAAGAACAACCACACGATCGACGCAGTGCGCTACGCGCTCGAGGACGAGATACGCGCGGTGCGCAAGAGCGCGGTCGAGTATGAGCCCGCGATACCAGTGGTCAATCACTGGAGTTGAGGAGGAGAGCGAATGGCGAGGCAGACGCTGGCGTGCGTAGGCAATCAATCAATAACAGCCCGCGTGTCCGGGGCTAAGCGCGTGCACGACAAGGGCGCGAAGGGCGAGCGCGACCGTGCCGTCATTCTCCACTCGTACTACGCGATGTGTCGCGAGTTTCGGGTACCGAGGGACGAGCGCCTCACCGCGCGCGAGGTAGCGTCCATGACCACGAGCCAGCTCTATCAGGCGAGCAAGGACTTGTACAACAACTCGTCCCTGCGCGACGCCCAGCGACTCGCGCGCAAGCTCGGCGTAGACAAGACAGCGCCCACGACGCTGCTCGGCAGGGCGCGAGTGGCGCTGGTCGGGCTGGCTCGCGGTATACTGTGCAGACTGCTGCGCCCTCTGCTGCGCGGCGGGAGGCAATAGCATGGGACGCACGCGGGCAGAGCGCGACGCCGAGGTGCTCGCCGAGGCCAAGTCGAGGTTCGACGTCATTAACGCAGCGGTGCGCGACGAGCGCGCGCAGTGCCTCAACGACCGGCGCTTCTACTCGATCGCGGGCGCGCAGTGGGAGGGCGACCTCGCCAAGCAGTTCGAGAACCGCCCGCGCTTCGAGGTGAACAAGGTGCACCTCGCGGTCATCCGCATAATCAACGAGTACCGCAACAACCGCATCACGGCGGACTTCGTGTCGAAGGACGGCGCGACGGACGACAACCTCGCCGACGTGTGCGACGGCTTGTTCCGCGCCGACGAGCTCGACTCCTGCGCAGAGGAGGCCTACGACAACGCCTTCGAGGAGGCGGTTGGCGGCGGCTTCGGCTCGATACGCCTGCGCGCCGTGGCTGAGGAGGACCTCGACGACTTCGACGGCGAGTCGGGCGACGAGCGCCAGCGCATCCGCATCGAGCCGGTGTTCGACGCCGACTCGTGCGTGTTCTTCGACCTTGACGCGCGCCGACAGGACAAGGCTGACGCGCGCTTCTGCTTCGTGCTGACGTCCATGACGCCCGAGGCATACGCGGAGAAGTACAAGGACGACCCCGCCTCGTGGCCCAAGGACGTGAGCGGCACGCAGTTCGACTGGGCGACGCCGGACCAGGTCGTCGTGGCCGAGTACTACGTCGTCGATGCGAAGCGCGACGAGACCCGGCTCTTCAGGTCGGCGAGCGGCGAGGAGGAGCACTTCCTCGCGAGCGAGCTCGACCAGCAGGACCTCGACGAGCTCAGGTCCAAGGGCTACGTGGAGGACCTCGACGCGCGCAAGCCGACGCGCGTGCGCAGAGTACTCAAGTACGTGCTGTCAGGCGGCGCGGTCCTCGAAGGTCCCCAGCGCATCGCCGGCAAGAACATCCCCGTCGTGCCCGTCTACGGCAAGCGGTGGATAGTCGACGGCGTCGAGCGGTGCATGGGCCAGGTGCGACTCGCGCGCGACCCCCAGCGTCTCAAGAACATGCAGCTCTCCAAGCTCGGCGAGCTGAGCGCGGTCGGCAGCACGCGCAAGCCCATCTTCACGCCTGCCCAGGTCGCCGGTCATGCCGCGATGTGGTCGGAAGACAACATCAAGAACTATCCGTACTTGCTCGTCAACCCGCTCGTGGACGCTGGTGGCAACATCGTGTCTGCCGGACCCACGGCGTACTCCGAGCCGCCCGACATCCCTGCGGCGATGGCCGCGCTGCTCCAGCTCACCGAGAGCGACATGCAGGACATCCTCGGCAACCAGCAGGAAGCCGACAAGATGGTGAGTAACATCTCGGGCGAGGCCATCCAGCTCATCCAGAACCGCATGGACATGCAGACGTACATCTACGTGTCCAACTTCGCCAAGGCCGTGCGCCGCGTCGGCCAGGTGTGGTTGTCGATGGCACGCGAGGTGTACGTGGAGGACGGCCGCGCCATGAAGACCGTCGGCGAGTCCGACGAGGTGGGCTCGGTCACGCTCAACACTCCGGTGAAGGACGAGAAGACCGGCGCGCTCACGTCGGGTAACGACCTGTCGCGGGCGCGCTTCGACGTCAACGTGCGCGTAGGACCGTCGTCCTCCTCGAAGCGCGCGGCGACGGTGCGCGCGCTGCAGGGCATCCTTGCCACGACCAACGACCCCGAGACCGCTCAGGTGCTCTCCTCTATGGTCATGATGAACATGGAGGGCGAGGGTGTTGAGAGCGCGCGTGAGTACTTCCGCAAGAAGCTCGTGCAGCTCGGCGTACTCAAGCCCACGCAGGAGGAAGCCCAGGCGGCGGCCGAGGCCGCGAAGGCCAACCAGCCTGACCCGAACACGCTACTCGCCCTGGCCATGGCGCAGGAAGCCCAGGCCAAGGCCGAGAAGGCGAAGGCCGACGCGGAGGCCACGCTCGCAGACATTGGCAAGACTCGCGCTGAGACGCTCAACATACTGTCACAGATCGACCTCAAGTCGAAGGAACTCAACGCGAACTTGGCGCGCCTGGGCGCGCAGACTGGGCCGGCCGAGGGCGCGACGCGCTGACGCCGAGAGGAGAAGCACGATGGCAGACTACACTGAGCCTGTGGAAACAGACGACATCGACGACGAGAGCCTCGTCGCCGAAGAGCAGGGAGAAGGCGCGCCCGAGGGCGAGCAGGTTGCCGCGGCGGAAGAAGAGTTCGCCGTGTCGCTCGGCGGAGAAGAGCCCGCCGCGCCCGCCGTGACCGAGGGCGAGCAGCCCGAGCCACAGAAGCCTGTGGAGAAGCCGACCCCTGAGTGGGTCAAGATACTGCGTCGCAAGAACAGGGAGATGGAGCGCGAGCTGCGCACGCTCAAGCGCCAGCAGGCCGCGCCCGCCCCCGCGCAGGAGCTCGGGACGAAGCCCACGCTCGAGGGCTTCGACTACGACGCCGACAAGTACGAGCAGGCACTCGCCGCGTGGTACGAGAAGAAGCGCGCGGCGGACGACCAGGTCGCGAGGGCTAAGGCCGCGACCGAGGAGCAGGACAGGCGCTGGCGCGAGAAGACCGCCGGCTACGAGCGCGCGAAGCTCGCCCTGGGCGCGGCCGACTACGAGGACGCCGAGATAGTCGTGCAGGACATGTTCGACGTCACTCAGCAGGGCATACTCGTCCAGGGCGCCAAGGACGCAGCCCTGCTCGTGTACGCGCTCGGCAAAAACCCGCAGAAGGCAAAGACCCTCGCGGCTATCAAGGACCCGATCGAGTTCGCCTTCGCGGCGGCGAGACTGGAGGCGCAGTTGAAGGTGTCAAGCAACAAGAAGCCCGTGACCAAGCCGGAGTCGCGGGTCATCGGAAATGGCAGGCCCTCGGGCAGCACAGACGCGACGCTCGAGCGACTGCGCGCGGACGCCGCGCGGACCGGCGACTTCACGAAGGTGACCGCCTACAAGCGGTCCCTACACAGCAAGGAAAGGAGATAACCACTCATGGCCAACGAGTTCTCGAAGGAAGAGCGAGTAGCGTTCGAGGACATCCTCGAGGGCTTCCAGGACGCGCTCGTCCTCAGCAACAACGTGGCGGTGTTCAACACCGACCAGACTCTCATGGAGCGGACCGGCGACGTCATCTGGCGCCCGCAGCCCTACATCGCGCAGAGCTACGACGGCGAGGACCAGTCCGCCAACTTCAAGACCAGGACGCAGCTCAGCGTCCCGGCCACCATCGGCTACAAGAAGTCGGTGCCCTGGATCATGTCCGCCACCGAGCTGCGCGACGCGCTGCAGGAGGGCAGGCTCGGCGAGAGCGCCAAGCAGAAGCTCGCCAGCGACATCAACATCGCGGTGATGGACGTGGCCGCCCTGCACGGCTCCCTCGTCGTCAAGCGCACCGTCGCGGCCTCTGGCTTCGACGACGTCGCCGAGATCGAGGCTGTGATGAACGAGCAGGGCGTGCCTGACTTCGACCGCTTCCTCGCGCTCTCCACGCGCGACTACAACGGCATGGCTAGCAACCTCGCCTCGCGCGCCACGATGCAGGGCAAGCCCACCTCCGCGTACGAGCGGGCCTATGTCGGTCTGGTGGCCTCCTTCGAGACCTACAAGCTCGACTACGCCAAGCGCATCGCGGCTGCGGCTGGCGGTGCGGCCATCACCATCGGCACGCGCGTGGCCGACGGCAACTACTACGTGCCGAAGGCGACCTCCCTCGCCACGACCGGCGAGCGCTCCAACGTGGACAACCGCTTCCAGACGGTCACGGTGAGCGCCACCACCAACGTCGTGGCCGGCGACGCCTTCACCATCGCGGCCGTGGACGCCGTGCACCACATCACGAAGGGCGACACCAGCAGGCTCAAGACCTTCCGCGTCGTCAGCGTGGTCGACGCCACTCACATGGTCATCACCCCGCCCATCATCAGCGCCCAGGGCACCGACCCCGCCGAGAAGGAGTACCAGAACTGCGTGGTGAACACGCCCGCCGCCAACTCGGCGATCGTGTTCCTCAACACGGCCGCGGCCGCCGCGAACCCGTTCTGGCAGAAGGACGCCATCGAGCTCCTGCCCGGCAGGTACGCGGTCCCCACGGACGCGGGCGCGAAGGTCATGCGCGGCACCACCGAGCAGGGCATCGAGCTGGTGATGCAGAAGCAGTACGACATCAAGACCATGAAGACGCTGTATAGGCTCGACTGTCTGTTCGGCGTCGTCAACAAGCAGCCGGAGATGAGCGGCATCATACTCTTCTCGCAGACCTGACCTGCGCCGGGCTAGGGACGCAGAGTCCCTAGCCTATGTCCGAACACGAAAGGAGACACTGAATGTCCAGCAAGGTTTACCCGTTCGGCAAGGTGGAGTTCGCCGTCATCGCCAATCAGAAGGTGTCGGCGTACTCCAAGGCGCCGGCCAGAATCTACTACAAGGTCGGCTTCCCCAACCAGCCCGACGCGTGGGCGCTCCTCAAGAGCCTCGAGGCCGAGGAGGAGTACGTGTCCGCCGCGCTGTCCGCCGCGACCGTCATCCGCATCGAGGCCGGCGGCTCCGAGGTGCTCTATCAGCTCGGCACTGATTCGCAGTTGCCCGAGCTCCGGTCCGGAGTCAAGCAGCCTACGCCCGTCGCGGTCAACGTCACGGGCGCTGTCAGCGCCGCCGCGATCCTCGGCGGCATCGTCACTTCGAGCACGGCGGCTGCCGTCGCGGGCACAATCCCGACCGGCGCCGTCATGGACGCCGCCGCGCAGCTCGCGGTGGACGAGGCCGTGGACTGGTCAGTCATCAACACCGGCCCGAGCACCTTCACCGTGACCGCCGCCGCCGACCACACCATCGTGGGTGCCGCCGCCGTGGTCACCGGGACGACCGGACGCTTCCGCACCAGGAAGACTGCCGCCAACACCTTCGTCACGTACCGCATCAGCTGATGCGAGGGGTGGGCGTCGCCCGCGCGGCGACGCTCGCCTTTTCCCGAAAGGAGTGATTGATGGATTTTCCCAGGCTAGTATACGCGTGTCCCGGCCCGATCGAGTGCGCGGGCGGGAAGACCTACGGGCAGCAGGTCGTGAACAACGCGGAGGAGCACGCGGCCGCGCTCAAGGCCGGCTATCACGACAACCTCGCCGACGCCCTGGAGAACAAGCCTGCTCCGGTCCCCGTCGTACCTAGGCCGGTCGTGCAGCAGTCCTCGCCCGAGCCGCGGCCCGGCGCCGCGGCCACGACGTTAAGGCGGTGAGCACATGCCGCTCAAGAAGGGCTATTCCAAGAAGACGGTGTCCGAGAACATCGCCAAGGAGATCAAGGCTGGGCGACCACAGAAGCAGGCCATAGCCATCGCCATGTCCGTGGCGCGGAAGGCGAAGGGCAAGAGGGGCAAGAAGGCCAAGAGGAGCAAGTGATGGCCAAGGCAAAAACCAAGGCAGGACCCAAGCCCAAGCAGTCCAAGACCGTCGCGCGTCCCGCCAGCGCTGACGAGCGCAAGTGGCAGGCGGAGGACGACGCCCGCACGCTCATGCGCGCCCAGGAGATCAAGAGCGACGGCGCGCGCATGAAGCGCGCCAAGGCAGTCGCGGCTGCGCAGGTGGCCGCACTCAACAAGGTGGCTAAGGCGTGAGCTACACCAAGCGCCAGCTGATCGTCGCGGCCTTCACCGAGATCGGTCTGGGATCATACGACTTCGACTTGTCTGCGGACCAGCTCGAGGCCGGACTCCAGCGCCTCGACGCGATGGTGGCGCAGTGGAGCAACAAAGGCATCCGCCTCGGGTACACGTTGACGGCGAGTCCCGAGGACTCCAACATCAGCCAGGACTCTGGCGTCGCCGTCTCCGCGGTGGACGCGATCATCACTAACCTCGCGATCAGGCTCGCGCCCTCCTACGGTAAGACGGTGCCACTCGAGACGCGCACCACCGCGCGCGAGGCCTACGACGACCTCTTGGCACAAGCTGGATTCCCCCAGGAGCGCCAGGTGGTAGACTTGCCGTCCGGCGCCGGAGCCAAGAGCGTGGACGAGCCATTCTTGCAGGCGGAAGACAACCCTGCGGTCGAGAAGCCCGAACCTTCCGTCGACTTCGAGTAGGAGCTGCACATGCAGTTGAACAAGATCAGTACCATAGACGCCGGCGACTGGATCGTGCTCTGGAAGACCGGCCAGGGCGAGTTCATGGGAATGTCCTTCACCGACTTCGTCGCCGCCCTAGCCGCGAGTGCCGTCGCCGGCAGGCCCGAGGCTCTCACGCAGTACGCCGCGCCCTCCGCGACCGCGTTCTCCGTGCAGATCAACGACGCGGACGACGACGTGCACCTCATCCTCACGCCCACGGCCGGCTTCGCGGACGGCGAGATCGTGCTGCCCGCGCCTGCTCACTGCCGCGACAAGCAGGAGATCGTGGTCAACTGCACGCAGGCGGTCGCCGCGCTCGTCGTGGACGGCAACGGCGCCCTGGCCGTGACGGGAGCGCCCACCGCACTCGCCGCCAACGAGTTCTTCCGGCTCGCGTACGACCTGGCCACGCAGTCGTGGTACAGGATCGGCTGAGGAGCGTAAGCGCATGCACGTCACTCTCAAGGCCGACAACACCATGCACGTGAGCCTCGGGGTAGAGGTCCTCGAGGGCGTCGACTTCAAGAGGTTATAATGCAGGTGCCCGTGCTGAGCGGCGTGTTCGCGGACGAGCGCGCCAACTACAACGACTCATACCCCGTCAACATGGTGCCTGTCATTGCCCAGACTGGTGTCAGCAACGGGTACCTGCGCGTCGCCGACGGCGCGGAGCGCCTAGGTGCAGGCGTGGGCACGCCGCGCGGTGGGTTCAACTGGAACGGAGAGTTGTACCGCGTGTCGGGCACCAAGCTCGTCAAGATTGCGTCCGACGGATCGCACGTGGTGCTGGGCGATGTGGGCGCTGGTGGACGCGTGACGTTCGCGTGTTCATTCGACCGTCTGGCCGTGTCGTCGGGCGGGCGCCTGTACTACTGGGACGGCGCGACGCTCGACCAAGTGGTCGATTCTGACCTCGGAACGTCGCTGACGGTCGTGTGGATCGACGGGTACTTCATGTCGACCGACGGCGAGTACATCGTCGTGACCGAGTTGGGTAACCCTATGAGCGTCAACCCGCTGAAGTACGGGTCTTCCGAGATCGACCCAGACCCCATCGTCGCTGTCCTCAAGCTGCGCAACGAGGCCGTAGCCGTGAACCGCTACACACTCGAGTTCTTCAACGACGTGGGCGGCGCCAACTTCCCGTTCCAGCGCATCGAGGGCGCGCAGGTGCAGAAGGGCGCGCTCGGCGCAAACTGCGCGTGTGTATATATGGACATGGTCGCGTTGTTAGGCAGTGGCCACAACGAGGCGCCAGGCTTGCACCTCGCGGCGAACGGCACGACCACTAAGATAAGTACCCATGCGATCGACAGTCTACTCGAGAAATATACCGAAGCCGAGCTGACGTCAGCCGTGCTAGAGACCCACGCGTTCCAGGCCAGTCCGCAACTCTGGGTGCGACTGCCTGACAGGACTCTGGTGTACGACGCCACGGCATCACAGGCCGTTGGGTCGCCGGTGTGGTTCCAGTTCACGTCTGCTCGCGACGGGTTTGAGCGTTACCGCGTGGTAGACCCTGTATGGTGCTACGACGCGTGGTGCGTGTGCGACGCGGAGGACGGCGCGTTCGGTCGGAGCACGCCGGACTCTGCCAGACACTTCGGCGACGTCGTGCGCTGGGAGTTCAGCGCAATGGCCGTGTACAATGAGGGACGCGGCGCCCTGTGGAGGCAGCTCGAGCTGGTGTGTCTGCCTGGTCGCGTTGAGGAGGACGACGATCCGGTCGTGTCCACGTCGTACACGCTCGATGGCGAAGCCTGGAGCCAGGACCGACCGATCAGGGCCGGTAAGCGCGGCGATCGCATGCGCCGACTGGTGTGGTTCCAGCAGGGCTTCATGCGCAACTGGCGTGTGCAGCGCTTCACCGGCGACTCGCGAGCGCGCATTGCCGTGTCACGCCTTGAGGTTCAACTGGAGGCGCTGGTGTGAGTGACCTGAAGTTGCGACTCTCGCGCGTGCAACTCGAGCGCATTGTCGGGAAGGACGATCCTGACGCGATACGTGTATTTGAGCGATTGTTTGAACTCGTCAATACCGATTACAATGCCGCACACAGTCCGCCGCCTATTGGCTTTGTGTATTTTCAAGGACCGCACGATGCAGTACCAGGCACTCTGTGGGCCGACTCTACATGGGAGGACGTGACTTATGAAGAGGCTGATTTAGTTCGGCGCTGTGCTGGTGCACTAGCAGGCACCATTTTCTCTGGCGTGCCTGCACGACTTACAGCCACTGTAGTGTCAGGTGTCCCTGCAATCAGTATTATTTCTGGTGGGACTGGCTACCTCTCCGGTGGGTCTGGCACGATCCCGCTCGCCGTCGTCGGGGCATGTACGACACCAATGGTTGCTACAGCGACCGTGACCAATGGCGTGCTGACAATGATCAATGTCACGACGCCGGGCGCTGGTTATACCTCCGGCAAACTGGCGGTCTATGACGGTGTAGTTGGACACGGGGACTTGCTGCAAGGCCATAGGCACTTGCCTCTATCATGGCCACCTTTTATTGTCGCTCAGGCAGGCTCAGGCGGTACAGGTACTGGAGCCAGTCGTGTAACCAACGCTACGACGGGCGACCCGGTCACAGACACAGGCAATGGCAATGTACGTTTGGGTGCAGAGACATCGGGCGCCTGGCTCAGCGTGACGAAGTGGCGGAGGACTGCATGAGCATGTACATCACGGTTAAAGACAGCAAGATGGTCGGACGCTTCAACGGCCCAGTGGCGTGCCCTCCAGCTGGCGTGCAGATCATGATCGTACCGGACGCGTGGCCACACTACGCGCGCGGGCGCGACGTGCGAGAACTAGACGAGGCGCTGAACCTGCGGCCACTCGCGGAGCGCATCGCTGATGGTCTGGTGGTTGTGAGCGCCGCCGAGAAGGTGGATGGCGAGCACGTGGTCGCGAAGACCGCGCTCGAGCGCATTAGGGACGGCATCGACGCGCCTCCGGTCGGACAGAAGCTCGTTGGGCATGAAGACAGCGGACTGGCCCTCGAGTCGATGACGCTCAGCGAGCGCGTCGCTGCGGGATTGCTCACGCGTGAGGTTGCCTTCTCGCTAGAACTCGCCGAGTGCGAGGTGCAGCGCAAGGCGGCGTACGCCGACGAGGCAGATCCACTCTACATGATGGCCGTGAGAGGCGAGATCAACTCCGCCAATGGGCTGCCATACAGCCTCGAGGACTGGAAGGCGAAGATAGCTGAGATCAAGCGCCGGTTCCCCAAACCTGCACTCTGAGGAGGAAGCATGATTCCGTTTCTGGTCCCGTCATTGGTAGTTGGTGGGGCATCGCTACTTTCGAGCATATTCGGCGCCAAGAAAGCCAAGGAAGGCGCAGAGTCTGCCGCCAAGATACAGGCCAAGTCAACCGCGCAGAGCATTGAGGCGCTGAAGGCTGCTTTGGCGCCATACACTGCGCTCGGCTTGCAATCTGCCGAGCAGCAGAAGGCACTGATGGGCCTATCCGGCGCTGAGGCACAGGCCGCTGCTGTGGGCGCGATAGAGGGTGGTGCCGAGTACAAGTCGCTCGTCTCGTCAGGCGAGAATGCTATACTGCAGAACGCCGCTGCGACTGGCGGCCTGCGCGGCGGCAACGTGCAGAGCGCGCTCGCGCAGTTTAGGCCGCAGGTGCTGTCGCAACTCATCAACCAGCAGTACTCGCGGCTCGCTGGCCTCACCAGCATGGGCGCGGGCGTAGCCAGCAGCATGGGCGGCGGAATATCTAGCCTGATATCTGGCGGCGGCACCGCGCAGGCTAACGCCGCGCTCGCCTCTGCGAACGCCCAGGCACAAATGTACAATGCTGTACCGACCGCGCTCATGGCCGGACTCGGCACGTACGCCGGACTGGGAGGGAAGTTCTGATGAGCGACGTAAACTATGGCATTCTCAGCGCCGGCCTCGAGAACCCCATGGACTCCTTCTCGCGCTACCTGCAGATCGGCGCGAACGTGCGCAACGCAAGCCTCAACGCCCAGGCGCGAATGGCTCAGGTCGAGGCTGAACGTGCCGAGACGGAGCGGAAGACGGCCGAGACTGCGGCAGAGCAGGACCGCCAGGCCAAACTCAGTGTGTTAATGGACAGACTGTGGAAGCCGGGCGCCACGGCAGCAGACTACGCCCAGGTGGCATCACTGCTCCCCAAGGACCAGTCGGAGGCCGTGCGCGAGGGTTTCAAACTCATGCGCTCCGAGGAACAGGCCGCCGCGCTCAATGACACCTCGCAGGTGTTCGCGGCCATCAAGTCTGGTAACCTCGATCTTGCCAAGACGCTCATCAGCAAGCAGGCCGAGGCCGAAACTGCCGGTGGCAATGCCACAGGCGCGTCGCTGGCCGGCGAGTGGCTCAAGATGCTCGACGCCGGGCCGGATGCGGTGCACGGCGTGGAGACCATGCTCGGCTATGCCATGACACAACTCCCCGGAGGCGACAAGGCCATCGAGGCAATCAACAAACTTGAGGCGGAGAGCCGCGCGGCCAAGGAGCACCCGATCATTCTCGCCCAGAAGCAGGCGGAACTCGACAAGGCCACAACTGAGGCGCAGAAGAGCGCGATAGACCTGAAGTACGCGGAGCGCATCAAGGAGGCCGAGCTGGCGAAGAGCGGCGCGGACCTGGGACTCACCCAGGCGCAGACCGACGAGACCGTCGCGCGCACGAAGAAGCTCGGCGTGGAGATCGGTGCTGCGGAGTTGGCGCTCAAGGCGAAGCAGGCCAATGGCAAGGGAGTTGATCCCGCCGAGGTGTTCAACATGGAGAAAAAACTGCGCGATGAGTACAACTCGCGCACCTCGCGGTTTACCGACGCCCAGTCGGCGCACGACACCATCGTCGCATCCGCCACTGACGGCACGGGCGCGGGCGACCTGGCATTGGTCACCAGCTTCATGAAGATGCTCGACCCAGGATCGGTCGTGCGTGAGACGGAGTTTGCCAATGCGCAGAACACCGCCGGGCTACTCGACAAACTGAAGGTGGCAGAGACCAAACTACAGAATGGCCAGTTCCTCAGCGCAGGCCAACGGCGCGAGTTTGCCGCCCTCGCGGACAAGTATATGGCCGCCGCCTCGAAGTACGAGAAGCAGGTGCGCACCGACATGGCTGGAGTCGCCGACTACTGGGGCATTGACAAGAACAACGTGTTCGGCGCCAGTCGTGCCGCGCCGGGCTTCGGTGTTGTCGGTGGTGCTGCCACGTCCGCGCCGGCCGGACGAGGCGCGCCACTTCCCGCTGCGCCTACTCCTGCAGCCACACCTGCCGCTGGCTCAACCGTGGAGGTAAACTACTAATGCCGTACACGATCACCACCAAGGACAACATCAAGGTCGAGAACGTCCCCGATGACATGCAGAGCAACGACCCGCGCCTCGTCGAGTTTGTCAAGCGCGTGCGCGCGTCGCTCGGTCCCGGTACGTATAGCTTTGCGGCTATGCCCACTGTCATGCCACAGCCTGAGCCCGTGGCGCCGCCCGCTCTGGCCGGTGAACAGCAATCTCGCACCGACGCACTCGGACTCATGGGCGCGGCCGTGCGCGGCGCCGGTCCGATCGCCATGGGCGCTGCCCTGGGCGCGGCGGCAGGCGCGCCAATCGGCGGTGTTGGGGCGATCCCCGGCGCGGCGGCGGGCGCTGGCGCCATGGCCCTGACACAGTTCGTCGGTGACCCGCTCGTCGACCTGATAAACACCGCGCTAGGCACGAGTTTGACCAAACCGACCGAGGCACTCCAGCAGTTCTTCACTGAACTTGGCATTCCCGAGCCGGACACCGCCGCGGAGCGCGTGCTCCAGGCCGCATCTGCCGCAGGCGCGGGCAGCGCGGGCACTGTGGCGCTCGGCGAGGCCATCGCGCGTGGTAGCAAGACGCTCGCCCCGACCATGGTCAAGGCGCTCGGCGAGGCGCTCGCGTCAGGTCCGCGCGCGCAGGTAGTCGGTGGCGCGGCCTCTGGCGCGGCTCAGCAGGCCACGGCTGAGGCAGGCGGGAGTCCGGCACTGCAGATCGGCGCGGGCGTGGCGGCCGGCACACTCGGCTCGGCTCTCGGCGGACTCCAGGCGAAGCCGGTGCCTCCGGCTCCAATCAAGGAGGCGGAGCAACTCGGCGTGCGCGTGCTCACGAGCGACGTACGCCCGCCGCAGACCGCCGCTGCCAAGTGGCTCCAGCGCAGGTCTGAGGAACTCCCGCTCGGCGCGGGCGGCCTGCGCTCTGCCCAGGCCAAGGAGCGCGTCGAGGCCGTCAGGGACGTACTGCGTCAGTACGGCGCGGAGGACGTTGCATCTGCCTCCGCCGAGGTGATGGACGACCTGTTACGCACGCGGTCTGCGACACTCTCGAAGTGGGTCGCCGCGAAGGACGCAGTCATAGACGGCCTCGGTGCGGACGGCACGCCCGTGCCCATGCCTGCCACATTGGCCAAGATTGACCAGGGCATCGAGTACTTGAAAGGCTTGAAGACCACCGAGGTCAAGGGCGCCATAGACGTGCTCGCCGACTGGCGTGAGGCTGTGCAGGGCCAGTCACTGCGCAACGTCGACACGCTGCGCAAGCAGATCGGCGACGTGTTCGCGACCCCGGACCTCGCGTCATCGCGCTCGGCCACCGAGAAGGTGTTGTCGGGCATATACGGCGCTGTCAAGGACGACATGACTTCATACATAGAAAAGACCGGCGGCAAGGCGCAGTTAGCCAAGTGGCAGGTCGCGAACAAGGAGCTGTCGAAGATGGCGCAGGAACTCGAGCGTCCGGCGCTCAAGGCCGCCCTCGAGAAGGGCAACGAGACGCCTGAGCTCATCGGCACGCTGCTGTTCAGTCGCAAGAAGTCTGACGTGGAGGCACTCTACAAGAACCTGTCGCCCGACGGCAGGGCTGCGGCGCGCGCCGCGATCTTATCTAAGGCCGCGCAGGCCGCCGAGAGCGCGGGCGAGGTGAGTCCCGACCGCTTCGTGAACAGCGTCAAGAAGCTCGGCGACCAGGTCGGCGTCATGTTCACCGGAGAAGACCTCAAGACCATCAACGGCCTGACCAGGGTCCTAGAATACACCAAGCACGCGGCGACCGCCACGTCACAGCCTCTCACCGGTGCGCAACTCGTCCTGCCAGCCGGCGCGGCAGCGCTTGGCGCTGGTCTCGGCCAGGTGTTCGGCAAGGGATGGGAAGGCTTCGCGGCGGCGCTCGCGGTCGGCGCGGCTGCGGGCAGCGGCGTGCGCGTCTACGAGAGCAAGGCGGTGCGCGACATGCTCGCGAAGCTCCCGGCGCTGAAGGCCGGCAGTCCCGAGGAGTTCGCGCTGCTGAAGCGCCTCATGAGCGCAGTGCAGGCCCAAGAACAGGCTCCCAAGAAGCAGGGAAGTGGAACCAAGCCGCTCCAGCACGGCGCGGCGCGTGAGTACTGAGCGAGGCACAAATGTCCACTGAAGTGCAGGGCCTACTGAACATGTTCTTCGACTCCGATGGAGAGCCACTCGACAACGGTTATTTATTCATCGGAGAGGCGGGCCTCAACCCGTTGTCCAACCCCAAGGCCGCGTACTGGGACGCGGCGCTGACTATCCCGGCGCTGGACATTCGCATCGTCGCGGGCAGGCCTGTGTACAATGGCGCGGTCGGGCACGTCTACGTGCAGGGTGACTTCTCCGTGCTCGTCATGGATAAGTTCGGCAAAGTAGTGTATTCTACCCTCACGAGCACTGTGGCGAATGCAGAGTTGCTGCTTACGACGCCTAGAAATACCATGGATCGTTCGGCGCGCGCGCCCGACTCGTTCAACCTGGACTTGATCTTGGAGTCTGGCTTTTATGCATGGAACAATCTCGGCACGTCTAGTTTACCTGCAGAGTGTGTGGACGGTGATGCGTTCATGCTTCAGGTCGAGTCGACGGTGGATATGGGTAGGGCTATATATCAGCGCCTTGCCGACCTCACGCTGAGTACTGCCGCTGACGCGGCATTGGTGTATACTCGTCAGTCAGTTGATGGTGGCGCAACATGGAGTGCCTGGGCGCGTGTGGGCAACGCCATGGCGCTCGAGACCCGCACTACTGGCAAGACATACGGTGTGCTATACAGTGACCGTTTCGTTGTAATGGATAATCCACTTGCCGCCACAGTGTCAATCGTTGCCGGCGCCGTTCGTGCTGGCGTCAAGATGTCGTTCGCGGCGACCAATGTGGGCAACGTCACTGTGCAGTACGCCGCGTCAAGCGCCGTGACCATAGTGCCTGGACAGATGGTGGAACTCGTGTGGACCGGCGAGGCGTGGACACTCACGAACGTGACACATGGCAAGAAGATATACCAGGGCGCTACTAGCACAACATGGGTTTGCCCGCCCGGTGTTACCAAACTTCTCGTCAATGCTATAGGTCAAGGTGGTAAGGGAGCGGACGCTGTGACCAACAGCAGAGGAGGTGGCGGCGGCGGCTCGGGCGCTTGGTGCCGAGACCTTGAACTGACTGTCGTGCCTGGCGAGACGTATGCCATTGAACTTTCTACCACTGGTGCATCATCTATAGTCGGCACAGGCGTCAACCTACAGCTAGACAAAGGTGGTGACGCGAGTGGCGCTACGCCCGGTGCGGGCGGCGTCGGGTCTGGCGGGGCTTCTAACGGTTATGCTGGAGGTACCGCCGTGACTGCAGCGTCCGGTCCAGGAGGCGGTGGAGGCGGCATAGGTGGTGCAGGAGGTTCCGGCTGTATAGCGTTGGGCGGTAGTGGAGGCGGTAGTGGAGGACTGGGTTTCACAGCCAAACAGACGTCTTCTACTGTTGTACTACCTGGAGGTCCTGCGTTGGGAGGACCGATCGGCGGTTCAGGCGGTTGGGCAGCCGGTGATATGAGTAGTCTCGGCGGCGGGCCCGGTGGTATCGGTGGTGGTGGCGGCGGGGGCAGTAGTTTTGCTACCGTCGCGACCCTCTATCCTGGACCTGGTGGCCCCGGCGGCGGAGGTGGAGGCGGAGGATGCTCATCCTCAGCTAGTGCCCCAGGTTACGCTGGAGGACCGCCCATCATGGTGCTCGAGTGGTAACGGGAGGTGCACATGAGTAGATTTATACAGAGTATTCGGACGCGCACTGACGGTGGATTCGACGTGATATACGACGAGGACGAGTCTGTGCGCCTTGCGTGCCAGGTATACGACCGCGACGGACCGCAGCACTTCACGTGGGCGGAGGTGCAGGCCGCGCTCCCGGAGAAACTCAACGCAGAGTTGCCTCCGCCGCCGGACCCACGCACGCCCGAACAGCGCAAAGACGATGAAGTTCGCGCCGTCCAGCAAGAACTGGCCGTGCTGGACAACGAGATATCCCGCGTGGAAGAGGACCTCGTTGACAAGATCGGACTCGTGCTCGCGGACTCGAAGAAGGCCGCGCGAGCGCGCAAGGAGGAACTGAGGGTACGACTGCGCGAACTAGAGCAGTAACGCGCGGAGGGAGTCGTACAACGTGCAGGACAACTCTGGAGACTCAGACGACATGATTCCCCGCGACGTCGGCAAGCTGTGGGGCGAGGTGCGCACGCTGCGTGCGTGGGCCGAGGGCAAGGTGCGAGAGTTCGAGGTCGTGCTGACCGGGCAGCAGGGCGACAATGGCCTGCGCGGAAACATCAGGGACCTCGCGGCTGACGTCAAGGCTCAGCACCTCGAGGTCGAGCGCGTCGATGCGGCCGTGAGTGACCTCGCCGACAAGTGCCGGCACTTCGTCGAGGTGGACCGTTACCAGCCGGGTGGTTGCCTGGGGGTCACCGAAGTGAAGAAGTTGAGGACCGAACTAGACAAGGAGCGCGAGAAGCGCGAGAGGGAGAGTCAAGAAATGCAGAAGCTCAGGATAGGTCTAATCACCGCAGTGCTCGTCGCCATGCTGACGACGGCCGGCAATGTTGCCGTGGCGCTCATCAACAAGCGCCCGGCTCCGGCCGCCTCTGCAATGACCACGACGACGCGCGTCGCGTTCCCCGACCAGCCTCCGATAGAGGTGGACTACTGACATGCTGTACACAGCACGCTTCGCTCACCTCGAGAGCGCACCCGACTTCAAGTCCGGCGACGTCATTCGGCGCGGCAACATCCTCGGCGTCATGGGCAACACGGGCAAGAGCACCGGTCCGCACCTGCACCTGGACGTAGTCTGCGGCGCGCGTGGCGCGCACTACTCGCAGCGCGACATTGAGTCCGGCGATCCCGCGCCAGCGCCGCAGCGCCAGGGTCTCTTGTTCATCGACGACGAGTTGTTCGGCGTGGCACTGCTCGTCACCACTGGGTACGCCGATCCTGACTACTTCTTCGTGTATGGCAAGGTTCACATGGGCTATGACGTGGTGCCGCACGACCGCAAGGTCGCGCGCGAGCACTTCGCCATCCACTGGAACCGCTCGGCGCCCGGTCGCGTGACTGACGTCGAGTGGGACCCCGAGGGCTACGGCCACTGCCTGTATGTGGCCTACGAGGTGGCGTGATGGCAGAGCGCAAGATGACCAAGGGCCGCGCGTTCGTCTACGGACTCGTGGCGCTCGTGGTAGTAGTGGTGATCGTGGCGCTGCGCGTGCCGGAGGACCTTGGCAACGTCGCCAGGGCGGCGTTCGCCGGCATCGCCGGGCTCGTCGGTCTGTACTCCGGCGCGCAGGCCGCGGACAATGGGTTGAAGGGCAAGTACTACCGGCCCGAACTAGACCGGTGGCATGAGGGCAAGTGAACAAGCGCGAGGTCCCCACGTTCGTGCCCGGGCGCGGCGTCGTCGTGCACGCGACCGTCAAGGAGCAGGTGCAGGAACTACTGTCTGGCGGTTACTTTGACAAGGCAGAGTCGGCGATCATTGGCGTGAGCAACAAGGAGGCGTACGACTGCAGGTGGGCTGGTCAACAGTTTGACTGCATGGCGCTCGTCGAGGCTGTACGCCATAAGTTATACGAGGAGGACTGATGCGATGGTCAAGGTGTGGCGTTTTATTACTGCTGTCGTGCTGCCTTTCGCTCTCGGCGCTCTCGCAGGAGTTGCCCTCTGCTACTTCGGCGGAGGCGGTCTCCGTGACGCCTGGGCCGACGTGCAGCGCCTCGAGCGAGCTAACAGCGCCGCTCTACGAGGACTCGAGCGAGCTGTCGAGGATGGCCGAGGAATACGACGCAATGTCGAGGGCGCTCAGGCGATACTTGACGGAGGCGCTGGATTTGCAGACCGACTCAGAGCTATCGGTGGCAGAATCGGTGCAGCAGCTCGAGGCCTCGATGAGTATATTGCCAGACTTGAAGAAGACCTTAGTGAGCTGCGAGCGGCGCGAGCGGACGCTGCGAGTGACGACATGGGCGGAGGCGGCGACAATAGCAGCACTGCTCCTGGCCCTGGTAATTAAGTGATGAGTCCCCGCGCAGTCAATACCGACTGCGCGAGGTATGTGTCTGGATCGCAACTTAATAGTTTTATAGCCAGTTCTCACGTGGTCATTCCTTGTCCTCCTCAGACTTCTTCTCATCTGCTCCTAGGCGACCCGCGTTCAAATATACAGCACCACAGTGAGTGCATACGTGGGTAGCAATATGCAGACCTGTCGTTGTGACGAGATCGCCTCCGTCTTCTATGAGTAAGGGTTTTGAACGACCACAGTTGCCACATATCATGGCTTGACCTCCTTCGGCTTGGATGCGGCGAGGGCGACGCGCTCGCAGGAAGTTCATCGCGCAGTCGAATGGTACATTGACCATATCCTGCATGTACTGGATCATAAACTCAGTTGACTTGTCGTTCTCGTCGCACCAGTCCATCGCGGCCTGGAGCCTTGCTCGGGTTGTGGCCTTCATTCTACTTCCCTCTGCGCGAGACGGGAGCGGAGAGCGGCGAGAGCACCGGTCACTGCTTCATCGTCAATCACAAACCCCTCGCGCATAAATGTACTTGTTAGGTACATGGCGTATTCAATGTATTTTTCAATTACCCATAATGGTCCATGCTCCTCGGCGCTCGGGACGGGTACTTGCCACTTAGTACAGAATTCGGCGGCAGGGCCTTCGATTCCTTCAGTAGCGCCAGAACAGTTTTGCTCCATGTCCATATCGAAAAATTGGCATTCAAAGTTCCGGCAGACCTCGCCCTCTTTCATCGTTCGGAGCTTTGCCTCGCTCGGGGCGGGCTGGGCGGGGGCGGCGAAGGACTTTACCGCCTCTACGGCTTTGCTCAGTTTATCCGCCGCTTGCTCGGGCGAGCCGTCCCAGTCGCGAAGGGCCTGGGCTACGGCGATTACCACGTCAATCGCTTTCACGATGATTTCCTCGCGGCTCTTCGCCGCTTGCGCGCCGACGTATAGACCTTCCCAAGGACGGATTGGGTATCGTGAACGCTGGCCTGTTTCGTCTCGCGCTGCTTAGGGGTCATAGTCTTCTCTTCGATCGCGACGTAAAAGTCGCGCAGGGCCGGATCGAGCTTGGTGTATTCTTCAGGGCCGATGATCTTTCCGGTTTCGATGTTCATGCTTTACTCCTTCGCCTCGCCCTTCTCGGACGTGGGCTTGTAGGACTCGCGGTCCTGATCGTCAGTGTAGCTCTCGCGATCTTGGCCTTCCGAGCCCTTCTCGGATGCGGAGGAGATCAGATCGGGGCAGTCCTTGATGTCCGGTGGCGGGCACGCGATACAGCCATAGCGATCGGAACATGCCTCGCCCTTCTCGGACGCGGGGGCGGCTGACTTTGGGCCTATTGCTATTCCGTGTCCACCAGGACCGCGCTGGAACTCAAGCTCTTCCGCCCCCTGTCCCGACGAGGAGAGGCGGTTTGCTATCGCCTCAAATCGAGCACACACTTTCTTCGAGCAATTACTCATCCGAGCCATGCCGCGCAGAAATGTCTCATCGTCCATGTTCAGATAGCACCCCGGCGCGTCAGTATCTTCTTTACTCGACGAGGAGAGGGCATCGAGGGCACGGTCGTGCAAGTCAGGATTGAGATAGCGTCCACAAGCGTCTTGTGCCAGTGCCTCGCGGATCGTGTCGGCGTGGGTCATGGTTTCTCCTTTTACTTCACAAGTAGGCAGTCGCCCTGCGTGTTGTACCCGTCATAAGCGCATGAACAGTGTTGTGTGTCGATACAGGTGTCACATATACACGAGCCATCAAACTCGCGTAAAAAACTGCTCGTGTATGACGATAATCTCCGGTATACTACGCTTTTGAGCCATTCGGACGGGCAACCTATATAGGTTTAATCTCACGCCACGAGTGTCAGCACAATGTACAAGGCCATAGTCACCACGCCCCACGGGCGAGTTTCCCGTGATGTACATAGTCCTATGACTATGATGACAAAACCCAACTCAACTGGACTGCTCAATAATTGCTTCATGCTTACTCCATCGAGTCATGTAACTCGCCCATGACAGCCTTACGCTTCCAGCAGGCGTGACGCACGCGCATCGTGCACGCGCCGTCTACGCCGTTGTGAGGCGCGTAGTCATCGCACGCGTCGCACAGGCGCTGTGCCGCGTCTCGCACGGCACACGCAGCAATGCGGGCTGTCTCAGTCTCTTTACTGCTGGCTACTCCCAGTGTAGCCCGCAGCGCCTCGAAGACCACCTCGCGGTCTTCCTTCTGGTATGTGTCAGCTACCAGCTCACGACTCACTCCATCATCGAACCAGATGCGCGCGCCACCGTGCTCGTAGCGCGCAATCATTAGCGCCTTCTCGGTCCTCTCGGGTCTCATGTCTATTGCCTCCTTATGCGATTGGAGCAGGGAGGAGTCGAACCTCCCGTGGGATGCCGTTCGCCCCGGTGTGTGGAGGCGCCGGGCGATTTGCGCGCTACTGAGCTGTCCCATGGACCCATTGCCCCTGCCCCGACGAATCACTGTGCCTTAGGCGTTAGTTTATTCCATGGCGTGCCACAGCCCTTCGTGCCTGGGCCTGGCGCGGTGGCATGCTTTGAGTTATTCTGTAGCGTAGTTATGCGCATCCATATAGGACACGCATCGTCAGCGTCGGGTCTCGCCTGTTGTGCCATTACTTGTCATCCCCTCTGCATAAGTGAAAGCGCGGCTCGTCTATGAAGTTAACGAGCTCGCGCACGTTGAGACTTGCTTGCACTAGTCCGCGTGTGAGGTCGTCGAGCGTTGCGTACTCGCGCTCTATCTGCTCGTCGCGCAGTACGCACAGGCAGTCGTCGAACGCCACGACCAGCACTGACGTGCCGCCGAGCTGCCAGTGCTGGCTCAGCCACTCATACTGGCCGGGCTTGAACGGTACGTGCATCGGGCACTTGATCCTCGATCGCACGCGCTTGAGCTCTATCCAAGCGGACGAGCGCCGCGTGCGCACGTAGATGTCGGGTATGCCGAGTCCCGTGGTGCCTGACTCTATTGCCTGTGCCTGCAGGCCCATCGACCTCGCGCCGTGGACCAGTGCCTTGCGCACGTCGCTCTCGCGAATCATGTTACCTCCTTGTATAGGTCTGCCCACTCAAACTCGGCAATGTCTGCCCAGTTGGGACCGATCTCGGCCTCAGCCTTTATGGGCACCTTCAGCTCGAGGGCGTGCTCCATTATGTACTGCATCTCCTCAGCCGCCTCTACGCCGGCGCGCGTCTTGGGCACGGACACGTCGAGCTCGTCATGCACGGTGATGTGTGGGTGCAGCGTATTGAACAGACCAGACTTGAAGCACTCCAGCATGGCCTTCTTCATTAGGTCAGCGGCCGAACCTTGCACGAGCCGGCAGTACATCGTATAGGCCTTCTTCGGGTCACGCAGGTGCGAGCGGCGCTTCAGGAACGTCCTGATATAACCGCGCCGGCGCGCAACGTCCTCTACCGCGCTTATGGTGGTCTTTATGTAGGGCGCGCGCGAGTGGTAGATGTTGAGTATCTCATAGGCGTACTCTATGTCCCAGCCGAACAGCTCGGCCATGTGTGCCGCGCCCATGCCGAAGGCTACGCCGAAGTTTAGGTTCTTGGCGTACCGACGCTTCAGGCCTGTCAGGTCCATGATGTACTGGTGGTAGTCCTGCGCCGAGTTTTGCCTGTACGAGGCGCGCAACTCGTCAGCGCCTGGGCCTACCGCGAAGTGCGCCATGAACCTGTACTCGATCTGTGAGTAGTCTATCTTGAGCCACCAACAGTCGTCGAATGGTATGAAGTCCTCGCGACAGAGCTGGCCCCAGTACTCATCGACGCCCTTTGAGGGCTGCTGTTGTAGGTTGGGGTTTGCGCCTGACAATCGCCCAGAACGCGTGCCCTTGAGCGCGCCCAGGTTGTCATTGCGCAGGTTGAAGAACTGTGGGTGTATCAGTCCGTCCGGGCACACGAACTTGACGTGCGAGCCCATGATGAACGTGTCGAGGTGGTGGCGGGCCTGGCGTAGTTCGAACAGCAGTTTGACGAGCGGTATCTCGTCCTTATACCGCTTGTAGAAGTACGCATTGATGGACGGGTTGCCACCCTTCGACCGCGACCCGTCAGACTTGAGTTCGGGCTTCGTCAGCGGGTACTGGATGCCCTGCTTGTCAAACAGGCGCGCCACCTGCTGCGTGCTGTTGTAGTTGAACTCGCCGAACATGCCGAAGAGCTGGTGTTCCATCTCCTCTATCTTGTTCTGTACGGTGAGGCCGTTGCGGTCGCGCTTGTCCTGGTCTATGCGCGTGCCGGTCTTGCGCATGAGTATCAGCACGCGCGTGAGCTCGTTCTCTAGGTCGAACAGGTCTACTAACTCCTGTTCCTCTAGCATCGGCTGCTGTATGTCGAATATGCGGGCGGGCAGGTCAACGTCGCCCACGCCGTACTCACGCACGAGCGACCAGGGCATCTTCCACAACCACTTCCGCGAGTCGCCCTTCAGGTTGTTGTCCTCACAGAACTGGTCAATCTTGGTCTTAGTCTTGCCTATATTCAAGTACTTCTTGCCCATGTAGTCTAGGTTGTACTCAGGTTGAGTCTCGTCGAGCAGCGCCTCCGCTATCTCGATGCTAGCGAGCTTGCCATTGACAGGAATCTTGTACTCACCGTTCTCTAGCCAGTCTATGTCGTACATGATGCTCTGGCCGAGCTTGGGCGTAGGCGCGCCCAGCATCTCGCGCACGTAGCGCTCGTTGCGCGCCCGCTCGGCCGCGCCACAGTCGTAGTGATGCAAGTTATAGTACTCGCTGAACCCCTCGCCGTCGCTGAGCGAGACGCCGAGTATGTAACCGTCATTGCGATACACGCCCGGGCCGAGTTCCTCTAGGTTCGGGTCGCGCGTCTCGACGTCGAACACGACGCGTCGCGCCCGCGTCAGGTCTGGATACTTGACTTCTTCCATACTAACTCCTGCGCGCAGCCTCTCTGCACGCCTTACAGCAATAACGCTTCGACCAGTGCGTCGTCATGAAAGTCTTGCCACAAGCCGGGTTCATGCACGTGCGCTCCTCTAGTCGCGCGCGACGAGCGGCCTGCACCGCTGCGTAGCACGCGTCAGAGCAGTAGTGACGCTTCGAGTCATTGGTCTTGAACAACTTCCTACAGCCCGGGTTCTTGCACTGGCGCTCAACCACGGGGCGCCTGTGATAACTCGACTTGCCGCTCTTGCCATACTTCACGCGGTGCGCGTCGCAGCAATACCGCTGGTAAGGCCTGTACGGCGTGAACATCTTCCCGCACGGACACAGCTTGCGGGCATGCATGAGCTCGTCTAGTCGACGCGTGCTCTCGGCGTCGTCAGCCTGCACGCTGGCCGCAGTTTCTCGCAATTCTGGCGATACGTTCAATATCATAATCGATCGCGCCCTCCGTCATTTTATCAGCGATTCAATATCAATGATTCTATACATTTTCTCAAATAGGTCGAGTAATTCATCGACCTAAAATATAATCTATAGAACCATTGATGTACTTAAAGATTTAGATTTTACCTCTATGGGCTGTGCGTCGCACTACTCTGTGCTTGTGACGCTCGAGGCGCTCTATCTCAAACATTATGTTGCACGCGGCGTGTGATAGGTGGAGTTGTTTACTCTCGTCATCGAGCGCCCGGCCGTCGAGCGCCTCATAGATGTGACGTAACATGGCGTCGTAGTGCGCGATCTCCGGAGTTGTGCGCCAGTCCTCGCTGTCTCCATGCTTGTTAATACCGAACCGTCGCACTCGCGCCACGGCCTTGATGAACGACGTGTACACGAGCGTCGGCTCATACTTGCCCTCTGGTTGCTTCACTTCTCGCCTCCATCAATGTAGACTGTCTTTAACCTCGCATACTTGAAGCGCGAGTACATAGGCACATGCGTCCTGCTCAGTGGGACCATGAGCTTGAGCTCGGCGAGTACCAACTCTACGTCGGCGATCTCCTCGCAGATGTGCACATCATTCCCGCCGCCGTTGCGTATTCGCTTCGTCACTTCCTTGGTCAGTTCGGCGAGCTCCTCTACTACCACCGTGAGTTGGTGAGCCTCACCGTTCTTGGCTATTATAGCCCTCAGCACGTCCTCGCGTTTCATGCGTGCAACCTCACAAAATCATCATAGCCATTCTTAGACGATGCATGTACGATGTGCAGGTGCTTCTTCGCGCGTGTGATCGCGACGTACAGGCAACGCAGCTCTGAGTCCGGGTTGCGCTCCATGTTGTTTCGCACGGCCTTCGTGAAGTCTAGCGTGAGTACCACGTTATCTGCCTCGCCGCCCTTGACACCGTGAATAGTGCTCACCGTCAGCGACCTATCGCGCAGGTTTGCACGCGTGCGAATGAGGTCGCGGTAGTACGCGATCGCGTCGTTGGTGAGTTTGAGACTGTCGTACCACGGGCGCGTCATGTCTGCACCGTCCTTTAGGAAGAGCTTCAGGCGGACCTCTTCTATGTCGGTGTACTTGCCACGCTTGCGCCCAGCCTCATACGCGTTTATCGCGTCAATCTCGCGCTGCGAGTACGACAGTTCATCCTTGTCCGTGTACACGCGGGCCTTGCCGCGCAGGTACTCGCGATATGGCGCCAAGAAGAAGTTGTTACGGCTCAAGAAGTACCACGACTCGGTCGCGTTGAGCGGCAAGTCGTCTAGGCTGTTGTAGAAGTGCACGTCACCCTCATCGCCGACGGGTTCAAAGTTCTTCTCCACGCGTCTGCTTATCATTCCCGACACGCGCTTGGCCAACACGAGAATCTTGCGCTGTAGTCTGTAACTCTTGTCGAGTACCTCCTGCGTGCTCGCGTTGAGGCGCAAGAAGTAGTCGACATCCGCGCCAGACCACTCATATATAGCCTGGTCATCATCGCCTGCTACATAGATCGTTCGACAGTTCTTGAAGGCTACTTCACACATGCGCCACTGTAGCGTCGTCAGGTCCTGCGCCTCGTCTATGATGGCTACATCTACCGGCAACGCCTCGCCAGCCTCCACGAAGCGTTCTATGATGTCGGTGAAGTCATGTTTCTTGGTGAAGTCTTTGTAGCGCGTGAAGTTATACTCCACGTCGCGCAGTACATGTGCATTCAAGTCGTTGGCGAATGCGCTAGCCGCTCGGGGATTGTTGCGCTTCATGAAGTGTGTGAACAAGTACTTATCATCGTTGTTGTAGAAGTCCTCAGTGTAGTAGCCCGTGAACTTCATGTCCATCGAGTCGGAGAACGCCTTGTAGTCCGACTTGCTCAACATGTCTGACTTGGCGTAGTCGCCTGCCCTAAACGCGATGGAGTGCAGCGTCCTGAAGTAGGGCATGTCCTCATCGCGTAGGTTGTACATTGACTTAGCCCGCTCTGCGCCCTCGTAAGTGCCCTTGCGCGTGAACGACACGAAGGCTATTCTGTTAGGCGCCGTGTGCTCTAGTTCCTTCAGCAAGATTGACATGAGCTTCGTCGTCTTGCCACAGCCCGGCGCACCAAAAATCTTGTGCACGTTGTCCACTGTACTCGTCCTCCTACTCACTAAAAGTCTGTGCTGCCCTGCTCATTGAACTTCGCCTTGAACACCTCTACGGCTATGTTACCGATGTTCTTCACGTCGCTCTCCGCTATCTCATACACGCGCAACTGCCTGCCGCCCTCGGTCTTTATTCGCGTCGGCGTGGCCTTGAAGTCGCGCAACAGGCCGTGCAATTCGCCCGGCGCGTAGTACCTGAAGCCCTTGAGTATGAACACATAGTCGCTCAGGTCGATGGTCCTGAAGTAGTAACGTGCGGTCTTCTGGTCATAGTATACGCGCTTGTTCAGTATCTGCTCGCGTGTCTGCGCCATGGCCCTGTCTGTCAAGAACTCCACGAACATTGACTTGAACAGAGCTATTGGCGTGGTGTCATCCTCCTGGTCTATGCTCACCACTTCCATGCTCGCGAGCGCCTGGTTTATCAGTTTGAACCACTCGCTCTGCTTCACCTTGACGGGCAGTACGTGCAGTTCCCTGAAGCACAGGCGCAGGAACGCGTCTTGCCCAATGATGTCGGCCTCGTTCTTAAACCGCAGGGTCTTGAACCCCTCGTCGCTCGGAAGTTTCACCTCCCACTCGTAGTAGGGCTCGTACGCCTTGACCTGTATGAGTTTGCCATACTCTAGCTCAGAGAAGTAACCACCTTCCTTGCCTATGCCAAAGTCTCGAGTCTTGCACACGTTCTTTCGACAGAAGTCGCAGCACGGTGCGTCATTACACTTGTAGGCATAGTCCTTCTTCCTGAGCGAGCTAATGATCGTGCCCTCGACCTCGTCGCGCGAGAGCGGCGCGGTCATGGCGTCGTTGAGCTCGAAGAGCTTCTGTTCCCAGAACTCTGGGTCCATCTTCTTGAGGTACACGCCGAAGGAGAACAGGTAGTTGTTGCGTCCGCTGTTCTTGTCCATCATGTTGAGCAGGCTAATAGTCTGTAGGCACGGCGGGCCGTTGCGATAGCTCACCTCGCCCAGGAATGTGTTGACGTCGTTGAGCGACTTTCGCTTAGTCTTTATGTAGGTCAGCGCCTCGTCTAGGCTCAGCGCCTCGCCGCCGCGCACAGCGTACTGCCGCGTAGCCTCTGCGGCGTAGTAGGGCAAGTTTATCCAGTTGCCCGAGCCGCTCTGGCCTACCTTAACCTGCTTGGGGAACACCTCTATTATCCTGTTGAGCTTGCGCTTGACGTAGAGGTCGAGGCCGAGTAACATCGTCATGTGGTTGAGCGCGCCGATGACACTCCTAGCCTGCACAGGCTGCTTCATGAACATGTACAGGTGCAGGCCGCCGCTCTTCGACTTGAACGGCACGAGCGGAAAGTTATTCTGCTCGATCGCCGTGATGTAGGGCGCCAGGTCTGCATCGTACACGTCAATGTCTATCACGCCAAACTTGACGTTGCCTGACTCGTCTATCGGTATCACGCCCAGTCCGGTCTTTCCTGCCAGGTGGTCGCGGTACTGGTCGAGCGTCAGCAGTCTATTAGTTACTGTGCTGTTCTTGCCATTCTCTTTGCCAGAGTCACTGAATGCGTACTGGTGCACGCCGTAGCTGTGCGTGTTGCCAGCGAAGGCGTCCATGAATGACGCCAGTTGCAGGGACTGGACTTCGTCGCTCATAGCCTGCCTTACTTGAGGGCGCTCATGCACCAGAGCTGGAATGGCGTCACTGATGCCTGGGTTACCCATGCGGCGCCTCGCCGATGGCAGTCTTCATAGGCCAGTAGTTCTCTGAACCAGCCCTCAACGTCGTAGTCGCACAGCCTAGGCATGCGGGCGCCAGTCACCGGGCGCGAGTCGGCCACAGCCTTCACTGCCGCCCAGTTGTGGTCGTACGCGTGCATGCTCGTCGCGTGGTGTCTGTAGCAGCCCATGCGCAGGTCTGGGTACGCCCAGCGCAGGCGCACCAGCGCGATCTCCTGCACGAGGGTGAAGAATGGCATGTCATAGGTCAGGCCGAACCACACGTCGTTCGAGCGCATCGAGGCTATGCAGTGCAACGCGCCTCGACGAATCAGGAGCTGCAGGAACATAGTGCACGGGTTGTCATTGGATGGCCGCGCATCGCCGGGCGCGTATATGACCATCACGGCCTTGCGCGACGTCGAGTCGTGCGCGAGCGTCGCCATCGCGTACTCGAACTGCTGCGCGAATATCCTCGCGCCGTACGCAGAGTTGACCGTGGCGCCGTCGTCACTCACCTTGTTCCAGAACTTTGAGTAGTGTGATATGAACTTCAGGTCGGTGCGCAGGCCCAGGTAGAAACAGAGCTCGCCCACTAGGTACCGCAGGTCTATGCCGCGGGCGGGACACATCACCAGGCGGTCCGTCGGGTCGTCTAGCTCTAGCGTGACGTCGAGCAGCTCATGCGTGCCTAAGCCCCTGGGACTCACCACCTCGCTATAGTTCACTAGCTCGGTGCAGAGTTGCTTGTAGAGTTCGTCAGCGGACTCGCGCCTTATGTACGTGTTGAGCACGTCGTGCCTCCTGTGTATGGACGATGAGGCGGGCAGGGACAACTCGACTCGCTGTCCCCGCCCGCAGAGGCACTGTCAGTAACCCGGCTGGCTGGCGAGGTCGGACTGGGTCTGCTCGGGAGCCGCGAG
>Ga0209098_1000588_pt1 | contig 39479 bp, 31 predicted proteins | sample AD_JPNHW1_MetaG_FD_184429 | JGI IMG/M metagenome (GOLD analysis project Ga0209098, IMG submission 184429) | Active sludge microbial communities of municipal wastewater-treating anaerobic digesters from Japan - AD_JPNHW1_MetaG (SPAdes) (version 2) | ecosystem: Engineered > Bioreactor > Anaerobic...
GAGCACCGAGTAGTCGATGTCGATCAGGTTATCGATCTTGATGATGTCCTTCGTGCCCATCTGCGCCGAGGGGACGTTCATGATGAGCGCGACCGAGAAGTGGACCTTGTCGAGCTTGAGCCAGTTGAAGATCCTGAGGCCCGTGCCCGCGCGGATATGGTCGATGACGAGCCCTTCCTTGATTTTTTGGACGTTCATTTCTTTTTTCCTCCCGCGCTTTTCTTTCCTTCCCAACCCGAGACGCCGAGGAGGCTCGAGATCAGCGCCATGCGCGCGTACATGCCGTACTTGACCTGGCGGAAGTACGCGGCGCGCGGGTCGGAGTCGACCTCGGTCGCGATCTCGTTGACGCGCGGAAGCGGGTGGAGCACCGTGAGGTCCGCGCGCGCGAGGCGCATCTTCTCCGCGTCGAGGATGTAGCTATCCTTGAGCCTGACGTAGTCCTGTTCGTTGAAGAACCGTTCCTTCTGGACGCGCGTCATGTACAGGATGTCGAGGTCGCCGATGGCCTCCTCGAGGCGGCGCACCTGCGTGAACTGGACGCCCGCGGGCTTGAACACGCGGTTGACGATGTAGTCGGGGATCTCGAGCTCGGGCGGGCTGATGAGGACGAAGCGGTTCCGGGGATACCGCGACATCGCCTTCGCGAGCGAGTGCACGGTGCGGCCGAACTTGAGGTCGCCGCAGAGTCCGATCGTCAACCCCTGGGTCTTTCCCTTGATCGCGCGGATGGTCAGAAGGTCGGTGATGGTCTGCGTCGGGTGATGGTGCCCGCCGTCGCCCGCGTTAATGATGGGGACCTCGCTCACCTGGCTCGCGAGGAGCGCCGCCCCTTCCTTAGGGTTCCGCATCGCGATCGCGTCGGCGTAGCAGGACACCGTGCGAATCGTGTCCACGAGGCTTTCGCCCTTCGTCGTCGAGCTCGCGCCGGGATCGGCGAAGCCGAGGGTCGAGCCTCCGAGACGCTGCATCGCGGCCTCGAACGAAAGCCGCGTGCGGGTGCTAGGCTCAAAAAAAAGTGTGGCGAGGACCTTCCCTCGACACACTTCCGAATATTTCGCGGGACTCGCGATGATATCCTCCGCCAAATCGAAGAGCCCTTCCAGCTCTTCGATGGAAAGGTTCCCCGGCTCGATCAGATGGCGACCCTTAAGCATATTGCGCTCCTTCACAGTGTTTTCGACACGGCCGCGCCGGGAAGCCCGATGTCCCGGCGGTAGAACATTCCCTCGAACGAAACGGCGCCGAGGGCCTCGTACGCGCGCGTCCTCGCCTCTTCGACGGTTTTGCCGAACGCGGACGCCGCGAGCACGCGGCCGCCCGAGGTGACGAGCCCCGCGGGCGCGGATGACAATCCGTCGGCGCCACCCGACGGCACGCCCGCGCGATGATCTTGCTGCGCGCCCGCGACGAACACCTTCGCGCCGAGCCGCGCGACAGCAGCCTCGTCGATCGAGAGCGGAAGCCCCTTGGGGTAGCTTCCCGGATAGCCGCGCGAGACGGCGACCGGCGCGCACTGATAGCCCCGCTTCCACGCGAAGGGGAAGGAGTCGAGCGAGCCGTCCATGATCGCCGCGCACATGCGCGCGAAGTCGAAGTCCATGAGCGGAAGGACCGCCTGGGTCTCGGGATCGCCGAGCCGGACGTTATATTCGAGGAGTTTCGGGCCCTTCGCCGTCACCATGACGCCGAAGAAGATGAAGCCGCGGTAGTCGAAGCCCTCCGCGATAAGCCCGCGAAGCGTCGGCTCGAGGATGTCCGAGCGGAACGCCGCGAGGACGGCTTCGTCGACGCCGTCTGCGGGGGCGATCGCGCCCATGCCGCCGGTGTTCGGCCCGACCGCGCCGTCGTTCAGGCGCTTGTGGTCGCGCGCGGTGACGAACGGGACGACGCGCGCCTTGCCCGCCGCGGCGAGCTCCGGGGTCACGCTCACGGCCGCGAGTATGGAGACCTCCTCGCCCTCGAGGTATTCCTCGATGACGACCTTGCTGCCCGCGCTTCCGAGGGTCGCGTCGACCATGAACTCGCGGATCGCGCCGACCGCGGTCTCCGCGTCGGGGGCGACGACGACGCCCTTTCCCGCCGCGAGCCCGTCGGCCTTCACGACCACCGGGCCATTGATCTCCTTCACCCGGGCGATTGCCTCGCCCGCCGAGCCATAGGTATCGCTCGCGGCGCACGCGACGCCGTACTTTTTCATGAACCTTTTCGCCGTATCCTTACTTGCCTCGAGCGCCGCTCCCGCCTGCCGGGGACCGACGACGCGCAGCCCCGCCTCGGCGAGCCTATCCGCCATGCCAACCGCCAACGGATCCTCGGGACCGACGACGACGAAGGAGCCCGCGGGGCTTCCGGCGAGTTCCCTGCTGCAGGCCTCGACGACGCGCGCGGTCTCGGCCACGGGGACCGCGACGTTCCTGCATTTATGCTCAGAGGCGGTTCCGCCGTTTCCGGGGATACAAATGACTTCTTCGATGAGGGGGGAACGGGCGAGAGACCAGGCGATCGCGTGCTCGCGGCCGCCCGAGCCGATGACGATGGTTTTCATGGGCTTCATAATATGCCGAAGGAGGCCCCTACGGCAAGCGCTTTCGCGTACGAGGCCCAAAGGGGGACGAACTATCGGTCATCCTCGCTCAGCGCGTCGCCGAGCGCCGTGATGAGGGCGACCATGACCCCGGAGTCCTGGGGCACGATCGTATGACGGTCGCCCGAGCGAACGCTCACCACGAGCGCCGCGGTATCGCGCGTGTCGACGGCCGTGACCGCGTCGAACATGATTACCGTACCGTTCCAGACGAACCCGTTTTGGTGGATTCCGGAAATCTTCCCGAACATAATATCGCGGAGCGCGATCATAAAGCACAGAAAGCCGAGTATCGACACCGTGATGACGATCAGGGGATCGAGGCGGCGCAGGAGCGCGATGAGGGGCAGCAGGGGGCTCACGATGAGGATCCCGTGAAACTGGAGCCAGGACCTCCCCGGGAAGGGATATTCGAGCGGGCCGAGGGCCCGGGCATGGAGATGCGTCTGGACCGCGTACACCGCCGCAATCGCGAGAAAGGCAAAGGAGACTGATGCAAGGACGATGATTGCGAATTGCGTCATAACCGGTATAATAGGGGAAAATTCGGTCAAACACAAGGAGCCATCGTCATGAAGGAGATTTCGAGCGTTCTCGTCGCGGGCGCGGGGGCCATCGGTTCCATGGTCGCCTGGGAGCTCTTCAGGAAGGATCCTTCCCTGGTTTCGGTCCTTGCCGGAGGCGAACGCCTCGAGCGCTACAAAAGGGACGGGTTCCTCATCAACGGCGCGCGCTTCGATTTCCCGCTCGCGCCGGTCGACGAGCCAACAAACCCCGATCTCGTGATCGTCGCGTGCAAGGCGCACCAGCTCGACGCGGTCATCAAGGATCTCGCGCGGCATATCGGCCCGGACACCCTTATCCTTTCGCTCCTCAACGGGATCTCGAGCGAGGGGATCATCGGCCGCGCGTACGGCGACCGGCGCATTCCCCTCGCGATGATCGTCGGCACCGACGCCTGGCACGGGGGAAACGAGACGACCTTCTCGAAAACCGGCACGATCTATTTCGGGGACAAGGGGCGGGGCGAGCGGTCGGCCCGCGTCGACGCGATCGAAGGCCTCTTCGCGCGCGCGGGTATCCCCTACGCGATCCCCGAGGACATGGAAAACAGGCTTTGGTTCAAGTTCATGATGAACGTCGGGATCAACCAGGTTACCGCGATCCTCAGGCGACCCTACCGCGTCCTCAAGACGGCGACGCGCGTCCCCGAGGCGGCCGAGCTTTTCGAGTCGGCGATGCGCGAGGTAATCGCGATCGCGCGCGCGGAGGGCATCGTACTCGGGGACGAGGACATCGAGGAGATCTACCGCACGGTCGACACCCTCACGGACGAAGGCAAGACCTCGATGTGCCAGGACGTCGAGGCCGGCCGAAAGACCGAGGTCGAGCTTTTCTCGGGGACCGTCCTCGAGCTCGCCGAGCGGCACGGCATACCCGCGCCCGTGAACGCCTTCCTCTGGAAGATGCTCAGGGCCATCGAACGATCATACTGAAAAAGGCCGCGCGGGCGCGAGTCACGAGAGGGTTTTAAGCTCGATCGAGGCGACGGCGAAGGGCTTCCCCGCCCCGCCCGTTATCTCGGCGACCGCGTAGCGGCCGTCGGCGAGGGCGCCGGGGTTCACGAGGGTCGTCGGCCCGATCGTATCGATCGCCGCGGACTCGTGGATATGGCCCGATACGACCAAGAGGGGTTTCTTCGACTCGATGAACGCGCGGATGAGCGGGGAGCCGACGTGAACGCCGTTCGGGATCATGTCGAGCTTCGTGTCCTTCGGCGGGTTATGCGCGATGACGATGAGGTTGTTCCAGGGCTCTCCGTCCGAGGCGGGATCGAGGGCCGCGCGGGGCTCCGTGGCGACTGCGACCTTGGCGCCTGCCGCCAAACGCTCGGCGCCGTCGGCAAACCGCGCGCCTGCCTCTCCGATCGCGGCCGAGTCATCCTCGTCGCCCGAATCGTCCGGATCGTCGGCCCATAACGAGCCACCCGCGGCAAGCGCGGCGAGGCGAAGGTCGCCGACGAGTTCCTCGTCGGTCCGCTCGTTCGGCGTCGTCCCGGTGAACTTGGACCCGCCGCCCGAGCCTGAGAGCATGAGCCCGCTGAAATAGGAAAGGGTCCCCTCGACGCTCATGTCGTACGACTCGACCGTCTCCCGGAAATCCGGCGCGTCGCAGTTCCCCGTCACCGCGAACACGCGGTCATGGAACGCCGCGAGCCGCTCGAGGAACGGGAGGCCCGTCTCTATCTTCTTGAACGCGGCGAAGTCGCCGCCGAAGAGAACGATATCAAACGCCTTCGCGTCTTCTGCCAGCGCATCGAGCTTGTCGACGGCGCCGTGTCCGTCCGAGAGTATGAGCACCTTCATGCTTCTTCCCCTTATCGTTACCGTTGTTTTATCGGCATAGAGATGCCGATCACCCGAGGGACTTCATGACCTCGAGGAGCCGTCGCATATCCTCGGGAAGGCCGATCGAGACGCGCACGAAATCCGTGATCCCCGGGATGTTGAAGTACCGCACGAGGATCCCGCTTTCCTTAATGCGCTCGTACGCGTCCTTTCCGGCGAGACCCGCCTTCCGCGCGAACACGAAGTTCGCGAGCGAGGGAAGTACCTCCCAGCCGGACTGCCGGAGCGCGGCCGCGAAGGAATCGCGCGTCGAGGCGATCTCGGCGTTTATGCGCCTATAATAGCCCGAGTCGTCGCAGGACGCAATCCCGATTTTTTGGGTGAGCGCGTCGACGGGAAAATGGTTGAAGGAGTTCTTCGTGGTGAAGATAGCCTTGATCACCTCGGGGTTCGCGACGACGAAGCCGAGCCGCGCGCCGGCGAAGCAAAAGCTCTTCGAGAAGGTCCGGATGATCACGAGGTTCGGGAATTCCGCGAGGAGCGGGATCGCCGTCTCGCCCCCGAAGTCGATGTACGCCTCGTCGACGATGACCGCCTTATCCCGCGGGTACCGCTCGAGGATCGAGCGAAGCTCCGGCATGGGCATATAGACGCCGGTCGGCGCGTTTGGGTTCGGGAAGATGAGCCCGCCCGAGTCCCCCGAGACGAGGGCGTCCGCGTCGATCGAGAAGTCCGCGCGGAGGGGAACCTTCCTGACCGGGATATCATAATAGCCGGCGTACACGGGATAGAAGCTATAGGTATGCTCGGGAAACGCGACGGGCAGGTCGGAGTCGAAGAAGGTATAAAAAATAAAGGAAAGGACCTCGTCGGACCCGTTTCCCGCGAATATCATGTCGGGCGTCACGCCGTGCCCGAGCATCCGGGCGATCGACTCGCGGAGCGCGAGCGCGTCCGGGTCCGGGTAGAGGCGGAACGAGGAAACGTCGAATTCCCGCACGGCCTTCGCCACCTCGGGCGACGGGGGATAGGGATTCTCGTTCGCGTTCAGCTTGACGTACGGGCGGTCCTTCGGCTGTTCGCCGGGAACATACGGGTGTAACCCGAAAAATCGTTTTGAATACATGATGGGTTGGAGCCTACATCTTTTTTTTGCCCGTGAAAAGTGCGCCCGAGCGGACGCCCCGGCGTGGGCCCGAGATTACGTCATTGAGAAAAGGGCGATAATGCGCTAGAATGAATCCATGGCTACCCCAACAGAGCTTTCCGTCCTACTGAGGCTCTATACCAGCAAGCAAAACTCGCCAACCGTGATCATTCAGGATTTCTGCGATTACCTCCAGAAGTACGCGCGCCATTACATGCAGGAGGCGCCGGAACTCGTCAGGTACCTGGACGACACGATCAATACCGTCCAGAAAGAGATCGACGCCCTCGAAGTCGCGGGCAAGGTCATCATCGCGATCGACGTCAAAAACCGAAAAACGGTCTTCGTCCCGCAATTCTTCATCGATCGCATGATCCAGCGGTACCGAGACCTCGAGGACCGGCCCGAAGTCCCCTTCCCGCTCTCCGCCGAGCTGCCGCAGGGCTTCCCGCCCACGTTCCTCAAGCCGATCTACATCACGAGCGACTTCGCCGAGCTCATCGAATCGGGAGAGCGGACGAACACGCACCTCAACCAGCTGATATTCCCCGACGAGACCCCGCCGCTCGTGTATCCGCCGTCGCTTTCCCCCGAAAAACTCCTCGACCTCGCGCTCGCCAAGATCAGGCTCTTCCTTCATAAGGACGAGTCGAGGGACTTCATCCAGAAGCGGATGATGATCGCGAACCCCGGCAAGGAGCTGACCATCAAGAATCAGCTCACCCAGTTTCAGACGCGCCCGTCGGAGTCGCAGCGCGCGCTCAAGCACGCAGGCGAGGCGTTTCTCTTCTTCAGCTACCTATGTTCGTTCATCCGGCAGGACTTCTCGAAAAAGAACGATAAGACCCCCGAGGAAATCACCCTGATCCAGGCGGTGTACATCACCGAATACCTCAACAACTACTACAAGAACCGCGCGCAGGCCGACCTTCAGCGCGAGACCGCGCTCAAGAACCTCGAGCTGTGCTTCCAGAAGCCGCCGTACTACTACGACATGGAGACGATCTCGCGCTTCACCGACTCGCGGGGCGTGCCCCTGCTCGGCCAATACAAGAACACCGACCTCGATTCCTTCATCAAGGAGCGGACCGCCGAGTCTTCCTCGAGCATGCTGCCCCTCCTCCTCGTCTTCAAGACGGCGAACGGGAACCGCTATTTTCTCCTCAAGGAAAAGGTCGTGCCCCTCGCGGTGAAGCTCTGCAACGACAGCAGAAAGGTCATCAAGGACTCGCTGACGAGGGAATGGTTTCAGCTTTTGTGCAATTACCGGCAGGAAGGCGCGATGAAAAACCAGGCGGACTTCGAGCGGAAACTCGAGGCGCTGTGCAAGTCGTCGGCGCCGATGCTCCATGCCCTGCTTACCGCGTCCTTCGTCCCGCTCCTCCCGCTCGAGGCGCCGGGCGCCGAGGCGGACGTGCCGAACGGCTTTAAGATGTTCGACCGGGGCAAGTTGCTCCCCTGGAGCGAGCTGCTCATGCTCGACCGCCAGGAACTCCTGACCGACACGCGCATCATGCTGCCGTTCTGGTATACGATACCGATACTCTCCTCGATCGTCGCGTTCTTCAGGAGGCCGAGGGCCGCCAAGGAACAGGAGAAGCGGCCGCAGGCGCAGGCCGTCGAAGAGCTCGAGGCCGCGCCGAAGGGAAAGAGTTCAAAGGAAATACGCGACCAGCGCAAGACGGAGCTCCGCGGGGCCGCGCAGCGCCTCGAGCGGAAGTTCGTGCCCGAGGGCTCGACGCTCGAAAACGAGATGAGCGCGCAGCTCGACCTCTGGAACCGCACGCTCAACCCGCAGGTCAAGGACAACCTGACCGAGGACGTCAACTCGCTCGTGCGCGATTACGTCAGGCGGATCATCAAGTCGATCAAGGCGTCGACCTTCGACGCGGCCCGCGTCGAGAACCTCGCGCAGACCCTCGTCGACACGCCGAGCCTCATCAAGATCAAGAACCGCGACGCCCTCGTCGGGTACGTGGAACTCTACATCATCCATCTCATCAGGAACATCGCGTAGCGGCCTCGGGCCGCTTTGCCTACGCGCGGGGCTTACGCCCCTTGGCTTTGGGCTCGCCCTTCGCGGCGCGGGCGCCAGGGCCCGCTTTCCCTCCAGCGCCGGGTTTCCCGCCCGTACTTGCTTTTCCGCCCTTACCTTCCTTCGTGGGCTTCGCGGATTTCCCGTCCCGCCCCGTGGCGCTCCCGGCGCGCGAACGTCCCGCGCCTTCGCCGCCCGAGCGAGGTTTCTTCGCCACCTTGCGGAAGTTCGCCCGCTCGGTCATCTGCTTGAACTCTTCCATCTTGTCGGGATCGTAGAACCCGTCCTTCCAGTTAAAGCGGGAAACGTCGGGGAGCGTCGTGCCCCGCCGATAGGAGTCCATGATCGCGCGATAGTCCTGCTTGCGCACGCGCGTCTTCGAGAGGTCGATGATGAAGCGCTTAAAGCCTTCCTTCGCGAGGGAGGCGGCCTTGTCCGCGATCGAGAACGGCAGCTCGGGGAACACGAAGGAGCCCTCGTCGGTCGACAGCATCTTGAACGAGCCGCCCTGACGGTCGGAGAAGAAGGTGAAGTTATAGTCGGCGGGAAGCTTGAAGCGCATGCGAAAGAGCGCGGGGTACGCGAAGATCGTGATGATCGCCCGGCCCCGGATCGCCGGATCGAAGGTAGCCTCGAGATTGTCGCGGGAGTTCTCGAGCGGCGACACGATCGCCTGAAAGCCCTGCTTGTCGAGCCAGTCCACCGACCAGCGGTTGAACGCGTAGAGATAGGGGCCCGCGATCAGCGTGAGGCCGCGGTTGCGGAGCATGCCGATGTGGCCGGGGTTGTTGAGCATGAAGTGCGAATACCCGTTCTCTATAAGCGCGTCGAGGTTGGTCGAAAGCCCGTCCTCGATCGCCTGGGGAAGAAAGGGATCGATCGAGATGATGGTCTCGCGCTTCGAGAAGGGGAGCGCGCGAACGCCCGAGGCCTGCGCGGCGCTCACGAGTTCCACGGAATCGCCGGAATCGGCCGAGAGCGAACCGTCATTGCCCGAGCTATCCGTTCCCGCACCGTCCTTCGCCGAATCCGCCGCGGCATTGCGCCGTTGCGCTGAAGCCTGCGTCGGCGGGATGCCGAGCAGCGCCGGTATCGTCTCGCGGTTCAGCTCGACGATCACGCGAACCGGACGGTCGGTCAGGATCGTATAGATATCCTCGACCGTCGAGACCTGCACGTACGCGCCTTCCGGAATCTGGGAAAGCAGGGCGGCCTTCGCCCCTTGCGCCTTCCCCTGGGCCGGTGCCTTCGCGCCGCGATCGCCGCGATCCGTTCGCTCTTCGGTTCCCCCTTGGGAGCGCGCGTCCTCGGACTGCGGGGAAAATGGCCGTATGAGGGGAAGCCGCTCGCCGCCGGGCTGCGAGCGGTAGAGGCCCATATCGTTCGACAGGATGCGCGGGTAGCGCTTCGTCATGCTCTTCGTCTGGAGGAGGTACACCGAATCGCCGGTCCCGAATCCTTCCGGGATGTCGATCCACCGTCCGCCCGCTTCCTCGCGAACTTCCTTTATCTTATGGCTTTCGCGGCCCGAGTCGTCCTTGCGGTGAAGGCGAACCGAATCGCCCTCCTCCGGGTCATAGGAGCCGCCCTTGAGGAGCGCGAACCGCCCGTCTTCCTCGGTGCGGACGCGATCGACCTTCCCGAGGAAGATGCCGGTGCCGCCCGCCTGGTCCGGGTTGAGGACGTTCTCGGCCTTCGTCGAGTCGAACCAGTACCGGGTCTTCGCGCGCGCGAAATCGTTCGCGAGCATGCGCCGCGCGGTTTCCGCCGCGCCCTTTCGGTCCGATTCCCAGTGGTCGAGCATGTAGCGGTACGCGGCGACGACGGTGCCGACGTACTCCGCGCTCTTCATGCGGCCCTCGATCTTAAACGAGTGGACGCCCGCGGTCACGAGATCCGGGATACGGTCGATGAGCTGAAGGTCGTTCGGGGAGAAGTAGTAGCCCTGGCGGGTTCCGCCCGAGACCTCCGCAGAGTAGAGCCGCCGGCACGCCTGGGCGCACATGCCCCGGTTGGCGGACTTTCCGCCGAGGAAGCTCGAGAACAGGCAAAGCCCGGACTCGCTCACGCAGAGGGCCCCGTGAACGAAGACCTCGAGCTCGCAGGAGGTGCGCGCCTTGATCTCCTGAATCTCGGAAAGCCCGAGCTCGCGGGCGAGCACGACGCGCGAAACCCCGGCGCGGCTCATGGCGTTCGCGGCGCGGGCGCTCGCGATGTTCATCTGGGTTGAGGCATGGATTCGAAGCGAGGGGAAATAGGTACGGGCCATGTTGAGGACGCCGAAATCCTGCACGATGAGGCCGTCGGGTCCCATGCGGTCGAGATACGCGAGGAAGCGGTACATGCGCTCGGTCTCGCTCTCCTCGAGCACGGTGTTAACCGTCACGAGAACCTTCTTGCCGCGCTTGTGGAGCGCCTCGACCGTCGCCTCGAACTGGGACCAGGCGAAGTTCGACGAGCGAAGCCGGGCATTGAAGCTTTTGAGTCCGAGATATACCGCGTCGGCGCCCTCATTGATCGCCGCGTCAAGCGCCTCCGGATTTCCGGCCGGTGCCAATAGTTCCGCCATGTATGCCTCCCCTCTTCAAGCCCTATACTAGCCTGAAAACCGGTATTATGCAAACGAGGGCGGGACGCCCCCCGAGCTCGCGAGAGGGCGGAAACCCTTAGCGGGGCGCGCTCAATGCGGGACGTTCGGCTTGCCGGGGCTGCACTTCCCCTTCGGACACACCTTCCAGTCCGCGGCGGAGTCGGTGTCGATAAGCGCGGGGTCGCGCGCGAGGGTCCGCGTCGGGGTCATCCCGTCGGAGGAAGCCGCGTCCGCGATAAGCGCGCCGGGGCGCCAAGCCCCCGCGGCGACTGCCTCGAGCGCGGCGGCGCGCGCGGCGTCCGTCGGCCAGTCTGCCTTGCCGGATTCCGCGCACAGGAGCGCGTCCATGATGGCGCCTCCCCGCCGCTCGCGGAGCCAGATCACGTTCGTCCCCTTGAAGGGCGAGCGGGCTTGCGTGTCCCAAAAGTCGCGGGCGGTCGGGCAGGAGTTCGTCCCGCCCGACTCGTCGAGCGAGCCCATCTCGTTCACGAGCCCCTCCTCGACCGAGCGGAAATGCCACACGATATACTCCCCGGCCTTGACCTCGACCGCAGGGAGCTCGCGAACGGGAACGTCCCCGTTCAGGGCGTTGAAGATCTCCACCCCGCCGAGGTTCCCCGCGGTTAAGGCGACGATCTCGATATACTCGACCTTCGGTTTCGAGTAGTCGGTCCTGATCTCGCTGATCCTGAGGCGGGGCACCCGATCGTTATACCCAGTAAAGGGCGCGGCGAAGGAAAGGGTGTCGCCGTTCGCGTCGCGGACGGTCCCCGAAAGGATCGCCTTCACCCCCGGGCCGGGCGAGCGCGCGAGCGAGAAGCGAATGCCGCTTCCGTCGGGGAGCGATTCCCACGATACCGCGATGGGCTCCTCGGTGCCGCCGCCTTCGGCTCCGCCCCAAACGTCGCTTGCCTCGCCGGAGCCAGGGCTATCGCTCTCGCCCGACCCGACGAGGCATGAGTCTCCGCCGGGGACAACCTCGGCGCGAACGGCGGTGACCGGAGCCGAGAACGCGGCCTCGACGCATTCGGGCGACACCGCGCGCACCTCGCCGATCGTCGGGACCGCGAGGTCCCCGCCCCACAGGGTGACGACCGCCCGATCCGAAAGGCAGGCGGAGCAGGCGGAAAGGGCCAGGCACGCGAGCGCGAGGAGCGGAATACCGTATCCCTTCATTGGATAGCCTCCTATTCCCCGTTCTTCGCCCGGAACCTCGCCTTTTGGCCCATTTTCCGCTATCATGAGCCCCATGAGTTTCACCGTGCATGCCCTTACCCTCCACCGCGCCATCGCGCTCCCGCGCGGGACCGAGACCGGCGACGGGACCGTCGCGATCCTCCGCTACCGCTCGCTCGTCGCGAAGGGCAACCTCGAACCCGACTTCGCCGAGCACCTGTGCCGCGCGGACGCAGAAGAGGCGCAGGATAACCCTACGATTCCCGCGGGGCACTACCTCTTTGCGCAAGGGCCCTCGCCGCTCGGCGAACGGGTCGCGCGCGATCCCGAGCGCGCCGAGGCCGAGGCCGACTGGCGCGCGGCGTCCGAAGCCGTCTGGCTCGAGTCGCTCTGGCGGGACGTACCCTTCTCGAGCGACCGCGTCTTCGTGCGCGTCCTCAGCGAGGACGGAAAAACGGTATTTCAGATTTTCAGGGAAATTGCGGTGAATGAATGAAAAAAAAGCGCCGAGCGCGACGAGGAAGCTTTACCCTCGCCGCGCCCGGCGCCTTTGACGCTCACGGACGCGTCACCGTCAGCGAATGAATAAAACTAGAGGCGGCAGGTCTCGACCATAAACCGAACCGAGTCGCCCTTTCGGTCAACCTGTTTCTTCTCGACGATGAACACGAGCGACTTGCCCGAAGAGTCGGTCACGATCCTTCTAATAAGATAGTCCTTGACGCCGGGCCGTTTGTATCCGGGAAGGCCGATCGTCTTCGAGATCTTTTTCCCCGAGGAGTCGGTGATCGTGGCAAGGATGTAGAACGAGCTGCGCACGTCGCTTCCGGATCCCTCAGAGAGGGTCCGAACGCTGATCGCGTATTCGGAGCCGGTCTCGAAATCCCTGAATGAGAGTTCCTTGAGCTCAGGCTCGTTCTCGGCCTGCACGTAAAGGGCGCGGCCCTGAAGGTTCGCGTCTATCCCCTGCTTTCCGAGATATCCCGAGGCAGTGTCCTGAAGCGCGAAAAACACGGACTTTCCGTCCTTGCCCGCGGTAGCGGCGTCGGGAACGGTCGCGAATTTCCCGCTCGGGAGAAAATTGTTTTTCGCGACGTCAACCGCGAGGATATCCGCGTAGGCGCGAAAGTCGGCGTCCGTCCGCCCGTACTGGCCGAACGCGAAGCGCGTACCGTCGGGGGAAAAGCCGAGACTGACGAAATTCGCCACGTCGCCGGCCGAGAGGGCGGCCACCTGGACCGCGAGGATCATGAAAAAAGCAAGTTTGCGCATGGGCATCTCCCTGATATTTCCTTGCTAACACTATCGACAAAAAAAGAAAGCGACTTGAGGCGAAGCTCGCATCGATGGTAGTATTCCTTTATGACAATCGCGACCAGGAACCATTTCATCCGAGCGGCGACGATCATATCGTTCATCCTCGCGGCGACATCGGTCGTCGGCATCATCCTCATCCTCGCGCACCACGGCCTGCCGGTAACCGAGCCCGGGCGGCGGCCCATCGACGCCCTTTCGGGCTTTTTCCTGACCCGCTGGAATCCCGTCGCGACGGTCGCGGCGATCGGCATCTTCCCGATCCTCTCGCTCGCCGGTCTCCTCTACGTCCTTTTCGCCTTCGAGAAAACCCAGACCGTCGAGATAACCTTCTTCGCCGCGGCCATCTTCGTCCTGTCCCTCGAGTCGCTGAGGATTTTCGTCCCCCTGTACGGGCTCTGGGTCCACGCGAACTTCTTCTCCGCGGCCATCTCGCGCGCCGTCATCTTCTGCAGGATATTCGTCATGCTCGCGCTTCTCGCGAGCGCGATCTTCACGACCGGCGAGACGATTCAGCAAGTCGGCCCGAGCCTCTTCCTCCTCGCCTTCTTCTCCCTGAGCCTCGCGAACGTCATACCGATCAACTCGGGCGCGATGACCTCGACCTTCATGATCCCGGCCGGCTTCCGCGGCTCGCTCGTCTCGCTCCTTTCGCTCCTTGGAATCCTCACCCTCGTCTCGTACCTAGTGCTCGGGAAAACGCGCGGCATCCCGGAATACGGCGATTCCGCCGGAGGGCTTTTCCTCTTCCTCGCGGGATACGCGCTCCTCGCGCTCTGCGACTGCTGGCTTTTCTTTACGGCCGGCGCGCTTCTCATCTCACTCGGGGCGTGGGTATACCTCGACCGCATCCACCGCTATTACCTGTGGCAATAACCCCGCGCGAGCGAACGACCCCTTACGTACAAGGGGTTGTATCGCCGAAGCGCCTGAAAAACATCACTGGATCATTTGAACGAAGGCCGCGATCGAGAGGGGAATGACGAGATTGTCGTAATCCTTGAGGGGGAGGATCTCTATCGCCATCGCGACGAGCGCGATCGCTATCGCCTCGACGGGTCGCCCCGATACGATGACAGCCGAGAGGAAGACGGCGCAGAAACAGGCGGTACTGCCCTCGAAGGTTTTTCCGCGCCCATGGGGGATCGGGTTCTTGCCGAAGAGCTTTCCCGCGAGGCTCGCGATGCCGTCACCGAAGGCGAGCGCGAAGATGCCGTATTGGGCGACGCTGAGCGGAAAGAGCAGCAGGGAGAAAAGCACGCCAAGGCCCATCGTCACCGGCCCGAGGACGAAGTGCCCGTCGTCGCGCCTGCGCGCGGCGTATGAGGTAATGCGCGAGACGATGGGGACGGCGTTCCCGCCGAGCCGGCGATACTCGCAGACGATGTAAAGGGAGATGACCACGGAAAGGGCAAGCACGGTCCAGGAGTAATTCCAGGCGGCGAAGGCGGGAACGAGGCTCGCGCAAAAATGGATTCCCTTTCGGAACGTTTCCTTGAGGAGATCGTTGACCGTCGCGTTTTGCGAAATTCGCCGATATCTGAAATTAGCCACAATCCCCATCGAATATGCCCTCGGGCAATTAGTATAGCACATGGTGGGGAAACGACAAGGAGGGGGCCCGATGCGGCGCAAGGCGCCGACTCCCTACCCTGTGAAGCGCGTTAGCCGTAGTTTTAAAAAAAGGACTTGTTTTTGGACGTTACTGGATTTGAACCAGTGACTTCTACCGTGTGAAGGTAGCACTCTACCACTGAGTTAAACGTCCAAAAACAAGTCATGCATGTCAGGCTCGGCCATACTAGCAAGATTGCGCGCGTTTTGCAAGCGGCTACGGGCGCCTATTACTCGAGGGGTTTTTCCTTATCGAGGGTCCGCGGGATGTCGGCGTAGATCTCGCTCTCGAACCCCGAGTGGGGGTGCGTCATGTTCTGGATATTCAGGAACGCGAGGTTCGTGCCCTGGGCGCGCACGAGGGTCTCGGGATTGCGGGTAAGCGCGTCCCAGGCGCGGACCGAATCGGAAAGGAGCGAAAGGGCGCGGGCGTTCTTGCGGGAATCCCCGGTGCGCAGCGCGATGCGGTTGAGGGTGACGCCGAGATTGTTCGCGGCGTGCATATACTCCTCGACGAAGGCCGCGTGATCGATCCGCATTTGCGGGAAGATGACGTTCTTTCGGATGCGCTCGGACTCGAGGTCCTCCATCAAGGCGTCGTAGTAGCCCTGGGCCGCGTAGTAATCCCCGCGGCGGAAGAGCGTGTTCCCGAAGCCGTAGAGGAGATTCCGGTCGAAGGATATGTCCGTGTGGACCTTGATGAAGGAATTCATCGCGCCCTCGAAGTCCTGGTTGCGATACTGGATATACCCGATGCGATAGCGCACGGAGGGCGTGTCGTGCAGCTCGTCGCACGACTTCCCGTAATTCCTGAGCGCGTTGTCGAGGTCGCCGGTGATGAAGTAGTCGACGTCGGCGTAGTCGGCGTAGAGCGTCCCGACGCGCGCGTCCTGCATAACGCCGCGATTCGCGCGCTGCTCCTCATAGATCGAGATTCCCTTTCCGTAGGTATCCTGCGCCTTGAGGTATTCTTTCGCCGCAACCTGGGTTTCCCCGAGAAGCCGATACGCGTCGACGCGGGTAAGCACGCGGCGCGGCGACATGGTCGGGCCCTCGTCGAAGAGCTTGATCGTCTCGGCGAGCGCCTTCGCGGCGAGGTCATCCTTGAAGTTGTAGATGAAAAAGCGGCCCATGTTATAGTTCGCCTCGGGGGACTTCTCGTCCGCCTTGACGGCGCGCTCGAGGAGCGCCCGCACGTCCTCGATTTTGTCGATAAGGACCTGCGAGTCGCCGGGACCGGGATGGTACCGCTTCTCGAGGAGATAGCCGCTGAGCTCGATGAGGTCCGAGGCGCCGATCTTCGCGCGCTTGTTCATGAAGTGTTCCTTGAGCGGGAGCACCTCGGAAAGCTTGTCCGTGCGGATGAAGAAGCGCATCATCCGCGCGATGTACGGGTCCTTCATGCCGTAATGCTCGATGAGCGTCGCGTAGGTCTTTCGCGCGGGCTCGTACTTCGAGCTGTCCTCCTCGGCCCAGTCGAGGTAGTTATCGCCGAGCGAGAGGAGTCCGTCGGGGTCGTTGACGTAATTGTCGAGCACGCGCCGCTTCAGGACCTGCTCGGCCTTCTCGAAGTTGCGGAGGTCGGACCGGAGCATGTCGGCGTACTCGAGCCCGCCGGCCTTATCGTTGTGGTAGCGGTCAAGGAGCCTGACGTACATCATCTCGGCGGTGATGTACTGCTTCTTCTCGCGGTACGCGCGCGCGTAGCGGAAATACCAGCGCTTCTTCTCGACGTGGCGGACGGCCTCGTCGAAGAGCGAGAGGGACTGGGTGTAGCGCGCGTCCTCGATCGCGTCGTATCCGCTTTTATAGAGGCTTTCCGCGACCAGGGGCTCGTAGACGAAGGTCTTCCCGAGGATGATGACGCACGCGAAAAGGACGGCGACGATGCCGAAGAGCGTTGCCGCCGGAAGGATCCGGTTCATGAAGACGTACTTCAGCGAGGATTTTTCTTTCTCGTACTCGGCGACGCTCTTCTTCTCGAAGTCCTTCGGGATCGGGATGCTGCGGCTCAGGAGGTCTTCCATCGTCCGCGCGACCCGCTTCACGGGCGCGTTGTTGAGGACGCTGTGGACGAGCTCCATCTTCTGGGTCTCGGTACCGCCGTCGCCCGCGAGGAATTCCTCTATCGCGATGCGGAGGTTGAGCGGCAGGGCCGCGAGGTTATCGAGGAATTTGCGGAAATCGGACTCTGAGAGGGCCTTGGGAACCTCTTTCTTCCCGCCCTTATGGGGAATGCCCATGTCGAGCGAGACGTTCGCCGCGGGGCCCTTTTGCTGCGGCGCGGTAAAGTCCGAGAAGCCGGGGATGTGGAACTCCTCGTCGGCCGCGCCCGCGATGCTCGACTTGATAAAATCCTCGTCGAGGCTAAAGCTGTCAAAACCGTCGGCCTCGGCCGGGGCCGCCGCGCTCTCCGCGGAGCCCTCGGGAACGTTGAGATCCTCGGGTATGGTAAAGTTGCTGAAATCGTCGCCAAGGGGACTAGGCTCGGCGGCACCTGGGGCGCCTTCGGGAACGCTCTCGCCGCCGCCGAAATCCGGGGTCGACACGCGAACGTCGCCGAAAAGGTCCTCGCCCGAGGCCCCCGCGTCGCCAAAGGGATTCTCGCCAAAGCTCGGCGTCCCCTCGGCGCTTTCGCCTAAGCCCGCCGCCCCGCCCGAGATATCGGGAATCTCAAAATCGCCAAAGGCAGGGGCCTCTTCCGCCGCGCCCGACTCGGCGGCCGGCGTGATGTCCATAGACGAAAGATCGCCAAAAAGATCCTCAGGAGTAGCCCCTCCGGGGGGCTCGAAGCCTTCGACGGGCTCCATCCCCTCAACCGGTTCCATTCCTTCAAGGGGTTCGAGCGCGGATTCCGCGCCCAGGTCCTCAAGGGGTTCGAGCGCCTCGGGGCCTTCCCCGCCAAGGGCGGAAAGGGATTCGTCGGACACGGCCTCGGGAAATTCAGGTACCTCGGGAAACTCGGGCGCTTCGGTAAGCTCAGAGAGTTCGTCAAGACCCGATTCGTCGGTCGACACTCCTCCCGAGGCGGGAGGCATCTCCGAGGGAAGCTCGAAACCGGAATCGGGGATCTCCGGCAACTCCGAGACCTCGGAAAGATCCGCGGGAGCGCTCGGCGGGGTCTCGAACGAGGGCGTAAAATCCATCGCCTCGAGATCCTCGACCTCTTCGGGAACCGCCGCTTCCGCGACGGGTTCCGAAGTTTCACCGGGAGCCTCGCTTACGGGCGCCTCGCCGGCGCCGGATTCCCCGAACATGCCCGAAAGGTCGAAATCGGGCATGTCGCCAGGCGGCATCCCTTCGCCCGCTTCCGGCGTCGCGCTCTCGGGGATTTCCGGCATCGCGCCTTCGGTGATCTCGGGGATCATACTTTCGGGGATTTCAGCCGGGATAACTTCGGCGGTTGCCGCAGTTTCGGCTTCAGGGGGAGTTTCCGGGATAAGGGAATCGAGATTGAAGGAAGAAAGGTCAAAATCGGGGAGTTCAGACTCACCGCCCGGGGAAGCTAAGGTCTCTGGGGTACCGCTTTCCTTACGGGTTTCCTCGATTTCTTGGGCAAACCCCGCGAGGAGGTCATCGGGAACGAGGCCCTGGTCGGCCTCAGGGAGAACCGGTTCCTCAAGCGCGCCGAAATCCGGGAGGGAAAAGGGCTCTTCGGGCAGCACTTCGGGCTCTTTTTGGGGCGGCGTCGGCGGAATCACCGGTTTTGCCGGAGCGGCGGGTTTCGCCGGCGACACCGCGGCCTTTACGGGCTCGGCGGGTTTTGCGGCTGCCTGAGCGGCAGCTTTCGCCTGAGCGGCAGGCTTTGCCGGGGTAGCGGCGGGTTTTGCCTGACCGGCGGGTTTTACGGGGGAAACAGGATTCGCCTTGGCGGCGGATTGTGCCTGCGAAGCGGGTTTTTCGGGGGTTTCGAGGGGAAGGGACGCGAGAAGCGCGTCAAAACCGGAGACGTCGCCTGAGCTTGCGGGTTTTTTCGGCTTTTCGCCCTGGCTTGGGCCGAGGGAGGCCAAAAGGCCGTCAACGTCGAGCTTGGACGCCGAGGCGGCGACCGAGGTCGGATGGGGAAGCTCTTCGTAGGTTTCTCCGCGCGCGGCGGTAACCGCGCGCTCGTCGCCGAGCCGGCTGAGTTCTTCCCTAAGATATTCGAGTTCTTTTAATCCCGGCATGCTACCCTGGTTTTTCCCTATATCACATCATCGGAGTTATTTATCCCGACTTTAATCTTGCGCAATGTCTCAAGAGTTTGAAGGATTTTCCGATAATTGTAAAGAAGCATCATGAATAGGATTTATTTGGCGCTCGCCGCCGCATTCTGCATCGCCCTCCCCTCGTGGGGGGCGGATATCGAGTCTACCCAGTACACCAAGCTCGTCTCCCGGATCTCCCGCGTTCAGGGTCCGGTCGTCGACGGAAAATACGTCACCTTTACCGCCGACGGATCGGCCCGCTTCACGGGGATCGCGTTCGACTTCGAGGATTACAAAACGATCCACCCCTTCCAGCGCATCGTCAGGCGCGACCAGTACGGCAAGCCCGAAAAGGACGACTCGGGGAAACTCCGCGAGATCATCCTCTTTTATATCGCCAAGGTACCGCCCGCCACGCGCGAAATTCACTACCGCATGGTCGTCAACGGCCTGTGGTCGACCGACCCGCTCAACCCGGATACCGCGTACGACTACGACAACGGGATGGACGTCTCGGTCATCCCCGTCGACTACTACGAGGTGTTCCAGACGAACAGCGTGAAAAAGGGCGAGGTCACCTTCGCCTGCGAGGCCGAACCGGGCAGCGTCGTCACCCTCGCGGGCACCTTCAACAACTGGGACCCGTTCATGTACGAGATGACCGAGGTAAGCCCCGGAAAATACGAGCTTTCCCTCCCGCTCCCGCGCGGAACCTGGTACTACGACTACTTCATCGGAACGTCGCAGATTCCCGACACGACGAACCATAACCACGTGTATACCAAGGACGGGCGCGTCGCCTCAGTCGTAACGACGGACTGACGGCTTAAAGGCCTGACGAAAGGCGCTACTTTCTTTTCCGTTCCATCGCGAGCTTGACGGCGTTATACGCGCCGTTGTACATCCCGTTCCGGTTATTCGCGACGATCTGGTTGCAGTACAGGGACGGCAGGTCGACGTCCTCGATGAGCAGCTTGAGCGTGCGGTGAAGCCCCGTATACGACGAGGTCTCCATCGTGCCGTCACCGATCTCGGAGCCCCGGATCGCGCCCCAGGCCTCGTGCCTGCCGACACGCTGGATAAAGAGCTTCGGCACCGGGTAGAACGAGAGCTCGCTCGGCTTCGTGATCATGATGTCCGAAATCCGCATTAAAAGATTCGTCCCATAAACCGCGCTGTAGAAATCCGAGTGGAGAAACACGTGCACGCCGGTAATCTTCTTCTCCGCGGCCTCGTCGATGAACGCCCGCGTTTCCTTCCAGTCCGAATGCATCGTCCACTGAATGCCTGCCGCGCGAAGCATCGTCTCGAGATCGGCCCAGCGCCCCTTATGGTCTCCCATGTTGATGAGGAGCGATACCTTTCCGTCCTCGACCGCGCCCTTGCAGGTGCGCGCGATGTCCGCGAAGCGGAGCACCTGCGCGCCGGCGCCGCCCATCGTGAGGAGGAAGCGCCGCGTCTCGCCCGAGCGTATGCGCTTGAGACGGCGCTCGTTGTCGATATCGATCCCCGCGACGATCTCGTGGTCGATGTAATGCCCGACCATCCGGATGTCGTTTCCCGGCATCGAGTGATCGAGCTGCATGTTGGGCGTCCCCATCGAATGGAAGGTGCGATACCCCATGTACGCCGAGGGCGACTGCACGAGATGGAGGCTGCCCTCGACGATATGGAACGCGATCGGGTAGTTGTCGGGGATGATCGTGACGACGTCGGTCATGCCCGCGTTCACCGCCGCGTGCCCGGTCCACGGGTGCGTCGAGAAGAACGGCATGTCCTTCGGGATGTCGTGATACAGCGGCACGAAAAGGCGCGAGAGCGCGTCTTCCTCCGCCGAGAAGGAGAGCTTCTGGGCCGCGACGCTCGTCACGTAATCCCAGATATGCTTGTCGAACCACTTGGACCGCTGCGAGACGCGCGACCCGAGGTTATAGAGGTCCTCGAGGTACTTGATCGTCTTCGACGCCGCCGAGTCGGGGAAGGACATGAGGTCGAGCCAATAGGGAACGTAGCCCATCGAGTGCGCCGCGGAGGCGAGCGCGAGGGCCATGCGGCAATGCCCGAAACCCATGCGGATCGTGCCGATGACGAGGCCCTTCTTCGGGTCGAATATCGGGCCGACGGCCCCCTGAAGGTCGGTACCGTCCCGTTTGCGCTCGCGGATGGTCATGATGCCGAAGTCCTCGTAGCCGAAGCCGTCGGGGCGGGTCACGAGGGCGGGAGACTGCCGCTCGTCATAGTTAAACTTCTTGGCGAAATGGCTGAACCGCCGCTCGGCCTTATGCACGATCTTCGCGGGAAGGACGTTTCCATAGAGGGTTTTGTTGCTCATAGCCTATTGTACCCCCGATTCGCCGCGATATGCCAGCGAAAAAGGTTGTCATCGGGAGCCACCTGAGACTATCATCGGAAGGAATGAAAGCGGAACGACTCCTCGCGATTTTGACGATTCTCCTCAACCGAAAGAAGGTCACGGCCTCGTATCTCGCGTCTCGATTCGGCGTCTCGGTTCGGACGATATACCGCGACGTCGACGCACTCGCGGGCGCGGGCTTGCCGGTCTTCGCGACCCAGGGGCGGGACGGCGGCTTCGAGCTCGTCGAGGGCTTCACCGTCAGCTCGCAGGTTCTCGAGACCGGGGAGATCGAGCGGATCCTCACCGGCCTCAGGAGCCTCAATGCCGTGCAGCCGGGGCAGGGCCTCGACACCGTCATCGAGAAGTTTACCCTCGCGCTCAAGGAATCCGGCAAGCGCGGGATCAGGACGCCCGGCGGCCACCTCTTTATCGAGCTCACCCCCTCGCGGCGCGAAAAGCGCATCCTCGCGGAACTCGACGCGAGCGTCTCGAAGCGCTCCGTCCTCAAGATCGCGTACGCCGACGCCCAGGGAACCGAAACCGACCGGGCAATCGAGCCCGAGGCGCTCGTGTTCATGTGGCAGTCCTGGTACGTCTGGGCCTGGTGCCGCCTTCGCGCGGATTTCAGGCTTTTCAAGATATCGCGCATCCTCGAGACGCGCGAGACCGGCGAGCGGAGGGAAGGCCCCGCGACCGACCTTCAGGGCCATCCCTGGGCGCGCGAGTGGGAGTCCGCGCCCTTCGAGCGGATCTCGTTCACCGCGGACCGCGTCGCGCGCGCCCGGCTCGGCGAGTTCTTCGACGACGAATGCATCACCGAGCTCTCGGGCGGCGCGCTCAAGGTCGACGCGACCCTCCCCGTCGACGAATGGGTCATCTCCTTTCTCATGAGCCTTCCGGGAAACGTCCGGATCATCGAACCCGAGTCGATGCGCCGGGCGATCGTCGAGCGCTCGCAAGCCATCGCGCGGGCAAACGCGCAAGAGGCTCTCATCGCACGGTGACGAGGCACTTTCGGTTCGAGGCTCCTTCGATTTTTTTTAACCATGACAGGGGATGTCAGGTACGATCGGTCATACTCAAGGAAAAGATCGCCAGAGACTAGAGGAGGACAATCGCATGAAAAAGATGATAGCGGCCTGCGGGCTCGATTGCGCGGAGTGCGGCGCCCTGATCGCGCACAAGACGAACGACGACGAACTCAGGAAAAAGGTCGCCGCCGAATGGACGGAGATGTTCAAGTTCCCGTTCACGAAGGAGATGATCAACTGCACCGGCTGCCTCGAAAAGGAAGGCATCCACGCGGGGTACTGCTCGGAATGCAAGATCCGCTCGTGCGCGCTCGGGAAGGGACTCGCGAACTGCGCCGCGTGCGCGGACTACCCGTGCGCCGAGGTGTCCGGCTTCCACGCCGCGTGCCCCGCGGCGAAGGCCACGCTCGACGCCCTGAGTAAGCGCTGAAAAAACAGCTTTTTCAGCGCCTACTACGGGATAAGGCCGTATTCCTTCATTCGGGTGAGCAAGGTCCGCCGCGAGATCCCCAGTTCCGCGGCGGTCCGCTCGCGGTGCCCGCCGTTCCGCGCGAGGGCGGCGATGACCGCCTGCTTTTCCGCCTCGCGCACGCTCACCGGCCCCGTTGCCGCAAGAGGCTCACCCGTTGCGGCGCCCGCGGCGTTCGGCGCGACGCCCTCGGCGTTCGGAGCCGCACCCGCGCCCAGCGAGCCCTCGCTTCCGGAAGCGGCCCCTTCTCCGAGATACCGCTCGTCGAACGAAAAGTCGCGCGGCTCGAGGATCGGGCCGGCCGAAAGGATCACCGCCCGCTCGATCGAGTTCTCGAGCTCGCGGATGTTTCCCGGGAACCGGTATGACTCGAGAAGCCGGAGCGCGTCGGGTGAAATCCCGTCGATGCGCTTTCCCGCGACGCGCGAGGCGCGCGCGAGGAAAAGCCCCGCGAGCGGCGCGATATCCTGCCTTCGGTCCCGAAGCGCGGGAAGCTTAATCCTGATCACGTTTATCCTATAGTAGAGATCCTCGCGAAAGCGCCCCTCGGCGACGGCCTTCTCGGGATCGCGGTTCGTCGCCGCGAGGATGCGCGCGTCGACCGGTATCGGGCGGCTCCCGCCGACGCGCATGAGCGTCCGCTCCTGAAGCACGCGGAGGAGCTTAACCTGCATCGCGGGCGACATCTCGCCGAGTTCGTCAAGGAAGAGGGTTCCCCCGTTCGCGAGCTCGAAGAGCCCGGGTTTGCGGCTTTCGGCGCCGGTGAACGCGCCCTTCTCGTAGCCGAAGAGCTCGCTCTCAAGGAGGGTTTCGGGAAGCGCCCCGACGTTGACCGGGACGAAGGGCCCGGCGGCGCGCGGGGAGAGCCGATGGATCTCGCGCGCGACGACCTCCTTGCCGGTCCCGCTTTCGCCGGTTATCAGTACGGTCGAGGCGGACGGGGCGACGCGGCGCACGAGGTCGCGCACGCTCGCCATGGCGGGGGCGTCGCCGAGCCAGGCGGCCCGATCGGGATTCCCAACGGAGGCCTCGCTTCCCGCGAGCGCGAGCCCGACGTGCGCCATCCTAATGAGCCGGCTGTCCGCGATCGCCTTCTCGAGCCTGAGCGCGAGTTCGGTCGGGTCAAAGGGCTTCACGAGGTAATCGGAGGCGCCGAGCTTCATCGCGTCGACCGCGTCGCGGATCTCGCCGTGCGCGCTCATCATGATGACGGGGAGCCCGGGACCGCTTTCGCGGATGCGCCCGAGGAGCTCGATCCCGTCCATGCCCGGCATCCTAAGGTCGAGCACGCACGCGTCGAAGACCTCGCGCTCGAGAAGGGAAAGCGCCTCGGCGCCGCCCGCGGCGAGCGCGCACTCAAACCCGTCGAGCGCGAGAAACTCGGCGAGCGACTCGCGGAGGTTCGGCTCGTCGTCCACGATCAGAACGCGCCGAGAGTCCCGCGCGGAATCCGTATCAACCTCGATTGCCATACCGACTACTCCTTACTGCAGGGAAGCGAGGCGCTGAACGCGCATCCCCCGCCCTGCCTCGGCGCGAAGGAAAGCGTCCCTCCCGCCTGTTCCATGAATCTTCGCGAGAGCGCGAGCCCGATCCCCGAACCGCGCGCCTTCGTGGTGAAGAAGGGCTCGAAGACCCTTCCCCGGTTTTCCTCGCTGATGCCCGGGCCCCGGTCCGCGACCGAGAAGACGGCAAGGTTCCGCCTGACCGTAAGCGAGAGCTCGGGGAGCTCGGCGGCTGCCTCGCGCGGGGCGGAGGCTTCGCTCACGGCGGTCGCCTCGCGCCCGGCGGTCGCCTCACGCGCGTTCGCGATCAGGTTATCGAGGACCTGCATCATCCGCGAGGGATCGATGGACACCGAGACGGCGGGACCGTCGTACGGGATGACGGCGATCGAGCCGTCGTACCGGCGGGCGCATTCTTCAAGATACCGCGCCGCGGGCCTGGCCTCGGGCTTTCCGGCGGACGATGAGATGAAATCGCGGAGCCGATCGGTCAAGAGCGTGAGCCGCCCCGTCTCCTCCTCGATCACCGAGATATTCCGCGCGCGGTCCTCCGGGACGGTGCGTCTCAAGGTCGCGCACTGAACGCGGATTATCCCGAGCGGGTTCTTGATCTCGTGTGCCAGGGTGCGCGCGGCCTCGCCGAGCTGCACGAGCTGCGCGGTCTCGCGGTCGCGCTCACGATAGGCAACAAGGCGCCGGGCGTACACGACAAGGAGAAAGATGATCGAGAAGAACGCGGCAAGGAAGAATAGCACGAACACGAGCGCGTACCGCCCCTCGCGAAGCATCCCCGCGACCCCGTAATCGATGTACACGAATCCCTTGATAAACTCGCCTGAGCCCGATTCCGCGCCGCCGGGCGCGGCGATCCCGGGAATACCGCCGCGCTTGAGAAGCATGTGGGGCATGCGGACGCTGGGACCGGCGCGTGAGGCTCCCATCATGGGGCGCATCCCGCGCATAAACCCGCGCTCCTCCGGTGCCGTCGGGGACGGAACCTCGGGGCCGGGCCCGCTCCCGGTTCTCCTGATAATCGTCATCGATGAGCCGGAAAGGTCGGAAACGCCCGGAAAGGGAATCGCGCCGGGATTTGGGAGCCGCTCGGGCGCGCTCCCATAGCGCATGAACGGGGAACCCGACTCGTCATAGAGTGCGAACCCGGCGAGACCCGGCCAATCGGATGGCGTAAAGCTTCGGGAACCGGAATACTCGTCGAGGATTCCCGCCATGACGCGGAATACGTGGAATTCGATCATCGCGCGGTTCCGCTCCATAACCTGCCGCACGAAAAGGACGGCGAGGGCTATGGCAAGCGAGAGCGCGAGGGCCACGAGCACCGCGAGAATCTTGAACGATCGATCGATTTTCATCCGCTTTCCCTTGTCTTGAGTGTATCCTCAGGGAAGGGAAGGACGCAAGAACGCCCAACCCCTTCCCATCAGGCTCGAATACCGTAACCCCTACTTTCTCCCGCGATCGCCTTGATCATCGGAATCGTAATCGCGACCCCGGTTACCGCAGCGCGGTCCTGAGCCATCGTCCATCCAACCGCGTCCATTACCCCTACCCATACCGAAACCCATCATCGGCCGCCTAACGGTCGAAAGGTCGATTTCCTTTCCATTCAACCAAACCTTCGTCGGCATGAGCATCTCGGCTCCCTTGATCGCGAAATCGGCGGGGCATTCGCGCGTAAAGCCTTCGGCCTTCACCGTATCCCCGACCTTCGCCCCATTTTCCCACGCAAGCTGATAAAACGGCCCGGCGGGCAAAACCCACGTCTTCCCGTTTCCCTGGATCATGGGGATGGAATCGGTTACGACGAGCTTTCCCTCGGCGGTTACCGTATCCTGCGCGCCCGCGGCAAAAAGGGCCGCCGTCGCGACGAGCAAGGCAAAACTCAGTGCAAGTTTCTTATTCATAGTGATCTCCTTCGTACGCTATCCGTACCGATACCAATACAGCAAGAACCGTGCCAAATTGAAAAGTGGGTGTTTTTCCCATTTTTCCTCGAAATTCCCCCATTCTTCTCGTATAAAAAGCCACTTGAGGGAAAAAAATGCGCAAAAAAACGGGTAATTTTTACCCTTTCATAATCAGTTTTACCCTTTGCAAGACGGAGATTTGACAAATCCTGATAATAACCGGATAATGCGCTATCCTCGCATAATCTGTAGTTAATGAAAAAACAACTGAATATCGATAGTATTCTATTTATCCTCGCGGCTTCCGTGATCATCGGTTGCCTACTTCTTGCGTTTATGCCGCGCAAGGCCATATCCCTCCCCGCCTCGGGGTTTACCGAGTTCTCCGTCCTTGAGGACCCCTCGCGGGAGCGCTCCCTCGAAACCATCGAGCGCGCGGGCGCCCAGTTCACGCAACTGACGAGCGCGCGTTTTTACGGCCATCACACGGCCTCGGCGATATGGCTCCGTCTCCGCCTTTCCGATCCCGCGGACCGAAACGCCGCGCGCTTCCTCCAGATACGGAACGTCTCGCTCGAGAACATCACCGTCTATTTCCCCGGAGAGCCGGGGATCCGCTCGGGCCGTACCGTCGAGGCGGGGAAGCTGCCGATCCTCAGCAGGTACTGGAGCTTTCCCGTCCCCCAAGACCTCACCCAAAACGACCCCGTCTACGTGCGCGTCGAGACCACGAGCATCATGCTCATTCCCGCGCGGGTACTCGGACTCTCGGCGTTCGTCGCCGAGAACTTCGCCTGCATGCTCTTCTACGGCGTCCTTTTCGGGATGCTCATCGCGATCTTCTTCGTGAATATCTTTTCCTTCGCGGTCGTCAAGAACCGAAACTTCCTCCTATACGGGATGTATCTCCTTTCGCTGATCGTCTACCACCTCTCGGTCCACGCCTTTCTCTATTACCTGCCGATCCCGTTCATCGTCCAGAGCGCCATCCTGTGGCTGGGGCTGTGCGGCGTCGGGGTCTTCATGATCTTCTTCGCGAAGAAATTCATGGACCTCAAGAACACCCATCCCCTGCTGAACTTCATACTGGACGTGTGCGTGAGCCTCTTTTTCCTTCAGACGGCGGCGGCGATCCTCGTCTCATCCCGCGTCGCGAACGCCATCGGCTACGTCACCGGGCTCGCCGTCCCGCTCATCGTGCTCTTCGCCGCGATCGCGCTCTATCGCGACGGGCAGCGGCACCTCAGGTTTTACATCCTCGCGCTGTGCGCGCTCGTCTCCGGCACGGCGGTATGGGCGGGCGCCGCGTACCTTGAGGCCATTATCCCGGCGAACTACTTCTTCATCGTGGGCACGACGGTCGACTCGCTCCTCTTTACCCTCGCGATCTTCGACCAAATCAAGATCGAGCTTTCCGAGAAGGAGTTCATGGGCGAGCGCGAGAAGTACTACATGGACCTCTCGCGCACCGACGCGCTCACCGGGCTCTATAACCGCCGCTACCTCAACGAGCTCATAAAGCGGCTTGGCGTCGACGAGGAACTCCCCATGGTATCGTCCCTCATCATGCTCGACCTCGACAACTTCAAGACGATCAACGACACCTACGGGCACCTGATCGGGGACATGCTCCTGACGAAGACCGCGACGAAGATCAAGAAGCATATCCGCAAGACCGACATCGCCTGCCGCTACGGCGGCGACGAGTTTCTCATCTACCTTCCCGGCGCGAACGCGAGCGTCGCGCACAGCATCGCCGACGGCATCAGGCGCGACATCCTCGACGACTTCTCCTATTCCGAGGAAGGGGCCGAGATCAAGCACACGATCAGCGTCGGCGTGACCGAGAACCGCGTCGACGACACCTTCGACGGGCTCTTCCTCCGGGCGGACGCCGCGCTCTACCAGGCGAAGCGAACCGGACGAAACAAGATATCGATACTGTAGCCTCTTTAACGGAAATGCAAAATTTTCCGTCCTCCCCGAACCATCCTTCCCCGATTCGTTGACAGCGCCCGATTTTGAACTTATCATGGATGGAGTTTTCCATTTTCCTGAGGAGGAATACCATGAAATTACGCCGTATCGCCCTAGCCGCGGTCCTTGGCGCCTTCGCAATCGTCACCGTCGCCGGCTGTGCAAAGAAGGACAGCGCGACCCAACCAAAGAAAACCAAGCTCGTCATCGCCTCGGACGCCACCTGGCCGCCGATGGAGTATCTCGACGAGAACAAAAACATCGTCGGATTCGCCCCGGACATGCTCAAGGAGATTTCCAAGGCCACGGGCGTCGAGATCGAGGTGCGCAACACCGCGTGGGACGGCATCTTCGCCGGCCTCGAGTCCGGCTCCTACGACGCGATCTGCTCGTCGGTGACCATCACCGAGGAACGGAAGGCGACGATGGACTTCTCCGAGCCCTACGTGAACGCGGGCCAGGTGCTCGTCGTCCCGAAGGGATCCGTCGGGGTCGCGACGATCGCCGACCTTAAGGGAAAGAAGCTCGGCGCGCAGATCGGAACGACCGGCGCGATCGAGATCGGCAAGGTACCGGGCGTCACCCTCGCCTCTTACGACGAGGTCGGGCTCGCGTTCGAGGACCTCGCGATCGGCCGCATCCAGGGTGTCGTCGCCGACAGCCCCATCGCGGCGAACTTCGCCCTCCAGAACCCGAAGTTCAAGGATAAGCTCATGATCGTCGGAAAGCCCTTTACCGACGAATGGCTCGGCATCGCGGTCAAGAAGGGCGACGCCGCGACCCTCCAGATCATCAACGACGGGCTCGCGAAGGTGAAAGCCTCCGGCAAGCTCGACGAACTCGCGAAGAAGTGGCTGCAATAGATGGCACGATCAAGCAAGAATGACCAGGGCCAGCGGCCGACGATCACCGTTTCCGACGGAACGCTCATTCCCCTTAAGGGGGACAAGGGCGTGCTTTCCGCCTGGAACATATCGTTCTTCGGCGCCGCGGCGATCCTCATCGCCCTGCCGCTCCTGAAGCCCGAACCCTACTCGCGCATCATCCCCTTCGCGCGCGACGGCATCGTCGTCACGCTCCTCGTCACGCTCGCGTCCATCGCGTGCGCGCTCGCGATCGGGCTTCTCGCCGGCCTTGGGCGCATCTCGCACTTCAAGCCGGTTAACCTCATCGCGACCATCTACGTCGAGGTCATCCGCGGTATCCCGCTGCTCGTGCAGCTCTTTTACATCTATTACGCGCTCCCGCCCCTCATCAAGGTCGCGGGGCTCGACCGCTTCATCCATCTCGACGGGCCCTCGTCCGCGATCCTCGCGATGTCGATCTGCTACGGCGCCTACATGGCCGAGATCTTCCGCGCGGGGCTCCAGTCCCTCCCGAAGGGGCAGATGGAGGCGGCGCTCGCGCTCGGCATGAGCCGGCACCAGGCGATGCGAAAGGTCATCCTGCCGCAGACGATCCGCGTGATCCTCCCGCCGATCGGAAACGAGTTCATCGCGCTCCTGAAGGACTCGTCGCTCGTGTCGATCCTCGCCGTGTCGGACCTCCTCCGCCGCGGCCGCGAGTTCGCGTCCACCTCGTTTATGTATTTCGAAAGCTACACGGTCGTCGCGCTCGTGTATCTCGTCATGACGCTCTTCTTCTCGCGCCTCGTCGCGATGATGGAAGACAAGTTGAGGCACCATGGAACCAGTCATTAAGATCACCGACGCGCGCAAAAGCTACGGGACGCTCGAGGTCCTGCGCGGCATCAACCTCGAGGTAAAGAAGGGTGAGGTCGTGCTCATCATCGGCCCATCCGGATCGGGAAAGAGCACCCTGCTCCGCTCGATCAACCGGCTCGAGAACCTCGACTCGGGGGAAATCCTCGTCGAGGGCAAAAGCGTCACGGACCCGAAGTCGGACATCCGCCTGATCCGGGAAGAGGCGGGCATGGTGTTCCAGAGCTTTAACCTGTTCCCGCACCTCGACTGCGTCGGAAACATCATCCTCTCGCCGATGACCGTGAAGGGAACTCCGAAGGCCGAGGCCGTCGAGAACGCGCTCAACCTTCTCGAGAAGGTCGGGCTCCGCGACAAGGCGGCGTCCTTTCCTGACCAGCTCTCTGGCGGCCAGCAGCAGCGCGTCGCGATCGCCCGCGCGCTCGCGATGAACCCGCGGGTCATGCTCTTCGACGAGCCTACGAGCGCCCTCGATCCCGAGATGATCAAGGAAGTACTCGACGTCATGACCGACCTCGCCAAGGAAGGCATGACGATGCTCGTCGTCTCCCACGAGATGGGCTTCGCGCGCGCCGCGGCGAACCGCGTCGTGTTCATGGACCAAGGCGAGATCATCGAGGAGTCGACTCCCGAGGAGTTCTTCACGCGCCCGAAGGAAGAGCGCGCGCGGCGTTTCCTCGACCACATCCTCTAACCGTCTTTTTTTGCCGTCCGTCCCCCGAAGCGATTCGGGGGATTTTTTTTGCCTTTTGCGGAATTCTTTTGTATACTTAGGTTAACATACGTTTCAGACAGACAAGGAGAAAACCAATGGCAAAGATAACCCTCGGGGGTAACCCCATAGAAACCTCGGGAACGCTACCCGCGATCGGCTCGAAGGCGCCGGACTTTATCCTCACGAAGGAAGACCTTTCGGACGTGACCCTCGCGAGCTTCGCGGGAAAAAAGAAGATTATCAATATCGTGCCGAGCCTCGACACCGGGGTATGCGCGGCGAGCGCGCGGCGCTTCGACGCGGCAATCGCCTCGAGGAAGGACACGGTGCTCCTCACCGTATCGGCGGACCTCCCCTTCGCCCAGTCTCGCTTCTGCAAGATCGAGGGGCTCGCGAACGTCATCGGGCTATCCGAGATGCGCAACCGCGATTTCGGGAAGGCTTGGGGGGTAACAATGGTCTCAGGCCCGCTTGCGGGCATCCTTTCCCGCGCGGTCGTGGTGCTCGACTCGAGCGACACCGTCGCGTACGCGGAGCAGGTTCCCGAGATCAAAAGCGAACCGAACTACCAGGCGGCGCTCGCGGCGCTCGACGCGTGCTCGTGAGGAAAGAAGCGTCGACGGGATGCTAGGGCACCGTCTCCATGACGGCGGCCCGTTCCCCGCGATACTCCGTCGGCGTCTTCCCGGTAAAAGCCCTGAACGTCGCGTTAAACGCGGACTTTGAGTTAAAACCCGAGCCGTAGGCGACCTCGATGACGGTCATCGCGGGAGAGCGCTCGAGAAGCTCCTTCGCGCGCTCGATCCTGAATGAATTGACGTACCAGGCGAAGTTCTTCCCAAGATGGATGTTGATGAGCTCCGAGAGCTGATGCGTCGAAAGGCTCACGCGCCGCGCGAGCTCGTCGAGCGAGAGCTCGCTATCCAGGTAGAGCCGCTCATTCGCCATGAGCTTGCCAAGCCGCGACACCGCCTCCTCCACCACCTCGGGGGAAAGGCTCGAGCGCTCGCAGCGGATGGTTCGCGCCGCCGCGCGGATCAGACGGAAGGTCTCGGGGGCGCGAAGCGTCAGGAAGGTAATCGAGAGGATCGAGGCGATCTGCAGCATCCATAGGACATAGAGGCCGGGGAAGCAATCGAGGGTCCGGCACGCTGCCATCGCGAGTATGAGGCACACGTTGCCGCAGACGATCAGGTAGAAGAGATAGAGCGGCCGCGGCATCTTTAGGATCGGCCTGAGCTCGATGCCCTCGATCACGGCGATGGCGAGGAAGGTCAGGAAAAGCCAGTCGTAGGAAAGGACGTAAGCCGCCTTCCAACCGACGCCGAGCGCGACGAGCGCGAGCCCCGAGGCGAACACCGCTGCGGTGAGCGGGAGTATAAACCGCAGGATCGGCGAATTGACCCCGCGGGGAGAAAGGCACTCGAGGGCGAACGCCGCTCCCACGGGCGAGAGGAGCGCCATCGGCGCGAAGACGGCGAGATTCACGAAAAAACCCTCGTATTGATAATACACGCTGATCCCGCCCGCGACGCACATGGCGCCGAAATCCGCAAGCAGCGCCATCATGAGCCAATGTATCGCGGCCTTCCGCCTGAAGCACAGGAACGCAAGCGCGAGGTTAATGCATACGAAGCCATAGGCAAAGATAATCAGTCGGACGATACGCTCACAGTTCATTTTCCCACCATGCCGCCTTATGGAACCACCGCCTTAATGACAAAAGCCGCACGGGCATTTTCCCCGGTGCGGCTTCGCGTGGTATCCATTATTCTCATCGGCCGATCGGCGAGGTTTCTTAACGCTAACCGAAAGGCGCTCCCCGAGCCCTTTATGACGCTTCCGTTAATTTCCCGTTAGGAGCGTGAGTTCTCCGTTAATTACTTCCCCTCAGCGCGATTTTCAATTGCGGAGAAAAACCCAATCGGGTACACAGTACCCAAGAGACTTACCTCTCGACAAGGAGTGAATCGATGAAGAAAATCAACATGACGCTCGCCGCCCTCGCGCTCGCCGCAAGCGCCGTTTCCGCGCAAACCGCCGCAGGCGCCCCCGCGACGACCGCAACCCAAGCCGCCGCGCCCGCAGCGGCAGCGGCTGCCCCGGCGCCCGCCGCAAGCGCGCAGAACACCGAGATCTATATGCAAACCTGGTTCGAGTACGGGATTTCCGATTCCCAGATGCGCGATACCATCGCGGACAACGGCTCAAACGAGAAGACCGCGCATACCCCGAATAAGGCGCAGAATTACGGAACCTTCACCCTGGGCGCGCCGAACGGCGACAAGGTCAGGCTCGGCATCCGCGAGACCATCCTGCCGAACCTCAAGGCGCAGGCAGAGGTAGACCTCGCGACGATGGAGCTCAAGCAGGCGAACGTCGCGTTCGTCCCGAAGGACGGCCTGACGCTCAAGGCCGGCCGCATGAACAAGCTCTTCGCGCAGACGAACTCTGCGATCTACCAGAAGCGCTGGCAGGGCGTGAGCGGCGTCTACGACTTCGGCAAGGGGTACGTTGGGTTCGGCGTCGGCAACGACATCGACGAGAAGTACAACACGTACTATCCCTTCAACCTCACCAACAACGCGGCGCTCGTCGGTTCGACGCAGACCCAGCAGGCCTACACCCGGTTCGAGCCCGCGATCGCGTTCCGCCCGATGACCGGCAAGGACCTCAGCCTCGAGATCGGCGCGAACGGCGAGTTCAGCGTCGCGAAGAAGGACATCGATATCACCGCTGGCGGAAAGAGCAAGGACGGTACCGCGACCCTCGCCGCCGGCGAGACGCTCAAGCCCTTCACGAGCTCGGTGAGCGGATACGTTAACCTCTACGCCTACGGCTTCGGGCTTCTCGGCGAGGTGACCTACGCGAACCTCGAGCAGGGCAACACGAACCAGAATGACGCGTACGAGGACGGCTTCGACACCTGGAAGCGCGCGACCTACTTCGCCCAGGCTTCGTACAAGATCGGGAACGCGACGCCGACCGTCTGCTACGTGATGGACTCGAACTACACCAAGAACGACTCGACCGTCAACGTCGAGGTTCCCTACGCCGTGACCAAGGGCCTCGTGCTCAATCCCGTCTTCAGCTACGCGATCTCGGGATACAACTACAACGACGGCGTGTACGACGCGAACAGCGACACGCACGATTGGACCTTCGGACTCCGCGTCGACTATAAGTTCAGCGCGAAGTTCTGACATCCCGATCGGGATTTAAAAAAAGAACGGTATCCGCATCGCGCGGGTACCGTTTTTTTTTTGCGCTCCTTCGCGCAGCCTGAACGAGATCGCTCAGGCCAAGATGCTGGGAGTCGCCTTACTGCTGGCGGCCCGTCCACTCGACGGCGAGCTGCCTGAGCTCCTGCGTCGAGCCGCAATGGAGCTTCATCTTGATATGCTCCTTGTGGGTGTCGATCGTCTTCGTGCTGAGGTCGAGCTTCGCCGCGATCTCGACGGTACCGAGCCCCTTGCCGATGAGCGAGAATATCTGAAGTTGGCGGTCGGAGAGTTTCGAGATCGACGCGAGCCAATCGGCATCAGGCGCCGGCGCGTCAGGGGAGGCCGCGTAGCCCTCGAGCCGCGAGCGTTCCGCGTCGGAAAGCCAGACGCCTCCCGAGACGACCGTGCGGATCGCGTCCAGGACCTTGGCGCCAGCGGCTTCCTTCATGATGTAGCCGGCGGCGCCCGCGCGAATCGCGCGCTCGGCGTAGTAGCGCTCGTCGTGCATCGAGAGCACGAGGATGACCGCCGCGGGGGCGCGCGATTTAATGTCCTTGATGAGCGAGAGGCCGTCCTCGTCGCCGAGATTGAGGTCGAGTATGACGAGCGAGGGTTCTTTCGCGACGAGCAGGGAAAGCGCCTCGGCGCCGTTCCTCGCCTCGCCGACGACCGCGTAGCCCGGTTGCGCGCCGATAAGCTGCGCGAGTCCCTTGCTGAAGATGGGATGGTCCTCGACAATCAACACGGTCGTTACGGGCATGGCGCGCTCCTTCCTATTCCGATGGGTGACTCTCGGCCATTTTACCAAAGAAACGGCGCGATGTGCTATACTTCCGCCGTACCGGGACCACGGGAGGCTCGCCATGCGAATCGCGCTCTATCTCAACATCCTGAACGAGGAATACCAAATCGCGATCTACCGCGGCATTCGCGAAAGCGCCGAGGAGCTCGGGATCGACCTCGTCTGCGTGCAGGACGAAACGATCGACGAGCGCTCGAACCGCGGGCGGCACGGCTTCCCGCTCCCGCAGTACCTCTCGATCGACGGCATCCTCCTCCTCACCTCCGTCCTCGTCTCCCATGACGACCAATTCTTCCAAGGGGGAATCAAGCGCCAGTTTCCCGGGCTCCCGGTGGTCGCCGTCGGTAACGGGCTCCCCGGGATTCCGTCGGTCCTGATCCGCGGCGACGACGCGATGCGCCGCCTGATGGCGCACCTCATCGACGCGCACGGATACCGGAGGTTTCTCTTCCTCGGCGGGCAGCGCGGGCACCGCGATAGCGGCGAGCGCGAAGCCGTCTTTCGCGAGGCGATCGGGAAAGCGGGCGCGCGGGGCGCCCTTGAGGGGACGGTCGCGCACTCAAACATCACGGACTCGGGCGCCGCCGCCATCATACGCTCCTTGATCGCCGAAACAGGCGGCGGAAAAGCGGCGCCCATACCGGAGGCGATCGTCGCCGCGAGCGATAACATGGCGATCGGCGCGCTCAGGGCGATCCGCGAGTCGGGAAACGCCGCGTGGCAGGCATGCGCGGTCACCGGGTTCGACGACATTCCCCAGGCGGCGCTCGAGGTTCCCGCGCTTACGACCGCGCGTCAGCCCTATGCCCTCGCGGGCAAGATCGCGGTCGAGACCCTCTCGGCCCTCGTCGAGGGGCGCGAGGCCAAAGACTCCGTGACGATCGAGGCCGTCCCGATAATTCGGGCGTCGTGCGGCTGCGCGGACATCCTCGCCCAAAGCGCGATGGGGCCCGGCGAAAACGCGGCCGGAGCGGTGTCAAGCGGCACGGCCGATGCCGTCGCCGACGACGCGCTCGCGACGCCCCGCGAACGGCTCGCGCTGCTCCATCGCCAGCGCGCGCGAAGCGAGCGGCTCTTGCGGTCGGTCAGCATCCTCGGGCAGCGACTCGCGACCGTCGGCTCGATCCCGGAGATCATGCCGCAGCTTGAGGATTTCCTCGCAGAGATCGGCGCGCGCGCGTTCTTCCTCGCCCTCTTCCCGCCCGGAACCGTGAGCATCCCTGACCGCTGCCTTCCCGCCTATGCGTACGAGAACGGCGGAAAGGTTCCCTTCGGGGAAGCAGACGGCACGATGCGCCTCGCGGATTTTTTCTCGCGCGCGATTTGCGGCGAATCGGGGGCGACCGTATCGCGAAGCGTATATCAGCTCGCGGCGGGTCAGGAGACTCCCGGCGTCCTCGTGTACGAGGTCGAGGACGACGTATTGCCCCACATGTGCACGAGCGCGGTGTTCATCGCGAATACCGTCAAGCGTCTCTACGTCCTCGACATCGAGAAGGAACACTCGCGGAAGCTCGAGCGTGAGGTGAAGCTTCGCACCCGCGACCTTTCCGAGACCAACCGAAAGCTCGCAGAGGAGGCGGAGCGGCGCAAGGAGGTCGAGGCCGAGGTTCTCAGGATCGGCGAGCTTGAGCGCCAGCGCTTCAGCCTCGACCTTCACGACGACATCTGCCAGCGGCTCGCGGGGATCTCGATGTTCTGCAAAAGCCTCGCCCCAGACCCGACCCGCGCGAAGGCGATAACCGAGATCGCGGAGATGATCGACGAAACCCTCGCCCGGACGCGGCAATACGCGCACGATTCCTTCCCGGTGGAGCTCGACTCGCTCGGCCTCCGCGACGCGCTCGAGTCCCTGTGCGCGACGGTATCCCGGCAGACCGGATGCGATTGCGCCTTCTCCTGGGAATCCGCGCACGAATCGCCCCTCGGCCGCGCGCGCGACATCAACGTCTATCGCATCGTGCAGGAAGCGCTCGCGAACGCCGTGCGCCATTCCCGCGCCTCGCTCGTCGAGGTCTCGGTACGGACCGAGCCCGACAGTCGGCTCTTCGTCAGGATCAAGGATAACGGCAAGGGGAATCCCGACCTCGAGCGCGATGGGGATTCCATGGCCGAAAAGGGAGACCGGCGGCGCGGGCTCGGGCTCAAATCCATGCGCTATCGGGCCCGCCAAATCGGCGCCTCCTACCGCATCCAGTCCTCGGCGGAAGGCGGAACCTTGATTGAAATCGGCCTCGACCTCACGCCCGGAGAGTGATTCCGCATAGAAAAAAAACGCTCATATTTCTTGACAACTCATCCGATTAACACTATATATGGTGGTGAGGTCAATATGAGTACGCAATGGATATGGCAACAAGAAATCTCGAAGGAAATTTTTCAGCAAAAATACTGTCTCCAGGGCGAAACCTCGGTCGAAGAGGTTTTCCATGGAGTCGCGGCCGAGATCGCCTCGAGCGAGCCTGACGCGCGCGCGCGCGCCCGCTGGGAAGCGGCGTTCTACGAGGAACTGATCTCGGGACGGCTCCAGCCGGCGGGAAGGATCCTCGCGAACGCGCGCCCGAATAGCCCGATGAAAAACTACAACAACTGCTTCACGATCGACATCGAGGACGACCTCGAGAAGATATACGATTCGCTCAAGGAAGACGCGCTCATCAGCAAGATGGGCGGCGGAGTCGGCTTCGACATCTCGAAACTCCGCCCGCGCCAGGCGAAGCTCTCGCACGGCGGGGAGTCCTCGGGGGTCATCTCCTTCCTCCGCATCTTCGATCAGTCGGCGAAGACAATCATGACCGGCGGGCAGCGCCGGAGCGCGCACATCGCGCTTCTCGACATCTCCCATCCCGAGATCGAGGAATTCATCACCGCGAAAAAGGGCGAGGAGAACAAGGAACTCACCCAGTTCAATATCTCGGTGAAGATCACCGACGCGTTCATCGAGGCCGTCAAGGCGGACGCCGACTGGGACCTCGCGCACGGCGGGAAGGTATACAAGACCGTCAAGGCACGCTACCTCTACGACCTCCTCGCGAAGAACGCCTTCGTCCACAACGAGCCGGGGATCTTCAACGCCGACACCGTCGAGCGCTTCAACAACGGCTACTGGGCCTTCAAGATGGACCGCGTGAATCCGTGCGGCGAGCTTGTCATGCCGCCGTACTCCCTGTGCTGCCTCTCGTCGATCAACCTCACCTCGTTCGTGATCGACCCGTTCACCGAAACCGCGCGCTTCGACTTCGACGCCTTCGCGCGCACCGCGGCGATCGGCGTGCGTTTCCTCGACGACGTCCTCGACGCGACCGCGTATCCCCTAAAGAAAATCGAGGACTTCTCGCGCCAGTGGCGGCGCATCGGGCTCGGCTTCACGGGCTTAGGCGACGTGTTCGCGATGCTCCGCATGCGCTACGGCGACGGGCCCTCGCTCGCCCTCGGCGCGCGCATCGGGGAAACCCTCCGAGACGCGTCCTACTCGGCGTCGAGCGACCTCGCGCTCGAGAAGGGCTCGTTCCCCGCGTTCGACGCGGACAAGTACCTCGAGGCCAGGTTCGTGAAAGGCCTCCCCGAGGCGATCCGCGAGAAGATCAGGCGCCAGGGGATGCGCAACGTCCAGCTCAACACGGTCGCGCCGACGGGCACGACCTCGCTTTCGATCGGGCAAAACTGCTCATCCGGTATCGAGCCGATCTTCGCGCTCTCCTTCAAGCGGACGATCCGCACGGGCGTCGCCGACGAGACGCGGACCGAGGAGGTAAGCGACTACGCGTGGAGGCTCTGGAACGCCATGCGCGCGCGCGGGGAGCTTGCGGCGGCGGCGGGCGAGGCGACTCCGCCGTACTTCGTCACGACGGCCGAGATCGACCCGTATAAGTCGATCGACATGCAGGCCGAGCTCCAGAAGTACGTCGACCACAGCATCTCGAAGACGCTGAACCTTCCCCGGGGGACATCCTTCGAGGAATATAAAAACCTTTTCATGTACGGCTACGATCGGGGGCTCAAGGGCTTCACGACCTTCAACCCCGACGGGAGCATGAAGGGAATCCTCGAGTACACGGACAAGAAGGAAAGCGCGATCAAGCGGCGCGTCGCTCCCCCGAGGCCGCGCGACCTCCCGTGCGACGTCCAGCGGATGAAGGCGGGCGCGAAGGAATTCCTCGTCATCACCGGGCTCCTCGACGGAAGCCCCTACGAGATATTCGTCGTCGACGACCAGGGCAAGCGCATCGCGCTTCCCGAGGGAAGAAAGTCGATCGTGCGAAAGGTCGAGCGGGGCCGCTACGACCTCGTGTTCGTGAACGGCTCCGAGGAGACCGTCCTCGAGAACTTCACCCGCGTATTCGACTCGCCCGACGCCTCGCTCGCGCGCTTCATCTCGATGGCGCTCCGGCACGGGACGCCGCTTCAGTTCATCGTCTCGCAGCTCCAGAAGGACACGAACTTCACCGACGTCGAGCGGAGCATCGCGCGCGCGCTCAAGCATTACCTCAGGGACGGCGAGGAGGTGATCACGAGCGACGGCACGTGCCCCGAGTGCGGGCAGAAGCTCTCGTTCAGGGACGGCTGCATCACCTGCTTCAACTGCGGCTACAGTAAGTGCGGCTGACGGCGCGATTCGAGGTCGAGAAGAAACCGCTTCGCCTCGACGCCTCCCGCGTATCCGGTGAGCGCGCCCGAGGCGCCGACGACGCGATGGCAGGGGATCGCGATGGCGATCGGGTTCCGGTTGCACGCCATGCCGACGGCGCGCGCTGCT
>Ga0209098_1000593_pt1 | contig 39229 bp, 41 predicted proteins | sample AD_JPNHW1_MetaG_FD_184429 | JGI IMG/M metagenome (GOLD analysis project Ga0209098, IMG submission 184429) | Active sludge microbial communities of municipal wastewater-treating anaerobic digesters from Japan - AD_JPNHW1_MetaG (SPAdes) (version 2) | ecosystem: Engineered > Bioreactor > Anaerobic...
TTCAATGGTTAATTCTTGGATAGCAATATCCTCGTGCGGATATGCTTTCCGGAGGTTAAACTTTTCGCAATTACAACTACGGGAATACTCCTTGATTCTATCCAACAAATCGGGGTCATTGATATGCCCTATTTTCATATCAGGCACTGCCCATCTCAAACAACAGGGGAATACCTCTCCGTGATGAGTTACAAAAAGCTGCGTGCAATGGCATGCTCTTTCCCGCGGAGAAACACGGCCCTGCCCAATCGCACACGTGGAATACGCGCCGTTATTCATAAACACCCCCGTATTATTAAAATGAAGGTGTTTACAAAGGAACTTCTTGGGTGCATAGAATGACCGCGCGGCAAATCGGTGGAAAAAACTGCGGAAAGACGCCCTTACACTCATTTTTCCCTCGTAAAAATCACTCTCGTATCAAAACGTTCATGAAGTGAAAAAATAGTACGCCAACAAAAATAAACCTTAAAATATCTTACCACAAAGGCTTAATACTTCCAGGGACTTTCATTATTTACGCTGTTGCTGCACGTGAGCAACAAATCGTTTAATTCATTCCACATGATATTTTGCCAGGGATGATCCGGATACTTACGAATAAATGATTCAAAGAGGGCAATAGCTTCATTGTTTTTACCCTCTTTTAAAAGTACCCGAACCTGGAAAATTAATGCTTTTTCTCCGTTCATGTTATTCGGAGAATTTTTTATCACCTCTTCATAAACCTTGAAGGCATCATCGAAGCGGCCATAGATATGATAATTCCGCGCTTTAAAAAGCAAAAAATCGGATTCCTTCTTGAATCCTTTCTTAAAATACCATTGCAACATAAAATCCTGGAAAGCGTATACAACGGGACGGGGAACAATAGAAAATATGTAATACCGGTACGCATATTTTACTTTTTTTATTCTCAAGCTGATCGGCGTATTGACTCCGAATATCTGGAATTTATTGCGATACAACGGCGCAGTGGCCTCAAAAATCTTCACCTGCTGCAACGCTATATTCCCCTCAGCAATATCTTTCATTGTTGCAAAACTGCCGTCTCTTGTCTGCGCTAATTCTCCCCGCAGGTTATCAACAACCAGCCCCTTCTCAAACAAAGTGTCGGCTCCCAATTCTTCTTTAACAGACGGCGTAATTACCGCTATAGTATGGGGAGAAAATCCGCTTCCATCGGGATTATTCTTTAAAAAAACAAGGTACCCCCTGATATCAATATCTGACAAAAGACGGATAAAAACCGCCGACATCTGATCGCACCATCCCACGCCCCGTATTAAATTATCCAAAGGACGCAAATCTTTCACTGGCACTTCCGGTTGAAACATATTTTGATGAATATATGAAATCAAAGCTTGTATCTTATCTCTCGTGAAAGGATACGGGTCGGTAATTCTGTGTGTGAGATAGTAATAGGAAAGTAAAGAATAATCCTTCTCCAGCTCCTCGAACGTAAAAAATTTCTTCCATAGAATACCAGTTGTCAAAATTACAACGAGTATAATAACGAGTTGTTTCTTCCCATGAAACTTATTCATGCCCAATTGTTTTCTTTCTTGGCGAGAATTTAAATCTCTGCCTGCTACCGGTTACTATTTTATCATAGAACCAAGACTTCCGGGGCCTTTTTGATCAAGCACCAGCCGGAATATAACACAATAATACTCTAATTTGCTAAAAATTGTATGTAACTACTTGATGAGAAATCTATTGCGGAAGATAAAATAAATTAATCGGAAAAGCAGGGAACTGCCGGAAAATTCTTCGTTCCCGTTAAATAGGTCACAGCAATCAGCCTTTTATTACAAAACAACCCGCCCTTTAATGAAACGTTTCCATGATTATAAAACGTCGAGCTTATGTGCAAGTATAAGCATGTTAGACAAATGGCTTTTGAGCACTTCGGGATCCGTAAAAACCTTATCTGTCAGCAAAGAATCTAAGCGCAATATCAATACCCCATCTTTAACACATAAGAACGGAGGGATACAATTATCGTATTTTGAAAAAATCTTCCTGACCTCATAATCGGCAAGAAAATGTTTGGCCTTCATTTCATCGTTCGTATATATTCTCTTATCACTCAATACATTGCTTGACTCGTTCGTTGACTCAACCCGTATCTCTCTGCATCCATCTGCCTGTGATCTTCGAGTTAAAGCATCGGCTGTTTTTCCGATTATTGAATCGCCTGCTTTCTGTAATAATAGCAGCGTAAGAGTTCCCTGGGTAGGAACTTTTATATAATGCTCATCATAGGGATACGTAGGAGACCCAACACCAAGACCGAGCTGTTGTCTAGTCTTATAATAGTATTCTATTTGTTTATTTTCATACTCGAAAATAACGTATTTTTCAAACCGAGTATCTTTTACTACTCTCCCTTTAAAAAGAGCTACTAAAGAGCTAATAAAACTGGAAAAAAAAGCCTTTCTTTTGATCTCTGCCCTACCATTACTATACATGAGGATTATGACAAGTATTAAAACCGGTATTATTTGAATTGCAACAGAAAAATCCAATTTTCTCCCTCCTGGCTTCTAGAATAAAGGCACTGTTATCCGTATGGTATCCTGCTCCAACCAAAAAACCCTCTATGATACCGTCTACCGTCAGGTAAACATTCTATCACAGAGGGCAAAAATTTCCAGGGGCACCGATATCTATTTGTAGTCGTTCATTAAATACACACGCAGCGACATGTAGTACAGTGACGAAGCACCGCTGCATATTCATTACGTTACAACAAATACTATTTATTATCGAGCACACAAACTATTACCTATTTTCTTCTTTTTCACTTCGTCTTCTTTGGTGTTCGCTTTAGATGGCACACTTGAGGCACAAAACACCTAACCTGTTTTCCTTAAACAGTCTTTTTTAAATAATAGGCGGCTTATTGATAAAAACCCAGTACATACCGAGTTCCTTGACAGTATCGACAAATTTTTCAAAATCAACAGGTTTAACGATGAAGCTGTTAACACCGAGATTATAGGTCTCAAAAATATCGCTCTCTTCCTGAGAAGATGTCATTACCACAACCGGTATAATTTTAGTCCTCTCATCTGACTTAATACGTTTTAATACTTCCTTACCGTTTATCTTGGGCAATTTCAAATCAAGAATAACAACCTTGGGAGGTTTTCGGATGTCCCTATTCTTATATGCACCTTCACAAAATATGAAATCAAGCGCTTCAGCGCCATCTTGCACAACATGGATCTTATTAACCAAGTTGTGCAGCCTAAAAGCCCTCAGTGTAAGTTCAACATCATTCGGGTTATCCTCAACTAAAAGCACCTCTATTTGCTCATTATTCATCATTGTGCTCCCCCTTTTGGTAACGTAAAGTAGAATGTGGCACCTTTATCAACCTCTCCTTCTACCCACACAGTGCCTCCGTGACGTCTCACAGCGTTACTGACTATCGCAAGACCTATCCCCGTTCCGCTAAACTCATCCTGCGCATGAAGTCGATGAAATACCCCAAAAAGATTATTTACATATTTCATATCAAATCCCACGCCATTATCTTTAACATAATAGATACGCTTCTCACCCTGATCATATCCGCCAATCTCTATAATAGCTTTGTCTTTGCGAGAGGTAAATTTTATAGCATTAGAAATAAGATTAGTAACTATCTGCCTGGCAAGTGTTGGATCTGCATGTGCAGATGACATCGGTTTTACAGACACTTCAATAATTTTATCCCGGGGAAAAGATTCTCGCAACTCATCATATACGGACTTTGCGAGCATCGTCATATCTATATCTACTACAACCATCTCCTTTCTAAGCAAAAATGATAGTTTGAGAAGATCATCAATAAGCTGTCCCATATTTCTCGCATTATCCTTGATGACGCCTATTACCCTCTTGGCATTATCATCAAGCTGAGGGGCATAATCTTCGGAAAGAATATTCGCAAACCCCGCCATCGCTCTCAAAGGAGCTTTTAAATCATGCGCAATTGAATAGCTATACTCCTCCATTTCCTTGAGAGCTGCCGAGAGTTCCATTGTACGCCGGCTAACCGTCTTTTCAAGTCCCATAGTAATTTCTTTTATATTCTCCTCCACCTTTTTACGTCCGGTAACATCTTCAATAGCCAGCAAGATTAGATTTTCTTCTTCTTTCTTCACTTCGGCCCCTATCATCCTTGCTACTTTCTTAGGAACGCGCACCTGGCATGCATTCAAAAGCATAGATCGCTCACCAATGTGCTCAAATGCATGTTTAACCTCAAAATCCCTCACAACTTTGTTGTTTTGCAGAATCTCCTTAAGCAAAAGGAGGAGGACTGGAATATCCCATTGGTGATTGCAGAAATCAGGGAGCAATTGGCCTATTGTATCTTTTTCTGCAACCTTAAAGATCGTACAAAAAGATTGGTTGGTAAAAATGATCCGCAAGTTTTCATCCAAAACTAAAAACGGCTCCCGTAACGTAGCAATAATGCTATTGGTATACCGTAAGAGCATTTCAAACTGCAACTCATCATTTTCATCTTTATCTACCATCCCTCTACCCCTCTCTGAAAAATAAAAATCCAAGCTCTGACTATTAAGAACTTGGATCAATGCCATTGTTATATATTTGGGGAGAACCTGTCTCTTTCGTTTATCTTTATATTCTCAACCTCCAAAGAATCTCCCTTGTAAACAAATTCTCATCTTTCCGAGGGATACCAAGACATTCTCATCTATAAGTGTACTACTACTTAAAAACCTGTAAATAGGCTGACTCCCCTTATTATCGACTTTTTTCTACCATAGAAAAATTATCTTTGAAATATTGAATCCAAAGAGAGCTCTCCAGATTCGCACCCCTTTCCCGACCTTTTTTACTGGGATAGACGCAAACCAAACACTAGGTATTTTATAATACGGATATGTATGTATCTATTTGAAGAAAGTATGCAGCAGAAGATGCAGGTATTGTGCTAACGGTGAGGTTTTTTATCCCGTTCGTTACCGTTTTAAAAATTTCTTAAGCACTATAATGATACTTAGTGAGATCCCGCATTACGGAATTCATAATTTCATCCTCACTCACAGAATAAATTCGCGTTTATAACGTACGTCGCTCCTTTGGAGCTCCGTACGTTATGCGCTCATTTACGGAGAGGGAGGGATTACGGACCCGTCGTCGCTTACGCTCCTCCCCATCGGGAAACCCAAATGGTTTCCCTCTGGTGTCCGCCATAGAACGTTGCGGACTGTCACCCCTTCCTTGCTGACAATTTGAAAACACCTTCTTGGGAAGAAAACGATCTTTTCTTCCCAAACCCATCTTTTTAGTGTCCTCATCCCTGGACATGCGCTAAAATTCATGCTTATCCAGAATGAGAGAATTATAACGGAGAGGCAGGGATTCGGACCCTGGGGGCCAGTTACCCAGCCCAGTTGCTTAGCAGGCAACTGCATTCAACCGCTCTGCCACCTCTCCGAACACTCTTGTGCCGTCAGGCACATTTAGTGAGGCTCCGTGAGTCAAAAACGAACGGAGCTAAATAAAAAAATAAGCTATAAGAAGCTTCTATTTCAATCCCGTTGGCCAGTGGCCAAGGGACTTCCTTCGCTTCGCAGAGCTTCACTCAGTCGCCGCTCTGCCACCTCTCCGAACACTCTTGTGCCGTCAGGCACATTTAGTGAGGCTCCGTGAGTCAAAAACGAACGGAGCAAGAACAATCTACTTTTTCCCGGTTTGACGCTTTTTCTTAAAAAACTCGCTTAATAATGCGCCGCATTCATCAGCAAGAACACCGCCATTAATTTTTACTCGATGATTAAGCGTACGATGATCGGCAATGTTAAAAACTGAGCCGCAAGCACCGGTTTTTAAATCACAGGCACCAAAAAAAACCTGTTTCAATCGAGCTAAAACTAACGCTCCCGCGCACATTGAACAAGGCTCAATGGTAACATACATTGAGGCGTCGGTAAGCCACTTTTCACCACGATAATTAGTTGCTGAAGTAAGGGCGATCATTTCAGCGTGAGCTGTCGGATCTTTCAGACACTCAACCTGGTTATGCCCGCGGGCAATGATAATCCCGGCATGGACAATAACCGCTCCAACAGGGACCTCGTCTTCCTCAAAAGCCTTGTGCGCTTCTTTCAAGGCCTCACGCATATAGAACTCGTCGAGTTTTTTCACAAGAACCAAGCTGGTCAGAAAATTAATGCGCCCAGTTGGAGTCGAACCAACAACAACCAGCTCCGTAGGCTAGTGCTCTATCCAGTTGAGCTATGGGCGCAAATTCAATTTAAGGGATATATTATAGCTAAAATTGTCGCTTATTCAAGCGCTATTCATCTAAAAATACAAAACACCGCATAACCTCCGCCCAAGCACAAAAACTAACAGTACCTCGGAGGAATATGAATTATAAGGAATTTACGAATTAACTGCTGTATTTCATCAAAAGCAAAACAACTTCCGTCTTCACGTTTAACAGCCTCAGAAGCTGCCCTGGAAAGAACAAATGATTCCGGCAAAAAACTATCGATAAGCGCATTCTCTGTTTTTAAATATGCCGTAGGCCACTGTTTCATATAGTGACATCCAACGGCATCTTCACGAAATTTTCGATAACAAAAATTAACAGTGACCGCGCCTTTAAGCGTCAAGTACGCCTCTGCGATATTCTCGTATACCCTAAATATAGTATCACTATCAGATGCGACCAAACTGAACGCATTCACACCGCCATCTGTATTTCGGTCATCGGCCAAATTAAGTTTCTGAGATAGATAGAAATCCTCAAAGATTGATTTCTCCGAAAGAAGCCGCATATGTGAAAAAGCAGCCCGTTGCTTCCATTCCTCGCCGGACAAAGGGCTGCCAGGCGCGCAATTATTACTCAAACAGTTATGCAGGTGAGAAAATAGTACTACGTGATTTCTCTTTATAATACGTTTAACTTCATGCATAAGCGTAACCTTTGCATCAATATAATGAAGCGCGTCGGAAGAAAAAACTGAATTAAAAGTGCTATCGGCAAAAGGAAGCAAATTATTACCGTCAAGACAAAAACATTCCGCTTGCGGAGCAAAAAACCGTTTTGCCAAATATAAATTTGTAAAGGAATGATCCGTAAGGGTAAGCGGCTTATCGGGGAATAACTGCGAAATCACAAACGCATGATGACCAATGCCACAGGACAGTTCCAGCGCGGGGCCCGGAAAATCACGCGCCAGCCGCAACAATGCAAGCCCGGCAATAAAGCTGGTGCTGACAAAACGGGTCTTAAAATAATCGCCGTACCCTCCCCAGCCGCAGGCTTCAAGCGCATGCACGCATGTCGATGCGCCTATAATACGCCTTGCTTTCGCAGAGATAACCATGTTGCGCAAAGATTGGCAGACCTGAGAAAAAGGGATCATACGGGAAGAAGCGGCGTGTAGAATTTTTGCGCTCAATGAATTCGAATCAAGCAACGACATCAATGCTCCAAACCGGTTCCGGGATGCAAGCGCCCGCAAAGCCTGTTGCAGGCCGACAGGATTGTCGCTATCCAACACGAGGATCCCTTCAACAACCGGATATTTTCTGCACCGGCATTCAAAGATCCCGTATACAATTGACTCTGCGTTCTCCTCAAGGATAGTTACGGCATGCAAAGAAAACCCGCACAACGGACAGTGGATACTCTCAAATGTCGCCGGCTTCATACGTGCACCCCATGTCTTTTCCCCGCATATGATACAATCCCCGAACGATTACCGAGAGCCTGTATCTGGTGCGTAAGATCATGCTCGGCATCAAAATATCGATTCATCAGAACCCCGTGCTCATTGACATACGGGTGAATATTTATTTCACAAGAAGCTCTCATTCGTACAGCAACGCGGGAATCTATCAGGCTCAAGAACATCTCTATCGGAACCGCATACCGCGTCCGAGCCATGCCTAAAGCTTGTAGCCGTACATTAAAAAAATAGGTATACATACGCTGCTTTAAGCGCCAAACATCCGAGACATTCTGTTTAATGCGGATAAACGGTATTTTTTCCTGGCGGGCAACCGCAATAACGATCGAAGCAATACTCCATATTTGATGCACATGACAATGCGAGTCAATATGCGTCAGGGGAATTCCTGCAGTCCGGCACCGTGCAATTTGACAGCGGAATTCATCAGCCAAAGCGTATTTTTCCTGCGGGGTAAGAGATATCATAACGGATTGGCCAGAAAAAATAAGCCTGCCTTCCGCGTCGCAAAAACGTTTCTGCCGTTGCAACAGCTTCGACAAGGCAACTCCGTCGCACAAAGAGATATGCAACCCGATATAATCAGAAAATTTATTCTCCCGGGCTACTTGACAAGCCTGCAAAAAAGCGGGCGCAACGGGCATAAGCGTAGCGCTCGAGCAATACCCCCGCTCAAAACTAAGCGCAATACCGCTATTTTCTGCTTCCCCTAATCCAAAATCATCGGCATTAATTATCAGCATTAGACGCGCATCAACGAAAGCATCTTGATGAGATCAAAAGAAAATTTAATATCAAGCAACGAAAGAAGAATCAAAGACGGGCCAACAAAAACGTGGTTGGCATACAACCAATTGGAAAACGTTGGGATCTCAATTTCAAGAGGCGTTAGAACGCTTGCCGGGATTATTTGCTCCATAACCCGTTTTTCAATACCACGAAAAGAATCAAGCCAGAAAGTAAAGATAATACTTAAAACAAGGATAACGCCGTACAAAGAATACACAATAATACTGACTAATAAATCAAGCGGATCCAACATCATGGTTTTTCTCCTTTTTTATACCATTACACAATCATTCTCAAACAAAGGCGTTAGCTCAAAATAGTGATCTTGTCCCCGGTTATTTTTGCATTAGGAACGATGATTTTCTTTTTATCGGGGGAATAAAGAATCGTAGAAAAAATTTGGATCTCTTCAACGTTTCCGGCAGCTCCTCCCGCTTCAATCATATCTCCCACCTTAAACGGTTTAAAAAGAATAATCATTACCCCGGCGGCAAAATTCGATAACGATCCTTGTAAAGCTAAACCAACCGCTAATCCTGCAGCACCGATAACCGTAACAAATGATGTTGTTTCTACTCCTATCTTCCCCAATGCTGCAATAATAACAAACGTAAGTGCGCCAAAATATACGGCATTACGCAAAAAAACGGTCAGCGTTTTATCAACTTTCGTCTTTTCCAATGACGCGGCAAAAAACCGGGCCGCAACGCCTGCCAACCACTTTCCAATGATAAAGATAAGAAGCGCAGCGACAAGATTTAAACCAAACCCGGCAACTGACTTGTAGAGCGAATTGACCATTTCCTGCATTATACAACCTCCTTTAAAGAAACTATTTGGCCTGCCGTATATACTTTTAAAACAAGAACAACTTTAACGCCATTCTTGGAAAGATTTTCAATATAAATAAGCCCTTGGTGATTATCGATAATAGAACGACTAACACTTAATCCAAGGCCTACCCCCAAACCGGGGCTCTTCGTAGTAAAGAACGGATCAAAGATCTTTGGAAGAAGATCCAGCGGGATCCCCGGGCCGGTATCTTCAATTTCGCAGACAAGTGCGCTATCATGCTCATCAAAAAACTCCTTCGCGTGCCTGCCCACACCGTCTTTCAGCAAAGATGCTGGGGCCAAAGAAGTGCGAATAGTTAACTCTCCGCGTTCAGGCATCGCCTGAACCGCATTTAAGAAAATATTCACTAAGACTTGTTGAATCTGCGTTGAATCAACTGCCACCAATGCCTGGTTATCATTAAATTGTTTATGAACAACTATATTTTTAAGAACAAGTTGCCGCTCAACTAAACCCAACGCTATTGAAAGAATCGGAACAAACGGCTGCGTCGTCAATTCCAGCTTTGACTGCCGGGAGAAATTCAGCATATCATGAATAATCTTGGTAGCGCGCATAACCGCGCTCCGGATCATCTCCAAAACTTCCCGCTGCTTTGTTTCTTCCGGTTTAATCTCCCGATCAAGATAATCAACGGCCTGCTGAATAATGCCCAGTGGATTCTTAACTTCATGAGCAACCCCGCTTGATAAGACGCCAACGACTTGCATCTTTTCTATTTGCACAAGCTGGCTCTGAGTCTGGTGGAGATCGTGGTAGGCTTTTTTAAGCGCTTCTCTCTCCAACACAAGTTCCTGCTCCTGCTTGAAAAAATTTGATATAAGGCGTGCAATAGAACCAAACTCATCCGCACGCGTCAAAAATGCAGGGCGAAACAACTTCTTTGGCGAGATAAGAGCCTGAGATATGGATCGGAGGGGGCTGAAAATCCAAAGATTCAAAACATACGTAAAAATTGCCAAGAAAGCCGCCACAAAAAGAAAATAATACATATAAAATTCCATTTGTTTTCCTGAAAAACTTTCAATGATTTGTGTCGAAAGCTCAATCTCAAACGCCGCGATTTGCTTCCCCTTCCAGTCACTCAGGAGATGAAGAAAAAAAAGCGATGATTTCTGAGATACATCCCTATGCGTATTTTTCTTGGCAAGATCAGTACGCAAGAAAATACGCTGGCCGCTCAATTGTGATAACTCCTTGAGATATTGCTGGTCAATCAATGTACCGACAAGAAAATATCCCCTCGCAGGAGTTTTTCGTTTATGGTCTTCGGAAGGAACAATCGTCGCACCAAAAACTTCCATAATTCCAGACGACGAGACAAAGAAAAAATGGCATACGGAACTCGTACGGAATTGCGACTGAATCGCATCCTGAGGGACAACAAGTGGCTGGGGAAAAGATTTGTCGGCTACTGATGAATAGATAAGCGAGAAATCAGGCCTATACACCCAGGCATAATCAGCTTGAAACGTTACAAGCCCGGAGTCGATATTAATAGCACCCCATTGCTTATCAACGGTTTCAACAAAACTTACCATTTCGCCCCAATTGGCGTAATCCGTAGCTAATTTCTTTTGTAAAAGCGTTTTGAGTTCAAGCTGCCGGACGAAAATAGCCTGGCTCTCCTTAATCTCGGCATCAGCAAGCGCAATAAGACGGTTTTTCTCTATGCCGACTTGCAGGATCAAGAACAAACCAAAGAACCCGCATATCAACCCGATTAAAACAAACAACTTTTGTTTAATTTGCATAATTTATCATAGCTCCTATTCCGCCCCCATACTATGCAATGGATGTCAGATACGACAGGATACTACTATACGATACAGCTTATTCTCCCACAATTCTATCATAAAATAAATCGATTTCTTAGGTACGGATATCTCCTCCTGCATCTCTGTACGGCAATAATAACCGAAAAATCCTGTTCTTTTGCGCCGAAACCTGCTCATTGCTCAACTTGATACATGACAATAAAAAGGGATGTCTCCGGCATTACGCCGGAAACATCCCTTATGACTTGCTACGTGCTTGATGTTCAGGTTGAAAATACAAAAACCTGCACACCAAAGCAATCGTTTATAGGTATCTCTCTATTACTTAACGACAGTAATGGAAACAGCCTCTTTAACTCCATTAGCGTCATGATACTTAACCTGGACTTTTTCGTCTTTGACTATCTTATCCAGCGAGGTAACTTTAAGACTTGCGTCATGAATAACCGCTGTGGCGGCAACAGATAACGAAAGCATCCCGCCTTTTTCTTCGGCGATGACAATTTCTGATTTTACTGCTTTTGCCGCATCACCCAACATGACTGATGCAACCTTACCCACAACGATTTTTGATTCCTGTTTCACCGCACTTGTTTCTTTCGTAGCAATTGCTTGCTGAGCATATCCGCATGACACCAAGAATGCCACCGCAAGAACAGACAAACCTAAGCGTTTCATACCAAACTTCTCCTTATCTACCGTTATTTTTTCTTACATTCGGTTTTCTTGATTACTTTGACGCTTTCCGCCTTCATCGATCCGGCTTTTGACTTGACCTTTACCTCTTCACCGGCTTTCAACGATGTCGCGACTTTCGAAGTTACTGCAAATGTTTTTTCAGCACCCGCTTTAGAATCCTTGACTACAACTTCATTTTTTGCGGTATCAACAGAAACGACCGTACCGCAGGTAACTTCCAACGTTTGTTTCTGCGCTACCGGCTGCTTAGCGGTCTCTGCGAAACTAACTGCATACAAACTGATAAGCGCGGCAACGGTGACCATTCCTATAAGCATTCTCTTCATACTATTCACCCCCTTTCAATCTTCGTAAGACTACTTTTAGTATACGGAAAACGCATTAAAAGAAGGTTAGAAGGAAATTAAAAGATTTTAATCTTGCGGAAAACGCCTAACGGGGAAAAAGAATAGTAAATGTCGTGCCCTGACCCGGCTGACTGGCAACCGTAACGGTCCCTCGATGAGCTTCGACAATAGCCTGCGCGATACTCAAACCCAAACCAAATCCTTTGCTGCTTCGTGAAGCATCAACGCGATAGAAACGATCAAAAATAAACGGGAGATTTTCCGATGCTATCCCCACGCCCGTATCGGAAATGGTAACAATTGCATGGGACGTATCTTCCTTAACCACAACGCTAATAGTCCCTTCCTGCGGCGTATATTTAATAGCATTATCGACAATATTAAGAATCGCCCGACGCACATGCATCTCATCGCCTTCCACTGAAATCCCGGGTCCTGCCGACACCGTAACATGGAGCCCCTTCTGGTCTGAAAGCACACGCACGTCCTGCATAATTCCCGCAATCAACTCGCCAAGGGCAATCGGTTGGAACGACAACTTTACCTGATGGCTGTCGAATCGCGCCAGCATCAATAGGTTTTCCACAATTCTGTTAATTTTATTGATCTCTTCCAGACTGCTGCGCAACGTTATTTCGTATTCATGAGACGAACGCATTTTCTTAAGCGCCAGTTCCATTTCACCCTTGAGAATGGTCAATGGCGTTCGCAACTCATGCGAAATATCCTGAACAATCTGTTGCTGGGAAGAAAACGACTTATCCAGTTCTTCAAGCATCTGATTGAACGTATCCACGAGCCGCCTGATCTCATCTTTTGTCTGAGGTACGGGAATGCGCAATTTGAGGTTTTCCGCCGTTATCTGTCTTACCGAAGCAATAATTTTCTTCAATGGGCCAAGGATAAGATTTGCAAGCAAAAACCCCGTGAAACTGGCCAGAATAAGAGAAACCGGGAAGAAAATAAAAAGCGTATTCTTTAATTTATTCAGCGCCGCAAAGACAAACGTGAGCGGTTTGACAACCTGAAGAACGCAGATAACATGATTATCCTCAATAATCGGAACGGTAAGTGAGCGGTTAAAAACCGGCTTGTCGGAGTTTGCAATATCGGTTATATGCCCGAAGGAACTGCGGCCTTTCAGGATGGTATTCAGGAGGTCGCGGGAAAGAATGCCGTTGCGGTAATAATTCTTTGACGATGCCAAAAGTTCGCCGTTAACGTTAAAAATCGCAACGGAAATATCGGCCAGCTTTTCATCGGCGGGGATTTCTTCAATCCAATGTTCAGTCGTGGCAACGATAGCCGCGCTATTAGCCTTTAAAAAAGCATCGATATCGGTCCCCTTTGCAATGCTTATTTTCTTTTGATTACGCCAATAGACGTCTATAGAAGCAAGTATCCCTTCAGCCTTTACTTCAAGAAGATCGTCGGTATCCACATAGAGGTTATTCCGGAGGTTCACATAGACAAAAGCGCTGAACAATGACAAGATACCGGCAACAATAATAACAAACCATAAAACTATTTTGGAACGGATGGAGCGCAAAAACATGGTTTAACCCTTGAGGATATACCCCCGTCCGCGGATGGTATTGATAAGTTTTTTCGTATAGCCCTGATCGATTTTACTGCGCAAATAATTGATGTAGACATCAATAACATTCGTAAACGTGTCAAAATCAATATCCCAGACATGATCCGAGATCATCGTACGCGTTACGATCGATCCGGCATTGCGCATCAGATATTCCAGAAGCGCATATTCCCGGTTCGTAAGAATAATCTCTTTTCCGGCCCGCTTTACCGTATGGGCCACCAGGTCAATTTCAAGGTCCTCAACGCGCAAGCGAGTTTGGGTATCCGAATCCTTCCGTAATAATGCCCTGACCCTGGCAAGAAGTTCTTCAAAAGCAAACGGCTTGGTCAGATAATCGTTTGCCCCTGAATCAAGCCCTGCCACTTTATCTTTAACCGAATCTTTCGCCGTCAGCATGATAATCGGCGTCTTTATCTTTTCCGCGCGCAATCGGCGGCACAAACTCATCCCATCCAGTTTGGGAAGCATAATATCAAGGATGACCACGTCGTAATCGTTTGTGGTTGCCAGGAAATGCCCTCCGTCCCCGTCGCAAGCTATATCAACGGCATATCCTTCCTCTTTCAGGCCTCGCTTGATAAAATCAGCGACCTTCTTTTCATCCTCAATAACGAGTATGCGCATACCGGCTCACCTCAAAGATATGGTCAAACAAAAAATGGGTACACTATGATTATACGTACGGCGGGAAAATTGTCTAGGGAATTGAATTTAGCGTTTCACAAGCCACGGCATCGAACGGTTATATTTGATCCATTCGCGCACGATGCGATACCCCATGAGACGGAAAAGAAAGTTGGTAAAACGAAGTTTTATGAAAAGTACGAATAATTTTGAAAAAGAATAAAATTTCAAGTACGCCCGCAAAACGCTCATCTGCAATTCTTTCGGGGAAAGCAGTTTGGGGTCAAAAACCACATGCTGGCCGTCATAGAGTTCCCAATCTTTATTGAAGATTCTCTTCTCCCTCTGAAGGTCGTCATACACTTTTGTCCCGGGAAACGGCGTCAAGATGGACATCTGGATCGTATCAATTTTTTGCTTCACGGCAAAACGGAACGTATCCCAGACTGTTCTCTGGGTATCGTTATCGCCTCCTAAAACAAACATGCCGTGAACTTTAATTTTTTTACGGTGGAATGAACGGATCGCCTGGACAATATCCTCAAGTGTCTGTTTCTTATCATACGCCTGCAAAGTCTTCTGGTTCACCGACTCAAAACCAACGCAAACCATGGCGCATCCCGTCTGAGACATCAGTTTCAACAACGTATCGTCTTTGGTAACGTCACAACGCACCTGGCATGACCATTTACCGACATTGCTCTGGGCACGCATCAATTCGAGCAAACGATGCGTACGCTGAGGATTAGCCGCAAAATTATCATCAATAAAAAAAAGACGTTTACTGCTCTGACGCAATTTCAACTCATCAACAACGCTCTCGGCGCTTCGAAACCGGTATTTTCGGCCAAACATCTTGGTAACCGAACAGAACGTGCAATCAAACGGGCAACCGCGCGACGTCGAAACCGGCATAATGAACCCTTTCTTCTCATACCCCTGCATGAGAGAAAAATCAGGGAACGGAAGTCGGTCAAGATTCTGCACCGGCCTCCCCTGGACAATCGGATCCTTGATTGAACCATCCACGATCCCGCCAATAACCTCTTCAGCCTCACCCACCACCACCTGCCGGGCGTACTGCAACGCTTCTTGCGGAAGCAAGCTGGCATGAACTCCGCCAATAATCACTTTTTCCCGGGGAAATTTCCTGGCAATTGCATATCCGCGTTTTGACGTGAGGGTTAAAATAGAAATCCCGATCAGATCGGCCTGCAACCGGTCATAATCGGGTTTTTGAATGTCCTCATGGTAAACCTCAACTTCATGGCCAAGATTCTTAAGGATTGTACCTAAATATATGGGGCCCATCAAAGGCATGTGCAATCTGCTATAAACATTGGCTTTGGAAGATGTCGGTTCAATCAGGACAATTTTCATGAATTCCTTTTTTGTACTTATTAGGCGACAACTTTAACGTTTATCGCGCGCGGACCTTTATCTGATTTCTCAATTTCAAATTCGACATTCTGTTCTTCAGTCAATGCTTCAAATTGCGAATCAACAACGGATGAACGGTGAAAAAATACTTCGCGGCCGTCAGTATCACTAATAAAACCAAATCCGCGATCACGAACGACTTTTTTAATCTTACCCGTATGCATGAAACTCTCCTTTATGAGACGCCCGGCCTTATCGGATCAGCCGGCGTATGCTTTTTTCAATAACGCCCGACCGTATCATGAAAACCGGCGTATCGCTTTCTGTAACAAAAAAAAGCCCGGCCCCCTTAAGGAGCCGGGCTTTAATTGTCGAGATTAGAGCTTTACAACGTTGACGGCTTGCTCGCCTTTAGGACCTTTCTCGATGTCAAATTCGACATCCTGGCCCTCATCTAACGTTCTATACCCCTCACCTTTGATCGCTGTATGATGAACAAATACATCGCTTCCAGATTCAGGAGTAATGAAACCGTATCCCTTTTGGTTGTTAAACCATTTCACTTTACCACGTGCCATTATGTACTACCTCCTTCCTTCGTTATTATTATAGTAAATAATGGCCGAAAATAAAAAAACCGTAAGGCTAGTACTCGCAACCTCACGGCATTGACTTCTAATCCTTTATTTACTACAGAAAAGAGTATACCATCCTTTAATTCTTTGTCAATCTTTTTTTACAAAACTTTATTCCCCGATATCTTCTGCCCAAAGAGCGCTTTTTTTGCATATAAACGCCTGCATCATGGCTTTGCAGTCATCACGTTCAAGATTGATAAGCCGCACCCCCTTTTTTTTCAAATACGCCTCCGGCCCTTTGAATGTCTTGTTTTCGCCAATAACCACAAGCGGAATCTTATAGAGCAACACCGCGCCAGAACACATATCGCAGGGGAAAAGTGTTGTATAAAGCCGGCATGCGCGATAATCTTGTGCCGAAAGCCTGCCTGCGTTCTCCAAACAATCCATTTCAGCATGCAGAATCACGGACTTTTTCTGCACTCTTCTGTTATAACCTCTGCCAATGATAGTGCTGCCTTTAACTAAAACCGCGCCAATAGGAATTCCCCCCTGACGCAATCCTTTCTGGGCCTGCCGTATTGCTTCCCGCATAAAAAAATCATGATCAAACACCATATCTATCAACTCCCCAGCACGCGCAATGCAACATAAGTCAATCCTTTAAACACGCGTTTGCAAACCTATCGGCGTTCATTAATAACCTTTACCATTGCCGGATGAATCGCAGCGTTCGAAGCAATAATAAACGATTGTTCCGTAAGGGGGATTTCTTCTGCATGTTTACCGGTGATAATTCCTCCCGCCTCTTCAACGAGTAATTTCCCCGCGGCAAAATCCCAGGGTTTAAGGCAAAACTCCCAAAAACCAGCCGCGCGGCCGCTTGCCACATAACATAAATCCAAAGCCGCAGCGCCAAACCGCCTGATTCCGATAATCCGCTTAAAATGAAACCGTTTAATTGCTGCAAGCGTATCAATCATATTTTTTCCGCGGTCATAGTAAAATCCCGTAATAAGCAACGCCTCGGACAAACAACGCGCGCCGTTGACATGAATACGTTTACCGTTTAAAAACGCTCCTCTGCCTTTTTGAGCCCAAAACAATTCATCCCTGGTCACATCATACACCGCAGAAACAATAATTTCATCCCCCTTTTTTAAAGCAATTGAAACGCAAAACAGGGGGATTCCGCACGCAAAATTATTCGTACCGTCCAACGGATCAATGATCCAGGTAAATTCGCTTTTCTTTACACTATACGTCCCTTCTTCTGCCAGGAAATTATGGAGCGGATAGTGTTTTCTGATAAAACGAACGATCGCCCTTTCGGCTTGCGTATCCGCGCACGTTACTAAATCATAGGATGCCGACTTCTGCCGGACGCGACACTCTTTCCGAAAATAGCGCGCATGGATTGCGCCTGCGATACGCGCAGCTCGTTGAGCGATTAATAAAAATTGTCTCATAAAAGTTTATAGATTGATAGTCCCCTGAAAAATCGGTTGGTAATAGCGATATATCGATTGCAGGGACCGGACAAACGAAATTGCCAGGAAATAACTGAGCACGATAACAACGATGCTCACTACAATTTTGTTTCGCCGGGACATACGCGGATGGAACCAAACCAAAGGCAAGGCAAACGGGCCTACACACAAAAAAGCAACAACCACCGCCGAAGTCCTGAAATACCACTTTTCCTGCGTTTTTAAAGAAAGCATGCTTCCGCAATACCGGCATTTAATAGCTTCATCCTGGATTTCTTCTGCACACAAGGGGCACTTTTTCATATTAATCAAGAATCAATTGTTTAAAGGGATCCGGAGAAACAATAATATCGCCGGTAAACGGATAATCCATGGAAAAAATTGTATACAGGATAAGCGATATCGTCATCGCTAAAAGGATAGCCATTGCCATCTGTGCGGTCTTATTTTCTACCCCAAAAAAATACGTGAACGAAACCGTTACAAATCCGCCTACAATTAAGACAAACCAGAGAAGCGGATGTATGCCTGAACTGGAATCCATCAGGCGAATACGACGCAGTTCACGCACAGAGTTAAGCTTACGGATAGACTCCTCAAAAAAAGCCTGTTCCGTTGCATTACGAGGCGAATACGCGGTATATAATGACCATAGCTGCCTAATCTTTGCTTCAACCAACGGACTGGCTTTCCCTTGAGCTAATAATTTCCACTCATCATGGACAATTAAATCGCGGTATTCGCGGATATCCTTATGCACCATCGTAATAAATTCAGGGGACATTGCTTCTGCGTCACGATAAACTGCTGCCAAATAACTGGCTTCGTATTCAACATTCAAGGTTGATTTATCGAAATTCTCCCAGACTATGATCACCACAAATGCCAGTAAAACCGCATAGACAACCCCCAACGTACTAAAGATTGGGCCAGCGACATCATTATGCAGTTTTAAACGATAATGCGGCACCATGCGCCTGACCAACAAAAGGCCGGTAACAGAAAGGATAACAGCACCGCCAACAATAAAAAGTCCCAACCACACAGAAGGAATTGTAAAAAGCACCCATTGAAAAAAAGGCATCGCAATCTCCCGTTTTTAGAAACCAGCACCTATTCCCGGATACAATGCAATCTACGGCATTGCTTTAAATTTCAGGGCAGCTGCATTGATGCAATACCGCTTCCCCGTCGGAGCGGGGCCGTCATCAAAAACATGTCCCAGATGGGCATCGCACCGCGCGCACAAAACTTCCGTCCGGTGAGCCCCAAAAGAAGTGTCTTCCTGTGTCCGGATATTGAGCGGCGAAACCGGGTTCCAAAAACTCGGCCAACCGGTCCCTGATTCAAATTTATGTTCAATACGGAACAGGTCCGTTCCGCAACAGACACACGCGTATACGCCTTTGGCATGAGGAGGGAATTCGCACGTGCCGGTAAATGCCTGTTCTGTCCCTTTCAGCCGCGTGATGCGATATTGTTCCGGCGTAAGAAGTTTCTGCCACTGGGCGTCTGATTGCACCACTTTCTCGACTTCTTCAATACTGTTTGTCGCAACGTTAAAAATCTTTATTTTCTCGGCAGCATAAGAAGGCGTGCCCATACAACCTCCCCATACAACGATCATGACAAGAACGAGATGAATACGTCCCATCTCTATTCAACCTGCACAGGCTGACGGCCGGCCTTAATCTCTCCCCGATGCCTCTTTGCCTCAAGCATCTTGAGCTTTGACCTGCGGCTTCTGCGGCGTTTCTGCCGCCTGATCTTCTCGATACGCTTCTGTTCTTCAGACTCTTTTCCAAGAATTGCAGTTTCGATTTTCTGTAACAGTAAAAGCCGTGCGCGATAGCGATTCACGGCCTGCGAACGCTCTTCCTGGCATTTAACTTCAATTCCCGTCGGTAAATGCCTCAGGAAAACACAGGTGGAAACCTTGTTGACATTCTGGCCTCCCGGCCCCTGCGAACGAAGGAACTTTTCAACAATATCTTCCGTACGCACCCCAAGACAGGCCATCTTTTCTTGCAGCGCTTTTTCTTTTTCCAACGAAATCATTTTATTCCCAGCGGAAATGCAGATATACCCGGCCCCAGCCTTTCTCTGTTTTCTCAAGGCGGGTATACAGGCAACGCACTTCTTTTTTATTGAGATAATTCAGGATGCGTTTTTTCACACTCTCGGCAGCCTCGCCGTAGGCAATCTCAACTATCTTAGCCTTATTATCAACAGCTTTTTGCAGAATTTCGCCGATTCTTTCTTCCATATCAGGGATAACGGGATACACATTTAATTTTAGCTTCATCGCTTAAAACCACCCGGTTTTGGCCTGCCTTTAAATCCTGATTTTCGAGGATGATCGCTTTTTGCATGCCATGGTTTTGCGCTACCTTCGGATTTCTTCCAAGGTTTTATCTGTCCTTCTGGTTTTTTCCACGGTTTTGAATCGCCGGCTCCTGCTTTCCATGGCCGGGACCCTCCGGAAAATTTCTTCCAGGGCCTGGCTTCTCCTTCAGACTTACTCCAGGGGCGAGCTTCTCCTTCAACCTTTTTCCACGGACGGGCGCTGCTCCCCTCGTCCCTCTTCCATGGTTTGCCTTCTTCTCCAGCCCGCTTTTTCCAAGGCTGCGATTCTCCGGCTCCTGCTTTCCATGGCCGGGATCCTCCGGAAAACTTCTTCCAGGGCCTGGCTTCTCCTTCAGACTTCCTCCAGGGGCGAGCTTCTCCTTCAACCTTTTTCCACGGACGGGCGCTGCTCCCCTCGTTCCTCTTCCATGGTTTGCCTTCTTCTCCAGCCCGCTTTTTCCAAGGCTGCGATTCTCCGGCTCCTGCTTTCCATGGCCGGGACCCTCCGGAAAATTTCTTCCAGGGCCTGGCTTCTCCTTCAGACTTCCTCCACGGGCGCGCACTGCCTTCCTCTGCTCTTACCGGCGCAACGTCCCCGTCATTCTTCTTCCACGGCCTTAAATCTGATTTCTTACGCCAGCGGCCCGGATTATCATGAAATGTTTTGCGCGGCTTAAATCCCTCCACAACGCCCTTCTCAGCTGCACGCCTCATAAAGCTGCGCGAACGTCTTCCGCCTTTATATCCGCTTCTTTCATGAGGCGACGGACTAAAACCGGCGTCTCTCCGTGCTCTCTCTCCATACGCATCCACATGGGATTCTCTTTTCAAACTCTCCGCGTGCTCTCTTTTTTCAATCCGCTCTTCTTCAGTCTTAGGACGAGCCGGACTCACATTCAAAGCGCGCCCCATAAATTCTCTGCCATTAAGCGCTGCAATTGCCAATTGGCCTGACTGCTCATCTGCCATCGTTACAAATCCAAAACCACGGGATTTGTCACCTTTTTTTTCCTTAACAATAACAGCAGACGTAACAACGCCAAAATCTCCAAATAGTTTTATTACATCCGATTCAGTAGCTTCAAACGATAAATTACCAACAAAAATATCCATAGGTATCCTTTATTATCTGGCCAAACGTTCCTGAGCCATTTGAGAATATTTCACAGCTCCATCAAGAGCTTCATCTGCAGACGATTCATATTGCTGCAGAGTCTCGGTTAAACACGATATCACCCGTTGGGTAACATTTTTTTTGATTTTTTCCTGTTTAAGCCGGTCAATTTGTTCCATATTATTGAACGCGGTCTTGAAATTATCAACATGCACAAACAGGAGATTCGCATACGTGCATGAGATACGTTTTGACGTTGAGAATTTTTGTTTAAAGGTATCCCGTAATTCGTTGAATAAAACAAACCAATTTCGAAACCCCTCGTAATCAAAGTGATCGACATGCCACTTCGCATGCAACGCGGGAATCGTTTCCGCAATCTGCACAATCATCCGGTCGTATTCCGGATCATCCTCCATGACCTGCAAAGAAGGCTGCACCTCAATAGGAGTTTGCTTTTTTGCACGGGAAGGATCGCTGCGCTCCTCTTCAATATCCCGCTCACCGATCCTCTTGACATCGGTGAGGTTATAATCATTTTCAACGATGGCGTCTCCTGCTTTCTCAGTCACACGGATGATATCGTCAGTCTCCAAAACGATGTCGCCGGAAATAAAACTTCCGTCCTTAAACAGGATCATTTCAGCGAAAACCGGCTGACCCCCGAAAAACGCAAGTAAAAAATATATGCCCCAAACCCCCATAAACACAGGGATTTGCCGGCCCCGCACAAAAATGAATTTTTTTACACGATCAGGCACTCTGAGCATCTGAAGGCTTTGGTGTTATTTTCGCAATAACATTCGCAATAATCGATTGCCCCATGTCATCAAGCTCTATAAACTGTATGCCGGTCTCAAAAAGATCCGGTTTTGTCTCCTGCGGATTAATTCTTTGCGTCCAAACAATAATCCCTTTACAAACAATCGGAGCGTTCGGAGTAACAAAAACTTCCAACTGCACTAACGTACCCACAGGAAGTTGCCGATCTAAAATAACCTTTAATCCCCCAACGCTAATATTTTCGCTATGGGTATGGAACGTATAGTCGCTCGGGGCACCCAGAATAACCGTACCATCGCAAACAACAGTTATTTTGTACTTCAACTCTGCCCGGGGAAATTTCCTGCGTTCTATCACCATCCACCCCCTTTAAACCGCCTACTCAATCGCAAAACTGACCGTAACCACCGCCGTCACTTTTTTCAGGAATGAACTCGTATCATTAACTCCCCAATCAGAAACTTCAGTTGAAGCAACAGGTGTAATCTGAAAAACACCCATTTTTGCCGAACGCATAAACCCGATCTTGTTACCGGTTGCCTGCGCCATACTTGCAGCGCGCAATTTCGCATTTTCTGTCGCCTGCGCAAGCATTGCAACTTTCAGTTCATCAAGTTTTGTATAATAATATTCCGGCGGCTGCGACTCAAACTCGATACCCTGATTAATAAGTTCCGTCGACTGACGGGAAAGCCGGTCGACTCGTTCCACGTCAACCGACTTAATCTGCACACTCTGGCTCAAACGATACCATTGAATTTCATTGGTATCATTGCCGTTCTCATTCTTCCTGTATATTTTGCTGATACGTATCGGCGAAATTATTATTTCGCCGTCAGAAATTCCCTTTGCAATACAATACTTCTTTATCGCGGCTAAATCTTCGCCAAGGGTTTTGTATGCTTCCGCCAGATCGGTCCCCTGCCGCGAAAACAACCCGCTCCAGATAATACAATCGCTTTGGATCTGTTTTTGGGCAGACCCGGTAACCGTAATGATTTCCTTACTGAACTTGGTAATTTTAATAAAACTCTTGGAGAGAATAATACTCGAGGCAATTGTTGCCGCAGCAATACACAAACCAAGGATAATAATCTGGGAATTCCGTAATATTCTTTCGGCGGGCATACAATTTTCCCTTTTCACCAGCTTCTATAAACCATAGATATCATAACACGGGCGGTGCTAAGAAGCAAGCATTGAAGCAAATCCAGCCACCGCGTATCTGAAACGCACTTTTCGCATCAACACGGTATTCAATAAAAACCTCGGGGAAAATAAACCGGCAGAACGTAATGTTTTATTGCGTAAAATTGTATTCATAAGCCATACGTTCTTTATTCCACGAGATGACAATATGCTCCGGAACTTTTGTATAACCCGATGGACAGCTATGCCCGTATTCGAGGGCTTCTCTAACAGCATCTGAATCAGTCTTGCCTTTGCTCGTAAAAACCACCTGGAACTCAGGGCAGCTGCCCCGTGGAACATTCGCGTAAACAGCATTTTTTATCTGAAGCAAAAACCGGTAACTCGGGCCATATTCATACGGATGCCCGCCCGCCTGCCTTATAAATATCAGCGTGGTTATTAAGAGTACGGCGGTAGAAAAGATGGAAAGCATAATGAGAACTCGCGCAATAAAAAATCTCCATAATCGATTCGCGATAAATCCCATCAATATAAATTGTGACGGGAACAAAACAATCAAATAATGCACCGGCACCCGGATCCCGGTGACTATATAGGCGGAGGTAACACAAACCGAAAGAAACCCCGCAATTTGAAAAGCAACGGGAAAACGCGCAGTCACCATGGGACTTACATCAAAAAACCGTCTCTTCTGTATTAACCATAGTACATATGCAACAACTCCTGAAACATACAGAAGCATCAATCCACAACTTAACGGATAGAGTACATATTTGAAATTCCCGACGCTACGGGAAAGCACCGTATTAAAATCATCAGCAAGATAAATCCGCAAGAAATCGAATGACACGACTTGCAAATGTTTGCTTAATACCGACAAAAACATGGTATTCTTCCCGGTTTGCATAAAAGTAACAACATCCGTGCCCCCTCCCTGAACAATAAGATAGTACAGATACGGGGAAAACAATAGTATCGTAATAGCACAAGCGGATAAAAATACCCGCAAACGAATAATCGTTCTGAAAATCAAAGCAATTATCAGGAGTACAGGAAAAAGATAAAAACCGGACATATGCAACTGACTGGCGCAACAGGCAACTATCGTGAGGCCGACAAAATACCACCCATTCTTTTTCGTAATTAGGTACAATAAAAGAATATGGAACATAACCATAGGCAAAGGTAAAAGGCATTGAGCCCAAATTTTACTTGAATAAAAGACAAACGAGGGAGAAAAAGCTAATAATGTAGCGGCAATTACCGCGAAAGTACGCGGAAGAGTGCGCAAGAAATAACGGAATGCAAGCAGTAAAGCAGCAATGTTTAAAATAAAGACAATGCAAGTAACGCCCCAAGGATCTGCAGTGAGATATCCCACCACTCCCAAAAACCATACGAATAAAGGTGGATTTTGAATCCCCACGCTTGAGGGAAGAGCATGACTTATAAAAAAATGCGCCTTTTGAGCTGCCAGCCCGGCGATAATACCGAGCTTTTCATCATGCTTAAATTCAAAGAAAGTAAATTGAAAAAACCGTATCGCACAAGCGCCCAAAAACAACACCCACAAACCAATAGTTTCCTTTTTTACCATTTTAAAAAAACGGGCGGTACTATTTCTTATCATGTGATAAAAAATCGTATCGCCCTCTCCACCCCTTAAACGTATTGCCTACGCATGCCGATAATGAGCCGTATACGGCATGCACTACCCGTCTTGTTGCACAGCTTGTTTATCATGACTCCGGTGAGTTTGTTTGAAAATATCTATGTATTGAAAAATGCACGTATGCCGTGCCGATGCAATAAATACACGATAAGCACTGCCATGCCAAAAAGGTATGCTGCAAAAATCGGCCGTTCGTTATATGATTTACGCCATATCAGGAAAAAAACCAGCACCGCCAACCCTCGGGAGAGCCAAACAATCAAAAGATCAGGCACCAGCCACGGAATACAAATACAGGCACAGAAAAAGAAACACGCGATAAATAACTGCGCCCTTCTCAAACCAAAAACAACGGGTAACGTGCGGATACCCGCCTGTTTATCTCCCTCATAATCCTTAAGATCGATAAAATTACCGGCTGCAGTCACCCAAATGAGGAAATAAACCGCGACATTAAAAGATATTTCCACGGATTTATTAGTGCCGTTATATCCCAGCAAGAACGTTGCTAACGAACATATCGCAATACAAATCTTTGAGAAAAAGGTAACGCGTTTAAAACGCACGGGAGGCATGGAATACAGGTAATAACTCCCCGCGAGCACAAGCACAAGCAGCAATGCCGTAAAACCGACTGCCCCGGCATACAGTATTCCTCCTCCGAGACAAAACCAACCCACCTTTGTATAATGACCCGGGGGGATAGCGCCGGTTACCAGCGGCCTGCCGGTATTGGTAATGGCGTCAATAGGCACATCGCTTAAATTATTCGTGATCAAAGAAAAACAACCCGCGTATATGATCGCCGCCGGAATAAAAAACCAGTAGAATAACCCCGGATGATACCCCGCCATGCCAATACTGCCTGCGTAGGCAAAACCAAAAAGCCACATAGCCAGATAATGTAATATCCTGGCAAACCGCATATCTTTGATCAAGGCTACGAAGTATGCCCGCTTACATACGTACAAAAACCAGGGTACAAAGATAAGCAGGAGAAAAAGATAAAAATCCCGCATCAGGGAATCGGAATATACGAACGGAAAGTTAAAAAACCCCAGCAATGCTTTTACGCCAAAAGGAGCCAACCCATAGAGAAAAAGAAGCGAATAAATAAAGAATATACCTATCAAGCTGCGCACCGCGGTGCGCGTTTTAACCAGGAGATACAGGAACGAACAAATCAGTATTATTCCTATCTCAATACGCATCCCCGGCGTTACTCCTGAGCCATTAAACGAGCCTGCATATGTCAGGAATCGCGCCCCCAGATCACCATGAACGCCTGGCAGGAAGTACGTCATATCAAACCCTTGCCCTTTGCTTAAGAGAAGGTCAAATAACGGAGCAAGGATAATAAGGAAGGAAAACGTAAGGGTAGTACGCGCTATCTTAACAACCGGTTCTTTCGTCGCATAATGAAAAACCAGGATAAACGAAAGCGCTAAACAGACATAGAATAAAGAATAATGCGCAAACCGGTCAAACGAAATAACGCTGCTGTCGGAAAAAACTTCAAGAAAGATTCGCGCTATGATTACCGCAACAAATGTCCCGATATAATTTCCAAAAGCGACCTCGCCATTTTCAACCGGTTTGATCACTCTTTCATTGATAAAGGAAAGCCACATGCATTACTCCCGTCGATAAATGGAACTTTCTTAGAATACAAGCAATCCACCGGAAAAACAATACATACGCCGGTCCTCGCTCAAGTGCCTGAAAAAAATGCCCTGCTTAAATATAAATTGCCTTAACCAGTCACAGTTTTAGCTGCATTCTCGGCGCTGTATATCGCGACCTGGCGAAAAAATCCCAATTCATTGGAAAAATTTCCTAAATATCCACAAACTAAATACTCTGACTTAACCATCTTAACTCCCCTTGCCTAGCTCCTCAACCACTCCTTTAAACTCCTCCAGCGCGGATTCCAGATCTTTAACAATATCGCCGGCAATTACATCAGGATCAGGCAAATTTTCTAGATCCTCAAGCGATTCATCTTTTAACCAGAATATATCAAGACTTACCTTATCTCGTTTTAGTATTTCCTCATAAGCGAAAACCTTAAAACGTTCGCTCTCCTTACGCTTAGCCCGATTATCTGCGTTGTAGCACTTAACAAAATCCGTCAAATCATCAGGAGCTAACGTATTCTCTTTCAAGGTAAAATGTTTATTCGTTCGCAAGTCATAAATCCACACCTTAGAAGTCCAGGGTTTTTCCTGTGCCGGTTTTTTGTCAAAGAAAATCACGTTTGCCTTAACTCCCTGGGCGTAAAAGATTCCCGTAGGCAATCGCAGGATCGTGTGCAAATCGAAATCATGCAGCAATTTCTTCCTCACCGTCTCACCGGCGCCGCCTTCAAACAACACATTATCCGGCACCACGACAGCCGCCTTACCCTGCACTTTAAGAATCGAGGCAATATGCTGAACAAAATTCAACTGTTTATTCGAAGTGGTAGTCCAAAAATCGTCGCGCTCGTAAGTATCTTTTTCTTTCCCTGCCTTACCGTTTTCTCCAATAATAGTAGTCGAACTCTTCTTGCCAAACGGCGGATTAGTCAAAACCATATCAAAATGTTCACTTCCCTTTGAAGCCAAGGCATCAGCAACTTCAACAGGAGAACGTTTTAAACCTATTCCGTGCAAATACATATTCATTGCGCACAAGCGAGCCACAGATTCTACAATATCCACGCCATACAAAGCCTCATTAACCATAAACTTTTTATCACCTTGGGAGAGTGTGGGAAACTTCTTAAAAACATAATCAAAAGCATTCAACAAGAATCCGCCGGTGCCGCAGGCCGGATCACAAATTTTCATTCCCGGCTGTGGTTTCATCACCTCAACCATAGCCTTAATTAAAGCCCGGGGAGTAAAATACTGCCCGGCTCCGCCTTTAGTATCCTGCGCATTCTTTTCCAGCAATCCCTCATAAATCGTGCCCTTAATATCGATATCCAGCCCCAGCCACTTCTCATCATCGATCATATTGATCAACCGCTTGAGTTTGGCCGGATCCTGGATCTTATTCATTGACTTAAGGAAAATCCTGCCGATAATCCCCTTCTGCTTGCCCAACTCCCGCATAATCGTTATATAATGCCCTTCCAGCGGCTCGCCTTCCAGCTTCTTCAAGGACTTCCAGTTGTACTTTGCCGGGATTTCACTATCATGATACAACTCATCCCGTTCATCGGACATCTTCAAGAACAGCAAATACGTCAACTGCTCCACGTAATCGCCGTAGCTGACGCCATCATCCCGCAACACATCACAATAATTCCATACTTTTTGGATTATTTCATTTTCGCTCATGGTTTTTACTGAAGCACTCCTTGTGCCAGACGATGCAACTCCGGGTTAGCCAAAGCTAAAACCTTTCTTTTTACTACACGCGAGAAATATTCCTTCTCTGTCTTAGTCAATTTTTCATTACGAAGCTTCTTTAAAAACAGCTCTTTCTGCTTCGGAGAAAAAACCTGCGCAAGAGAATACTCCACCGCCATCGCCTCCTTAGCCGAAAGAAGATCATCAAGATTTACCTGTACCTGCCTGAAATAATTGTTAAAGGTTGATTTTACCCTTTGGCTGGACATGACACCATCTAATAAAGCTAAATCCTGGTTATTTTTTAACGCAACCACGTATTCTTCGTATTTCTTCTGCACATCCTCATTGCCAAAAAGATTATACAATTTATCCCGCCAGGAAAATGCAAGGCCCAATGTTTTGTATAAAGCAAGTGAGAACATGACTAATAACGCCAAGTCATTCTTATCATGGTGTGATTTCAGGCACGCTTCAACTTTATCATAATCAAATAAGCCTTTCTCCGCAGCATTGGCCAAAACCACCGGAAACCCTTCCCATAACCGATAATCGCGCGATTCAACCAATTCGGCAAGAGTGGCGTTTGCTTCACCCTCTTTATCCGCCTCCAAAAGAGGGAAACCTAATCCCGCTAATTTTTTTAAAAGATTGCCTTTATCCATATATCGCTTCCTTTTCTACTACGCTTAAAAAATACTCCCAATTCTTGATAACAGCCGCTTCCGAAGTATCATAAGAAGCTGTCTTACGAAATCTTCCATCAAGTTTTTTAAAATCTATCTCGCTCCTCTTGCTTTTCAATAAAGCCAAACAATCTTCTATATCTACGCTCGTAGACCTAAAAATCTTACTTATTATTATGTCGTAATAATTAAGTATGCCTAAATAAATATGGCTAAACTCTTTAAAAAGAAAATGGTTATCTTCTTCCAATGGCGATTCCAGCAATTCAGTTATAATATATTTGCCCCTAAATAAGTCAAAAACAAATCCGTCGTCTCTCGACCAACCCCATCCGCCTGCCTGCTTATAACCAATCTGCTGTAAGATTTTTACAATATACTCATGCTCATCTATATTAGGGACAATTAAATCTATATCTTTAGTTGAAGCTTTAACGCCTAAAAGCGTCATCGCGGTTCCGCCGCAAGCAATTAAATGCACCTTTCTATTTAAAAATCCATCCCATGCGCTTAAAGTATCCAATAATCCCTGTTTATCTATTCGATATTCCATACAATAAATTGTATAATATTGTACAATTCTCTGTATTAAAGTATACAATATAATCTTAACGTGTCAAGGAATAAATAGAGCCGGCCTTTTATCTACTCGGCTTAAGTTTCGCCTTTTCTTTCTTTATCCGCTCCAGTAGAATTTCCACCGGCTCATCATTAGAATCAGCCTCAACCAGCTTGCCTTCAAAAGCTTTCTTTAGAATACTCTTTTTCAACCGCTCAATTTTCTCCAATCCTTGCTCAACCGCATTCTCAAGCACTTTTGCCCGCTCAAAGCGAGATTCAATCTTCTCAACAATCTTCGCCTGTTCTTCAAGGGAACAAAATTTAAACGAAACCTTCTTAAAGTTTCTAGATGAAATCCCTGCAACCGTTGTCCCGGTTTTAGCTCTTTCTAATCTCTTTTGAAAAAAAGTTGACATTATCTGATACATTACGAATTTATCAAAATTGTCCGATCTTAATAAAACCATTCTCTGCGCAATTGAGAATTTATAGTCCGGGATTAAAGAAACTTCTCCCATAGGAGCTTCAGTAGTCATTAAGACATCACCTTTACGTGGAATTCCTCTAGTCATATATTTCTTGTAAGTCTCCTCAGTAACATATCGAATATTCTCCAGTCTGATTTGTCCATTGCGGATATTTGCAGTCCTCAAGTGCACTATACCGGAGTTAGCAAAAGGTGGTGTTCGGCCGCGGTAATCAATGATTTGAAAAACATTTTCGATACTTTTCTCTTGCTTAAGGTTATCAAACGCCGATTTAAGCACTGACTGACGATAACGCTTAATTTCCTGGCGCACACGCTCCAGCGAATCCTTGGCGCTATCCAGCCGCGAAAACAAACTTTCAATCTTGGCAACAATGCGTTTTTGCTCTGGGAGAGGATGAAGATTGATCTCTAAATTTCTTAAAGTATCCCCTGAAATTGCTTTAAATGTGGTCCCGGTAGATTTAATCTCCAACTCATGATGTTTTGTGCTTAGCCAATATCTAAGATATTGAGTTGGCATCCCGCCTAATGGCCGAACTGCTGCCAAACCTCTGCCTATGCAAGATTTCTCTTGGCAAATATTAGTCGGCCCAACAGGCGCACGAACAGAAATAAGCACATCTCCCTTCTCAGCTATTTTACCCGGCTTACTACACCATTTAACCGGAGTTGGACAATTTTCTCCAAATTCCGCTTTCCCCTGGTAAAACGGCAGTCCTTTCCCTTCTTCATTATATGTAGAAGATTTAGGAGATTGCCCCATAATAACAGAGGCGATATCAATTAAACGGATCATCGTCTTCCCAATTCTTAACTAGATTGATGGTTTCATTATGTGGCTCAAATTCTCTCTCCTCGATAGGATCAATATCTATTATTACAGGCATATTAGAAGCCAATCCAGCAAGCACACAAGAACCAGTTGGCAAAATTGATATATACTCAGCGGATGCTTTATCTAAATAAGAAATGTTTCGCTCAACGGCCTTTAAATCTTCGTCATTAATTAGTCTATGTAAAAAGAAATTATGCAACTGGGAAATAATAGTAGGAGAAATATCAGATGGACGTTGACTAGAAACCGTCAAAAAAACACCAAATTTACGTCCTTCTTTTATAATTTCTTCAAAGGTTTCTAAACGATAATCACGCCAATTTTCGGTTTCTCGAAAAGATTGGCTAGATAGGATATTATGAGCTTCATCTACAATAATATTTAAAGACTCTTTTTCATCACGCCTGTGATGTTCTTTATGTTCAGAATATAATTTTTTCGATAGTATCAATGGAATCACTTTCTTCATTTCTATCTTTACATCACTTAAATTAATAACCGCAATATTATCCTCGCTCCAAAATGCTGTGACAGTTTGATCACACGATAGCAGTTTTTCAATATCATTTTTTCTGCTAAATAGTTTATTAATAACTGGTGCAACATGTTCATTCTGAGCTCTATTGCTTAGCACATCCTGAATCAGTTGTAAATACATGAAATCAATTATTTTGGATAACAAATTAGCCGCAAAAACAAAAGTATCAATGTGTTGATAAATTATTGCATTTGGAATTTTATCTGGCTTCTGCGCAAGAAAATCTTCAGTGCCGCTCCGGAATTTAAATTCACTAGCTGTATTATGCCACTCTAAATCATCCATAAGATCGATTATCATCCCAGATACATCAAATTTATCCGGGAGAATTTCAGAAATATAATCCAGCAAAAGAAACGCTCGGTTCTTATCTGACATACTAAGAATTTCTTTAACTCGTTTTCTGAGAATATTCTTAAAGTACTCTACAGGATCGTCGTTTGCCATTACATATTTATAATACTTAATTACCCTGTTCAAGAATGGTTTTTGCGTTTTCTCAGTTGCGTCTCCCAATATTGATAATATTTCTACATCGAGTAAATCGGATTCGTTTATGGGCAACTTATCTCCCCTATCGTTCTTCGTAGTCAATGAGTAGACTCTCTTATTTGCGACTATACTTGAACCAAGAGAATACTCCCCATTAAAATCAAAAAACAAAAATCTTGCCTTGTTATTGAACAAACGATTCCCGGAATATTTAAGAAACAACAACCTATAAAGCTTCGCAAGTGTATACGATTTACCACTACCCGTATTACCGAATATTCCGATATGACTAGCAAATAAGGAATTAACACCAAGAAAAATTGCTTGCCCTTTTTCCAAAGAAAGCGTTCCGACTTTTATCGGTTCATCCTTAATGCCACCTTCTTCTTTTATAAAATAGTGCGTTTCATTAAATTCTTCTTTAGACAAGATGTAGCACTCATTCCCAACAAGAGGCAATTCCTTAATGCCTCGCTTGAATACATCACCATCAAAAAAACCTAATAGACTAACAGATAAAATTCTATCTACCAATTTACTTCTGTTCTGATATATTTTATCCCGCTCTAAAAGATTCTCTTTTATATACTCTCCCTCCACAATAGCAATTATCCTTATAAATCCTTTTGTTATCTTAATAAAGCTTCCCACAGCTACATTCTTAAGGATATTCCCCTTATATATTAAACTCGATGAATTCTTTTGTTTATCTACAGCAATCTCTATAGCTCTCCCCTTAACAGAAAAAACACTGCCAACCTTAAAAATCGAATCTTCAATTAACTGACTTTCAAGATTATTTTCCACCGATTTGTCCAATTCTTTTTGTAATTTTGCTAAAAATGTTTTTATTAATATTCTCTAAATTAAGTTTATACTTTTCTTTTCTATCTGTACCAATTGGAGGAATAATAACTTGGATGTTATTATACTTAAAATCTGAACCTATATTAACTGTAATCTCATCCTTAGCACTATAATCAAATGCAAAGATATACACTTTTAATGTTGGATTAGAATCAACGGCTCTTTTTACTATTTTTGCTATATGCTCATCTGCAAAAGAAAAACCAAAAACAAATAAAGCAGTATTCTCTTTCTCTAATTCATTGCTAAAAATCCTTAATAAATCATAAAAATTACAATCTAACACTGAATCTTCAAATTTTAATTTAGTAGGATTGATTATTGCTAAGTTTCCATAGCGATCGAGGAACTCCTGCATTCTTGTAGTAACAGAGTATTTCTTTGTAGTATCTATTACAATTTCACTAGCTTTTTTCCAACTACCATCAATAGGAATTAAGTCCGTTAAGTCTTTAAAATCCTGCTGAATCTTTTTCACTATACTAAGGTCTGAATAAACCACATTTTGTCCTTCCTTACACCACGTCAGTGAACCATGAACTTTGAACAAATTAAATAAAGGTATTTCGGCAATATTCCCATATTGTAAACTTTTCTTAAAAATTAATTTCGAGAAGTTGGACGTCTTAAACAGTTGAACAAAACGTCCCGTAAACCCATCATTAAATTCCACTCCCAACTGATCAAATGCTTTCTCAAAGAAAACATCATAATTTGATGTAAAAATATTGGCCTGTTTATTAAGCAACCCATTTCTTCGTTTCAATAAGATATCTATCCAAAGTCGCAGACACTCTATATACGTATCAATAACAGTATTAGCTGTAGGATCGGTGCAATCTCCTAACAAATTTATATTCTTAACGATAACCTCGTCAAAAAATTTCTTTAAGATACTTACTTTTATAACTTTCTTTTGCTGATCATCAAATCTGGATTCGAACTTTAACTCGGTCAACAAAACCTCAATATTCCCTAAGACTGATAAGTATTTGGATGAAATACCCGAACCTACTAGAAAATTGATATTACCATTTTCGATAACTTTCGTCATCTCATCGATATCAAAATCATTATTAGTTGTAACCTGAGAAACCATAAGTCCTCCCATATTTAAAAACTCCAATGTCTTTCTGAAACATGTTTTAAGAATATTGGTAAAATTAATCAATAATACTCCTTCTATCCCACCAACTCCGTATTTAACTCCTCAATCACCTCATCCAATCCATCGCCAAACACTTCCTTTGCCTTAATAATCCCCCCGCTGGCGCTAAATGGCGGCAGGAGAAAATCGTTTTTATCGACACTGCCGGAGCCGGCAATGTGCTCGGAGATCATAGTTAGCCACTGGATTTGTTTTACGCTGAAAGTCTTGCCCAGAAGTTGCTGATTTTTTAGCCATTCTTGAAAACGATGCTCAACATGTTCCTTAAACGGCTCCAGAACTTCCTCTTGATGTATAGCAAAACGCACCAGGGAAACGATATCGGTTAATTGTTTCTGGATTGAAGCCGGACGCACTTTGGATTTTTCCAGTTGTTCATAGGCGCGCCAGAGTGTGTCGGTGGTAAAGCCGTAAGGCGGCATTTCAATCTTTTCAGCTAATTCGCGAATCTCTTCATAGGTAACATGGCGCTTTTTATACGGCAGGTTATAGAGGATCTGCAAGGCGATGATCTTGTTTTTGTTTTCGGCGATGAATTGCTCGAATTTCTTTACTATGGATGAGGCTTTATCTTTGGCCTGCTGGTCAAATCCTGACTGGGTAACGGTATCTATAGTAACAGTATCGATGGTTTGTTCAGTCTTTTTATGAAGCGCAGTTAAAAGCTCGCGCAATTCGGGATTATCCAAAGGCGCACAGGCTTGGTCTCGGTCAAAAGCAATATCCGGATCAATGGCCGAAACCAGATCGTTGACGATGTTAGATAAAGACTTGCCTCCGGATACGGCTTTGATCCGCTCAATGTCCCAAGGTTCAAGCTCCAAATCCAGGCGCGATAAACGCGAAGCCAGGCTGGATAAAGTGTCATTATCACGGATGCCGATGGCAATATTGTTCAGAAGCTTAGGCGTAGGTACGCTTTTTTGCCGATCCAAGGGAAAACTCTGGGTCTTTTCGCTTTCGCACACGCCTACGGCGTCAACCAGGATGAAGTGGGTTTTAATTTTGGCATCCGGAGTTACGGACATAAGATCATCGGAATCAATCACCCGAGTGCCGCGACCTTTCATTTGCTCAAAGTATATCGCGGATTTAACATCGCGCATAAAAAGAATACATTCCAGCGGCTTGATATCCGTACCGGTTGAGATCATATCCACTGTTACGGCGATCCGGGGATTAAAGCTGTTGCGGAAGGCCGCGATCAGGTCGTCGGTGCTCTCCTGAGTGCGGTAAGTTATTTTCTTACAGAAATCATTGCCTTTACCGAATTCTTCACGTACGATCTCGGTAATGTCTTCAGCGTGGCTATCGTCTTTGGCAAAAATCAGGGTTTTGGGCACTTCAGTGCGACCAGGAAAAATTTCCGTGAAAAGTTTATCCTTAAACTCCCGGATAACCGTGCGGATCTGATCTTTAACCACAATACTGCGGTCAAGCTGATCCGGCGCATATTCGATGTCTTCATCCAGTTTTTCCCAACGAAGTTTGCGGGTAAGTCTATCGCGTCTATCCACGTAGAAACCAGAAGGGATTTTGCCGCCCTCTTCGGTGGTCTTGGTGCGGATGCGATACACGTCAAAGCCGACGTTGACCTTATCCGCGACTGCCCGGTTATGGTCGTATTCCATAACTAAGTTTTTATTAAAAAAACCAATGGTCTGATTTGACGGAGTGGCGGTTAGGCCAATGATAAAAGAATCAAAGTATTCCAAAACCTGACGCCAAAGGTTGTAAATTGAGCGATGACACTCATCAACAATAATAAAATCAAAGGTTTCTACCGGGATTTTTCCGCTGAATTGCACTGCTTGAGGATCAATAGTCGGAGCGTCTGATTCATAAAGTGACTTTTCATCGAGACTGGCGTCCAAATCCTGGTCGCCTTTAAGCATAGAAAACAGGCGCTGAATGGTGGTGATGCAAACTTTGGCTCCGAGGTCAAAGACGTTAGTAGTCATGTGCTGGACGATATAGAGATCAGTAAAGTTGCGGTTATCGTCAAAAGGGATGTAATTCTGGAATTCTTTTCTGACTTGCCGGCCCAAGGAGCAGCGGTCAACCAAAAAAAGAATTCGGCGGGCTTTAGCGAATTTAATCAAGCGGTAAATCTCGCTGATGGCAGTGTAGGTTTTTCCGCTGCCGGTAGCCATTTGCAGAAGCGCGCGCGGTTTGGCCTGGCGTAAAGATTTTTCCAGGTTAGTGATGGCCTCGATCTGGCATTGGCGGAGATTATAAGGATCCAAAGACGGCAATTCGCGCAGGCGCTGACGCAAAGATTTATCCTGCTCAAGCCAATCAGCTAACGTATCAGGCGAGTGAAAAGCAAATACGCGCCGCGATCGGGCGTCCGGATCGCGATTATTGCGGTAAAAAGTTTCTATACCGGTGGATTCGTAAGCAACTGGGAGAATATCGTCAACTTTAGGCAGATTATCGAGAACTGACGCATTGTAACGGGCAGTTTGTTCGGCAACGCCGGAAAGAGTAGTCCCTTCTTTTTTAGCTTCAATAGTGCCAATAGCTTTGCGATCAACAAAAAGCATGTAATCGGCAGGACCTGATTTCGTGGGGAACTCGCGAATTGCAATACCTCGGCTGGCGGATAAATTAATTTTTTTGACATCCTGAATAACCCATCCTGCTCTAGTTAACAGGTCATCGATTACTATGCGTACTTCTTCTTCGCTCATTAATTCCCTTGTTGTAAAAAAAGACAACCGCCTATTCCATAGGAAGTTGCCTTTAAAATTGACTATTTTCCCCCATTTTTCGTCTCATAGTAATAGTATTATTTTACTCTTAATAGGGCGGATGTCAACGGGTAGTAGCGAGGCAGATTGGGAGGCTGCAAAAAAGCCGGACGGGGTTCAAAGTCACAAGAGACAGATTTAAGTTCCGCAGAGATGGGGAGGAAGTTATGCGTGTAAGGCTTGCAAGACGGTTTTCGGAGCGGTCTCGACCACCTTAAGCAACGCTAAAGCAGGGCCTTCGGGACGTCGTCTTCCCTGCTCCCAATTTTGCAGGGTGTCGACGCTAACTCCAATCAATTGAGCAAATCTGGACTGGGATACATGTAACTTCTTTCGGATATGCTTAACCATAAGCGGATCGAATTCAAAAACCCGAAAAGGCCTGCGTTTACCCGCGTGGATTTCCTTAGCCTGACCGATACTCGCTAATAAATCATTAAAATCTCTACTTTTCATAGTAATCCTGCCTTCTTCTATTCACTATTTAAAGTATACGCCATTGGCGTATATTTGTCAAGCCTCCATTTATAGTAATCCCTTCTCTTTAAAGCTGCTGTATCCCTTAGCCGAGACAATGATATGATCGAGAATATCGATACCAAGGATCTTTCCTGCCTCTACAAGACGCTTATTGATCCTTATATCGTCATCAGAAGGTTCAAGATACCCCGAAGGATGATTGTGCGCTAGGATCACTTGCACTGCCAGGTATTTTACCGCTGGCTCGAAAACTTCCCGGGGATGAACAAGACTAGCGTTGATCGTACCGACAGATATTATTTCACGATGAATCTGCTGATTTCGGGAATCCAGGAAAAATACAATAAAATGCTCTTTTTTGCTCTCCCGAATATCTTTGAGGTGTTCAAATACGTCTTGTGGCTTAAGAAGTTGAGCAATAGTTACTTTTTTGTTCTGAAAAAGCCGCCTGCCCATCTCTATGCTAGCCTGTAGTTCACAGGCCTTAACTGAACCTATGCCAGAAACTTTACGAAGATCATGACAGGTTAATTCTGATAGCTTATCGAACGAAGCGCTTTTAAGCAAATTTTGGGCAACGGTTAATACACTTACTCCGTTACAGCCGGTACGAAGGATTACCGCTATAAGTTCTTGGTCAGAAAGACGCTCCGGACCATATTTAAGCAACTTCTCTCGCGGCCGTTCAATGCGTGGCAAATCACGAATGGTAAGATTAGAAGATTTCATTTTCCGCCTCCTGCTCTAATAGACGCAGGAAACGAGAAAATCTAACAAGGAATTTGATGATAAAGTTGAACCAAGGTGTGAAAAATATTGTGGTGCAGTTCAGTACGGTGCAGCGCCTAAAGCCAGAGACTTCGGCATCCCTGCCTGCCGGCAGGCAGACGCCTTTTGACGCCAGTGGCGACAAACTGGCGGGTAGTCGTGGACGCCAGGCGAACCCTACAACCCATTGAAATACCGCTACTTATAAGAATTCACCGCAAGCGCGGCATGGGCTGGCTCATTGCCCTAGACGAACCCGTCTTCAACAAGCCCACAAAAATTAAAGAACCGCCAAAATCAGAGCCTTACTACGGCTACGTTATTTAAATAATAAACTGCTCTGATAATCAAATTCGGCCGGATACGCCAACAAATCACCGTGGCATCAGCGCGAACACGCCCCAGCCCAGGTATTCACGCGTGTAAGTAGCGTGACGTTCGGGTCCAGAGGTAAGTTCGGCTCGAACTTCTTTAGCAAGCTCGTCTCCGGGATTGGCTTCCAGCCATCGGCGCATGGTGAGCCATTTGGCCGCCTCGTATCTATCCCAGCCGTCCTGGTCTGCCAGAACCATTTCCACGACGTCGTAGCCAAGCCGGCCGAAAGACGCAAGAAGTTCCGGAAGCATGAGAAAGTCGGAGATTGAATGGGCAAGACAGCCCTTAGCAACATCTTCTGTTGGCGGTAACTGCCGCCAGTAGGGCTCGCCGATGAGGATAATCCCTCCTCTGCGCAGGCTCCGCGCCAGAAGCTCGATCGTGCCGCTGACTCCTCCGCCGATCCAAGTAGCACCGACACAGGCTGCCACATCGGCCTTCTCGTCATAGACATAGCCGGCAGCATCGCCATGGATAAACTTCACTTTATCAGCAACACCAAGTTCTACAGCACGGAGTTTCGCCTGCTCGCTGAACAACTGACTCATGTCGATGCCGGTGCCGATAACTCCGTAATCGCGTGCCCAGGTACACAGCATCTCTCCCGAACCGCTGCCAAGGTCCAGCACTCGGGCTCCCTTTTCCAAGCGCAGCGCCGCGCCGAGAGTGGCGAACTTTTCGACTGTGAACGGATTGTGGATGCGGTGGGCGCTTTCAGTGATGTTAAAAATCCGTGGAATATCCATTTCGGGAAACCTTCTTATCTGAATTTTTTCATAACAAGATATCAAGTGTTTGGAATTCCATATATTCCATTTTATTGATGCCAAGAGATGCTTGCATCACATTTCCCAGGGTTCGCGTCCACAATTAGTGTGGACATTCTTTGCCACCCTCCTCGTCGGAGGGTTCATCAAAAAAATTGGCGGAGAGGCAGGGAG
>Ga0209098_1000594_pt1 | contig 39201 bp, 50 predicted proteins | sample AD_JPNHW1_MetaG_FD_184429 | JGI IMG/M metagenome (GOLD analysis project Ga0209098, IMG submission 184429) | Active sludge microbial communities of municipal wastewater-treating anaerobic digesters from Japan - AD_JPNHW1_MetaG (SPAdes) (version 2) | ecosystem: Engineered > Bioreactor > Anaerobic...
AGGAGATGTTGTTGATCTCTTGTTCGGACGCTGCAGTCGCCAGGAGAGGGAATGCTGTCGTGATTGTAGGCTTCCCGTCGGCTCCAAAGCCAGTAATCGGGAAAATTCTTAGCTGAGCATACATAGTGTATATCCTCCTAGTTGAGCTTCTTGGTAGCCCTGAAGCTTAGGGTTGTTCGTTCCGTCACATTTGGATCCCGGCTTTGGTTCACGAACTCGAACCTCCATCCGGCATTTAGGAATTCAGCTTCGATTCTCCCGGTGACTTTTGTCACTGATTCATCGGAGGGTTTCCTGTTGGTAATTACTGAGATATAGGCGACTGCTGTTCTGACGGATTGCTTTTCGTCGCCGCCCAGGTAATCAGTGGGCGCTATTGTCGTCCACACTACGAATGTGTGCTTCTTCGAGGCCTCCAGGGTTTCTACCCTCTGAGACCAGAACATCGTTCTTTTCTCTTGGGTTATGAGGTCTGGTTCAGCTAGCACATCGCCGTTGATCAGCTTTGCTTTTAAGAGAAGCGCCGGAATGTTCTCATTGAGGTATCCGAGGTAATCTGTGGCTTTTGTCATTCCCACTTCCTCCCTTCCACCCTAGTGGGCTCATCGTCGGGACTTATCACTTTGCAGGTGAGCTTGAGCTCTTTGTTCCTGGCTTCGAAGTTGTCGACCGCCGTGACCTTCATCGTGAGGTTCTGGAACTCCACATTGCAGTCGACGGTCACGCCTGGTCTGTAGTTGATTACTACTAAGTAGTAGCTTGAGTCTTGATGCGCCTCGCTGGCGAACCCTTCCTTCGCTACTAGTTGTCGCACGTAGGCCTTCAGGGACGCTTCTGCCGGGTGCAGATAGGATTTTATCCGCTCGGTCGTTTTGGCATGTGGCTGGGCCTTATTTTTGACGAAGTAGATTCTCACTGATCTATCTTTGAGAGGATATGCGTAGCCATTGGCCATGTTTTTACCCTTCCTTCTTCGTCCTGGCTATATCCTTGAGATCCTCGATCATGCATCCGATGCCCAGCGCGTAGTCATGTTCCTTGTTGTATCCGTCGGCTCCATAATGGATCTGGCGGACATAAAGTCTGGCGCACGCTTTAGCTGTTGGATCTATGACCTGGTCTTTCGAGAAATCGTAGCCTGTTTTGTTCTTGATGAAGGAAGTGGCCGTTTCTGCTAGCGAGGTAAGGTTCGAGACGGGATAGTCTGGATCCACATCGATAGCTTCGCGGACTTCCTCATTTGTGAGTATTTGAGATGCCATACGGCCACCTCCTTTCATTGGATAAGCTTGTGGTTATTCGGAAGCCACAAGCGCGATTTGAATGGTGATTGTGCCAGCGATGACGTTGGCTTCGGTGATGTTGAAGGTTCCGGTCTTCGTGACGTAGCCTTCTTTAGCTACGCTGTAGTTGTAAGTTCCCTCAGGGAGCGAATACTTACCACCAGTAGGAGTCACCGCGTCCCCTGAGCCAACCACGGAACCAGTTTTAAGGGTTATGGTAGCATCGGTGATTGCTGTTTCTTCTACTGAGTCTTTAATAGCAATGGTAGCGAGGCAAACACCCACAAGGATGTCTGCCCAATATTTGAGAGCACCGCCTGTCGTTTGGACTGTCGCTGGGACGTCCACATCGTCATAGACTTTGGCGAGCTTTGCGACTCCGTCACGGAGCGAAGTAGCGACAGCACTCGAACCCTTGGCAGCAAGAATTCGATTGATTTGTTCTACGTTTTTTCCCATGATCTAGGTCCTCCTTTATTAGGAAGCCTTAGATCCGAAGACTACTGAACCTGGGAATGGCGCGGCTGCGATATACTGAGCACCAACGTAGGTTGTGACGTGGGAGTTGATATCCCTATCGCTTTCAAGGCTGAGTCCTTGGAGAAGATTGGCCTTGTAGTATTTGCTGACGTTGGCGATGACGAAGTCTCCGTCATGGAGGTTCTCATCGATTTCCACTCGGATTGCGCCGATGGCAGAAATGCCGACAGTGTTGTTGATGGCGGGATACTTGAAGTTTCCATTGTCATCAACGGTGAAAGCGATGGCATCATAGACGTCTTGAGCCAAGTAAATCTTGGCGCCTCTGCGGTACTTGCCCTTGCAGAGCTTAATACCTGCGATGACGGCTTCGAGTTCTTTTCCAACAGCATAGGAGCTGATGCCGGTTGTAGTCGCGCCGCTGGTGAGACCTTTGACGTGATCACCGGATCCTGCGCCATAGATTAAATCTGAGGCCCAGTCTTCGGTGAGATCGTTGACGATATTGTCAAGGATATAGGCACCGAGGTCGATGTCAGTGAGACAGGTGACTTCATCGGTCACATCGATGACGATTTGGAGCCAACCTTTGACTAGATCGAGTTTTGCTAGTTTGAATTGGCCCTTGCCGGTGCTTGCGCCTTCGGCTTTAGCAGCAGCAGAGGTCCGAGATTCGCGGTATGGATAAACGACGAGTCCCTTAACATTCGTGAATACGATGTCATTTAGAATTGGGCTGAGTTTACCCTCTTCCTTCAAGTAATCGAGAACGAGTTTGGTCTGGATCAAAACGCCAGCGTTGTTGACACCATCCACACCTGAGGTAGCAGCGACGTAGGTCGTAGCTGTGGTAGTCAATGCGACACCAAGAGCTCTTTTTTGCTCCTCAGAAGGCATTTTTTGACGTGCACAGAGTCCTGTAGCTAAGCTGAGGGCTTGACGTCTGGATAGCTTTTCTGGCAGTGGATTTTTGTGTCCTCCAGCATCGTGCTTTTCTGACGATTCTTCAAAGGCAGAACGTGCTTTGGCGCGTGCTTCACCTTCGAGGACACCTAACTGCTTGTTGAGGGATCTGGCCTCTTCGCCATACTCTGCGAGCTTGGCTGGGTCAGTTTCTTTCTCGATGAGTCCCTTGATCTCAGCGAGTCTTTTTAGAATTTCTTCTCTATTCATTTTCTTTGAACTCCTTTTCTTAAATTCTTAAATGAATGTTTTTGCTTTGATTCTCCGAATTTCTAGATCGCGCTTTTCAGCCTCCACCTGCTCCTGGCGGGTCTCCACCTCGCCAAGGCGTCGCGCATAGATGTTCGTATTCTCGTAAGCAGGGAGCGGAACGGCTGCGACATCATAGAGCTTGCGTATCTTCTTTACTGTGAACGTAATTTCTGAGTCAGTCTCCAGCTTCTCCTCTCCGTCTTTTTCTATTGAGAAGGCGAAGGACATCTTGTCGATGTCGCCGCGTCTTATCAATTCGTACAGGTCACGCCCGCCTGTCGTGTCGGCGAGCTCTGCTCTCATGTAGAGGCCATCCTCTTTCACTTCGAGGGATAAAGTCTGGGACTTGGTTCTAGCTAGAACCATCAAATCCTCCGAGTGGTTGTATTTGAGGAACACGTCTGACATGTCTGCATCTTTGAATGCGTTTTTGTCGATGATCTCGCAGATGCTTTGGTCTCCCCATTTGAATAGGACAGTTTTGTCCCCAAATGTGACGGCTTTACCCTCGATGATCATCTTGTTGTCATCGCCCTTGTCTAAGGCTCTGACTTCGTATAGCCTGTGGTAGCTATCTTTGCGGATCATGCGATCCATGATCTCAGGTCTATTATTTGGTATCGGCATTTGGATCTTCCTCCTTTGTTGGTTCATCCTCGCCCGTATTTCCGGTTTGATATTTGCTTTGTTCGTTTCCTTTGACGAAGTTGAGAGATGCTTGAGGCTTGTCTCCACCTTCTATCTCTGGCTGATATAGCAACCGTGCTATGTCGTTTGGTACCACCATTGGGAGCTTCTGCATGGCGGTTGCGATGCTGATTCGCGTTCTGATGCTGGCCGTCTGCAGAGGATCGGTGATGATCCGGATTCTATTTCCGAGGTTTATCTCGGTCTGACTGAATATCTTCGTCGTGAGCTCAGCTGCGAGCTCTGCGCAGAATGGCTCCAGTGCGCTCTCGTAGTAAGCCTGCCACTCGTCCTCGGTGTATTTTCCTTTGACGATTTCGGGTGTAATGCTTAGATAGCTGTAGATATCGCTTTTGATGGACTCTAGCTCAGGTGCCAGTGGCCACTTGCCATTGCTCGTGACTTCCTGGACCTTTTCGGCGTTCGGGAAGTAAGCGATGCCACTCTTGTTTCCGAATATCCTCTTGGAGACCTCTTCCTGCCTCTTCTGGACGTTCTCCTCGCTGAGGTTGGTCTGTGAGAGAACAAGGAAGCGAATAAACTGGCTTGTTTTCACTGAGAGGTCGAGCCCCTCATAGGATGTCTGGAGCACCTGGATGCTCTGGTCGATGGCCTTGCTTCTTCCTTTGAATAGGTCGGAGATGTTGGCTTCCCTTTGGAGGACGACCAGGTTTTCTAGCCATTCATACTCGGTCTTTCCGTTGATGATAAATTTAACCACCACTTGCCCTGAATCATCAGTCGCAATCTGGAGGCTGTTTAGGCCTGTGTCTAGTGGCCAGATTCCTTTGAGAGGTTCCTTCCAGTTCGAGTAGTCCCATTCGAGCCAGAGAATGGCTAAATTATCCATGAAGTAACTCGTAGCTACTGCCTTCCAGAATCTCGGGGCATTCATCAGATAGTTGGGGGCTAGTCCCAATATCCTATCTAAGTACTTTCGGCTTTGCGCTGGTTCATCGTTTAAATATGCGCGCGGCTGTATTTTTGAGAAATGTCTCGCGTGAGCGTTGACGGCCGATATGAACGTAGCATTCATCTCAGCTTTAGCTTCGCTCGAGAAATTGGGAGAAAACAGATTAATGGTTTGAAGGTTCGAGCTCTTTGCTTGGCCCTTCTTGCCGAATAGTTTTGCCCATATGGTTCCGATTATTCCTGCCATGTTTCCTCCTTTTCTAACTCATGTAGTTTCCTTTGGATTCGCAATAGGCGACCAGAGCGTTTAATATCGTCGCTGGGCCGTCTATCTTGTTTGCTCTCTTTTCCCCTGCCTTGATCGGCATGAGGTTGCCATTTCGGTCCTGTTCCATCTGTACGTTCGATAGCATCCATTTGGTCACAGGATTATTCTGGTACACGAGCTGCTTTGCTTTGAGCATTGCTTCCAGCTCTTGCATCGGCACCGAGAGGGTTCGGAAGCCTTGGGGAGTTGCCACTTGGCACCCGTTCTTGCTCCATCCCATCGATGACAATTCGTCGACCAGATATCCGGCTGAATAGGCGTCGTATTGGATCTTCCCGTAGGTCCATCCATGCTTTGCGAATGACGCCTGGACATAGTTGGCTACGTCATGGTAGTCGATGAGGTGCTCTCCACTTATTCTGATGAGTCCTCTATCTACCCATGCCCGCCATGGTACTTTGCTCTCTTTCGCTTCTGGAGATTCGAGAAAGTCCGCCGTGATCCAATACATCGTGATCGCGATGATCTTCTGTTTCTCCTTGTCAAATAGGAGCGTTGTGAAGGCTGTGAGGTCGTTCGTCCTGGACAGGTCATATCCGCCTATCACTAGAGTGTTGTCGAGCTTGGCCAGCTCTTCTTCGGTGTAGACCATGTCATTAGTGATGGTTGAGCCTTCGAGCCAAGTGCTGGCTCCTACACCTATGATGTTGAAGTCCTTAATCTTCACCGTGTTGGCGAAGTTGGGGTCTCCCTTCATCTTATTGACGTTGTCCCTTAAGGCCTCGAGCTTCTTGATGACACCAAGCCCCGGGTTCGCCTTGATCCACGCTTTTTCGTTTTCTATTTCCTCTGGGTTATCGAGCTCGTGAATTAATGGTAACCAGCGCGGATCGTTGATTGTTCCCTCGAGCACTTTGCGCGAATATTCGTACAAATCATCGAAGAGGGCACCTCTTTTGAAGCCCGCCGTTGTGATCATTGAGATCAAAGGTTGCTCTCTGGAGGAGGTAGCCTGTTTAAGGATGTCATAGGTTGCTCTGGCCAGTTCGTGCACCTCATCGATGATGGCGCAGCTGGCGTTGAGCCCGTCTTGAGTCTTGACATCGCGGCTCAGGACTTTGTAGGTCGAGTCGAAGGCCTTCACGGCTATTTCGGCTTGGGGGAATACTTTGCTAGTAAATAGAGCTTTCAGTTCGCCAGACTTGGCTATCATGCTTCGCGATTCTTCCCACACACGAAGCGCTTGCTGCCTTATCGTCGCAGCCACGTAAATCTCAGCGCCTCGTTCCTCTATTTCTAGATAGGGGCCGAGCGCTGAATTCTCGGTTGATTTTCCGTTCTTTCGTCCTCGGACATCGAAGACTTCACGGAACCTTCGGAGGCCGGTCTCTCGCTCTTTGATGCCGAATATCGCCTGATATTTAGCCTTCTGAAACAGCATGAGTTTCAAAGGTTTATTGTTCCATTCACCCTTGCTCTGCTTGCAGAACGTCTCCGCGAATCTGATGAATTTGCTTCCCGCTTTTTCGTCGAAGTAGTAATCGTCGTCCTTATCTTCGATTATCGGTTTGAGGATGTCGCAGTAGACTCTCCTTATCTTCTCGCAAACGATTATTTCGCCCGTCTCGATTGCTCGAATGTAGTCGCCGATGTAGCTCATTCGCCATTGATGAAGTCGAGGATTCTATCCCCGGCTTTGCTCTTGGTTGGGTTTATTCCCATCCTCGCTCGGCCCACGGGCGTGAGGCAGAGCTGTTCGGATAGCTTTGAGACCACCCCAGCCTGCTTGTTCATCGTTTCGATGGTCTTGTCGATGAGTACTTGCGCCGCTGGGTTCGTGGTCGCTGTCTGTTTGAGCTTTGACCAGTCTTCCTGGGCTTTTTTATAGATTGCCCACGCCTCGCAGTACATGACTAGCGCGGCTATGTCGAGGTCGCACAGGATGTTCGCTCCCATCTGTCGGTAGAGCCGCATGACTCGACGCCATTCCCTGCGGGCTTCGTCGGTAAGGTATTTAGGACATGAAAGATATCCGGTGGTCGCTAGCTTCTGTATCGCTTCCCGGCGCGCTTCTTTGTTCGCGTTCGAGTCGTGAGAAGGCGCTTCTGCCATCGGCTTTCTTCCGCTTCCGGGTCTCTTTCCTCCAGCCATGCTCTCTCCTTTACTTTATTGGTTTTCGATAATGGCACCCTCGAGCCAGTTCTCCATAGTCTTTATCTAGGAGGCCTAAGCTCTCGATGATGCCTCTTGGTGTCAGATCGTAATCGTCCAGGACCTCCACGCTCAGGTTATCGCCTTTATCCGTGAGGGCTACGACGCTTACTGGCTCTGCGACTCCGATGGCATATGCGAGTTGAACTTCACACCATTGGAGTCTGTGTTTGATCACTAGGTCGCAGGCAATCTGCCTGGCCATGTAACTCGCTGAGCGATCCACTTTCGATGGATCCTTCCCGCTGAAGGCTCCTCCGCCCACTGGGCAGTAGCCGCCGTATTGGTCAGCTACTATTTTTCTTCCGGTGAGCCCTGCATCTGCATCGGGTCCTCCTATCGTCCAGCTTCCGCTTGGATTGATTAGGAGCTTCTCTTTTGGAAAGTCCGGGAACAGATCTCTGATGTGCTCTCTTACTTCATCGAGGGTTCTCTTCGGATAATGGCAGGCGCTGATTAGAATGAGTTGGATTGAGTCCACCCCTTTTTCGTCGAGGTCTACTGTCACCTGGGTCTTGGCATCGCCTTTGAGCCATCCCAGGTTTTCTTCGACGTCTCTCTCGAGGCGTTCGATGATCATGTTAGCCAGCGCGAACCCATAAGGGAGCATGCTTGCGGTCTCACTTGTGGCGTAGCCGAACATTAGCCCTTGGTCGCCGGCTCCCTGGTTGGGGTCCTGCTCAATAGCGCTGTTGATCTCCGGACTTTGCCTGGTAATTCTCTCTATCACTTCGTAGTCTTTCCAGGGCTCCAGCTCCTTGAGCTTTTTCCATGCTATTTCTGAATAATCGATTTGAGCTCGAGTGGTTATCTCGCCTGCTAGTACGCAGGTGCTTCCTTTTAGTAGGCACTCGCAGGCCACGTGCGAGCCTTTATCTATCGCGAGGCAGGCGGTCACGATGGCGTCGCTTACTTGATCTGCCATTTTGTCTGGATGCCATCTGCTTACTTGTTCTGTTGAGAATAATCTCATGCTTGGTCTGCCTCCACTTTCTTTGCTTTCTTTCCGGTATAAGTCTCCCAGCGATCCACGATGACGTCGACGTATTTGGGGTCGAGCTCCATCATGTAGCAGGTTCTCTTGAGTTGCTCGCTCGCTATAAGGGTGCTTCCGCTTCCTCCGAACGTGTCGAGCACGACCTCACCTTTTCGGCTTGAGTTGGCCACTTCCCGTCCGATCAGCCTAATGGGCTTCATGGTCGGGTGCTGGTCATTTTTGGCGGGCTTGTCTTCCTCAAATACTGAGGTTGCCTCTTTTGGAACCTGCAGCTCGCGGATGAGCTTTATTAGCTCTGGCTTGCTCAGGTCTCGGAGCTCTTTTTTGTCGAGTTCGAGTACTGTCGTAAAGCCCCTATCATTGATGAAGTAGGAGCCAGCTCCCTCTTTCCACCCATAGAGGCAGGGCTCGTGGATCCATTGGTAATGCTGGCGTCCGAGCACTAGCGTGTTCTTCTTCCATATTAGGCATTGCCTGATCGTGAGGCCCTCAGCCACCAACGCATTGCGGAATACGCTTCCTTTGCTATCGCTGTGCCAGATGTAGTAGGACCCCCCCTGTTTCAATGCATCGCGAATATTCGCGAATGCATCTCTCAGGAATTGGTAGAAGCTGGCGTCGTCCATGTTGTCGTTTAGGATGGTTCTATCATCCATTCCGCATTCATAGCCGCCCTTGCCTTTATATTGCTTTCCACGCGCTCCGTAGTTGACGTTATACGGAGGGTCGGTCACTACCAGGTCCGCTTGCTTCCCATCCAGGAGGGCGTTTACGTCCTCAGGATTTGTAGCGTCACCGCACATGACCCGGTGCTTTCCTAGGACATAGATATCTCCGCGTTTCGACTTTGGTGTCTTTGGTAGGTTAACTTCATAGTCGTCCTCATGGAGACCGTCGCTCTCATCAGGGAGCTTGAAGTCGAATGCGGACAGGTCTATGTCCTTTATCTTGCCGAATTCTTCCGCGAGTTTTGGGAAGTCCCATTCGGCGATTTCTGACGTGCGATTGTCGACCAGGCGCCAGGCTGCGATCTGCTCTTCGGTCAAGCCGTCGAGCACGATGACCGGGACTTCTGTCATGCCTAGCTTTATCGCGGCTTTGAGTCGCGTGTGCCCTGTGGCGATGACTCCGTTTTTATCCACCGTGATGGGAACGTTGAACCCGAATAAACGAATAGACTCGGCCACCTTGTCGACGGCCTTGTCATTTTTTCTTGGGTTGTTCACGTAGGGGATTAGCTCCGCCACGCTCCTCATCACTACGTTCATCTTGCTTCGCCTTCTCCGAACTTTTGAGCAGTTCGGCGCTCTTTTTTAAACTTCTTAAGAGTTCTTTTATCTTCTTTGAAAAACGGGATATATTTTTTTGAGGTCTTCGCCCGGTGAGGAATTATCGGGCTTTCCCGATTTGGACCCCCCGGGGCCTCCTGGGCTTCGTTTAAGGCTTAAAGTGCATATTTCCCTCTTCATCGAAGCAGTAGTCTGTGCGCCTTCCTTTGGCCCTTTCCTCCTCATCCCTGGCTGCGTTGTGGCATGCCGTGCATAGGAGCTCTAGATTATCTGGATTCAGGCTGATGTTTGGATCGCCCACATTATCATCAGTTAATGGTATCTTATGGTGAACTTCCCAGCCTGCTTTGCCGCATCTCTCGCAGATTCCGAGTGCTTCCCTTCGCTTGGCCTTCTTCGCCTTGGCCCATGCTGCGCTGTGGTAGAACTTCTCTCGTATCTTGCTTGTTGTTGGCATTTTGTATTCTCCTGAGTGACCGTGGCGTCCGGCTAGGGAACGGGGCGAAGCAGCACCCTTTCCGATTCGCTCGGTCATGCGTAGTCTACATCAGTCTTTTACTGGGTATCAAGGCTGCCCCTGTCCACTTTCTGTACCCACTTTTACATTGATTTTTTGCAGGATCTTGCAGATGCCGGACTTGCTGTAGCCCGTTCTTTTTGCAGTTTTTGATAGGCTCATGCCCTTCACATAGTGAAGGTAATAAACATTAAACTGCCCATCTTCCACGTCCCTTCTTATTTCATCCAGGACGCGCTCTATCTTCTGCTTCATTTTCTTGTTTTTTTCGATGTCTCTTTCGCATTCATTTATTCGGGCTTGAAATGTACCCTTTTTATTGGGTGCGCATTTCTCAATCTGGGCCCTATAAACGTCCAGCTGCGTGCGCTTTACTGATATGGCTGCCCTCAGCTCGAAGTATTCCTTCAGCTGGGCTATCGTCGTCTCATGTATCATTTCTCGCTCCTCCTCTTTGCTTCTTCAATTCTCGCCTTGACGTGCTCGATCAGCTCGTCCTGGCCCGCTTTTTTCATCGCTAGCCTAAGCAGCACCGTCTCGTCTTCAGTTCCTTCCATCACCAGGTGGTTGATGACGACCGTCTCATTCTGGCCCTGCCTGTAAAGCCTGGCATTCGCCTGCTGGTAATGCTCCAGGTTCCAGGTCATCCCGAACCAGACGATGATGTTTCCTCCCGCTTGGAGATTTAGCCCATGTCCCATGCTTGCTGGATGAGCCAGAAGCATCTTGATTCGGCCTTCGTCCCAGTCCTTCTTGTCCTGGTCCTTCTCTAGAATCCTCGGCTCATATCCCTGGAAGTATTCCTGGAGTCTAGTCAAGTCATGCTTATATTGGTAGAAAACCATCACGGGTTTGTCCTCGTTGGCTTCCATAATTTCTTCTAGTGCCTGCAGCTTCAGATTATGAATCAGCACCCATTCTCCTGGCTTGTCGCTGGAATAAACGGCTCCGTTTGCCATCTGCAGAAGCTTGTTCATGACGACTCCAGCTGACGCCGCTACGATTGTCTCTTCGTCCAAGGTCAGCAGATAGTCGCTCTCCATCTTCTCATAGAGTGTTCTCGTCCTCGCTGGCATCGCTATCTTGATGGTGTTATCCACTCTCTCAGGCATCTTCACGTAGTCCACCGCCTTCATGGATATGACCATGTCCTTGATGGCGTTGTAGATCTCGCGCTTGGCTCCGCTTCTCGGCTTGTAGCTGAATACGACAGTTCGGCTTCTCTTATCTGGCATGAAGTACCTCTCCCGATAAGCCGTCAGAGTCTTTCCTAGCCTCTCGCCCTGGTCCAGCAGATACATCTGTGACCATAGGTCCATCAGCCCGTTCGGAGTCGGCGTTCCGGTGAGTTCCACCACCCTCGGGGTGATGGCCGTCATCACTTTGGCGGCCTTAAATCTCTCGCTGGCTCGGTTCTTGAAACTGCTCGATTCATCGATCACTATCATCTGATATGGCCACGGCCTTTTTTCCTCCCGGAAGTAGTCCAGCAGCCATTTCGTATTCTCGCGGTTGATAATGTAGACGTCGCTCGGGGTGTCGATCGCTCTCGCTCGTTGAGCCCTCGTCCCGACGATCTTGCTGAGTCTGATGTGGTTCAGCTCGTCCCACTTTTCGATTTCCTCTTCCCAGGTCAGCCTCGCGACCTTCAGCGGGCTTATCACCAGAGTCTTGTTGACCGCCAGTGCGTCGTTCATCAGATAATCGATGGCGCTGAGTGTGCATGCGGTTTTGCCGAGTCCCATGTCTAGAAATACCGCCAGCTTTGGCTTCTCTATCAGCTTTTTTATCACATAGGTCTGATAGTCATGCGGTTCGAACCTCATAAGATTATGCCCAGGAACGCTTCGAGTTCCTTATCATTGTTAATCGTGTAGGTGTGCCCGCCATGCGCTTTGATCTGGGCCAGATTCCATTTCTGGAGTGCCGACAGCCTTCCGGTCTTCGGCTTCTTCAGCTCGACGAAGTAGACGACGCCGCTCGGGCTTATCACTATTCGGTCTGGGACGCCTCGATGCCCTGGGCTTTCAAATTTATAGGTAAGACATCCCCTAGTCTTGACCTTTTCGATCAGCTTCTTTTCTAGATCCTTCTCTAGTGGCATAATGCGGCCCTCCCTTCTACATCGGAACATTCTTTTCTTCGCGTGTATATGCAGGAGATTCTTTCCTGTGCGTTCCCTGTGCATATGTGATTATTAGTGCGTATACATGGGTGATGATTGATTGTAGATAATGTAGATATTTCGCGTTTTTCTCGATTATTACTAGGTTTTTGCGGTCTACATTGTGTGTCTACATTGTGGTTTTTGCGAATGTAGACTTTGTAGTCGCTCGCTTTTAAGGCGTCTACAATGCTCGGGCTCATCGGGTGAATCCCCTCTGCTTTCCATAGGGTCCGAATACCCTTGGGAACTTGTCCGCCTTCCAGCCCAGCATTCGAAGGGCTTCATTGATGTTGCGGCTCTCCAGCTTGTTGAGCTCTCCGATTGGGCGCTGGTAGCATTCGCACCATACCTCGGCTGCGCAGATCCTGGTTCTTTCAGTTTCCGCGATGTCGCTGCCATCAAAGTCCACTTTGGTTGTCCCGCTGTTGAAGTCCTCAGTGGCTCTGCAGTAGCGGGCTCTCTCCTCGATGGTCTTCCGGCTCCAGTTGCTCGGGATTTTCTTTGATAGCCACTCGCCGATGATTCCGACGTTTGGATTATCCTCTGCGTGGCGCTCCTGCTCCTCGACGGCGGCCTTGTTGACCTCTTCCGGCATCTCCATGATCTTTTCGCCTGAGTCGTATAGAACCTTCGCCTCGGCCCAAATCTGGGCCACCTCGCTCTCGTCGAGTCCGTCCCACACTCTCTGCTGGATGTTCTCCTCCTTGGTGTCGATGACCAGGAACCGTCTGGCGCCTGTGGCGTCGTTGAGGAAGTTCTCGTCGTTGGTGGTCCCGATGAAAATGCAGCGGCGCTTGTTCACCGTCGTGTTGTGGGCGTATGCCCTTCGGTATGTGTCTTCCGTCTTGGATATGAACAGCTTGATCGATTCGCGATCGGTCTTCTTCAGCGCGACGAGCTCGCCCATCTCCATGAGCCACACGCCGTCTAGGGCTTCGTAGGATTCCTTGCCCCTGATGTCGCTGAGGGTGTCGCTGGTCCAGCCGTTGCCGAGCTTGTTGATGAGATAGCTCTTGCCGATGCCCTGCTTGCCGACCAGCGTGACCATGTAGTCAAACTTGCAGCCTGGCTGGTAGATTCTACTGACCGCTGCCACGAGCATCTTTCTCGTGACGGTGCGGACGTATGGGTTGTCTTCCGCGCCCAGGTATTTTATGAATAGGGTTTCCGCGCGGGGCGTTCCGTCCCACGTGGCCCTCTCGATGTATTCTTTGACGGGGTTGAAGGCGAAGTGATCCATTGCCGCCAGGAGCGCGTCCTTCACGAAGCCGAACATCTTGATGCCGTAGATCGTGTTGAGATAGCCTCTGAGCTGCGCTTCGTCGGTGTCTGTCCAGTACTGGCCGGGCACCCGGTTCCAGGGCGTCTTGGCCCTGAGCTCTGGGAAGCCCTTAAAGCTGTTGAGGCCGACGATGCCTTTTAGGTTTGGATCGTTCTCCAAAATGAGGAGCGCCGTCTGGTAGTCCTCGATGAGTTCGCCGCGCTTGTTGTATTTGAGCTTCTGGGCCCAGCCCTCGGACTCGTCTATCGGCTTCAGGACGCCGTCGAAGTCCTCGAGCGCGGAGGTTCTTTTGCTCACGGCCCTCTTGGCCACGAGCTCCTTGACGATCGGGTCCTCTTCCACCATCTGCTTCATCGCCTGATAGCTCGGCCATTCGTGCGGAGACATGTCCGGCGTGACGTTGATGTCGAGCTCGCCGAACTTGTGGATCCTCACGAGGTCGAAGGCATTGCAAAGCAGCCCGTGCGCCGGGTCGGTGCCGTGGTTGCTGTAGGCCCACTTGTCGTCGTAGACGATGAGACCTCCGCTGGTGCTTCCACTAGCAAAGGTGAACCGCCCATTATCGCAGGGGGTATACACCTCGCTCAGAAATTTGGCGATCGCCTCGGTTATCGTATAGCAGTTGCAGAAGGTCCCGATGATGCCGGGCTTGGCGAGAGGGTCTCCCGCTTTGTCGCCCTGGTGGAGCTGCTTGGTGCTCTCCCTGGAGCTCTTTGGCCAGGAGGTCGGGTCTTTCCAGTCTTGATATTCGGCGAGGATGGCGTCTGGATCCGTCCATTCACCCTTGATTTCTCTTCCGATGAACTCGCCATCTTTCGAGGTGGATGGCCAGTACATGAGCCTGGTCGGCTCGAACGTGGTGTCGTCGAAGCAGTCCATCCCGACGCCCAGGTCGTCCGCTAGCTTTCTGGCGAGCGGTTCGTATTCCTCGGCGGTCACTTCTCTGGTGAGCGGTATGATGAACCTCAGCCGTGGCTTCAGTCTCGTGTGCTTGTGTGTTGAGTAGACGACGAACTCGGCTGTGGCGAAGGCTTCGATATCTTCGAGCATGCCTTCTTGGCCGCTGTCCATGTCCAGGGTGACCATCGAGCGGCTCTCGACGTATCCGTTCTTGCGGCGCCCGTTGTGGAGCGTCCCTCCAACAAAACCGCCGATGTCCTTGATGGAGTCCTGGTCCTTTTTGGTCATCGCCTTGAACTCGTCCACTGTCTCTGAGGTCCGGCTTGTGCTGGTGAGCTTCCGAAGGAGCTCGTCCCATCTGATCTCCCGGTTTTCCCAGATCAGTTCGTAGCGGCTCTTCGCAGTCGCTACCTTGATTTTTTTAGCCCCGTTTTCCTGCATATGCATTCCTCCTTCACTTTTCCATTCTGCTCTTCAGCAGCTATAACTTATTTTTAAGTATTCAAGTTTTGCCATGGCCCCATCGCATTTGTGAATTACGAAGTAAGGCTTGGCAATTGTTAACGTTGTAGTTTGTGAATTTCCGCTCAGGATGAAGCTCGTTTCAATTTCGTAGTTTTCTCGGTCACTAGAAGTTCGGAGTTCAATTTGCGACCATGAACTAGCGCTCACTTTAAATGTGAGCGTGTATGTATAAATAAATGGTTGCGCGTTTTCAATCAGGCCTCCATTTCCATAATTTGCTAAGATGATGTGCGCGTTATTACTTCTTTGCACATAGCGATAATGAAACTCGGTGTATCGCTGGGTTGAATAAATGTCTTCGCTGTACCAATGAACCGTGTAGTCGGCTTCTTTTGGTGTATTTGAACTCGTTAATGCAATCTTTGGCTGCATGGGTTTTGCCAGTGTTTCTTTCGCTTTGCTTTGGGCTGTAAATAACAAACTCAATGCAAGCGGAAACAAGGCAATTAAGAGCAATTTATTTTTTGTAGTATTCTTTTTCATAGCTATTTAATTCCTCCTTCTTGGGTAGTTAGCTGGTCGCTTTTTAGAAATACGATCCAATGTGTTTTTGAAGTCTTGCCACTTCTGTTTCCGAATAGCGGCTGATAAGGGGTTAGCTTTAGGATCTCTTTGACTGGGATGTCCGTCTCGTTCCATTTAAAGATTAGGGTGTGGCCTGGCTTAAGGACGCGGAAGCACTCGTTGAATCCCTTCCGGAGCATTTCCCGCCAGTCACCGTATAAGGCGCCGTATTTAATCTGCTGGTAGCCAGTTGGGTGCAAGGTTCCGTATTGTTGAGCAAACTTGCATCTGTTGCTTCCAGAGTTTCTCAGGAGATGAGGAGGGTCAAAAACCACCAGGTTGAAGAAGTTGTCCACAAAGGGCATATCCGCAAAGTTTATAACTTTGTCTGGTTTGACACTGAATTCTCTTCCATCGCAAAGATGAGTCTCAATTTCGCGGATGTCACAGAACAAGACGCGGTCGTCTTTCTTATCGAAGTAGAACATCCGCCCACCACAGCAGGGATCTAGTACTAGTTTTTCGGTGAGAATCATATGGTCTTCTCCCCGATGGAGCGCTTCAGCTTGTTGCTCTTTTCCCGGAGGGTCTTGATTTTTTCTCGGGCATAGTCGTCGGCGTCCTCGCGATCAAATTCCATGATCTCGCTCTCGATTTTTTGGATTTGGTCTTGGATCGCCTTTTTTCTAGCCTCGCGTTCCGGGGATCCTGGCTTCGCTGGTTTTTCCTTTGCGGGACAGCTGCGGTCTTTTCTTTTCCACATCATGGTCATTCCTCTTGCTCCCCTACTCATGTTCTCTACCTAATGTTTCGACTTCTTTATCCGATAAAATGCAGCTGCGGCAATTCTTGGGATTGAAGCCGAGGGTATACTCGTTAGTTCCTATGCGCAGTAACACTGTGCGTGTTTCATAAACTGCGACGCGGTCTTTGAGCAATTCTTTTTCTAAAATTTCTAGTCGATCTAAATCGGCTTTGATGGTTTCGTACATCTCGCTTTGCTTTTTTTCCCAGACCCGCATGTCAGCTTCGCATTTGTTTTGGTAGCATTTGAAGTATGGGTAGGTTCGCATATCGTTGTTATAGGCTTGGATATCCTTGTAGAACACGTCTAATGCTTCTTTGCTGCTCATTTTATTTTTCATGGTGTTTTCCCTCCTCGATGAATTCTCGGGTTCTCTTTAGGAGTCTTCCGATTCCCTCTTTGCGTCCGGTGAGGATTCCTATTTGGGCTCCCTTTTCGGCGATGGCTCCCGGGTTGAGCCTTGGATCGATACTTCTCAGCGCTTCTTCATGGCTCTTTAACGCGTCTTCTACTTCGCCGAGCTCAAGTCCGGCCAGGACCGCGAGGTCTCCGTAGGCGATGGTCTTCGGAAGGATCTTGCATTCTTCCGGCGTGGTGTTCTTCTCAGGAGTGATGTTCTGACTTGGCTTTTCGGAAGGTGTTGCTCTGGGCTTCCTAGGGTGTTCGGCTTTATAGTCCGACTCCCACTTGCGGATGTATTCCGCCTCGTCTTTTCGCCCTGCCCCCTCGAGGTAGGCGATGATGTTCTTGATGGTTGGTTTGCTCATTATTGGGTTCTCCTTCTGACCTTTTGGTCGCAGTTGTTGTGATTTCATATCCGGATTACAATCGGCCCTCGGTCTCCGGTTCTTCTCCGGTGGGCCCTGCTGCTGTAAAAAAGGATCGTGCTTGCTTTGACATTGATGAGTTTCGCCAGGTATTCGGCGCTCCCGAGATCCACAAACCTGTCCCCTTGGTACAGCGCATAGCATGCTCTGTGAGATTTTTTCGCCATTTTGTCTCCCTTCCTTGCCAGTGTTGGTAGATGATCATCATGACCTTGTGGTAGCAGTTCTCCAGGAGCTGGGCTTTGGTGGGTTTCTTCCTCCCCACATAGCACCTCGAGCTGTGGAGCCTGATGAGCATTCGGTATGTTTTTCTGCTTTTCATAATTTCTTTGTTGGTAGGCCGTCGGGGACTCGAACCCCGGTTTTCGCTCAGTTGCTATAAATCAGTTTTGAAGTTTAGGAGGTTTCAATATGGATATTCTCCGAGCGCCGTCTTTCCCATTCCGACTAACGGCCTATGTGGAGGACCCTTTTGCCCTGTGGATCCTCACTTCTTCAGGTAATAAGTACAGTTGTATTCCTCAGCTTTCAGGGGCATTCCCTCTTTCCAGGGAGTGTCCTTGAGCGCCATGATCTCAGTGATATCTTTTTTAGCTGCCTCGACTTGCTCGGTCGGGACCTCGATGATTACTTCGTCATGGACGTGGAATCTTATGTTGTAGCCCTTGTCGCTGAGGGCCTTCATAGCGTATGCTAGGCAGTCTCTCGCGGTGGCCTGGACGATGTTCTCGACTATTCGACCGCCATAGCTTCTGATGGTCTCGTAGTGCCCGGTGATCGCATTTTCGCCGAGGTATGTGATTTCATCCTTCTTGCGCTCTCCGGCTTTCAGAGCTGGCTCACGGTAGGCTAGGCACCTCCCACAGGGAAGCCTCATAAACAGCGTGTCCTTGTGCATCTTGAAGGCGACGCCCTTGGCGAGCACCGTCTTGACTCCCGGGTTCTTTATCGCCTCCCGCATTGCAGTCTCGGCTTTTCCCCAGAAGTCGACTATCCCTTGGTTGATGTCGCGCCATTCGTAGACTAGTCTCTGTATCTCTTCGTCTGAGAGGCCGGCTTTGTCGGCTCCCATCCGCTTGTAGGCATCGAGGCCTCCGCCGTACCCTCCGGCTAGCTCGGCTATCTTGCCCTTAGCTCTCTCCGGCGAGTCGTGCCCGATCTGGTCGGCTGGTATCTTGAACATTCGGCTGGCGGCTTCCTCATAGATCTTTCCGCCTCTTTGGAACACGTCGAGTTTCCATTGCTCATCGGCGAACCAGGCAATTACCCGGGCCTCGATGGCATTGTAGTCGGCGACTATGAAGGTGTTTCCCTCCGCTGGTATGAAGGACGTTCTTATCAGCTGCGAGAATACGTCCATCAAATTTGGATAGCACATGTCCATCGTTTCAAACTCTCCCGCCTTAGCCCATTGGTGTGCAAGGTCGAGGTCTTTGTAGGAGTTTCGGGGTAGATTCTGGAGCTGGACTATTCGCCCCGCCCAGCGCCCCGTTCTCATTGCTCCGTAGAACATGAGCATTCCGTGGACTCGGTATGTCTTCGTCCCTTCGTCCCATACCGCCGCCCTCTTCATCGCATCGAACTTGGCCACGCTGGTCTTGCCCAGTTTCTGGCGTATCTCGGTGTACTTCTTCACATCCTCGTCATCTATGTAATCAGCCATGTTTTGGATCGCCGCCTTATCTAGGCTGCTGACTGGAACGCCCTTTTCCTCGAGCCATTTCTTGACTTGTTGAAGGCTGTTGGGGTTCTCCAGCCCAGTGATCCTCTTAGCTTCTTCGATTAGATTCAGGGTGTAATTATTTACGTACCCGTTGATCCTATCGATGAGTTGCATGTCGACGGCCACGCCGGCATCGTTGATTCTCTGGTCTAGCTCGTATAACTCCTGCTCGCTCGGCCTGGTCGATTCATAGGTGAGCTCTTCGTTTTCGATCGCTCTCTCAGCTTCGACGTCCTGAAGGTTGTATTCCTTGAAGAGGTTCCAGCGCTCCTGGTCGTGCCAAGGCATGTTGCGCGTCCGGCCCGAGTTAGACCGGGTTGGTGCGCAGGGCTTGCAGAAGTAATTTATTAGTAGTTTTCCAGTTGATAATTTAAGTTTATCATCTGGAAGATGAAGCGCTTTGCCCACCGCTTCGAGGCTTCTCGGCATTCCGAGCTCGGCGGCCCTCACGGCGGTGCAGTGCCAGTTCTTTGGATCGATCCATTGATCGCTCATCTTCTTCTGCTTCCTGAACCAGTAGCTCAGGCACACTCTTTCGAAGCTGGCGTTGTGCGTTATCTTGCTGATTTTTGTGCCCACTATGTCCTGGAACAGCTCTTCTGGTATCTCTTCGCCATTAGCCAGATCTATCTGCTGTACCGGGTCTTCGTCATAGGCGTACCCGAGGAGCAGGACTTCGAAGTCCTCGCTCGCCGCGTAGGCGTAGACCCCGCATGCAACGAGGTCTAAGCTTCCGTAGGTTTCTAAGTCGATGTGCAGCTTAGAGTGGGAAGTCATCGTCTGGTATGTCTCCCGCTTTGTTCTCTTCGGTTCCTAGCAAGGAGTCGAAGTCGCTTTCAGCTGAGGATCTTCCACCTAGGAAGGTTCCGTCGCCGCACTTGCAGATGTTGTTTAGCCCGCATGCGATCCCGCGGTTCCCTTTGGCGTCGTAGGCGAAGAAGTTCACACTGACGTGGGCTTTCATTCCCGAGTAGACTTCCTCTTCGAGGCCTGGTTCGGCGAGGTCGCGTCTGTTGGTGTCGATGACGCCTGGTCTCATCTTCGAGCTGGCGTTCATAAAGTAGCAGTCTTTGAAGACTTCGTCGTCGGGTCTTTCCTTGTCGCCGTCGCGGACGGGTTGGTGGATCGTGCTGAGAGCTGGGGCTTTGCCCTGCCACTTCTCAGTGGTGCCTTTGTCATAGGCTGCTCTGATGGCCACCTTGAGGGCTCCGATCGTATCTTTGTCGGCCTTTGGGATGATGAGCACGCAGGAGTACTTGGCCTCTCCGCCGTTGTCGCCTGCAAAAGGTTTTAGGACATGGACGTAGCTGAGCGTCACGTTCTTGATTAAGACCTTGGTTTCGGTCGCTGGGTTCTTTGCTGGTTGTTGACTCATTTGTTAATTACCTCCATGAAGTCATTTGTGGCCGCCGTGGTTCCGTATTCTGGTCTCTTGTCAGAGTCAGGTACGAGGGTTGGCTTGCCAGTGCCCTTGTCCACGAAGCTCTCGAGAAGCGCTTTGAATTGCACTCTCCCGAGCAGTTTCTCGGTGTCGCTCACGCTGATCATCTCGCGAGGCTTGAACATCATCGCTTCTGCGACAGATGTCTTCTCGGTGACGGTCTTGAGCACCGCGTCGGGGTCGGTCCACTTCTTTGTGGCTCTGCCCTCGACCACTTTGTAGCCGTTGTATTTCTCTCCGGCCAGCGCTTTCTGCAGCGCATAGTCCTGGACGCCTTTGGCCCAGGAGATTAGTCCATCGAGCTCAGGCAGTAGCTGCTCGATTTCCTCTTTTTGCAACGTCCCAGCTTCTGGGAGTTCTGCTGATTTGATCTGTTCCATTTACTTCCTCCTTATAATGTCTTGGATAATGGACAGGCTCTTTTGGGCTCTCGCCCGGCATATCGGCTTGGCTTTGCAGAACTGGCAGGCGTCGCTTGGCACGAAGTCTCCTTTGTCTTCCCATGCCAGGTCGGCTTTTGGTTTGACTTCGTCTTCGCCCCACTCTTTGAGGAACGCCGCGCTCAGATTCTCTGTGTCTGCCCAGTCCATCCTCGGCTGGACTATGTGGGTGTTGACCCATTTGATTGGGTATTCCCATTCGAACATCTCCAGGGCTCCTAAGCCGTATAGCCTTGGCTGGGGGTTGTTCTTGCAGTAGACCCTCACGCCTTTGCCGTGTTTGTAGTCGATGATGTGGAGAGTTTCTCCGGCGATGATGATGCAGTCGCAGGTCCCGAAGCCCTCCTTCACGTAATGGGAGAAATCCACTCGCTGTTCGATATAGATGGCCACATCTTTGTTCTGGAGTGCCAGCCCATCGTATAGTTCGTAGATGTAGTCGAGGTAGTCGGTGACGGCTAGGATCATGTCTCGGTTGTCCCCTAGCTCTTCTTGGCTGAATTCCCGCCTGCCTTCTTTTTTAAAGATGGCTAGGAGTTTCTCAGCGAGGGCGTGTGCCTCGGTTCCCTCCATGCTGTATTCGGTGTCTGTCTCTGGAATCGTTTCTTCCAGGGCCACCGATTTCGGGCAGGTCATCCACCTCTTTGCTCCGCTGGCGCTTAGCCTCGCGTGGATTTCAGGCATCTTACTTGCCCTCCGGTTTGAGCTTCTCGATCTTGTTGAGGAACTCTGTGAGCTTGGCTCCGGCGAGGTCGGTGACTTTAGTGGCGCCGTACTCGCTCAGAAGCGCTTTCATCTGGGCGTTGCTCACGCCTCGCTCCCTCGCCTTGTTGATTGCCTGTCGCGCTTCGACGTCGGTGATCGGCTTAACTTCTTCTGCGGGTTTCGTCGGCGCCTCGTTTAGGAAGCTCTCGAGATTCACGCTTGGTGTTTCGGCCTCCGGGATCGTGCCCTCTTCATCGCTCGCGGGCTTTTGTGGGCTCGTTTGTGCTGAGTCTGGGCTTTTACCCGTCTTTGGTGCTCCGGTGGCTTCTGGGGCCTTCAGAGGCTCTTCCACTACTTGCGCTACCGCGGCTTTCGCTGCGCAGTTGATTAGCGCTTGGATCAGCGTCCCTGTTTTTTCGTCCAGGGATATGACGACATGAATTTCTATAGGGTTCATGCTCTTCCTCCTTTCTTAGTTTTCTTCCTCGATGTATTCGCCAGAGTCGGCCAGGATGTAATCCACCCCGTTCTCTCTGTATCGAGCTGGTTTGTAGCCCTCGTCTTCGGGCGTGAGGAACACGTCGCGATCCTCTTTTGGTTCTCTCGGGTGCCGGGGCTCGGGAGGGTTCAGCGTCCTCCAGTAGATGGCCCAAAGCTGCGGGGTAGTCTTCCTCGACCAGGTCGGCCTTGGATAGGGATACCGCTCCTGGAGCCAATCGATCAGCGCGGCTCTTTCGTCTTGGTCGCTGTAGAAGTTCGTCTGGTGGAGCTTTTCGTACATTGCGCTGCCTCCTTTGCTAAAAACGGAAGGACTATCTCGTCTAGGAAGAAATCCGCTATTGCTACATTCGAACCGTCTTTGGACCTGCTGGATTTAGTAGCCATTGGTATGCTCCTTCCCTCTTGCGAAATTCTTTCATGTAGCAGTGGCCGTCTGAGTCGTCTATTGCGATCCATCTCGTCTGGCGAGGATGCCCTCTGACCGTTGTCTGATAGATGAATAAGCCTCCCCAGGGTCTCGCCTCTCCCACGAAAACCTCGCGGAAGTCTGTGAGCAGTTTGTGGGCTTCTGCCTCTGTTATCTCGATTATGTAGTTGGGGTTCATTCTTTTTCGCCCTCCTCCCTTGTCGGCTTTTTACTGGGTAAAAAGTGTAAAAAAAGTTTCAGTATTCAGCCAGGCCGAATATGTAGTCGAACGTATGACCGCTCATTTCCTTGATCGCGATGATGTCCCTGAGCGTCCAGTTCGACGCGCCGCTTAACTTGTTGTAAAAGCTCGCGGTTGTCACGCCTAGCCGCACCGCCATCGTCTTGGCGTCGATTTTCATCTCGCACATGATGGCCTTTACTCGGGTGGCCTCTACTTTCATTTTTGCTTTCATCTTTTTCCCTCCTTCTGGGCTATTCTTTTGGTTCTTTGTAGTACAGCTCGACCTTGCCTCCACTCTTTGCGACCGCTCTGGCGATCGTCATCGATTCTGGGTAGTAGCTATTGAGCTTCCACTTGATTACGTCCTTGTATAAATTTTCCTTTTCTCCGCCTATGCGTTTGAGGAGTCCGAGGCATCTCTTTATGTGGATGGCGTCGTCGAAAAAGCCATGAAATTCATACATGTCTTTGCCATCTGTGCCTTTATATTCATAAAGCAGAACAGCCAGGCAGTTGCCCGCGTATAAGTTGATTGCGTATTTTTGGCCGCGGTGGTTCTTCGCTGTGAAGGATCCCATCTTCCGCTTCCAGTTCCATCTAACTGACATTATTCGACCTCCTCTAAGTTCGAGGTTATATCCTCTAGCGAGCTTTCCGCTTCCTCGAAGGCGTCTGCTCTCGCCTGCAGCTTTTCGCCCTGTTCGTTATTCTGGAAGTTCTCCGGGAGGTTATCGTATTTTTCCTGCGCTTGATCTTTGAGATCCTCGAGTAGGCTTTTTGCTTCCTCGATTAGGCTCTTAGCCTTTTCTAGGTCCTTCGCGAACCATCTTCTGTCTTTCGCCATATTGGGGGCCTCCTATAACCCGTTGTCTACATTCTATGTCGGTATTTTACTGGGTGTCAATCAAATTTATATAAAAATGCCTACTTTTTAATGGGTAGATTACATTTATTTTGTTATAATGCTTCCAGGAGGTTTAGTTATGAATAATCTTAAAAAGTTCCGTATGCCCACTGGGATTTCCCAGATTACCCTCGCTGAGCGCGCTGGTTGCGCCCGTTCTTACATCTCTGAAGTCGAGCTTGGACAAGTTCGTCTAACCCTCACCATGGCGAAGCGCTTCTCTGAGGTGCTTCGCGTGGATCCCTATAAACTCTTAGGTTCTGACGCCATTAAATATAAAGGCCCCTTTAACGAGGCTCTGTCCGCTCTGGTCTACGGCCATTTCGATGATATGGTCGAGCAGGTCAATGACCACTCTTCAATCTCTGACCGGGACTGGGACCTTTATTGGGTCATGTTTGGCCTCGTCGATTCCAAGATGAGCGCCGAGGACATCCGGGCAGTTCGCTCTGTCGTTGATTCCATCGCTAAAAAATACAAGGATCCCGATAAATGAAAAAGCCTTTATTTGTGATGGTCGCCATCACCGCGGTTCTGTGCTCCTGCTCCTCTTCTGGGGTCAGGATCAATCATGGATCTGTTCTTTCGGTTTATGCTCATGACGGGGTCTCCCGCTTTGGGGACTCTGTCGCTATCTCTGGCACGCTGCCTGGATCAATAAGTGATGATCCTCTCGAGGCGGACTTTTTCCTTTTCCCCGAGGGGTATTGCACGATTACTCTATTTCCTGGATCGGACTCGTTCCAGGTCTCAGTCGACTTTGATGAGTCGCGCCTTGCCGCACTGTGGGAGCGATCCATGTCTCAGTTAGCCTCCGTTCCTGGCTATCCGGATGTGACCGCTGCCGTCGAGTTCGGCTCCGGGTATGTCATGCCCGTTTCCTCTTATAAAGATTTCGAGTGTTCGTATAATGCGCTCACGGTCTCGTGGGAGGTGCTCCCCATATGAGGGCCGTCGCTTACTGTCGGTTCTCCTCGGATATGCAGCGGGACGGGTTCTCCATCGAGGCCCAGCGCTCGGCTATCCAGGCTTACTGCAAACAGGAGGGCATCGAGCTTGTTGGGGAGTATGTCGATGAGGCTCGATCGGGGACCAATGCCGAGCGCGAGAACTTCCAGAGGATGATTTCCGATTCAAAACTTCACGCCTTTGATTTGGTCGTCGTCCATAAGTTGGACCGCTTCTCCCGCGATCGCTATGACTTCGCCGTCTATCGGAAATTGCTTAAAGGGAATGGCGTCTCCATTCGCTCCGTCGTCGAGCGCCTCGATGATTCTCCAGAGTCCATCATCCTGGAGGGCATGCTTGAGTCCATGGCTGAGTACTATTCTAAAAATCTGGCCAGAGAGACTATGAAGGGTCTTCGCGCTCGGGCTCGAAAGGGCCTCTGCTGTGCGAATCGCCCTCTTGGCTATGACATCGCTGAGGGCCGCTTTGTGATTAATCAGTTGGAGGCTATTGTCGTTCGTGAGATTTTTTCTCGCGTCGGCTCCGGTGAATCGCTAGCTTCTATCTCTCGCGACTTAGCTAGCCGCAGTATCCGCGGTTCTCGCGGCGCTCCTCTTCAGTATGTATCTCTTTCAAAAATCGTAAAAAACACCATCTATTATGGTTCCTATACTTTCGCTGGTGAGCTCGCCTGCGCTAATTGCGCAGAGCCCATCGTCGACTTCGAGCTGTGGACCGCAGCTAACGCGCGCCTCCAGGGGCACAGAAACCCTTCGATCAGGCGTCATAGGGTCGAGGACTACCTCTTGACCGGACTTCTCTATTGCGGGCTCTGCGGCGGCCATTTCAGCGGCCATTGCTCGCACGGTAGAAACGGGAAGATCTATCGGCGGTATCGCTGCACCAACAGCACCCAGGGGAAGTGCGACGCTTCTGTGGTCGATAAGGAGGCCATCGAGTCTTTCGTGCTGTCCGCTCTGGAGCACGATCTCGTCAAGGGATCCATCGTACCTCATGTCATCGATTCGCTTAATGCTCGCCTCAAAGAGCGCGCCAAGTCCTCTGATGCTGGCAAGCTAAAAAAAGAGCTAGCCTCTCTCGAAATGAAAAAGACCCGGCTTCTGGATGTTTATTTAGACTCCAAAATTGAAAAGGATGTGTTCGTGGTTCGCTCCTCTGAGCTTGACACCAAAATCTCGGAGATGAAGGACCTGCTTGCCCAGTGCGAGCTTCCGTCTATTTTGTTGGTCGAGAATACCGTCAGGAAGTCAGCTGAGTCTTATTGCCTATCCATCAAACAAAAAAGCGGGAAGGATTTATCCAGGCTTATAGGTGCTCTCATCGAGCGCGTCATCCTCTATCCCGACCGCATCGTCATCGTCTACAAAATAAAAAATTCGACAGGGGATCCTATCGAATCTGTTGTTCCAAGGGAGCCGGTTGCCCCTGCTGAGTCAGCCATTCCATCCGGAGCGCTTAACGCTAACTATGGGGGCGCTTTTGTATGCTTAAGCGCAACATACGGCGTCGCTTCTTACAGGCGAGAGTCTCTGCTCTTTCAGCCTGATGCTGTTGTTTATTATACACTGCTGTGATTTTCTTGCAAGAGCGCGTTAAAAAAAGCCCCGGCTTTCGCGAGGGCTTTCTTGCTAATTCGAATTAGGGCCAGCGAATGATATCGATCGTATTGTCACTCTTCAGCTTGGCTTCCTCCTGGGCTTTTACCTTAGGGGGGTGCCTTTTGTACCAGCGTGACCACCATAGCCTCCTTATTCTCCACAGGAATGATCCTCTGCGAACGCGGAGCGTCCAGGTCTTATGAAGTTTGTCCTTCAACTTCACCAGATTTTCTTGGTGGGCTCGCCCTTTGCTGAGTCGGCTTTTTTTGACGCAGCTAATGGGTTGATTTCTACGATCTTTTCTTCGATGGCCTTAGGGTCCGTCTCGCCAGTTATGGCTGCGACGGCTACCTTTTCGGATGTCTTTTTTGCGGTGGATGCCTGGGCCCACTTCTTGATGGCTTCAAATATACCTATGCTGGCTCCGCCCAGAACGCTTGCTTGTTTGACCACGCTTGGCCATTCGATTGTGTTCACGTTCCATGAGCGCTCCCATAAGTCGAGTACCAGCGCCGCAGCGAAAGCTAACACGAACGGGATCAGGCTGATTGTCCAGGTGATCACGCTTTTGTCAATTTTCTTTTTGGCTTGGTATTTTTCGGCTGCTCTCTTGATGGGTATCTTGAGAACTAATGTGAGGAGTGTGATGAGCGCGATGGCGATAAGCTGCCAGAAGCCCCACTCTGACAAAAAGCCCGAAATTTGGCTAATGATGTTTTCGTCCATGACTTTTTCCTCCTTTCTGTGTATTGGTTTTCGCCCCGTTACCCAGGAGGTGCTGCTTCACTGTTTTAGTTGCTAGATTGTTTTTCTTCAGCTAGCAATTCCCGGACGCGTTCTCTCACGATCACATTTGGGATCTTCTCGAGGGTTAGCTTTCCTTCTCTGACGAGTCTCGCATAGTTCTTAGCGATGGCTTCGTATTTTACTGCTGCCATGGTTAGCTTCCTCCTAGCACGATGTTGCTGAGTTCAGCGATGGCTTCCGCCTGGTTCTCGCTGTCCCGGCTTACCCTCTCGAGGTATTCCGGTGTGGTATAGCGAGTGACCGTATACTCATAGGAGTCGGGATCTCCCTCAGGGGTGTGATGTGTTCTGGCCTTAACGTGGATGTCGCTAATAACGTCCACATAGGTGTTGCCCACTCGGATGAGATTAGTAGGAGCAACGGCTCCCACTGTTTTGAATGTCTTCATAGTTGTTGTCCTCCTTGTGCTATGAGCGACCTGAGGCCGTTAAACTTAAGCCTCGGATAGTAATTGTTTAATATGAAGTAGGAATCGGCGTTTCGGATGTAGCTGTTGTAGGCCATCACCGATCGTGCTCTTTTTGGGTTTGCTCCATGTATGATTACGCGAAGCAGTTTCCTCCGGGCGTTCTTCCACACCCTCTTTCTGATGCTGAGCTTTCCACTTTTATGGAAGCGATACCCTACAAAGTCGATGTCAGTCTTGTCGAGCTCGGCGATTATCCAGTTCGGTTTTATCTGGAGTCCTTCTTGATTTAGAAAGGCTTCAATTAGCTTTTGTTTTTTCCTCAGTTCTTCTTTCGAGTCTCCGAGGATGACAACGTCATCGACATATCTCCACATGGCTTTGGTCTTTAGGGTTTGTCTGGTATAACGATCAAGGTCTTCTAGGTAGAAGTTAGCTAGCCATTGACTGGCGTAGGCTCCTATCGGCAGTCCCTCTTTGGTTGCCCCGATTATTTCCTTTAATAGGCTCAGAGCTTTTGGGTCTTTGATTCTTTTTTGGAGCTTCTCGAGAAGTCTCTGGTGGTCTATCGATTGATAGTAATGATGAATATCATACTTTAGGAAGACAATTGGCCCCTTGGCCTTTTTGAGATTTGCTTTGAGAGTCTCTCTTACGAACCGTTCGCCTCTTTTCGGAATGCTTCCACAGGAGAAATGATCGAGGCCCTTCATAATAATCGGCGATATTTGGAGCATCACTGCCCAGTGGATGATCTGGTCTGGATAGATTGGGGGCTTATGAATTAGCCTTGTCTTCCCGCTCGTTTTCTCATGGATGGTCATCTCACCGTAGTGACCATTTCGGAAGGATTCAGTTAGAAGCAGTTCACGTATCTTTTTGGCATAGGTGTCTATGCTTCCGAGTATGCTCTGAACCTCTTTTCTGTCACGCTTGCGTTCGCTTACCTTTTTAATAGCTAGCCAGATGTTATCAAGCGAGGCTATTTTTTCTAGGAGATGACCTGTTCTTTTCATTTTGTGTTAGCTTTAGGAGACTTTCGACGATGGGGCTACTAGTCTCCCCCTTCCATTGCTGATTTTCGCTTTCGCTGGGGATGGCTTTGTCATATTTTTCACAAAGGCGGAACCCGTAGTTGCTGTTGGCAATCGTCGAGTTGCTCATATTCACGTAGAACGGGCCACCGTTAGACTCGTTGTTGCAGTTGCCACCGCAGCAGAACGCATACGCTAAAACGCAACATGACCACGCTTCCTGACAAAGGCGCACCCTTAATTTTTATTATTAGTTTGGAGCTCGCACTTTGTGCTTCGCTAGGAAGGATTTACACAAAGGCGGAACCCGTAGCTGCTGTTGGCAATCGACGAGTAGCTCATACGCACGCAGAACGGGCCACCGCTAGACTCGCCGTAGCAGTCGCCACCGCAGCAGAACGCAAACGCACTGATATAAGCCGCTGACTGGTTGTAGGTCCTTCTCAAGAAGTAGCCTCCCATATAGTCTGCATATCCGCTCGCTCCATCTCCGCCTTCTACGGCTGGTAGGAACGCGCCTGGATAGCTCGCTAAGCTCTTAAATGAGAGCGGGTAGTTTCCGATGTCGGCAGTCGTGATTTTCTCGCATCCACTAAAGGTTGGAACATAGTCTGATCCAGTGGTTCCTTTAGCGACGTTGCAGGTATCGTAGTTTGCTGGATTAAAGCATTCCATGATGTCATCGTAAATTGGGGCAGTCTGCGCTCCGGAAGCGAGGTAGTGTTTGATAAAACGACCATCTCCCCATTCGGTGTAGACTCCGAAGAAGTCCTCGATGCCTCTGTAACAGAAGTGTCTAGTCCCCTGTCCATAGGCGGAGGAAGGACTTTCCCTGGATGAGCCTGACAGACCGTCTGTCTGCCCAGTTATATCAGAGAAGTTCTTAAGGCACGGATATGTTCCATCCTCTCCTGTTGCGTCAAAGCTAGATCCATTTACGGTGACTTTCACGCAGTCCTCATCACCTAGTGTAATGAAGGTGAGGGCTGTGATAGTTCGGTCGGCTTCTCCTAGTTTTGAGTCATTGTCATTTTCGTCGACGATGAAGCAATGCTGATTTGACTTGATTTTGCTTTCGACTTCTTCTTGGGTTAGGCCCAATGATGCTAATGAAACGATGATATCGTTGGTGTCAGAGGTATTTAGACTAGCCTCATCTGATGGATACAAAGACAAGGCAAATGTCACACCTTGGAATGGCCCATCGTTCTGGGTATCCCGCGTTGCGAATTCAATCATATAGAGTATCTCGACGACTTCTCTTTTGCGGAGTTCGCAGAGGTGCGCTCCGTTGGGATTGGCGAGGCCAAGTGGTCTTGCATCTTCAAGGCTAATAAGGGTCTTTGGGATGCTCCCGCTCTTGCTCAATAGATGAGTTCCATCTCCGCTCAGACTTGCCTTATAGGCGCCAATTTCGAAGTAATTCATTTCGACCTTGCTCGCATTTAGAAAGCCAATAGGACAGAGCCAATCATTGCTTATTTTTGTTTCCGAAATAGCGAAGGCTTCCCACCACCCGGCATCTCCTGCAGTATATCCTTCAGCGCTATTGTCCCAGTGTCTGATAAAGAACTTAGGAATGCGGACATATTTTTCGCCATTGGATTTGGTGATCATCTGAAGGTCTTTAAAGATTGGAGCTCTATCGAAATCGTTTGATCCACCGTTTACGCCGCTGCGGAAACCTGCGCAGGTTCCGATGTGTGTGCCTTTGGTTTCTTTGCCGTTAAACATAACCCCGAGCCAGATTCCCGTCGGGTTTCCGACTAGGGCGTCAATTTGGCTCTGGAGGCCATCCTCACGTCTGGTGGCTCTCTCGACTTCGTTGCTAGCCGTGGTTAGGGCGCGGTTGGCCGTTGAGAGCGCTTCTCCGGCGCTGCCAATGGTGCCCTCGATTTGGTTCAGCTTGTTCAGGATGTAGTTCACTTCGTCTGCTCCAGCCTCGCTGACGGATGTGATGGCGTTGATCGCTCCGTTGAGAATCAATTTTATCATCCCACTCTTGGTGAGAACAGGCGTTGTGTCAGTGCTTTTGCCTACATATTGGAAGTAGTAGCACCCTGGCTGATTGAGAAGCCTGGATCCAACGGTCACCTCGATATAGTGGCTGTTGTCTGTTGCATCGGTGCTCTCGGTGAGTTCTTGTGAGGAGAGAGCGTCTCCCATCGGAGTCAAGCACTCGATGAAGTGATGATGTCCATATTCCTCGGTCGGCAAGATAAAGCGGACCTTAGTCGCGCCTGATTCTAACTCATAACCGAGCTCGCCGCTTTGGTCGGCTCCGATTATCTGGAGTCTTCCGTTGCTATGGATGGCGATTTTCAGTGTTTGTACCATATTCTTCCCTCCTTTTCTTTGGTTATATGGATTTGTGTATTTGTCAGTTCCCTTCCAACGGCTCCACCTCCTGCCATGATAGAGTCAGAGGATATCGCTCTCGTTTTCCGACCGACCATTGAGCCGCTTATTACTAAGCGCCATGATAGAGCAAGGGTGGAACCTTTGGAAGGGAGCTGCTGCTACCCTTTAGAGTGTCCGGATTCGGAACAGATCACCCATGGATGAGATGGTTCTGCCATCTTGTCCTTTGCCGGTGACTGCGATGATTATAGGATTGCTCATTGCGCTCTCCCCGAGGAACTGTCCTGTTTGCACGTCATAGACCCTGGCCTTGTAGGCGATTTCTATGTAGTTGTACTTCCATCGTTTCCCTGAGCTTAAGTCCTTGCCTGTCGATTTGGATCGTGTCGCCCTGATGTGTGTGATGGGTGAGTTTATAGTCACCGCGCTTCGGACGCCGTTGGTGAGCTCGTAGAAAAAGGCACTTATAAGGTTAGCCACGGTATCGATGACACCCGAGTAAGTTCCCTGGCTATAAATTTGCGCTTCGGTAAGTTCTGAAAAATTAACGGATATCTTATTCCAGACGACTAGTTCATTCCATCCAGGTGCTGTGGTTACCTCGCACCAGTGGGTCTTGTGCGTCCAGAAATTTGTCGCTCTTCTGTAGCGTCCTTTTTGGAGTCTCCGGAACATGACAAACTTGACTTTGTAGCTTTGGCTGAGCGTTAGGAAATCGCTCCTGTTTCCGATGAATAGCCAGCCGTTGTACATCGTGCTGACGCCTGAAGTTCCGGCTTTGTTGTTACCCACCATAAGCGTAGGCTGGGGCACCACTATCTGGGATCCTACTGAGGCTCCGCTGCTCACATCGATTTGGCTCACGAGGCTGACGAAGCTCGTGATGGTTCCTTCGCTCTTGACAAATTTCGCGAGTGCGAAGTGATAAGTCCCGCTTTGGTTTTCCCATATGGCCGTTTTGGTCACAGTGGTATTGCTGGCTAGAGCGCTTATTGTGTAGGTCGCGTCCCTGGTCGTCGCGTCAAAGGTAATCTGAAGGTAGATGATATAAGGATCAGTGGTTGTCGCTGTGAACGAGGTGATATCGAACAGTTCTTCAGTCTCGAGCGTTTCAAAAGTAAAACCGCCAACTATGAGTCGTCCCTTGCTTGCTCTCACTGATCCATTGGTATTTGTGATTTCGAACCCATAGAGGGCTCCATTCTTTCCGGATACTGCGGCTCGATTTAGGACTGCACCGTTGTCTACGGTCGTTCCTATTGAGTCGTTTTTCTTTTCTATTAGCCTCATGCTTTTTTTTTCCTCCTTATGTCAGGTCGACATTGCCTTTGTAGATGAAGTCCGCCCATACCTCGCCCCCGGCTCTTTCCACCGAGTCCAGAGAGAAGTAGTTGTAGTATCCCCAGTCTAGGAATGCGATCCACCAGCTCAGGTCTCCCGTTCCCGGTTCTCCCTTTACTCGGAACATTCCTCTCGTCGCACTTTCCTTTGTTATCTGGATCGTCGCGTAAGTGTGAGTTCCTCTGATGTAAGACCCTAGCGGTATGCCGGTGACGTCGATGTAGTTGTTGTCTCCTCTGGCGCTTTGGAGTGTGAGGTAGCTCTTGCTGTAGCCTTCATGATGGAAGTCCCCGTTAAGGTACAACGGCTGGGTTCCGTTAGCCCCTTCATTGAACTGGAGCCAGTAATCATGGATGAATACTTTATCGCGGTATTCTCCGCCGTTGTCTTCGGCGTTGATGTCTGTATCGCAGATAATCTGGTTTATCCAGCCGGGGATTCCCAGTGTGGAGGTCTTGCTCCCTCGGTATTTCCCCCGGCATTTGAAGTTTGGGTTCTTGAACCACAGTCTGATTGCCTGAATATGAGCCCAGTCGATTGATAGCCGCACCCGGATATCGCATGATTCCATTCCAAATAAATTAGTGATGTTGCAGAGCTTAATTCTTGCGACCGTTTGGAGTCCGGATATTTGGCTGTCAATTGAAGTTGATCCTTCTCCTAGGCCGATTCTCTCAGTTCCGTCGGCCACGCTGTAGCCTGGACTTGTCTCTTTTTTATCAGAGCTCTCGTACCACGCTATTCCGTTTGAATTATCGGCATGTTCGAATTTAAATATTCCGTCTTCTACGGTTCCCAGTGTTGGCACGGGTACATCGTTTATTAGTGATTCGTCATCTAGGCTTCTAGTGCTTTGTCGGCACTCGCCATCGAGTATGACCATATCGAAGCCTTCGTCGCTGAAGGGCTCTTCTTCGCCAGGTGTATAAATAAAATGATTGAGGGGCGCCTGATAGACTCCATGTCCCAGCTTCTGGAGGTTGTCCTGGATGCCGTTTGTGAAGAAGTTCTTATAGTTCCCTCCGTTAAGGCTCATCTTCAGGGTCACCTTCTGATTGACGCTGTCCTCGAGATTAAGCTCGAGGTAGATGTTGCAGTAAATTCGCGCTGCCAGAGCGGTGGCGTGAAAATCGTAGGCTTCCATCTGGGCGTTTAGTTCTATCTGCCGTCCATAGATCTGAGCGATGCCAGGATTGAGGTAAACTTTGAGATTCGCATTATCAAAAACAAGGGCGAATGGCGTCGTATATGATGAGTTTACTATTCCAGTTGGTTTGCCCTCTGCACTCGAGTTGTCGTTGCCCCTTCCAAGGTAGAAAAGAGCGCAGTCTGTTGATGAGAGCACCTTTTCTTCTTTTTTGTTGATGATGCGAAGGCTGTTCATAGATTAAACCGCTCCTCCATAGCAGTGGCATGACATCTGTATTCCATTCGGGAATGTGTAGTTGGATGTTCCGGTGTTTCGGATCGTCACTTTCCTGCTTGGTATATTTATTGAGAACTCGAGGGTTCCGAGACATTTAAAGGTATAGCCCCTCTCCGCCCAGTAGCCTCCGTTGTCTATTACAGTCGTATTGAGCACCACAGAGATGATTCCCTCTGCTGAAGAGAGGGTCGCGCTATTCGGGAAGTTAAACGAGGTATCAGAACCTGGTACGAGTGTTACGCTCTCAGATGTGCTGATGAGCACGCCTTCTTGCATCAAATAAACACCTCGGTTTGGCATGTAGAGGTTGGAGCTGACTTTGTTCTTGTCTCCTCCGATGAACCCTCTGGCTTCCGCTGCCTTGTCACAGTTTCGGGCATACTTAACGCCGCTCATGTCACTGAGGAATATGGTTGAAAAGTGCACCCCGGAAATATAGCCGTTGCTGAGTAGGTTGTTTGCGCGTTTGGCCTCTCCTGCTCTTAGCACGCTGAAGATGGTTGTGATCTCTCCGGTGGACATGTCTATCTTCCACAGCGCCGTTCTGAACGTCCCTGCTCCAGATATTGGCCCATTTGAAGTCGTCGTGTTGCTGGATCCAGCATAAATGGTGACTGTGCTGTTGCTGTCATCATTGCCGATCGTGACTTGAAGCATGATATAGACCGTCCCGGTCATCCCTGTGAGGTCGATTGTGTATGTTGTTCCATTGCTGATCTCGATTTGCCTTCCACCGTATAGGAGCATTCCCGATGATATGGATAGAGTATCTCCACTCTTTGTTGGATTCATCGATTGGTAGACCCCGTGAAAAAAGCCATCGCCGAGCATCATGTACCACATTGCGGCGTCTTGATAGGCGGTCACTGGATCGCTGTTGTTTTTTCTGATTAGTGTTAGTGCCATGGCTTTGTCTCCTTTCGTTTATTCGTCCATGAACCAGTAGTCTGAGAGTCTTCCTAGAACGATCTTCTTCGCTCCTGACGAGTCCGTCTGGATGGAGTAGACCGGGAGCCTCTTTACCGATGAGGCGTCAGCTGGATTGTATTCGCTGACGTCCGCAAAGTATGTAAAATCCACATTTTGCAGTGTACTTCCCAATTTCGATTTGAGGTTGATGGTGACTTTGTCTTTGTATCGGTTCGCGTTCAGCGTCTTGATGGCTTCGGCCTCTGCCTCTGCCAGCGCTTCTTCCGCTGTCGTGTCATCGCTTATTTCTTTGTAGATTGTTGTGATCTTGGGAGGGAATAAAACCTTGCTTGCTGCGTACGTCGAGCTGACGGTGTTGTCGTTGTAAAGATAATACGTCACAGAGGTTATTCCGTTGGTTGCGATTGCTCTGTTTACGATGTTCTGAGTGAGCTTCATAAACACATCATAGTCGCTGAGCTTAACATTCACGGTCTGATAGATTCTTTGGACCCGGAATGTCAGCTTGTATTTGTTTGTCAGGATATTCACCGACCACGTCGTCATTAGGACGCAATCGTAAACATTGCAGAACCTTTGAAGCTCTTCATAGACGTTACGATAATCAGTGGATCTATCGACTGCTTCTCCGTCGTTCCAAGTCTCCACGAGAGTTGTATCGCTCACGTCGATGTCATAGGTTACCCCGAGGCTTATCCCTAGATCTTCGAATACCGTCTGGAGTAGATATTGGAATAAGGTAGAGATGCTCGTGATGGCGAACCCTCCACCCTGAACCTGCTTGTCATAGGCGACCTTTACCTTTTGATCGAATATGAGTCTGGTGTCGGTTCCGCTCACCGTCGTGAGTCCGTTTTTGGTTGTTGGAAGCCCGCAAAAGGCTACATATTCGAGCGCTCCGGTCTCGCTGTGGAGCCCGACGAAGCATGCGTCTTTGCTTTGCTGCCAGCCTTGGCATGTTGCTGTGAACTCATCTGCGTCTAGAGCCTGGCGCTTGAGCTGCCAGTTCTTTGCTATATGCTGAGTCCATTTACCCAGAGCCGTGAAGGCGCTGTCATAGAGGCATATGTAGCTCATAGTACATACCTCACAAAATAGACCATGCATTCCGCATCGCTATCGTCTAGCGTTGCAGCGATTCGCGAGCTTCCGGATTTGGCGAATAGAAAGGCGTCGTATGTTTTGTCCACCGAATTAAATAGGTCGGTTATTGTGACCGCGTTCGTCGATGGATTAATTGATGTTAAGTAGATCTTGTTGTTGAAGGCATCAATCGTGATGGTGTCATTCTCGGTGAGGCTTATACCCGTCGCGAATTGAACTCTGCCATAAGGCGTGCTGTCTACCTCTCCGTCTTCGTTAATCTTGCTAATTGACACATAAGGCACCGCGATCGGTCCTTTGAGGACTATTCGCAGCGGGAGGGATTTGATATATTCGTTCTTAATTAAATTGCTCCCTGAGTAGGCGCCTCCGCCATAGCTAAATGGATAGACGTAGTTGTAGATCTTGCCTGTGTTGGTGTCGTTCACGATAAATGAGGTGACGGTCTCCTCGTAGAATGGGGTCAGGGGTTTCATGGTTAAGTCTGCTCTGACCACATTACCCTCTCTTCCGCTGAGTTCGAGGTTTGTCGCCGCAACTTCCACATATCTTCGGGTCCCACCTATTTCGTAGCTGAACCTGATGTGATAAGTCGTTAGGTCGAAGTACGTCGCTACCCATACCGAGAAATCTCTGTATTTCGCGTACGCGTTTTTTCCTCTCCAAAGGATCGACAACTTGATGTCCTTCTTCTTGATTGTTTGTTGAACTACGTAGTCGATGGTATCCCCGTCGACGATATCTAGCTGTTGTTGAAACCCCAGGCCCGAAGGCATGAGCAGAAAATCGCACGAGGGTCGAACGGGCTCGTTGTTCTTTTTGACCTGTGCGCTGGTATCGGTGTATATGACGTCGAATAGGATGGTCTCCACCACGCTATCGGCTATTAGTATGGTTGTCTCACCGTTCATGGTTATTTCCCTCCTACTAGCGCTCTTCTGCGGTTTGTGATCTCTTCGATGACAGTGTCCACGTCTGTCTCGCTTGAGATGTAGTAATTATTTGTGGAGTTGTCGTTGTAGCTCTTGCTTTCGTTGGTTGTGTTGTTTGTGGTCGATGCAGCGGCTGCTCCTGAATTGGTGCTAGCGATGTCGCTTCCCTCTTGCAAAATACCCCCGCCATTAGCCTGATTGACATATTGCTTTGTGTCGCTACTGTATCCGCCATTTCCAGCCATGAAGCCTATCGCTATTCCAGTGGCGGCAGCTAATGCGGCGTATCCTAGCGCCGCGAGTACCATGTTACCTGTCGACACGTTTAAGGCGTTGAGCATCATGATCAGCGAGGGCAACGCGGCAATCATCGCAATGAAAACGCCGAGAGCTATGGTTCCTGCGGGTCCTATGGCTATGAGACCCTGGGAAAGCATTCCGAGCAAGTTAGCCCCTGATTTGATTAGGTTCACGAACACCTCGATGGTCGGGGTGAGGTTTTTGCCTACTGTGGCCACGAGCTTGATGATGGTTTGCTTCAAATAGTCGAATGTATCTTGGAGAGCTGCTCCTGTTGCGACTTCTTCGCTTGTCAGGATCCCGGCTTCTTTGAGCGCATCGTTCCACTCATCTATTTCGCTTGCTCCTGTTGAGCACATGTTCGCTATATAAATGCCAGCGGTTTCGCCGAATAAAGCGACCGCGATTGATTGTCTGGTGGCTTCGTCGCCAATTTGAGCGAGTGCTGCCATGTAAATTTGTAAGGCCTCTGTCGATGACTTCCCTTTTAGGTCATCGAAAGTAAGCCCTAGCATTTCGAGGACTTTTCCTGTCTTGGATGATTCCTTTTGGACTTGTCCCTGCACTGTGGTAACCGCTGACAGCACCGTCTCATAGGCGCTGGCGTCCCCGGTCAGTTGGTTCCATTGGTTCTGGGCGTATTGCCATGCTTCCGCGGTTCCGCCAAACTTGGCGATCGATTTGTCTATTTCATCCGCTGTCTTGGCATAAGCTACGCCGATTCCGATTATTGCGGTAGTTATTCCCGCCGCTGTTTTGAGAATGGTTGAAAAGCCCTTTTTTAGGGCGCTCAGGTCGATTTTTGAGGTTGTCTTGAGTTCAGCGTTGAGCTTCTTTCCTTGGGCCTCCGCCTGGGCGATTTGGACCTCTAGTCTTTGATATTGTGGAGTGAGTTTGGCATCTGGTCCGTTTGCTGCCACCATCTTGGCCTGCTCTTCTCTTAAGAGAGAGATCTTCTTTTGGCATAGGGCGATTTGGTTTTGGAGTTCAGAGTAGGAGGCTTTTACGAGCGTCGCATTGCTTGGATCTAGTTTCAGAGAGCGCTGTAAAGACGCCGCGTTCTTAGCGCTCTCTTTGAGTGCCGCGTTCGTCGACGTTAGCTCTTCTTTAATCTCTTTGAGATCTCTCGCAATTTCGATTGCCATTAATTGATATTCCTTTCTGCTAGTCTCTTCTTCCATTCGGCATTGATTAGGTTGTCGGTTCCTCTGAGGAGCGACACTGCTTCATCTAAGAAATGCCTGGGCGCCACATACTTCCCTGTCGTTGCTATGAAGTAGCCTCTGTTTAGGGAATTGGCTATAACTTGAAAGGCCTGGCCGTGCTCATTGTAGCCGTCATAGCGTATAGTGAAGCCTACTTTAGTCACGCTTCCGCGTATGGGTTCTTTAGTGATGGACTGCGCCAGTTCGCCCGTGTCAATCGGTGTGTGTGTCTGCAGATAGTTTCTTACCTTCTCGGTTTGGCTCTTGAGTACGGTCTCCACGCTTTCTGTCGCGCATCTTTTAAGGTCGTCGGACATCTTATAGAAGTCCTTGCTCCAATCATTGCTCATAGGACACCTCCTCTATTGAACATCTTATCCAGGTTTTTGTCTGTGTAGGTTGGTCCGGATTTTCCTGATCCACTACCCTTCTTCGGGTTCTTCGCTTGCGCATAGTCTGCGTAGGCGTTGATGTCCGCTAGAGACCATTCATCCAACAGCTCGAAAGGCAAGCCTAACGTTGTGAATAAATAAATGATCTCAAAGCGCACCCGTGTGTTAGGGGAAGGTTGGACCGCCGCTTCCCCTTTTACCTTTTTTTTGGGTGTGTCTCATTGAGTAAAGGCATGAGCATATCAACGAAGCCTTTTGTCTCATCTGGATTGAATACTTCTACCTCGTTTATGATGTCCTCCGCCGACATCTTCCGAGCTTCTGGGTCCCCTGCCATCCTGAAGGAGGCATAGAACAGAATCAGAGTTGGTATGTCGAGGTTATCCGGATTCTTCTGGATGGCTGTCAGAGCGTCTTTCCCAGCTAAACGTGGAAAGTAGATCACGAGTGACGAGGCCGCGTTTGATAGCTTCTTGCCCTTGTACTCGGTTACGATCATGAGTTGAATGTTGGCATGACCATACCGGCGGCGGTTGGTTCTGTGCCTTCTGCGATGTATCCGGTCTGTCCTTCATAGACAATTAAGCCGAATACAGTGTGGGAGCTGTAAATAATCGATGAAGCAAAAAACGAGAGCGATGTCGCAGCTGGCGATTCAGCTTCTTGTGCTGAGTTGATAGCTGCATCCGCAAATTCCACGTTGTAGAGCCAGATGTTGTACTTCTTGCCCTTCTCGGTTTTGCCGTGGTAGAAAACCACGCACTTTGGGGCTCCGTTTCCGTTGGATTCGAGGACTGTCCTACCGGCAGTGTCTTTTTCATTCACAGTGATTGCGTTGAGCGCATCTGCGTCGATTCCATAGAACTCAAGAGTTCCGTCGTAGCCCTTCTTGACTTCATTCTTTTCCTCGCGGTTATCCGCCTGGTAGGTTCTCTCCACGACTTTGGGCGTGAGGTTGCAGGAGATGTTGTTGATCTCTTGTTCGGACGCTGCAGTCGCCAGGAGAGGGAATGCTGTCGTGATTGTAGGCTTCCCGTCGGTTCCAAAGCCAGTAATCGGGAAAATTCTTAGCTGAGCATACATAGTGTATATCCTCCTAGTTGAGCTTCTTGGTAGCCCTGAAGCTTAGGGTTGTTCGTTCCGTCACATTTGGATCCCGGCTT
>Ga0209098_1000596_pt1 | contig 39156 bp, 24 predicted proteins | sample AD_JPNHW1_MetaG_FD_184429 | JGI IMG/M metagenome (GOLD analysis project Ga0209098, IMG submission 184429) | Active sludge microbial communities of municipal wastewater-treating anaerobic digesters from Japan - AD_JPNHW1_MetaG (SPAdes) (version 2) | ecosystem: Engineered > Bioreactor > Anaerobic...
CGGACAATCTCGCCGCCGTCAAGAGGGAGGTCGAGACCTACAAAAAGTTCAGACTCCTCGTCGAGGAGGTCACCGAACTGTCTCTGGAGGCGTCACAGTTACGTTATAAGCGGAAGTGAACATCCCCGCGCCGACCCGGACGGCCCGACGCGGACCAGCAAGCAAGTGAAACGGGGATGCGCCCCGGCGGGGCTCACGCCTCGGGATTGGGCTCGGGGTCGAGTCCTTCCGTCTCGCCGCCTTGGTCGGCGCGGTCGCCGAAACGGGTGAGGCCGTCGTCGAAGTCGAGGCGCACCTCTCCGGTGGGTCCGTTGCGGTGCTTGGCGACATCGACGATCGCGAGCCGCCGGTCTTCGAATTCGGGGTCGCCCGGGGCCTTGCAGGGACGTCGCAGGAGGAGCGCCACGTCGGCGTCCTGCTCGATGGCGCCGGAGTCGCGCAGGTCGGAGAGCTTCGGCCGGTTGGTCTTGTCGCCGCGCTGTTCGGGCGCGCGGCTGAGCTGGCTCAGCACGATCACCGGCACGCTCAGCTCTTTGGCCATGGCCTTGACCTGACCGGAGATCTGGGAGGTTTCGATCTGGCGCCCCTGCTTGGCGAATTCGCGGCAGTTGCAGAGCTGAAGGTAGTCGATCACGATCAGCTCGATCTTGTAGCGCTTCTTCATGCGGCGGGCGCGGGCCCGCATGTCCATGACGTCGAGGCCGCCGGTGTCGTCCACGTAGATCGGGGCCTTGCCGAGCTCGGAGGCGGCGCGGGTGAGCTGCTGGTTGATCTTCTTGGGGTTGATGAGCCCTTGGTCGATCTGAAAGCCGGGCACGCCCGCGAACCCGCAGAGCATGCGCATGGCGAGGGATTCGGTGGACATCTCGAGCGAGAAGACCGCAACGCCGTGGGACCGGTTGTGGTCGCCTTTCATGGGGCGGCCGTAGATGTCTTTGCCGAGGGCCACGCATTCGGCGATGTTCATGGCGAGCGAGGTTTTGCCCATGGAGGGCCGGGCGGCGAGGACGATCATCTCGCCATTGCGGAGCCCTTTGAGTTTTTTGTCGAGGTTGGCAAAACCGGTGGGGAGCCCTGCCACGCCGCCGGGGCCGAGGGAGAAGAGCCGGTCGATGTGGCCCATCGTGTTGCCGATGGCCTGGGACCAGGTGAGGCCCGTGCCGTCGCGGCGGTCGGCGATGCCGAGGAACTGCTGTTCGACCTCGCCGAGGATCAGGTCCGCGCTGACCGCCTCGTCGAAGCACCGGCGCTCCGCATCGCGGGCGCAGGTGATGACCGAGCGCAGCAGGTGTTTCTGGCGGACGATGTTGATGTAGTACTCGGCGTGGGCGGCGGTGGGCGTTTCGTCGATCAGCGCCTGGATATAGGCGCTGCCGCCGATCTCGTCGAGGCGGTTCAGCGCGCGCAGCCGCTCGTTGAGCGTGAGGGGGTCGATGGTGAGCGCCGCGTGAGACATCTCCATGAGCGTCTCGAAAAGCAGGCGGTTCGCGGGCGCGAAAAAGGATTCAGGCGTGATGCCGTTCTCGGTACAGAGGTCCAGCACACGGCTGTCGCTGGCGGCCGCATCGAGCAGGACTGAGCCGAGCACGCCGCGCTCCGCTTCAGCGCTGTGCGGCGGTGTCCTGAGGGCGGCGGGGGAAGACAAAGAGTCTGTGACTTTGCGCGGCATAGAAGAACACTCGGCGATTGGAGATCGGCGGCAGAGCCACAAAAAAAGGCGCAATCGGGCGCGCGCCCGGGAGAAAAGGGAATCCCCGCGTCCGGTGGGGACGCGGGGATTTCAAACCTTAACCTTCGACGATCCACACCTTGATGGTGCAGGCCACTTCGGGATGCAGTTTGACGGTGACGTCGAACGTGCCGACTTCCTTCAGCGGCTCGTTCAGCTGCACCTGGCTCTTGTCCACGGTGATCTTGTTGCCTTCCTCGAGGGCGGCAACGATGTCAACCGCGGCGACCGAGCCGTAGAGGCGGGTGCCGTCGACGGTCTTCGCGCGGATGGTGACCGAGACGTTCGCCAGCTTCGCGGCTTTGTCCTTGGCCTCCGCCATCTGGATGCGGGAGAGTTCCTCCCGCTCCTTGCGCAGCTTCTCGAGGCGACGCAGGGCGTGCTGCGAGACCGGTGCGGCGAGGTCTTTCGGCAACAGATAATTGCGGGCGTAACCGTCCGCGACTTTCACGACATCGCCGGCCTTGCCGAGGTTCTCGACGTCCGACAGCAAAAGGATTTCTGTAGACATGATGTTGCGATCCTCTCCGGGCTATGCCAGCAAGCCCATGTTACGGGCGCGACGGACGCCCTGCTTGATCTGCCGTTGTTGGGCAGCCGTGACGCCCGTGAGGCGTGCCGGAACGATTTTGCCGTATTCGGTGATGAACCGGCGCAGACATTCGATGTCGTTGACGTCGATGATGTCGTTCGGATCAAGCGCCCGCGTGCGTTTGCGGACGGGGGTGTTGTCGCGGTCGCGGCTGTCGCGGTCCGGTCTGTTGCTGCTGTTTCTTCTTTGCATGGCCATAAGGTAATTCCTTTTTCTCAATCTCGTGCTTGTTAGAACGGCAGGTGCTCATCGTCTTGCGCGAGCCCGCCCCCCATGTCATCGCTGAATGGCGGTTCGGCGGCTCCGGCAGACGGTGCGGTCGCGGCGGAGGCGGCGGGGCTGTTGCCCGGCGTCGCGGCATCCGGCCCCTCACGTCTCTGGGACGAGCCCAGAAACTTGACGGTGTCGGCCCGCACGCGCAACTTGCTCCGCTTTTCGCCCTGCTGGTTTTTCCACTCGTCCATCTGAAGGCGGCCTTCGACCAGAATCGGGCTGCCTTTCTTCAGGTACTGTTGGCACAGTTCGGCCAACCGGTTCCAGACCGTCACATCAACAAAGCAGACGACCTCCCGGTTTTCACCGGTGTTTTTGTCGCGCCAGCTTTCCGAGACCGCCAATCCGAGATCGGCGACCTTGGAGCCGGACGGAGCTGTCTTCAGCTCCGGATCGCGCGTGAGGTTCCCCATGAGGATCACTTTGTTGAAGGAAGCCATTGTCCACCGTCCTTAACCTGCGCAGGCTGGCTTACGCCTCCTGCTCGTCTTGTTTAGCAGCCTCTTTTTCCGCTGCGGCGGCGCGGGCCGCCTCGCGGGTCTTCTGCACTTCAGCCTGCTTGACCAGAACCGACTCGCGGCGCTCGTCAACGGCTAGGATCTGCACGCGGAAGACCTCCTCGGCGAGGTGATAACGTGCGATGAGCGTCTGAACCTGGGCGGGATCCAGCTCGAAGCGGATCTTCACGTATACGCCGTTGTCGCGCTTGTGCATGGGGCGCGCGAAGGTTTTCTTGCCGAGCACTTCGGTGGTCAGCACGTTTCCGGACAGGCGCGTGATTTCGCCGCGAACCTTGTCGATCTGTTTGTCCAACGCTTCATCTTTCGCCGAGCCGGCGAAGATATACAAGCCATCGTATTTCTTCATGATGGAATTTCCATTCTCACTTCCGGTCTTCCGGCAGAGCCTCTTCGGCGCTCCAGCCGTTGTACCGGTTCATCGCTTCATTCAAACCGTTTTCGGTCAGGCACTGCGCCGCGTCAGCGGCGGCCTCGATCATCCCGCGGACCCGCGTCTGACGCTCCGCGTCAAACTTGCCGAGCACGTGGCCGACCAAGTCGCCCCGCTCTTCGCGTCCCACACCCAAGCGGATCCGCGGGAACCCTTCCGTTCCCAGCGCCTCGATGATCGAGGCCAATCCGCGGTGTCCCCCGCTTCCGCCCGACGCCCGGATGCGCAGCTTGCCCAGAGGCAAGTCCGCGTCGTCCAGGATCACCGTGAGGTCGCTCGGGGTACCACCGTAATACCGCAACAGGGGCGCCACGCTGTTCCCGCTCAGATTCATGAACGTCTGAGGCTTCGCCAACAGCAGCGATTCTCCTGCGCAGGTGGTGCGGGCCACGCGTGCGTGAAAGCCGGAACTGTTTTTCCAGCCCGCGCCGAGCCGTTCCGCCAACAGGTCGACAACATCGAAACCGACATTGTGCGGCGTGTTCGCATACGTCTCGCCGGGGTTGCCCAGTCCCGCAAACATTTTCACGCGGTCGTGCCCTCCGAGTTACTTCTTGGCAGGGGCCTTGGCGGCAGGGGCGGCGGAAGCGGCAGCGCCTTCGGCACCCTCCTCCTTCTTGCCCTTGGCGATCACTTCGGGCGTCGCGGGAGTGGCTGCGGCGGCGCTTTCGGCGGGCGTCGCGGCGGCCTCTTCCTCAGGTGCGGCCACCGTGGCGACGGCCACATCCTTGCCGGTGACAAGCGTATACTTGTCGCCCAGCTTGAGGTCTCGCACGAAGAGTGTCTGGTCCAACTTGAGGGCCGAGATGTCCACGTCGAAGTGCTCAATGATGTCCATCGGCAAGCAGTCCACGTCGACCGTGCGGATCTGCTGCTGCAGGATGCCGCCCTCGACCTTGACGCCTTCCGGCTCGCCCAGCAAGTGCACCGGGATCGACACGCGGATCTTCTTGGTCAGCGACACCTCGCCGAAGTCCACATGGATCGGGGCACCCGTGACCACATCGTACTGCACCTCGCGCATCAGCGCGGGAATGTCCTTGCCATCCAGCTCGAGCGTGACGAGCATCTGCTCGCTGGCGTGGTGGCGCAGCATGGCTTTGAAATCATGCGCGTCAAACTTAACCAACGTCGTGCCGCCCTCGATCCGGTTCACCGCGGCGGGAACGCTCCCGGCGCGGCGTAAACGGCCGGCCGCGCTGGAACCCTGTTCCGCGCGCAACTCGGCTTTCATTCTGATCTGTTCGTTCGCCATTTCTTTTCCTCTGTCACTAAATACCCCAAGCACGCGTCTTCCGCACGCCGATCGTTGCCCCGGATCCGGAAAATCAACCCATCTTCCAGAGGGGGCCGGGCCGGCGCACGGGCCACGCGTTCCTGCAGGTTCATCCTTCGCCCGCCTGCCCGCCGCTCAGTACCTGAACAGCGAACTCACGGACTGGTCATTGTGGATTCTGCGGATCGCTTCGCCCAACAGCTCGGCGACGGACAGCACCGTCATCTTCACCGGCAACGAATCGACGGCCAGATCGCCCCTCAAAGGGATCGTATCGGTGACCACCAGTTCGGTTAGCCCGGTGTCAGACTTCAGGCGCTGTACGCCCTTATCCGTCAGGGGTATGTGGGTGACCGCAGCCCTTACGGACGCGGCCCCTTGCTCCTTCAGGATCTTCGCTGCCGCACACAGCGTGCCGCAGGTCGTGGTCATGTCATCGACCATGATCACGTCACACCCTTTCACGTCGCCAACGACGCTAAAGGCGTCCACTTCCGCGTCTCCCAAGCGCTGCTTCGCCACAATTGCCAAGCCTGTGCCCAGCATTTGCGAATAAGCGTAAGCCGCCTTTGCCCCTCCGGTATCGGGCGACACGACGAGCGGCCTCTTGAGCTTCATTTCGCGCAGGTACTTCACCATTACCGGCGCGGCGTGCAGGTGGTCGACGGGAATATCAAAAAATCCTTGGATTTGCTGGGCGTGCAGGTCCATGGTCAGCACGCGGTTGGTGCCGGCGGCCACCAGCAGGTTGGCCACCAGTTTCGCGGTGATCGGCACGCGCGGCTGGTCTTTGCGGTCTTGGCGCGCATAGCCGTAATAGGGGAGCACGGCGGTGATGCGCGAGGCCGAGCCGCGGCGCGCGGCGTCGATCATGATCAGCAGCTCCATGAGCATCTCGTTGGGCTGCGTGCAGATGGGCTGGACGATGTAGACGTCCTTGCCGCGCACGTTGTCGACGATCTTGACGTGCGTCTCGCCGTCCGGGAAGCGACGGAGGTTGATGTCGCCGAGGCGGTCGCCGAGATAGGCCATCATCTTCTCGGCCAAAGGCAGGTTCGCAGTTCCTGAAAATACCATCATGATCTTATTCGCGCCTTCCGCAGGCCCGGACACCGATGTCCGCGACCCGCACTGGTTGCCCGGGGTGGATTCGAACCACCTCTGAGAGAGTCAAAGTCTCTTGTGCTGCCATTACACCACCGGGCAGGTTTGCACTAAAACGTGCCATAAGCCAGAACCCAGTCTCCGGCTTATCTCCTGTCCGTGAACCTCGTCGCGTGCCAGGCCGAAAACCGATGCGCCACTACCTGAGAGCAAAACACCCAAACACCCCGCCTCTTGAAGCCGCGTGGCTGTTTGGGCAACGTCGGGATAGGTTTCGAACACACCCGGTTGCAGTCCATTGTAAAGCGCATCCGCCGCAGCCGACACATCGCTGGTTCGGATAGAAGAGGTCATATTATGGAGAATGGAGGGGGCCGGCGTCAAGCCTCCTCTCCATTTCCTGAAAACGTCGGGCGTCGGGCACATCACGCCGGGGTTGGCGATGACCAGCCAGAAGCCTGGGCATGCGAAGGGCGGCTCATCGGCGAAGAGCCCGCGGACCCGCTCGCCGCGCCCCTCCATCAGCACGGCGCCGCCGTGGAGGAGGGCGGGCACATCGCTACCCAGGTCGGCGCCCAGGGCCATGAGCTCCTCGCGCGGACGGGCCAGGCCCCACAGGGTGTTGAGCCCCAGCATCACGCCGGCCGCGTCCGCGCTGCCGCCGCCCAGTCCGCCGCCGATCGGGATGCGTTTGTGGATGTGGAGGCGCGCGCCGGCGTTGACCCTGTAGGTTTCTTGCATGAGCCGCGCTGCGCGGACCGCCAGATTCTTGTCGACCGATCCGATCTTGGTGAGGTCCACGCCCGGGCTGACCGTCAGGGTCATGGCGGTCTGGGCGTAGGTGGTGGTGAGCGTCAGGGTGTCGGTCAGGCTGACCGGCACCACGATGCTGCGCAGCTCGTGGTAGCCGTCAGGACGCTTGCCGAGGATCTCCAGGGTCAGGTTGATCTTGGCCGGCGTTTCGATTGTGATGACAGAACCTGCTCTGACCATTTGGGCGTTTATTGTGCCAGAATCCGGGGGGCGCTTCAAGCGCCGCAGACATCAAAACGGGGGCTACGGATTGAGCTTGGCGGCGCGCTCCTCGATGTCAGCCCAGCGGGCGAACGCGTTTTCGAGTTCCTTCTCGGCTTTCGGCAGGCGCACCTTGGCGGCTTCGGCCGTGGCGGGCGATTTCTGGTAGAGCGCGACATCGCACAGTGTTGCGTGCAGCGCCGCGATTTCGCTTTCGAGCTTCTCGATCAGGGCGGGCAGCTCCTGCCGCTCGCGCAGTTCTTTGTGGCTCAGGCGCGCGGTTTTGCGCTGCTGGGACGTGATGCGGTTTGCGACGGCGTCGGTCTTCTTCGGCACCTCGGTCTCGGCCTTGGGCCGCTGCTGGAGCCAGTCCGCATAGCCGCCGGGATAGAGACCGACCTTGCCGTCGCCTTCGAGCACGAAGGTGCTGGTGACGACGTTGTCGAGAAAGGTCCGGTCGTGGCTGACGAGCAGCAGTGTGCCCGTGTAGGACAACAGCTGTTCTTCGAGCAGCTCGAGCGTCTCGATGTCGAGGTCGTTGGTCGGCTCGTCCATGACCAGCAGGTTGCCGGGCTGGAGGAAAAGCTTGGCCAGAAGCAGCCGGGCACGTTCGCCGCCGGAGAGGGCCTTGACCGGCGTCCGTGCGCGGTCGGGGGTGAAAAGAAAGTCCTGAAGGTAGCCGTACACGTGCTTGCGCACACCGCCGACCACGACCTCGTCCTTGTCGTCCGCCAGGTTGTGGAGCACGCTCGCCTCCAGGTCAAGCGCGGTGCGGAGCTGGTCGAAAAAGGCGAGCTCGACGCGGGCGCCGGGGGTGATCGTGCCTTGGGTCGGTGCCAGGCGGCAGCAGAGCAGGTTCAGCAGTGTCGTCTTGCCGGACCCGTTGGGGCCGATGATGCCGATGCGCTCGCCGCGCAGGACCTTGGCGGTGAAATCGCGGATGATCGGCTTGCCGCCGGGATAGGCGAAACTGGCCTCGTTGATCTTCAGCACCTGCTCGCCCGAGGCTTCGCTCGAGTCGAGCTGCAGGCGGCTGACGCCGGACTGCGTGCGGCGCTGCTTGAATTCCTCGCGGAGCTTGAGCAGGGCCACGACGCGGCCCTCGTTGCGGCAGGTGCGGGCCTTGACGCCGCGCCGGATCCAGGCCTCTTCCTGCGCCAGCTTTTTGGTCTTGCGCTCCCAAAAGACGGCTTCGTCATTGAGCAGGTCCTGTTTGCGCTGCACAAAGGTGGCGTAGTCGCAGTCCCAGCCCGCGAGCTGGCCGCGGTCGAGATCCAGCACCTTGATCGCCACGCGCTTGAGGAAGGAGCGGTCATGCGTGACGAAGAGACAGGCGCAACGGCTTTTGCGGAGAAAGCTCTCCAGCCATTCGATGGACTCGATGTCGAGATGGTTGGTGGGTTCGTCGAGCAGGAGCAGATTGGGGTCGGATACCAGCGCCCGCGCGAGCAGGACGCGGCGGCGCATGCCGCCCGAGAGCGTGTTGAACGGGACGTCGCCGTCAAGCTCGAGCTGCGAGAGGTAAAGGTTGGAACCGGGGTGGTGGGTGTGGTCCGCCTCGGCCCCGATGCCCTTCTCGACAATGTCGCTCACCGTGCCTTCGATGTCCTCGGGCACGTCTTGCGTGAGATAGGCGACGCGCAGCCCGGGCTGGCGGATGATCTCGCCCGAGTCGGGCTTGATCAGCCCCGCAATGATTTTGAGCAGTGTCGATTTGCCTTCGCCGTTGCGCCCGGTGATGCAGGCGCGGTCGCCGGGTTCGATGCTGAAGCTGACGTTGTCGAGGACGGCGGGTCCGCCGTACTGAATATTCACGCCGCGAAGAGAGATAAGGGCCATAAGGAAAAAGGAGGTGTTAGGAATTGGTAAAAAATTGAAAGAGCGAAGCGGAACGTGCGGTTCGGGGAATGCACGGACCGCACAGTGACAAGCGTCGTCGGCCGATGCCGCGAAAAATCAAGGCATAAGAATAGCAACGTCGGGCGGTGAAGTCGAGAAGGGTGTGAAAAACCGTCGCCGCTTGACAAACAAATCTTATTAGCGTAACGTCGTTACATGATAAAGAAAGGGGCTGTTTACGACGTGCCGGGTTTAAGGGCGGGGCTCGACGTGCTGACGGCGCTGTGCGCGTCGCCGGACAGCCTGGGCGTGGCCGAATTGGCCGAGCGGACAGGGGCGAACAAGCACATGGTGTTCCGGTGCCTGAAGACGCTGGCGGCGAAGGGCTGGGTGACGGAGTCGGGCGAGGGACCGAAATACAGCGCTTCGCTCGTGCCGTTCCACTACGCGTCGATGCCCGTCGCACGCATGGGGCTCGTGGCCGCGGCGGAAGAGCCGCTGCGTGAATTGCGGAAGCGGATCGGGGAGTGCGTGTATCTCGGGGTGCTGCACGAGGACATGGTCATGTTTCTCATCCACCGCGACGGCTTGCGCGACATCCGCCTCGGCGGGTGTGTGGGCGAGCATTACTGGCCGCACGCGTCCGCTCCGGGCAAGGTGCTGGTCGCCTATGGCGATCCGGACGTGCTTGAACGGTGCGTCAGACGCGGGCTGAAGAAGCTGACGGCCAAAACGCATACGGACGCGGCGCAATTCCGGGCGGATATGGCGCGGATTGTCAAACGGGGCTATGCTTTGGACGACGAGGAGTACGCCAAAGGGGGCCTCTGTTACGCCGTTCCGGTTTCAGATTATACGGGGCGCGTCGTAGCTTCGATCGGGACGACGGTTCTGACGGTCCATTATCACCGCGACGAGGTGATTTCGGTTTTGGGACCCCACATCCAGGAGACGGCCCGCAAGATTTCGACGGCACTGGGATGGACATTGTGACGAAAGGACGGATGACTGAGATAAGGTGTGGCGCAAGATTGCTCGTCCGTCAAATAAGGAGAAAGAATGAAGCGTATCACAACTAAGTTGTTCGCGGCCACGACGGGAGTGGCGATGGCCGGTTTTTCCGCATTCTCTGTTTCCGCGGCGACCTGGGTGGGGACGACGGGGCTTTTCACGAATGCGGTCAACTGGGATACGGGGTCTGTGCCGACCAGCGGCGTTCCCGCCACGGTGGACAACGGCGGCGCCGCGCGGATGGACGGCGGCGGCGCTTGGGTCGGGACCGTGACGCTCGGCGAGGCTGCGGGATCGTCCGGTTCGCTGGAGGTTTCGGCGGGCGTGCTGACGAACGCCTACCTGTTTGTTGGCAAAGCCGGCACGGGCACCGTTGAGCAAACGGGCGGCGAGGTCGTCGTGTCCGCGTCCGCGGATCCCTCTCTGGGGCTTGGTTATGCGGCCTCGGGGGGGGGTACTTACCTGCTGTCAGGCGGATGCCTGAATATGCTGGCCAGCGGCAACCTGCAGATCGGCGCTTACGGCAGCGGCACCTTCACGCAGAGCGGCGGGTCAGTCACGGGGAGAGGATGGATGGTGGTCGGGCGTTACGGCCCGTATGGCAACGGTACGCTGACGGTCTCTGGCGGCGAGTTCTGCCAGGGCAGCACGGCTCACCGCCTGATCATCGCGGAGGGCGGGACGGGCCTGCTGGTGGTGACCAATGCCGGCAAGGTCGTCCTCGACGGCGGCCTGCGCGTGGGCATGGTCAAAAACAACCCACCTAACGACGCGGGCACGGGCACAGGCACGGTCTGGCTGTGCCGGGGCGGCACGCTCGCGACGCCCGAGGTCCGCACGTTGGGCGGCAGCAGCACGTTCAATTTCGACGGCGGCGTGCTCGCGGCGCGCGGCAACGCCCAGGCGTATGGCGGCTTTTTCGAGGGACTCTCGGCGACGTATGTGCGCGCCGGCGGCGCGGTGGTCGATTCGGGGAACAACGTGGTTACGATCAACCAGAGCCTGCTCGACGGCGGGGGCGGCGGCGGATTGGTGAAGACGGGCGAAGGGTCCGTGACCTTGGGCGGCGCGAATGCGTATGCGGGCCGGACGGTCGTCAGCAACGGCTATCTCTCTGCGGCCACGGCCGCCGCCTTGCCGGGCTACGGGCAGGACGGGCGCGTCGAGGTGTGCGTCGGCACCGGCTTGGCCGTCGGCATCGGCGCCGGGCAGTGGTCCGAGACCGACATCGGCCTGCTGCTGAGCCATGCGGCTTTCGGCGCGGGCTCGGTCTTCGGCTTTGACACCGCCTCGGGGAACGTGACGCTCGGCACGGCTTTGGACTCGCCGCTGGGCCTGCTGAAAATGGGGTTGAACACGCTGAAGCTGACCGGAAACAACAGCTATACGGGCGCGACGCGCGTGGTGCGCGGCGTGCTGCAGGCCGACTTTGGGGCGGGCTTGCCGGCCTCGACCAACGTGACGCTCGCGGGCGGCACGCTGTCTACGGAGAGCGGAGCCATGACGCTCGCGCTGGGCGCGGGCGCGGGCCAGATCAACATCGTCTCGAACAAGCCTGCCGGATTCAGCGCGTACGGGGTGCCGCTGACGGTCAATCTCGGCGGCGCGGGCGCGACCCTCACGTGGGGAAGCGCGGCGTTCAGCCCCAACGCGCTGCTGTTGAACGAGGTGGGCGCGGATCAGCCTCTGACTTTCTCCAACGGACTGGACCTGGGCGGCGGGGCACGGAGCATCGAGGTGAACGCCGCCGCCTCCGGCACGGGCGTTACGATCGCCGGAAACATCGGCGACACGTTGGGCGGCGGAGGATTGACCAAGGGCGGAGCCGGTGCCCTCACCTTGGCGGGAACGAACGTCTACACGGGGACGATGCGCGCTGCGGCGGGCGTGCTGACGCTGGATGCTGCGTCCAGCAACAGCGTGGGCGAGGTGCAGGTGTCAGGCTCGGCCCGCCTGAATGTCGGCGGCGCGACGCTCAAGCAGACGGCCGGCAACTTCGTCGTGTACGGCGGCTCGGTGGACGTGCGCGGCGGCATTGTGAGCAATCAGGCCGGATCGGCCTATGTCGGCTACAATTCGGGTGCAGGGACGCTGATGGTGGATGCGGGCTACGTCCACATCCCGAACGAGCTCAACGTCGGAACGTGGCTCGGGTCTACCGGCAACCTGACGCTCTCGAACGGCACGGTCGCGGTGCGCCTGCTCTATGTCGGCCGCGGCGGAAACGGGACGGTCACGCAGACCGGCGGCGCGATGAAGCTGACGGGGGTCGCCGGTGGCGACGGCTGGCGCATCGGCGGCTGGTCAGACACGACCGCCAAGGGAACGGGCGTCTACAACCTTTTCAACGGCACACTGGACACGGGCGCGAACAATCTGCAGATCGGCTGTTCCGGCAGCGGCACGCTGTATCAAAAAGGCGGCACGACCAGTTGCGGCGGCTGGCCGGTGGTCGGCCGTTTCAGCGGCGGGACGGGCGTCTACACACTCGAGGGCGGCGTCTTCAACCAGACGGCCTCAGGCAACAAGCTGATCGTCGCCGAGGTCGGCACGGGCACACTGAACCTCCGGGGAACAGGCGTGGCGAACCTCGTCGGCGGCTTGCTGATCAGCACGGCTAGCGGCAGCGCGGGAACGGTGAACCTCGAAGCGGGCGGCACCCTCCTCACGCCGAGCGTGGCGAAGGGCAGCGGTCTCAGCGCGACCTTCAATTTCGACGGCGGCACGCTGCGGGCGCGCGCCAGCGGGGCCACGCTTCCCAGCTTAATGCAAGGCGTGAACGCGGCGAACGTGAAGGCGGGCGGCGCGGTCATCGATTCGAGCAACAACGTGGTCACCGTCGCGCAGAGCCTGCGCAGCGGAGCGCTGTCGGACGGCGGATTGACAAAGCGGGGTGCCGGCACGCTGGTGCTCGCCGGCACCAATACGTACAACGGCGTGACGCGGATCGAAGCCGGGACGCTGCGTCTGGGCCACGCCGCCGCCATCACGAACAACGGAGTCGTCACGCTGGCCGGCGGCTGCTATGACTTGGGCGGCTGCACCGTGACCAACGGCGCGGTCGCGATGGCGTCGGGCTCTGTCGTCAACGGCACGCTGGCGGCGGGCGCGCTGACCGTGTCCGAGGGAACGGTGCTGGCCCATCTGACGGGCACCGGCAGTCTGACGAAAACCGGATCCGGCACGGTGTTGCTCTGCGGCACGAACACCTACACGGGACCGACGCGTGTGGAGGGCGGTACGCTCAAAGTCGGGACATTGCCGCTCCACCGCTGGAGCTTCAACGGCGACTTGAAGGATTCGGTCGGCCATTCGGACGCCACGGCGGTGGGTACGGTGACGACGGACGGGGCGCAATACACGCTCGCCGGGGATGGCACGCGCGGAAGCTCGTACATCAATCTGGGCCCGAATATCCTGCCGGCGGACGGCGCGACGCCGGTCACGGTCGAGCTGTGGGCCACTGAAAATGTGGTCAGGCCGTGGAGCCGGATTTTCGATTTTGGATCCAACGTCGACAACAACATGTACATCGTCTGGTATGCCTCCTACACCGACAGCCCAAGCTGGGTCGAAGTGAAAGTCGGCGGCACGGTGATCGCGCGGACGATCGAGGTTCCCCGGACTTATGCGGTCGGCGCGCCGTACCACATCGCTTTCGAACTGATTCCCGGTGCCGGCACGGGCGGAACCGTGCTGGTCAAGTGGTACGTGATGGATGGCGCAGGCACCACGCTGAAGGCTGGCTCGATGGACGCCAACTTCTCCATCGCGGCCTTTGTACAGCAGAACATGTGGCTGGGACACTCCGAATACAGCTCCGATCCAGACGGCAACGCGAGCTACAACGAAGTGCGCGTCTGGCCGAGGGCGCTCTCTGAAGCCCAGCTGTCGCAGAATTCGATCCTCGGGCCCGACGCACTGCCGGCGCTGGCCGAAAATACGTTGTCGCCGCAAAGCCAAGTCTCGTTGGAGGCCGGGGCGGCCCTCGACCTCGGCGGTTCCAGCCAGACGATCGACGGGCTGAGCGGGAACGGGGCCGTGTCGAACGGCACTCTGGCGGTGACCGGAACCATCGCGCCCGGCGGCACGAACGCGGTCGGCACCCTGACAGTCGCGGCCTCGGCGGCGCTCACCGGCACGCTGCTGGCCGATGTCGGCGCGGACGGGGCGAGTGACTGTTTGCAAGTCGCGGGTGCGCTCGATCTGCGCGGGCTCGCGCTGCACGTTCAAAATCCTGACCAGCTCAAGCCGCGCATGCAGTACCTGATCGCCACCTGCGCGCCCGGCGGCCTGACGGGTCCGTTTGAATCCACGAACCTCGACGCGGGCCGCTGGTCGGTGAGCTACCGGAATGCGGGCGGCGAGGTCCGGCTCATCAGCAGCGGCATGATGATTCTGATAAAGTAAAGAGGTTCCATGAAGGGTCGCTTTCGGAGACGGTGGGGGATGGCGCGTGCGGCGGCGGTTCTGTTGGCCGCCGCCGCGCATGTCGGCGTGTGTGCGGCGGCCAAAGAAGAGCCACGATATCACCTTTATCGGTGCGGCGATGATGCGGTCAGGTTTTCCGGCGCGTGGTATCCCGTGGCGCTTGGCGACAAGGAATTGGGCGACGGCGCGATGCGCAGCGACGGCGCGGAGTCTTCCGTCGAGTTCGATTTCGTCGGCACGTCTGTCGGTCTCATCCATCAGGCCGGCGTTTTGGGCTGGGAGTGGGGCGTTATCCGCGAGGATTCGGGACGTCCGCTCGGTCTCGCCGAGGTGTGGGTCGATGGGCGGAAGGTTTCGACCGCCGACACCAGCCAGAACGGCCGCACGCTGTTGGCTGCGGGCCTGACGCCTGCGAGGCACCGGGTGACCGTCAGGAATCTGGGCCAGCCGCGCGAAGCAGGCGGCAGCACGGCCGTGGTCGTCAAGGGGTTCTGGTGCGACGCCGACGGCGTCATCGAGGGGCCGGCGCGTCGCGCTTGGCTCATGGCGGACAGCGTCCACGGCGGCGCGGCGCTGCGCGCTCAAGCGGCGGAGCTGGCCGCCGCAGTGAAATCGGATGGCGATCTCGAACGGCTGACGGCGCTGGCCGCCGCCGCCCGGGAGATCGGCGCGCTGCGCGCTGCGCTCACGGCGCTCGCTGCCGAGCCGCCGCCGTCGCCCATGGTTGAGCGCGAACGCCAGTACTGGACGCCCGCCCCGGAGACGCAGGCCTACCAGGCGCGCCTGGCCGCGCTCGTCCGTCGCACCGCGGCGGTGGCGGCGCGCGCCGACGCGGTCCGTTTCGACGCGGCCGACCCCGGCGCGCTCGACGCGTTGAAGGCGGAGCTGCGGCGCGGCGCCGAGGAGGTGAACGCTTTTTTTCTCAGCGAAAATAAACGGTTGCCGCAGATTCTGTTCTATACGCAGGCGCCCCTGCGGGCCGGGGCCGTGCCCAACGCCGTCTGGCAAAGCGAACCTCTCGATGGCAAGTGGGGCTGCAGCATCCGGACGTGGAACCCCGCCACGCCCGAACAGCCCGCGCGGATCCTTTTCGAAGACGCAGAGTCCCTGATCTTCGATCTCACCCTTTCTTATGACGCAAAGACGATCTTGTTCTCCATGCGCCGCAACCGCGCGCAGTGCTGGCAAATCTATGAGCTGGGCGTGGACGGCAAGAACCTCAGGCAGCTGACTGATGGGCCGCACTTCAACGTGAGCCCCGTGCCGTTGCCGGACGGACGAATCGCCTTCATTTCGAGCCGCACGCCGGGCTACCACACCGTGTGCCAGTCGGGGCCTTCGACGCACGTGCACGTGATGGACCGAGACGGCTCCTGTGCGCGCGACCTCAGCGCCAACACGCTCTCGGATTTCGGTCTCAGTATCCTGCAGGATGGACGCCTGATCTTCACGCGCTGGGAGTATGTCGACGTGACGCTGACGTACCGCCAGAGTCTGTGGACGCAGTATCCGGACGGGCGCCAGTTCCAGCTCTGGTTCGGCAACACGGTCCTCGATCCCGCCACGTTCTGCCAGGCGCGCGCGATCCCCGGTCGCTATGCGGCGGTCTGCACCTTCGCGCCGCACCACCATTCGCCCCACGGCGCGATCGGCCTCGTCACGAACCGCAACGGGCCCGAAGCGCCGCGCGGCACGGGCTTCCGCTGGATCACGCGGGAGTTTCCCGCGGTTCTGGACCGCAATCTGTTCTGGGCCTACCGCGATCCCTGGCCGGTGTATGAAGACCGGTATCTGGTCGCTTACGGCGGCGGCGGGCTGAACCGCTTCAGGATTTTTCTGCTGGACGACCGGGGCAACCAGGGCGTGGTGTACGACGATCCGGCCACGAGCTGTTTCGGCCCGCAGCCGTTGGCGCCGCGCGCGGTGCCGGCCAAAGTGACGGCGGAGGAGCCGCGGGAGGTCGCCACGCTCGCCCTGCCGGCCGCGCCTCCCGGACAGCCGGCCGCGACCAACGTGCCGCTCGGGCGTCTGATGGTCTCGGACGTGTATCGGGGGTTGGGCAGCGGCGTCGTGCGCGGTCAGGTCAAGGCGATCCGCATCATGGAGCAGTTGCCCAAGACGGTGGACCGCACGTGGAACTTCGTGATGGACCAGGGGCCGCTGATGGGCGCCTCCTCGTATTACGCCAAACGCGTGTGGGGATATGCGCCTGTGGAGCCCGACGGCTCCGCCTATTTCGAGGCCCCCGCGCTGAAGGAGATCTATCTGCAGGCCTGCGATGCGGAGGGCCGCGAACTGCAGCGCATGACGTCCGCGCTCCAGCTCATGCCCGGCGAAACCCAGAGCTGCGCGGGGTGTCACGAGAGCCGCCAGACCGCGTCGCCGCCGGCGGGAACACCCTTGGCCTCGCGGCGCAAACCGACGCCGCTGGCGCTGCCCCCGTGGGGGAACGCGGGCGTGCTGGATTACAACCGCGTGGTCCAGCCGGTGCTCGACCGCCACTGCGTGCGTTGCCACCAGGGAACGAATCCGCCCAAGGGCGTGTTGCTGACGGGCGACTACACGCGCTTCTTCAACATGTCTTACGACCACTTGGTGATCCGCACGCGTTCGGACGAGGTGTCGCGCGCGCGGTACACCGGCCGCGGCGCTCAAAAGCCGATGGTCCAGAGCCTCCACCTGCTCTACGGGATCGTCGAACCTTTCAGATCGCTCGGCAGCGGTTCGCATGCGAGCCGCCTGCCCGACTTTCTCGAGGCGGCGCACTGCAAGCGGGTGATTCCCCCTGCCGACAAGCGCATCGTGTACGAGTGGATCGACGCGATGATTCCCTATTATCCGACCTCGGATTACGCGCATCGGGAGGCCAAGTCCAACCGCGACAAGTGGGCCGACAAGGACAGTAAGGCGCTGCTGCCGTGGTTCACCGAGGGGTTCGCGCCGGTGTTCAACCGCTGTTGCGCGGCCTGCCACGGCGAGGCCAAGGGCGAACTCGGGCTGGCCGATCCGCAGCAGTGGTCGTGGATCAACCTGACGCATCCGGAGTGGAGCCCGGCGCTGACCGCGCATCTGGACCCGAACGCCGGGGGGCGCGGCCTGCCCGCACGGGAGTTCGCCTTCAAAGACACCTCCGACCCCGATTATCAGGCAATGCTGAAGGCCATTGCGGAGGGCGGCAAAAAGGCCTATGAGACGCCCGAGGCGGACATGCCGGGCTTCGTCAGCCGCTCGCACGACAGGGCGTTCGTTTATCGCTGTTCTCAGCGGTTCCGACCTGAAACGCTGGCCAGCCGCAGCCGGAAAAGCGCATCGCACTGTTGTGCGAGCGACAGCGTTGAAGCCGTGACGGACGGTATGGTGCCTGCGCGCTCGTGCTGTGCGGAAGCGCGGTTCTCGTGGTACGACCGGAAGGGCGGCACCGAATGGGTGCAGATGGATTTTCCTGGGGCGGAGACCGTTTCCCGCGCACGCGTCTTCTGGTTTTCGGACCGCGCGCGGGGCGGGGGTTGCGACTTTCCGCAGTCGTGGCGGCTGCTCTACCGGCAGGGGGACGGGTGGAAGCCGGTGGAGCAGGCGTCGGCCTTCGGCGTTGCGCCCGACCGTTTTAACGAGGTGACCTTCAAGCCCGTTTCCACGTCCGCGCTCCGCATCGAGGCGACCCTGCTGGCCGGCTGGTCTGGCGGAATTTGCGAGTGGTGCGCGGAGTGAGCCGCGGCCGCCTAGGACGTTAACAAAAAGTTTGGATATCCCCTTGACGTGTTCAGTCGCATATTTTATATTTAATACATAATTTTATTTGTAGAAAATCAGTCGAAAGGAAGCGCGATGAACGAAGACCGCGAAAAAGCGGGCAAGCCCAAATACGATGCGCCGGCCGCGCGCATGGTGGTGCGCCTGATCGAGGCGCTGTGCGCCAGCGACGATCCGCTGGGCGTGACTGAGCTGGCGCAGCGGCTGGGGGCCAGCGCCAATATGGTTTTTCGTTTGCTGCAGACGCTCGAGCAGGAGCGCTGGATCACGCGGGTGACGGATGATCCCAAATACGCCATGACGCTGGTGCCATTCCATTTCGCGTCGCTGCCCGTGGCCCGGATGGATGTGGTCATGGTGGCGCAGGAGCCCCTGATCGCGCTTTGGAAGAAACTGGGCGAGTGCGTGTATCTCGGGGTGATGCACGACGACAAGGTCACTTATCTGATCCACTACGAGGGCACGCGCAATATCCACCTCGGCGGACGCGTGGGAGAGCACTACTGGCCGCACGCCGCCGCTGCGGGCAAAGTGCTGCTGGCATATGGCGGCCCGGAGCTGCGCGAGCGCTGCGTCGCGCAGGGCCTGAAAAAGCTCACCGACGCGACTCACGTCACGCGGGCGCGGCTGTTTGCGGACTTGGAGCGCGTGCGCAAGCAGGGGTACGCGCTGGACGAGGAAGAGTACATGGAGGGCGGCCTCTGCTACGCCGCGCCGGTTTACGACTACACCGGCCGCGTGATCGCCGCGGTCGGCACGACGGTGCTGACGGTGCATTACCGGCAGAAAAGCATCGTGGGCGAACTGGGCCCTCAGATTCAAGAGGCGGCCAAGAAGATCTCTGTCGCGCTGGGGTGGAAGGCGTAGCAGACAGAGGTTGGCGAGGTTAAGGGTTCAAGGTTCAACAGTTGGAATCACTGAGGCGGGAGTGGTATGGACGAAAGAAGTGTGCGCGAGGCTCAAGCAGCGAAAGCCATCAGCCGAGGGGGCACGGGCCTTTTGACCGTGTCTCTTCGGCGGGACGCCCATACCCCGACAGCTTTTGCACGCGTAGCGACTTTGCTGTGGCTGGTCGCCCTGTCTGTGCAGGCGGGCGCGCTGCGGATCGCATCGGTGTCCAACGCAGCCTACCCGCCGGCAGTGGATGCGGGCGGTCGGACGACGACCGTCTACGCGGCCGAGATGATGCTCGACGGCAATCCGCACACCTTCGCGTGCTTGCTCGATGATACGCCCTCCGGAGCGAACGCGGGGTCCAAACCCAAGAACGGGAGCGCGCCGGTGACCGGAACGCTGACCATTGATTTAGTCGGCGAATATGAGGTCGACGGCGTCGAACTGGTGTCGCGGGCTGACGGTGGCTGTTATCTGCCGAGAGAGGTTGAATTGCTGGGCATGACATGCCGCGTCCCCGCCGTGTCCGCAGGCGCGAGTCACCTCATCCGTTTTGCGCCCCGAACGCTCAAGGCCATCGAACTGAAAATTCTCTCCAGCTACGAATCTGGCCCCGTGCACTTCAATTATCAGATCGCCGAACTGCGGGTATCCGTCAAAGACAGGGCAGGCGCGCGCAAGATGCTGTCCGGAACAGGTGAGAACCCCTCGCCGGTGCTTGACGAAGACCGCTTTGTCGTGGCTGAGCGCGAGTACGCGCAGAGCGGGCGAAACCGGACGGAGCCCTTTCCGTCGGCGCGCCTGCTGAAGGACTGGCTCTATCAGGATTACGGCTTGGCTTACACGAATTGCTTCGTCAGCAAGACCTCGTGCGACGTGGAAAACCGGCTGGTGACCAAGGTGTTGGCGGAGTGTGCCGACGGCGGGCTGGATCGGGAGCGAAGAAAGCTGCAGAGCGTGCCCGGGTGCGATCCGCAGTGGGAGAAGGTTTACGTTTCCGCCTGCGAAAAACGGCGGGCTCAGCGCTTGGCCGGCTTGGCGAAGCGGGCGCGTCAGATCGTCTTCGCGAAGCACTATTTTCTGAGCGGCGTCGTGCATTACGCCTGGACCGATGACTTGACGGACGAACAGTACCGCGAGCGCAATCCGGACTACCGCTTGGGCGCGAGCCTCAATCAGCTGACTTTTAGCGAAGACGGCAGCGTGAGGGTGGAAACGCTGCTGGACCAGCCTGCCGGCGTTATCCGCGACCCGAGCGTGTCGTACGATGCGAAAAGAATCCTGTTCTCGATGCGGCGGAACGACACGGAGGACGATTTTCATCTGTATGTTCTTGACGTGGCGACGAGGCGTGCCAGGCAGATCACGTTCGGGCTGGGGGTGTCGGACATTGAGCCGTGCTGGCTTCCGAACGGGGACATCGTTTTCGTCTCGTCGCGGTGCATCCAAAACACCGACTGCTGGCGCCAGTATGTGTCCAACCTCTACACGTGTGACGGCGAGGGCCGGTTCATGCGCCGCCTCGGCTACGACCAGGTGCACACGAACTATCCGCAGACGCTGGAGGACGGCCGCGTCACCTACACCCGCTGGGAGTACAACGACCGGGGGCAGGTTTTTCCGCAGCCGCTGATGGTGATGAACTTCGACGGCACGGCGCAGGCCGAGTACTACGGCGGAACCTCGTGGTTCCCGACTTCGATCCTGCATGCGAGGGGCATTCCGGGCACGCAGAAGGTGATCGCCATCGCTGCCGGTCATCATACGATGCAGAAGGGCAAGCTGATCGTGGTGGACCGGAGCAAAGGGACTCAGGAAGACGCGGGCATCGAGTACCTCGCGCCGCGCCGGAAGGCGGTCGCCGAGCGCAACGATTTTTCAGGAAGCGTGGGTGAAGCTTTCCAATACCCTTATGCGTTTGACGAGCAAAACTATCTGGTCACCTTCTGTCCGGAAGGTACGCCGCACGCGCAGCGGGCGCAGATTCCGGTGCCCTTCGGCGTCTACTTCATGGCCGAGGACGGGCGGCGCGAACTGCTGGCCTACGACCCGGCGACGCAATGCGCGCAAGCGGTTCCGCTGATTCCCCGCGCGGCCCCGCCCCTCAAGCCTTCGCTTGTCGACTACACGAAGACGATGGGCAGCTATTACATCCAGGATGTGAACGTGGGGCAGGCGGTCGAGGGCGTGGCGCGCGGAACGGTGAAGGCGGTGCGGGTGGTCGCGCTCGAGTACCGTGCGGCTGACGCCTATTACAACTCCAACATCGGCGAGGCCGGGCGCTCACACTGCCGTACGCCGCCGGCGATCAACAACGCCAGCTGGGACGTGAAACACGTGCTTGGCACCGTGCCGGTGGAAGCGGACGGGTCCGCCTACTTCGAGGTGCCGGCCCGCACGCCGGTCTTCTTCCAGCTTCTCGATGCGAACGGCTATGTGGTGCAGACCATGCGCAGCTGGTCTACGCTCCAGCCCGGCGAAGCTCAGGCGTGCGTGGGGTGTCACGAGAGCAAAAACACCTCGCCGCCGCCCGCGCCCGCGCTGGCGATGCGCAAATGCGCGCGCAAGCTGGTTTTTGCCAGCCGGTATGCCGAACAGTACGGGTCGAAAAATCCGATCACCGACCGGTCGCTGTCAGGCCGCGACGCGGTCAAGGCCTTCCTTACGGTGAACAGCCCGGACGGGTTCGGTGAGCCGGAAGGATTCAGCTACCCGCGTGAGGTTCAGCCGATTCTGGACCGGCACTGCGTCAAATGCCACACCGGGGAGAGGTCAGAGGTCGGAGATCAGAGGTCGGAGGTCGGCTCACGGGGACGTTCGCCCTCCATGCTTTTATCAGACGATGGAGGGCGAGTGTCCTCACGAGCCGCACCGTTCAGTTTGAAGGGGGATGTGCTGCCGTATTCTTACGCGCAGTGCCCGAACAACGGCGACGCCTCGCAGGACGCGCACCGCGCGTTCTCGGCGTCGTATTTGAATTTGACGAAATTCGGGCACGGCGGCCCGGTCGTCAACTGGATCAGCGCGCAGAGCCGGCCTTCGCTGCTGCCGCCGTATTTCGCGGGGGCGGCCAAGTCCGGGCTGATGAAGCACCTCGAGCCGGAGCACCACGCGGTGAAGGTCACGAAAGAGGAGAAGGAGCGGGTCGCCTGCTGGATCGATCTCTGCGTGCCGTTCTGCGGCTCCTATACCGAGGCGAACCAGTGGGAGCCTGCGGTCAAGGCAACGTACCTCTACTTCGAGGCGAAGCGCGCGCGGCTGGCTGAGATCGAGATCGACAACATCCGGAAGTACGTGGAGTCGAAAACCGCGGGCAAGACGTATGCGGTGACGGATTTTCTGATGTTCGACCAAGGCGGGCCGGAGGCCCGGCGGAAGTTTGAGCGGACATGGCAGGAGAAGGGAAACTGACATAATACGCAAAAAAGAAAAGGGCGGCCGTGTTGCCGTCCGGTGTAAATTAAGGAGTGAGGAATGAAAACGCGGCATCGGATCGGGTTGACGATGATTTTGGCGGGCGCATTTCAGGCTCACGCTGCACTGCCGACGAGCGGTCTCGTTTCGGCGGGATGTTACGCGGAGGTCATCGTTTCGGGACAGACGAACGTGACGGGGCTCGCGGTGTCGGGCACGCTGGAGAAACGCGGCGCGGGCAGCCTAACGTTGACGAATCTGTACTCCCTGCCCGGAGCCGTCTGGGCGCGCGAGGGCACGGTGACGCTGGCGGAGGAGGGGCTTCCGGACTCGCTGCCAGTGGCGCTTCAGCGCGGCTTGGCGTTCTGGGTGGATGCGAACACCAATGTCGTGTTGAGCGGGTCGGCAACCGTGGAAAAATGGCTGGATGTGCGCGAGGTTTCCACGAACGCGCCCTACTCGTATATGCGGGCGGAGCATGATTACACGTTTTATTCTGAAGGCCCGCGCTCCCGGAAACCGAGCCGCGTGCAGGGCAATGCCAGCGTAAACAGCCTGCGCATGGTCGACTTCGGCACGTTCGGTGCGACAAATTCAAACGCGGCGTGGCTGCCCTGGCGCAAGGCAGACGGCACGCGCGGCGTGCTGACCACGATCCGTGCAGTCTTCGCGGTGGCCGCCTTTCCCGACAGCAACGGCTTTCTGATCAGCGACTGGGATTACACCGACGCCGGGGGCGAAACGAATACGGTCGGAACCGGACATTTCTGGCTGGGGACCGAGATTAATGCCCGGAAATACTTCCGCCTGTTCCAAAGCACCACGGAGGCCTACAAGGGCACGACCTATATGAACGGTGTGCATGTGGAGAGTGGCACGCGGGCGCCGGATGTGCTGGGGCATGTCTTTGAAACGCTGACAGCGGCACCGCTGACGGCTGCGAACTTCTTCAACGGAAGAAATATTGACGGCTACTTAGGCACCTTTCCCCACATCGGCGGCGGAGGTTTGGGTGAGGTGCTGATCTACACGAATGCGCTGACCGAGGCGGAGCGGCTGTCGATCGAGGGCTATCTGCAGCGCAAGTGGAAGAGCGGGGGGCAAGTCGGATTGCACCGCGTGGAGGCGGGCGCCACCCTGATCACTGCAGCGGGTGCCGGAACAACGAACCGGATCGGCGGGATATCCGGCGAGGGGCGCTGGCGCAAAACCGGTGCGGGCGGGGTCAGCCTGGCGAACGAGCTGAGCCTGATGTATGGAGATATTTGCTTGGAGGAGGGGGCCTTGATCGATGGCGGGGCCGTGCGGCGGCCCAACCGTCTGTTCGTTGTGCCGGACTCGGGGCTGGTGGTGCGGGCGGAGACGAACCGGTGGGAGATCCTTTCGACGGGTGTTACGAACGCGCTGGTCAAGAGCGGCGCGGGCGAACTGACGGTGACCGGCTTCCCGTCGAGCGTCGGGAGCGTCATCGTCAACGGCGGCACCCTGCGGCTGACCCAGGCGCTCCGTGATCCCGAACGATCCGAGGCGGTCACGATCTACAACAACAGTTTCGAGCTTTTCACCGACCACAATTTTCACGGCCAGTGGCCAAGCGCCAGTCCCGACCTGTGGGGCTTCGAGCCTGCGGGAAGCGGTTGGACGTATACGGGCAATCCGACCGCTTCCTTGTCGCCGAATGCGGCGGGTATCTACAAGCCGGACGGGCACACGGTGATCTGGTGTGTCAAGCAGCTTGCTCCGGACGGAGAGTGGGTCGCCCTCATTAAGATGGGCGGCGGACTTGCGACAACGTTCACCGTTCCGAGCGCGGGGTGCTATCGTCTGGTCTTTCTGACCGCCAGCCGCGGAGGCGGTTACAGCAACCACCGTTACAATATTCTCGTCAACGGACAGGAGTTCGCGCACGTCCGGACGAGGCGGACGCTGTTCGAGCGAAAAGAGTTTGTCCTGCCGTGGCTATCCGAGGGCACACACGCGCTGGCCTTCCAGGGTGTGAATGAGGGGCCGGATCGGGGGTCTGTGCTGGATGCTGTCAGGATCGAGAAGGTCGACGCGGTACCCGTCGCAGGTGTCGTCACCAACAACGGGTTCGAGGTGTCGGCCGCGCTGACCGACGTTGATGTAGGCAACGTGAACGATCCGGGCAACTACAGTTACACCTTTGTGGTGACCAACGCGGGCTGGGATTTCTCCCTTTCGGGCGTTCACCGGAGCGGGATCACGGAAGACTTTTCGCCGTTCCTGTCTCAGCGCTTTGCCGCAGAGGGAACGCGGTGCGCGTTTCTGATGCAGCAGGGGGTCATGTCCACGATGGTCCACTTTCCGACCAACGGAATGTATGATCTCTCCTTCCTGACTTCGGCGCGGTTTGACTGGAGCATCAAGGACCCGGCTAACATCTATTACAACCTGCACGACTACCGGATCAAGCTGGGCGGCGAGCAGGTCGGCACCTGGGTCACGTATAAGAAATACTTCGAGCGCGTCACCTTCCGGCTGCCCGTGATCACGAACGCGCCGGTTTCGAAAGAGCTCCGTTTTGAGGGCATCAACACGCTGACGGGCGACAGGACGTCGCTGTTCGACGATGTGCGCGTCACGCGGCTGACGGACGGCGACCCGATGAAGGACAGCCGCTTCGAGTTGCCGGCGGGGACTTTGGCAAACGGCGACACGTGGGAAAGCGGGATCACCAACACGGCGTGGACCTTCGACCTCGGCGCAGGCATGCGGAACATGAGCGGGATTACGCGCAACGGGTCGGCCTGGAGGTGCCCCAACGCCCCGGAGGGGGCGGCCATGGCCGTTCTTCAGATGGAGGCGAACATGTCGCAGCCGCTCACGTTTGCTGAGGGTGGCTTCTACACGCTGTCCTTCATGGCGGCCGGGCGTATGCGCGACTATCCGCGCTATTATCTGCACGATTTCCGGGTCCTGTTCAACGGAGAGGAGGTTGGCACCGTGCAGACCTCCGACGAGACGTGGCGGCGGTACGCCTTCCGCCTGCCTTACGTGAAGGCCGGCGTGACGAACAGCTTGGTGTTCGACGGACTCAACAGCATGTACAACCAGCTGGGCTTGGCGGACGACCACACCTCGTTCATCGACGATGTGCGGATCACGAAACAGACGGCGCTCAAGGACGAGGCAGCGCCAGGCGCCTACCGGTCTGTCGCGATTCGCCTGGTAGCAGGAAGCAAGCTGGCGCTTGACTTCCCCGGGCAAATGGTGTTTAAGGAGCTTTGGTATGACGGAAGGTCGTACACGGGGACGCTGGACGCCTCGAACACGGCATTCCTGACAGGGGCCGGGTCGGTGTATGTGGCGCCGAAAGGGACGATCATCAGGATCCAGTGAAATGAGCCGCCGAACAGCTATAACCGTGATACTGTGCGCGGCGGCGATGGCGTCGCGCGTGAGGGGCGCCGCCGCGCCGCTGCCGGAGACGCTGCGGACGCACAAGGTCGTCTACGTGATGCGGCAGCAGTATCCGAAGGACCACCACAACACGGGGACCGACTTTGTGCGGGGCGAAGTGAGCGAAAAAAACGTGCCTCTCGGTGCGGCGATCCGCACGGTTGACTTCGCGGACGGCGGTAGGACCGCGACGCTGCTGGAGCGGCCCCAAGGCCTGATCCGCGACTTGGAGGTGTCTTATGACGGCGCGAAGCTGCTGTTCGCGATGCGACAGACACGGGACGAGAATTTCCATCTGTTCGAGATCAACGCCGACGGCTCGGGGCTGAAGCAGCTGACGTTTCAAGCCGATGCGGCGGATATGGATCCGGCTTATCTTCCGGACGGGCGCATCGTGTTCTCGTCGACGCGTGACCCGAAATACTGCGGTTGCAACCGCCACATGCAGGCCAATCTGTTCGCGATGAATGCCGACGGGACGGACATCCGCCAGCTCGGACGCAACACGCTCTATGAGTCGCGCCCCTCGGTGCTGGCGGACGGTCGGATTATCTATGATCGCTGGGAATACGTGGACCGGCACTACGGCCCGTCGTTCGGGCTGTGGACCATGTCGCCGGACGGGCGCAGCCCCTCGCTTTTTTACGGCAACAATGCTTGGTCGCCAGGTGCCATTTTTGATGCGCGGGCGCTGCCGAAAGCGGACGGCGGCTTTCATGCCGACCGCGTCGTGTGCGTGTTCGGCTCCTGCCACGAGCGGCCGTGGGGCGCGCTGGTGATTCTCGACCGGCGGCTGGGTCTCGACGGCATGAAGCCGCTGTTGCGCACATGGCCGAAAGATCTGTCGCCTTATCTGACTTATACGGCCGACTACGGGGACGGACGCGCGTTGCAGCACCCCATGGAAGGCCGCATCGACACGTTCGGACAGCAGTGGCGTGCCGGCAGCGGGGTGCCGCTCAAGTACGAGGATCCGTATCCGTTGGATGAAAGCCGCGTGCTTTGCGTGCGCATGATCGAACAGGGGAGCGAGCGGACCGGCCTTTACCTGTTGGACGCCACCGACGGAGGGGAAACCTTCCTGCACGCGGACGGGCCCGGCTGTTTCGACCCGATGCCGCTGATGTCGCGCTGGCGCCCGCCGGTCATGCCCGAGCAGATCGACCTGTCGCAAAAGACGGGGACATTCTACGTGACGGACATCTATCGGGGAACAGGCATGGACCGCGTTCCTCGTGGAGCGATCAAAACGTTGCGGGTGATCGAGGCTCCTGCCAAGCGGTTTTGGACACAGCCGAGCTGGTGGATGGACACGTCCCAATATCCGGCCGTGAACTACAACTGTACGAGCACGAAGCGCATTCTGGGGGACGTGCCGGTCGAGGCCGACGGGTCGGTCCATTTCGAGTTGCCCTCGGAGCGGTTCGTGTTCTTTCAGGCGCTCGACGAGAACGGAATGATGGTACAGTCCATGCGTAGCGGCACGTCGCTGCAGCCCGGCGAGCACGCGGGCTGCACGGGATGCCATGAGAACCGCTACGACTCGCAGCCGCCGTTGGCCGGGGCACTGCCGCTCGCGTTGAGAAGGGCACCAAGTCAGCTCAGGTCGTGGTATGGGCCAGGGCGTGACTTTAACTATCTTACGGAGGTTCAGCCCGTATTCGACGCGCACTGTGTGAGGTGCCACGACTACGGCAAGGAGGGCGGGCGGGCACTCAATCTCTGCGGCGATCTCGGAATGGTGTTCAACACATCGTATGTGGAGATCAGAAGGCGTTCGCCGCTGCGCTGGTATCCCGACAAGCCGGGGCAAAAGAAAGAGCTGGTCAAACCGGTAGACGACGGCCCCCCGGAAGTGTTGCCGCCGTATTCGTGGGGCGCTTGCCGCAGCCGGCTGGTCGACGTGGTCCTCGCCGGCCATCACGGCGTCAGGCTGCCGCAAGAGGCGATCGACCGGATTGTAACATGGATTGATCTTAACACGTCGTATTACGGATCGTACTCTTCCAATTTCCCCGACCACCCGTACGGACGTTGTCCGCTCACCTTCGCGCAGACGGACCGTCTGGATGAACTCACCGGCAAAGGGCTTTCCGTGAAATCGAGCGGCGGCCCGCTGAGGGTGGGCCCCATTGCGGCAACGGGAATCAATTTCACACGCCCGGAGTTCAGTCCCTGCTTGTCGGTTTTTGCTGACAAGACTTCGCCGAAGTATTCGGAATCGCTGGCTTTGATCAAAGAGGGCCGGCGCGTTCTTTACGGGACAACACGGGAAGATATGCCCAACTTCGTTATGCGCAATCCCGTGGATATCGAACGGAAACGGCGCGCAGAAAGTTTTTGCGAGCGTTCCGGCTGCCGCAATTGATCCTGCACGGGATGTCCGTCGACCTCTGGAATGCCGAAGCCGTGCCGCAATGGAGGGATTCAATTCGGATAGCGGCGGCGGAGGTCTTCGCGTGTGCGCTTGGCTTTGTCGGGCTGTCCCATCTTTTCGTACAGCTCGGCGAGCCGTTTGAGCGCGACCGGGCGTAGGGCATCGCAGCCCTGCAAAACTTCGACGCCGAGGTAAGCGCGTTCGGCCGCGTCCCATTTCTTTTGGGCCGCATCGCAGTCGCCGAGCGCAAGGGTTGCCCGCGCCTCCTCCAGCGGATCGGTGGTTTCCTCCCTCAACGCCGTGTAGAAAGAGCGCGCCTCGTCAAAACGCTCTGCCCGGAACAGGCTGTCCGCCAGTTGGCCGCGGGCCTCGGCCGTCCGCGCGTGTTGCGGGTGGCATTCTAGAAACGCGCGGTAGGCGTCGGCGGCGCGGGAATAGTCGCGTGACCGATAAGCGCAGGCGGCGACGAGATAGCGCAATTCGGCGGTTTGCGGATGGTCGGGATGGGCCTGGAGGAAACGCTCTGCGGCGGAGCGGGACTCGGCGAATTTTTCCGTGCGGAGCGATGCATTGATGGCGGCTAATTCGCGGGTGATCGCCGCACGCGCCTGCTGTCTGGTCTGCGCATCGATCGCACGCGTGATTTTATCGATGGCTTCCGCACAGGAGGACGACAGCGCGTTGGTCGGGTATTGGGCCCTAAATGCGGTGAACGTGGCCAGCGCCTGCGGCAGACGCCCGGACTGCTGCTCCGCGTGGCCGCGCGCGCAGAGCGCGTTGGGCGCGAACGGACTGGCCGGATAACGTTTGAGCAGCGTGGCGTAGGCTGCGATGGCGTCGTCCCATTTTCCCATTCCGTAGAGTGCTTCGCCGCGCCCGAGCCAAGCCGCGGCGGCGGCAGATGCGTTGGTTGTGGCCGCGGCGGTCTCGAAACGCACGGCGGCTTCAGCGTAACGGTGCGCGACCAAGTGCGTACGGGCTTCGCGGTAGGCGTCGGACGCTGGGTCGGCGCCGGCCGAAAAGGTCGCGAGGGCCAGCGTGCAGAAGGAAATCAGGGCGGGGCGGTTTTTGCGCATAACGGTTGATTGAACGTTTCCGGATACTGTCGGGTTCAGCGGACGGCGTCGCACTCCTCTTGCGAACTCGGCCGAGTGACGGCGCTTTGTCCGCTGCGCCAGGCGCTGGGGGTGAGGCCGAACTCGCGTTTGAACTGCATGGCGAAATGCTGGGAAGAGGAGAATCCGAGCGCCTGGGCGATCGCGGTGACGGGCTCATCGGTCGCGCGCAGGCGCTGTTGCGCGGCGCGCATCCGACACGCCAGCAGGAAGGTGTAGGGCGGCAGTCCGGTGAGCTGTTTAAAGCGGGTGTTGAGGCGGCTCTCGGAAAGGGCTGCGTCACGCGTCAGAAGATCGATGGGATATTCGCGTTCGGGGTGTTGGCGCATGGTGTCGATGATGCGCGCGATCCGGAGATCGCCCGGATTTTTGGGCTCCGCCTGCGCGGCTTCGATCAACGCCAGCAGGAGGTCGAGCACGGCCCCCCGCATGGCGAGGCGGCGGAACGCGCCGGGGGCCTGTTCGATGTGGAGCTTGAAGAGGCGCTGGAAGGCCAGCCGCAAGCGGTCGCTTCCTTTGAAAAGGCGGCGCGGCAGCGTGCGCAGTGTCTGCTTCAAGATGTCGGACTCCGCCGGCGGCAGATGCAAGACCGGCCGGTTCTCCGGTTCCAGGCGGAAGAACATCCAATACATCACCAGCCCTTTCGGGTTGGTGGACAGGCGGTGCCATTCGTCGGGCTGCGTCACCAGCACGTTGCCGGGAAGAAGCTGGAGCGCGTTGCCGCCGAACTCGAAGATCAGGGAACCGCGCATGCAGAGCGACACCTCGAGGCATCCGGGGTGGATATGCTCGGAGACGCTGGGCTTGCTGCTCTTGAAATGGCTGTAGCCCAGGGCGGGAATGCACGGAAGGCCTTCGTGCTCGAGGTTGAGCACGCGCCGCTCGGGCGTGTCGACATATTCGAAAGGCAGCGTGCAGACCGGCTTGCTCATGTCGGCAGTATACCGCTTCCGGTTTCGGTGTGGCAAGGCACGCGTCGCGTCAGCCTGGACAGGAGCAGGGCGTAGTAGCCCAGCCACGCGGCGAACGTCAGAATCAACAGCTTCTGGCAGGTCGGCACATAGGGGGCGAACGGAAGGACCTTGGCTTGATGGCAGCAAAGGAAAGTCTGGAAGACGGTCACCAGTGCGCTGCACCAGACGAGCCAGTTCCAGCGCGCCAGCCCTGACGTGCGGGGGTTGAGGCGCGCCGGTGTCAGCATGAGTAGGGCGAGGCCGCCGCCGCCTACCGCGGCGAAACATCCGACATTGTGATAGAAGCCGTTCACGTTTTCCGGCACGAACGCGATGGCGAGAAGACCTGCGGCGTTGAGCGCTCCGCCCCAGCGGAGGCACAGCTTCGCGCGGGCGTCTGTGACGAAACAAGCCAGCGCCGGATAAAACCGCGCGGCCGCCAAAGCGCTGACCATCAGGCCTGCCGTGAAGAGGTAGTGGCAGACGGGGTAGTCTACGCCGTCCAGCCGGGTCCGGCCCAAGACGCTCAGCATCCGCATGCAGGGGTTGTAGGCCTTGCCGGGATAAAACAGCATGGCGGCCAGAAAGAGCGCGAACGCGGCTAGCCCGCCCCAGAATGCGGCGAGGGGCGCACGGCGAAGCAGACGGAGCCGATGACCGGGCCTCGGGCAACGGCCGCACCGCGCGATTCCCGCGGCAATCAGCAGCAGGCTGGCGAGGTAGGTGACGCCGACGAGGTGGCGCACGTGCGGCACGCGGAGAATCTGGCCGAAGGCGATCAGGGTGTCGGAGAAGAGCAGGGCGCACAGGCCGAAGCGCCAGGCCGAGGAGAGCGGATGCCTGCCGCATGCGTACGACACGCTGACGGCGGATAGCAGGCCATAGCCGCCCAGCGCCCAAGCCAGACGCGCGGACGGAAGGGCGGGGATCACGCGTGCCGCGAACAGGACGCCGAAGCTGAACAGCAGGCCGGCGGCCAGGCGCGGGTTCCAAGCGGCGTGGCGCCGCAGGAACGCAATCCATAATGTTTGCGCCAGAGAGAAACCGGCCACGCCGTAAAGGAAGCTGTCGGAAGCGAGCGGAGCGCCGCGCACCGCAAGGAAATAGTCGCCGGCCATGGTCACGGCCAGTCCGCACCATGCCAGCCAGTACGAACGGCATGCGGCTCCACCCCGAATGATCGAAGCCGCCGTTACCGCGAGCAAGATCGGCGTAAAACCCAAGAGCCAGAGATTCGTCACGGTATCCCTCCTGTTGATAACACTCTGACAGTATAGCGCCCCTGTCGTCCCGTAGGGTAAAGAAACTTCAATAGTTTTTCTGAAGAAAAGGTGGCGTGCAAGCCGGCTTGCTCATGACCCCGGATGTCGTTTCGGGCTACGGAGTGGCAAGGGGGCCGTGGTCAAGAAACAACAATCGTAAAATCTTGAACGCTTGCTTGATGGGGGCGTGGTAATGTAGTCACAATGAATGAAGGGGAGGGAACAGATGACAAGCACAAGGCATTTGATGACTGCGATGGCGGCGGTCTTTCTGTCGTGCCTCGGCGCGGCGCGGCTGATCGCGGACGACGAGTTTCTGGCGGCGTGGTACAAGATGGATGAGGTCGTCTTGGCCAATGGCATACGCAAAATCGCCGACGCCTCCGGCAACGGCCGGGATTTGACGCTGGGGGACGGGTGCCGGCTGACCAACGGCATCGCGGGCTCCGGCCTGCATTTCGACGGTACGGCCAACGCGTGGTCGACGCTGACCACGCCGGCACTGGGCAACCGTACGGTTTCGATGCTGTTCTGTCGCGAGCAGGGGAACGGGCCGCTGTTGGAGGGACAAACAACGTATCCGTATGTGATCGCATCCCTGTCGACGATGAACATCCATTTATACACGACGGCGGACGGGTGTCTGGCCTATGTGACCGGGCGTCCCGTTTTTTTGAACGGCGCTACTTTTCTTCGGGGACAGTGGAATCATTTGGCGTGGGTGTACGAGCAGACGGAGACCGAGACGGCAAACGTGTTCACCGCGGTCTGCAAGTTTTATCGAAACGGCATTTTGACCTCCACATCGGCGAGTTACACGTTGACCAACACGGCCGCGGCGGGAACGACGCTCCTGGGATCGAGTTACGATCATACGCGCCCGATTTACGGCGCGCTGGATGAGGTCCGGGTCTACGGCGCGGCGCTGACAGACGCGCAGGTCAAACAGGAGGCGCTGCGAAGCATGGAGACGGGCAAGACGCCGCGCCTGCTGGGACGTTGGACGATGGAGGAGGTCATCGAAACAAACAGTGTCCGCCTCATTCGCGATGTCACCGGATCCGGCTACGATTTGCGGCTCGGCGATGGGTGCCAATTGACCGGCGGCGTCGACGGCGGTGCGCTGAATTTCAACGGCTCCACCTCCGCGTTTTCCCTCTTCACGAACGGCCCCGCCGTTTCGAGTTGGTCTTTCGCGGGCTGGGTCCGGCAGGACCGGACGTCCGAAACGCCAGTCGTAGCAGGCAATTACTATCCGCGCATTTTCAACGGCAATGCGGGTAATCTGATGATGCACTTCAGTCCGGCCAATAACGGTGTGACCTTCCAAGGCTATGGCCATGCCGCCTCACAGGCATGCGCGATTCGTCCGGACAGCGGCGTCTGGGCCCATTATGCCGTGGTGAGTCGCATGGCCTACAACGCGCCGAGCAATGATTTCGCAAGCGTCCCCGAATTCTATGTGAACGGACGAAAGGCTGCGACCGGTGTCGAGCGGGTGGCCGGCAAGTTGGTTTGGGATGCCGGGTACACGCTGTACTATGGGAACATGTCGCAAAACGGCGTCCGTCCCTTCATGGGCGATTTCGACGATTTCCGTTTCTATGACGGGGCTCTTTCCGAAACCCAGGTACGGGCGATTTACTTGGGGCTTCCCCCGGTCTCCGCAGGCGCGGACTTCACCTCCTCGGCGGAGACGGTGAGCCTTCAGGGGCGGATCGGCGACTCGAGCGACAGCGCGTTACGCCTCGGGTTCGACGCCCAAGTGGGGTGGACGCTCGTTTCGGCTCCCGAGGGGGGCGAGGCGGCGGTGATCGAAGCTCCGGCGAGCGTGCTTACGCGGGCGGCTTTGCCGGTCGTCGGCGACTATGTCTTCCGGTTGACGGCGACCAATTCGGCGCATGCCGCAAGCGACGAGGTGACCGTGACGCGCGTGGCTGTGCCTGCGGAAAATTCGGCTCCGACCGTCACGCTTGACGCGACGGCGTCGGTTGCCCTGCCCGCGACGCTGCCGCTGACGGCGGCAGTCGCCGACGCCGACGGCGTGTTGGGCGCAACGCGCGTCGCGTGGACAAAGGTCAGCGGACCGGGGGGCGTCTATTTCGATCCGCCCTTCAACAACGCGACAGAGGCGACTTTCACGTCGGAGGGCCGTTATGTGCTGAGGTGCACGGCGGACGACGGCGCGGCCACCGCGTCTGCGGACGTGGACGTGACGGTCACCGGGAACGGTGCCGCGAACCTGACGAACGGCCTCGTCCGCTATTATCCCGCGAACAGTGCGCCTCACAACAAAGAGGTCGTCGGCGGGTCGACGGCGATGACGGTCCCGCACTACGAGGCGGGCATTGCCGGTTACGGGATTCGTTCGTATGCGGCGGCCGGCTACTCGGACACGCTGCAGACGCTGCCCGAAAGCGGCCCTGCGAGCAGTGCGCCGACCAATGTCTCGCACCTCGCGTTCAGCTTCTGGATGTACCACGACACGTCAGACACCAACGTCTCGGCCAACGCCGCGTTGGTCGACGTCAACTATACCCTCGGCCTCTATTACGGTTGCCAGAACGCCTCTCCCGGTTTCATTCTCTTTCAGCAGGGCGCGGGCGGGGCGGCCATGACCTACACCTTCCCGAGCCCATCCCCCTCGCCGAAAAACCGCTGGATGCACGTTTACGCGTCCTTCGCGCGCGCGACGGGGGACGAACTCGAGCTGTACATCGACGGCGTCAAGCAGACGAAGTCCGCCTCAAGCGGGAAAAACGCCGGGCGCGTCGTCGCACAAAACATTCGTTTGGGAGGGATGGCTCAAACGTCCGGCGGACCGCAGGGCCCCGTCACGAACACGGTCAGCGGCGGCTATTATTCCCGCGTCTTTCCCGGGGTTATGGATGAGGTGCGGATTTACAACCGCAAACTCGCGGAGGCTGAGATTGCCGCGCTTGCCGCTGATCCGGTGCGGGTCAACCGCGGACCGTTGACGGAGTTGGTTGCGGAGGTCCTCATTGGGAACCAGGGGGCGAGCATGCCGTTGGAGGCCGTTGTTTACGATGACGGATTACCGACCGGGGTGCCGCTCGCGAGCCGTTGGAGGATCGTCTCCGGAAATGCCGCCGGAATCCACATAGCAGACGAGACGAGTTTGATCACAACGATCTCTCTTCTAAAGGTTGGAACCTTCGGGCTGCAACTTGAGACGACAGATGGCGAACGAGTCTCGTATTCGGAAGTGGTTACGGTTGTCGTTAATCCATGCGGTACGGCCATCTTGCTCAAATAAAGGCAATACTATGCGCATCAAAAGGTTTTTCATCATTGGGGGTGGGGCTGCATTGGCGGTTGTCGGATGTGTTTCGACGTCAACGTCACCTGCGGTCTCGTGGCTGCCGCTTAAACCGGGAGGCGCTGCCGAGTGCCAGCCGCAGTTCCGTGGTGGTGTGCGTCAAGTGGCTGCGGCGGCGGGCCGGTCGGCCCATTTCTCCGGCGCAATGGAAGACGTCGCCGTTTTTGACACGCCCGCCTTCTCCAACCTGACGGTGGCCGGATGGGTTAAGATGGACGGAACCGGTCACGGCGATAAGCCCTATCCGCGCATCGTCGAGACGCCGGGCTTCTATTTTCATTTGACGGGCCCTCAAGGCGGAAGTCCGCTGGCGGGCCTCACGTTCGGCGCGCACGTCGGCGGCGGCGTATCGGCGTGGAGCATATCGGAGGCCGTTTCCACCGGGCGTTGGGCGCACGTGGCGGTGGCCTGTCCGGGCTCCGTGTGCGCCGCGCCGACCTTCTATGTGAACGGACGGCTGCTGAAGGCCGCCCTTGCTCCGAAACCCCTGCCCGCGGTCTTTCGCGGCGGGAATGCCGCGTTCGGAAACGCGCCGGGCGGTTCGCGACCGTTTCAGGGCGCGTTGGCGGACCTCCGCCTTTACGACGGGCTGCTGACGCCGCGTGCGGTCGCGGCGCTGGCGCGGAGAACGCCAGAGGGGACCGTGCCGGTCGAAACGAAGATCGTCTGTCATGACGAGGTTCCGCTTGCCGACATTTCCGGCCGGAGGCGGTGGCAGACCGTGATCGCGGCGGGCACGACGAATATTTACCAGGGCCATCCGACCACGGCGCTGCTGCCGGACGGCCGGACGCTCTTTGCGGTCTGGACGCTGGAGCACGGCGGCGCGTGCGGACCTGCGGCGCGCAGCGACGACGGCGGAAAAACCTGGACGCGGATCGACGATCGGTTCCCCGCGTGTTACACGACGCACCGCAACTGCCCCGCCATCTATCGCATCGTCGCGCCGGACGGCCGGGCACGTCTGATGATCTTCACGAACAAGAAGGGCGTCGGACGCATGATGAGCGAAGACGAGGGCCGCAGCTGGCGCGAGCTGCCGTCCCTGCCCCTCAAGCGAGTGGGCATGCCCTTCACGGGGCTGATCCGGCTGAAGGACGGCACGACCGCCGCTTTCGGCCAGGTGGGCGTCGAGAGCGGACGCGGATCGAAGGATGAAAAAGTCGGGCAGAGCGTCTTCATGATCGTATCGGCGGACGGCGGGCTCACGTGGGGCGAACCCAAGGTGATCGCGGCGAAGGAGGGCAAGGACCTCTGCGAGCCGTTCGTGCTGCACTCGCCGGACGGCGGCGAGCTGTGTTGCCTCATGCGTGAGAATTTTCACAAAGGACGAAGCATGATGTGTTTCAGCCGCGACGAGGGCCAGACGTGGAGCGAGCCGGTCGATACGCCGTGGGGGCTGACCGGCGACCGGCACGAGGGCGTCCAGACGCCGGACGGGCGCTGGGTGATCGCCTTCCGGGATAGGGCCATCGGCAGTTCCACTTACGGGCACTTTGTGGCGTGGGTCGGCACGTACGATGATATCCGCAACGGCCGTCCCGGCCAGTTCAGGATCAAGTTGTTGCACAGCTATGCGAAATGGGATTGCGGCTACCCGGGTATGGAGGTGTTGCCGGATGGTACGGTTATCGCGACCACCTATATCAAATATTGGGACGATGCGCGCCGCCATTCGGTCGTCAGCACGCGTTTCAAACTGAGCGAACTGAGCCCAAAGACGGCGAAAACAACGACGAATGAGTAACGGCCAGGAGACGGCATGAGAAAACGGGCGTTTATATTCGGATCGGCTTGGCTCGTGGCAGCCTCGTTGCCTTTGGTTCTGATGGCGGTCGGCCAGCCGCAGGAACACGCCGTGACGCTTCGCATCATGCCGGTGGGCGATTCGATCACGCGCGGAACCTATCTGGGGGGAGAAACGCTTCCCAATCCGCTGGGCGGGGGTTGGCGGAAACGGCTTCAGGATCGGCTGCGGGCGGCAGGCGTTCCGTTCGAGTTTGTGGGTGAATTGGACTATTGGGCGTACGGGGCCGACGGCGTTGTCGATCCAAGTTTTTCGCCCCGCCATCACGGGCTGGCCGGTTTCAGCAATGAGGGAATACTGAAAGGCGGCGTCGTTCCGACCCCGAAGGCGGTGCTTGCGGCCAAAGGGGTTCAGGAGGTCCGCGTGCCCGGCATCGTTGAGGCTCTGGCGCGTAACAAGCCGGACGTTGTTCTGCTCATGTCCGGCGCGAACGGTTTTGACGCGTCGGCGCGGGACCGGCTGGTGGAAACGATCTGCGCGCATTTCGACGGCGAACTAGTCGTCGCGACCATTACGCCGCAGAAGGCGCCCCGTCGTGGTTGGGAGCTGGTTGTGCCCTACAACGCCTCGCTGCCTGGGTTGGTCGAGCGGCATCAGAAAGAGGGCCGCCGCATCCGTCTGGTTGACATGTATGCGGCACTGACCCCGGACGATATCACAAAAGACGGGGTCCATCCGAATGCGGCGGGGTTGGATAAGATCGCGGACGCTTGGTTCCGGGCGCTCGTGCCGGAAAAGCCGCGTCCACGGGTAGGCGCGATCCGGTAGGCCGCGCTTGGTACGGGCCTTTGTTGGCGGATCGGTTGCTCGGTGGGCCGTGGCAACGGTTTTGTGATGAGCTGACACGTCGCGATAAAGGGAAGGGGATCTTTGCGCCGACTGGCCACGGTCTTTCCAATGGGGGGCACTCGGTGTGGAAGGGGAAGCTTGGGGGGTAAGTATGAAACGGCTGTTGTCTTATATGCTTCGTTCGATGGTCTCGCTTTCGGTGGCGTTGGCGGGAGGGTGTGGCTTGTCGTCTTCGGGAAACGTCGATTCCGTGCGGAATCTGTCGGCGGATCGAGGGGGCGGTGCTGTCCACTCTCTCCAGAAAAAAGCCCCGAGGATTCTTTTCAATAACGACGGGACCTTTATTCTGGGTAATGGCGTTCACGGCGGGCGGCCTTTGACGAGCGCGGATGTCCGGGCGTATGTCGATCTGGTCACGAACACGCCCGTCACCACGTATATCATCTGCATGAATTCAAGCATGCCCTATTATTCGAGCCGGTTGGAACGGCACATCGGAGACGCTGAAAAATCTAAGCATACGGCGCAGGGCGGTCTGCCCAACAAAGGGGAGAATTGTATGACGTATGGGGGCAACGTCCGGCGATTGGCCAATGAGGGGAACGATGTCGTTTCTCTGGTGATCGGACGGAGCCGTGAGGTCGGGTTGGAGGTTTTCACCAGCATGCGGGTCAACGACCTGCATTTCACGGACCGCGCCGCCTGCAATCCGCCGTCCCAGGCCGAATTCTGGCTGGATCATCCCGAGTGCGATCTGGGGAAGGCGGCGGTTCCCGGATGGCATGCGGCTGGCGCGATGAATTTCGAGCATCGGGAGGTCCGCTCGTACAAACTGGCTCTCTTGCGTGAGGCGATGGAACGTTTCGCGCCGGACGGTCACGAGATGGACCTCATGCGGTTCCCCGTTTACTTTCCGGCGGAACGGGCGGAGGCGGATTGCCCGCTGATGACCGAATATATCCGGCAGAGCCGCGAAATCGTCAAGCAGGCCGGTCGCCGTGCGGGACGGGAGCGTCTGTTCGGCGTGCGCGTGCCGGCGTCGGTCGAGTTGTGCCGCAGGGCGGGTATCGATGTGGCCGCCTGGGCTCGGGAAGGGTTACTGGACTTCGTCACGGTGAGCGCCTTTTTCGTCGATGTCCCCACTCTTCCGGTGTCGCGATTCCGTCAGGATCTGGGAGTGCCGGACGTGCCGATCTATGCCGGTCTCGACCACGGGGTTGCCGATCCGAAAGGTGGATGGGGGCTTTTTCGGGCCGCCGTCGCGAACCGTTGGCGGGAGGGCGCTGACGGCCTCTATTTTTTCAATTTCTTCTATACGACGAACACGGGCGAGCCCGCTGTAAACGGTCTGACCCGGTGCGGCGCATCCCGTTCGTTGCTGTGCGAACTGTCGCAGCCCTCGGCTTTGTGCTGCCGGAATAAGATTTACAATGCGGGCGGTACCGAAAACGCATACGGTACGGTGGCTCCCTCCGATCTGCCGGCACAGGCGGCGAAGGGAGAGGCGCGTTTTCGCTTGCCGATGTCTGAGGGCGCAAAGACGCCCCGCGAGGTTCTGCTGTTCCTGCGTTTGGAGGGTGCGGATGAAGCGTGGCGCGCGATCTTCAACGGGGAGCCCTGCCTGGAGAGCAAGGCGGATGCGGCGCTGTACGGGTTGGACAAGAAACTCGCCACATCACAGCGCATGACCTGACTTGCAAGGTGAATTGCACGCAGGCGATAGAGCGGTGAGATGATTTTCATGCGGCGTTTTCCTCGAAGTAGCGTCTGACCTTCTCTTCGGCGGAGAGGCCGTCGAGGAGTTTGCGCGGGAGG
>Ga0209098_1000599_pt1 | contig 39044 bp, 32 predicted proteins | sample AD_JPNHW1_MetaG_FD_184429 | JGI IMG/M metagenome (GOLD analysis project Ga0209098, IMG submission 184429) | Active sludge microbial communities of municipal wastewater-treating anaerobic digesters from Japan - AD_JPNHW1_MetaG (SPAdes) (version 2) | ecosystem: Engineered > Bioreactor > Anaerobic...
CGATTTCATCGCTCATGCCAAGCTCACATACCATTTTGCGGGCAATTTTGGTGGCACGCTCAATGTCGTTTTTGGCGCCTGAGGTCAGCTCTTTAAACACCACCATTTCGGCAACCCGGCCACCGAGAAGAATGCACAGTTGATTCTGCAGGTGGGTTCGAGAAACGGTCAGGCGGTCTTCAAGCGGCAGTTGCATGGTCAGGCCAAGAGCCATGCCACGCGGAATGATGGTAATTTTGTGAACAGGGTCAGTGCCGGGCAGAAATGCTGCCACCAGCGCGTGGCCCATTTCATGGTAGGCGGTGTTTTCTTTTTCTTTTTCGGAAATAATGCGGCTTTTGCGTTCAGAGCCGGCGATAACTTTGTCAATCGACGACTCAAAGTCGGACATGACGACGATTTTGCGGCCGTTTCTCGCGGCGAGAATCGCGGCTTCATTCGTCAGATTGGCGAGGTCGGCACCGACAAAGCCGGGGGTGCGGCGGGCGAGTACCGAGAGGTTGACGTCATCGGCAATCGGTTTGTCACGCACGTGAATTTGCAGGATTTCTTCGCGACCTCTTATGTCTGGCTGGTCTACAACAATGCGGCGGTCAAAACGACCTGGGCGAAGCAGTGCCGGGTCGAGAACATCAGGGCGGTTGGTGGCAGCCACCAGAATAATGCCTTTGGTATTGTCGAAGCCGTCCATTTCTACCAGTAGCTGATTGAGGGTCTGCTCGCGTTCGTCATGCCCGCCACCAAGCCCGGCACCACGCTGGCGACCAACGGCGTCGATTTCGTCCATGAAGATAATGCATGGGGCGTTTTTGCGGGCCTGCTCAAAAAGGTCGCGAACCCTTGACGCACCGACCCCGACAAACATTTCTACAAATTCTGAGCCGCTGATATTGAAGAATGGAACGTTAGCTTCGCCGGCCACCGCACGTGCGAGCAGGGTTTTGCCGGTGCCCGGAGGCCCAAACAGCAGAACGCCACGCGGAATCTTGGCGCCGAGACTGGTGAACTTGGTCGGGTCACGCAGAAATTCAACTACTTCAAGAAGGTCTTCTTTGGCTTCGTTAACCCCGGCCACGTCTTTGAATAACACGCGTTTCTCGGTCGGGTCGACCATTCTGGCACGACTTTTCCCGAAGCTAAGCGCCTTGGCACCGCCGCCCTGCATCTTCTGCAGAATGTACAGCCAGGCGCCGATCAGCAGAATGAACGGGAACCAGTTAATCAGCAGATTCAGCCACCATGACATCTGGGCCGGCGGTTCGGCTTCAACGATTATGCCGCTTTTTCTGATAATTTCCATTAGACCGGGGTCATCAGGGGTCACGGTGAGAAAATCTGAGGTTGGCGCTTCGCTGCTCGAACCCAGGGTGACCTGCTTCTGAATGCGACCGGTGATTTCGCGCTCATTGATTTTGACCCGCAAAATTTTGCGGGTGGTATCCTCACCTTGCAGGATACTCAAAAATTCAGAATAGTTAAGCCTGTTGACTTTTCTGGTGCTGGTAACATTGGTGAATGCTGTCAGCAGAAGAATCAACAGCAGGGCATATAGTGCAACTGTCTTCATTTTGGTTGGTTGTTCTTTCATATTCCTGTGCCTGTATCAATTTTTTGGTGTGTGTAACAATTTAGTGCTTCATGCTAACACATCAACGGCGGCGAAGCAATTCGGCGAAAACGTTCAGGAACTTTTGAAAAGTCGCTTCTGCTTCGTTTTCAGCCAGCTGATCCAGCCTGATGTTTTTAAAACCTGCTGTTCGAGCATGTCAAGCAATCTGGCGGCATGGCGGCGACTTTCGCTGCTGCGCCCGTTGAAGGCCAGCAGGGTGTTGAGCGCTGCATCCCCCATGTGAATAACTTTTTCGGCGACCAGAGAAAATTCTTTGTCGTTGCTGATGATTTCAAGCCAATATGGCAGGCAGTCAATGCTGTTGATCTGGAAAAGCGCGTCGCGGGCGTTCTGCCTGACCTTGGGGTGCTCGTCGAGTGCCATGACTGACAGCAGTTCAATACGGCCTGGTATGGTGACGTTGCCGAGCACGAAGACAGCTGAAGATTTCATCCATGGGTTTTCGTCAACCGCCATGCCTTTGAGAACTTCAAGCAGGCGGCCCTGATCGTCTTTGTTCCAGAGCGCTTTAATAACATTTGCCCTGACGCGGTTATCTTCGTCTTTCAGCATCGGCAGAAGCAACCTGGTCACATCGGGAAGATCGAGTTTTTCGATCGCTTCGATGGCGTTGGCACGCACCCGGGCGTCTTCTTCGCGCAGGGCCTGGGTCAGAAAACCAACGATATCATCGTCGGGCAGTGCCAGGCGACTGACGGCCGTGATGATGCAGGCTTTAATTCTCGGGTTGGTGTCTGGGTGATAAAGGTTGCGGATAGCGCCAAGATTGCTAGGATCGGCAATTCGCCCAAGAGTTTCGACTGCCAGGGCTACCAGTTCGGGGTTGGAATGATGAAACAGCCCTATTATCTTTGAACTTGCCGATGAATCTTCGATTTCACCAAGAGCTTTCAGGCTGTTGTAGAGAACGTCTTCGTCTGCAGAAGTCAGCTGGGCAGCCAGGTCATCGATGTGCTGCGGCGTCTGCGGCATGTCGGGCATCAGTTTCCAGATGCGAACTCCGTCGCGTTCGATCATTCTAACCCATGAAGCACTGTTATAATCAGCGTAGGAATCAAATTCACGTTCGGCTTTTTTCAGCGCTGAAGCCCTGTCTGAGGCTTCAACGGTGTATTCTATCTTGAACTTTTTTCTCGGGGTCGCCGACTCACTGTATGGAATAATAACTTTGTAAGTTTTTGAATGTGCCATGCCCCAAATTTAACAGATTATCGTTTTCAACTCAATCAGCTTCAACTTGCGAATTTTTGGCGATGCCTGCAATCCTCTATTGAAGCCTGCCTAAATCAATCAGCCTGACCGACTGGCATTGTGCAGGCCTGCACAAGCCACTGATTTTGTCTGGTATAGCTCAGCGATACGGGTATTTTGCCGAGAGCAGCTTTCGAAAATGCTTCGCATAATGTATAATCGCAAGATAGAATTCTTTTTATGGGGTATTATTCATGCACGCAGAAGCAAGATCATTGGTTTGCCGCAGTTGTGGTGGTCGCATTGCTTTTCCATCTGATAAACACCGCTTTTTAGCCGAAAAAGGCTACGAAAACCAGGCGTTTTTTTGTGATGATTGCATAAGCGCCCGCCTTGACCAGATCTGGGAAACTCCCGGCGAACGCCGAACTGCCATCTGTAGCGATTGCGGCCGTGAGACCAGATTGCATTTTGTGCCCTGCAAAGAATTGCCGGTCTACTGCCCTGAATGCCATAAAAAGCACAGCAGCAGCGTTTGATCGCCTCAAATAAGATCGGGCGATCAAGGTGTGCCTGTCGCGACTGAACTGCTGGCGAGCCCGTCTGCTGTCTCGGGAATCGAAAACTCGCTGCTGATCGAACCTATCAGCGTGGGGGCTGATGCCGGCAGTGGCGCTGGCGGCGTCGCAATCATGCTCTGACTGGCCGGCCCGATTTTTTCTGGCAGCGGTTTTGCCTCGCTTGCAGGCCAGGCCGTAATCTTGCGCGGGTTCAGCAGTGCTTCGGCGGCTTCACGATCAAGCTCTTCGCTGATCATGGTGTTGCGCAGCAGCAACTGATGCTCAGAGGTCGAACTGGCTGGCGAAGATGCTTCCGGGATGTATCTGTTGATAAAGTTTTCGAGAGGTTTTACCGGCTGCTTTTCGTAGCCGAAGTGCAGGCTGCTGCCCGGCTGGCCAATCTCATCGAGTGGGCTTCTTATGATGCGGGGCTGACCATGCAGCGGCAGTCGAAGCCATCTGTCGATGTTTTTTGCTGAGAGAAGCGCGATCGGCAGCAGAATCAGTATGATAATTAACGTCAGGCTTTTAAACCGCATACCAGACCGCCAGGTTGTCGAGCACTCTGAATTTGATTTCACCACGGTTGTAGAGTGACGAGAGGTAGCCGTTCACCGTCGTTCGGTACAGGAAGTATTCCCAGCTGATTTTTTTCAGCCCGAAATGATCGAGAAATGCCTTGACGACGCGCTCTTGTGATTGCGGCACCTTCAACAGTTCGCGCATGAAGTTCATGGCGTTTTCAACGTGGCTCAGATTGCCGGTTATCATGGTAGCAATGTTATCAGTTGGCCTAAAATGGCCGCCGACATAAACTTTGGCCGTCAGGTTGCGTAGTTTCTGAAGGGTTTGCATCTGGGCGTGCGGGTCGTAGGTGAATGGCAGTCGCTGCTTTTTAAAGAACGAATCAGGGAACAGCGTGTCGGCAACAAATGCCACCCCATCAACAAGAAAACCCTTCTGGTTAACTGAATGCCCGGGCAGGTCAAGGATTTTGATCTGCACGTCGTCGAGAGTAAGTTCGGTGCCTGACAAAACGTCAACCGCGCTCGGGTTAGCCATGGTAAAGCGGTTCATCAGATCCTGGACCGGTGCCCCGGCAAACAAAACTGCCGATTGAATAAGTGGTTGCCTGATGGTCGGCGCTTCAAGGGTCGATGCGAGTATCCGGCAGCCTGTTTTTTCGGCAAAAAAGCTGTTGCCGCCAATGTGGTCGGCATGCGCGTGGGTGTTCAGGATGTACGCCACTTTGAAGCGGTAGTCAGAAAGCAGTTCAAAAAGTTTGACCGCGTATTTTTCTTCGTTACCTGAATCAATGAGGGCAACACGGCTGTCTTCGAGGGCGATGACGCCGACATTTGCCGGGCCGCAGACACAGAAAGTCCTCTCGCTGAGTCTGGTTAATTCCATGCTCAGGAAGCGGCTGCAGCTGGTCGTTCTGAAGCGCCGACCACTACCAGACCCTCGCTGCACTTGCTCAGCACTTCAATTGAGCAGGCGGGAGTGCCGGTAAAACCGATTGCCGGGGCCAGCACCTCGATATACCATGGATTATCGTGATAGGGTGAAAATTGCGCTTTGTAAATCCAGGCGTTAACCGGGGCGCAGCCATCGACCGTCAGTTTGATTCGCAGAAATTTAAAGACTTCGCCGCCTTTGACGATTTTGAAAGCCGGGTGCCATGGCAGCGGAGCGGTGGTGAAGTCGGGGGTAAGGATTACCAGAGGTTTGTCGAGCAGAATGTTGATGGTGCCTTCTTTGCAGTTGCCAACTTCAGGAAAGCAACTGCGAAAAAACGGCAACTGCTCACGCACTGTATTTTTTGATTCACCAAGACCCTTCTGAATTTTTCCTCTGATGTCTGACATGAGTTTGCACTCCTTATTGGTTCTCTATGCAGAATAGAACACTCACGGCCTGATTACAAGATTTTTTTAATCATCTGCAGGCATGGGCAATTTGGCCCCCAGAGGGTCTGAAACTCTTCGAGCGGCTTGAAACCGAGCGACAGATAGAAGCGGCGGGTGTTTTCGTAGGCGGGCCAGTTGTTAGAAGGGCCACAGGTTTTAATCTGCAGATATTCGATGCCCTGAGCACGGCAATATTCGCACACCGATTCGAGGGCCGCCCGACCCAGGCCCTGGTGATGATATTCAGGTAGAATCCCGAGCACGTAAAGCTCGGCCGATTCTTTGTAGTGCATTTTCAGGCTGATAAAACCGCATGGCTGGTGGTGCATGTTGATTATAAAGGTCGGCAGCCCGTTAATTTCGAGAGCGTAATCAACCATCGTCTGCTCGTCGCCGAACCAGTCTGGGAGACGGCGCAGTATTTTCTCGCATTCGGCACCTGAATTTAGTATCGGCCCAACAATACTGAAATAATCAGATTTCATAATTTCTTACCCGATTTTTTACGAAATAAAAACAGGTCTGCCAGATTCGACAAACCTGTTGCGATTAAATTGTCGTAACTTCGCTATTATAACACATTTCGGCGGCATTGGCGAAGGCATGGCCAGAACCCGGCTGCTTGCGGGAAAATATATGACCCACTGCCTGCCGATTTTTTGCTGCTGCTTGACCATGGGGCGCTGGCCCGCGAAAAAACTTTGTGGTGGCGGTTGCGAAGGTGTCGCATCGCCTGATGACCAAGAAGGCTGGGAACATCAGGCGGGATTTGCCGCTTAAAGCTTCTCTGGCAAAGAATCAGAAGGCGATGATGCAAATGCCAGCACGTTACCATCAGGGTCAGCTGAATATGCTGCCCGGTCACCCCAGTTCATCTGCATCAGGGGTTGCAGTCCGCGTGCTCCAGCCAGTAATGCCCGCTGATGCCAGGCTGCCGGGTCGGCAACGGTCAGATAAAGTTCGGCGCCGGGAACACCATCGGCCGAGCGCGGGTCTGGGATTTTTCCGGCCAGCAGTCTGCATATACCGGCGGCCGGCATCAGGCCAAGGGTGGTGTTTTCAGAGAGCCTGAATTCAGTCATGCCAGGAACATCAAGTGTTGGAGCCTGTTGCAATATCTTTTCGTAGAAGTCTCTGCTCTTCTGCTGGTCTTTAACATACAATATCAGATTGGTTTTTTGAATCATATTTAATCTTGCCTTTTGGGTTGTTTGAATCTGCCTGTTTCACTGCCAATGGCCGGTTCCAGGATTTTCAGCCAGTTTTTTCTTACTTCTTGCGCCATGGTGGCGTTGAGAACCATTTCATAACAAATTCTGGCGGTTGCCTGCTCAAGTTCCATGGCGTTGATTGATGGGTCGAGCTCCCAGTCAGCCGGAAAAATCAGCCCGTCAGGGCAACTGTGCTGTTGAAGTTGCCCGCGCCGGCAGGTAATTGCCCGGTCCATAAAGGCGATTCGACCAAGTGCCAACTGGCCGTCAGGGTTAATCAGGCTCAGAATGTGAGTGTTGTGCAGACCTGTATATAGCCAGGTGCGTGACCCAGGTGCCGCAGCAACAGGCATTTCAGTCGGTGCCGGAACTTCTTCGAGATACTGGGCCAGCAGTCTTGGAGCGAGAAATTGCTCGAGTTTCTGTTGTTCTTCTTCATCGATGGTTGCGATGACTCCGCCAAGCAGGTTCTCGTGGGTGTAAGCAGGCTTGAATACAATTTTGACACTGGTTTCACCGGCAAAAACAGTGCCAGAAATCTCATGGTTCAGTTCGAAATTGTTGTCTTCGTGCCTGAGCAAAGCCATACCCTGCATGCTGATGTTTAGAATCGGAAATTCGCGGTCGGCGGCCAGGTCGGCAAGAAAGACCACTGCACCGTTCTTGACGATGAAACGGTGAAAAAGTCGTTTTTCTTCACTGGCAATCTCGCGCAACAGCACTTCGCGTGCTTCATGCGGCATTTTTGAGCATTCGAGAATCACCTTGCCAAGTTTTAACGATCGATAAGGCGGAATACGGTAAAAAATTACCGCATCTGGCGAAACCCGGCCAAAACCAGATCGGTGCTCGGGTCTGATTTTTCCGGTCTGCAAGCCGGTCACATTGTTCTGCCAGCCAATATAGTAGTCGAGAAAATAAAATTCCTGCCGCACGGCATCGCCTTCAAGGGTCTGCCAGAGAAAGACCTGAACCCCGTCTTCGCCCTGAAACCAGCGCATTTTGAGTTCTGGGTCATCGTTTTTTAATTTTGCCGAATCGATTTCTCTCAGAGAGAAACCAAGAATGGCTGGTTTGATAAATTCGCTTATGATGCGTGATTGCGCTGGTGAAAAATTATGAAATGCGCATCCGGCAAGGCTGTTGAACAGATTCTTGATCTCGATCTGGCATTTCAGGTTTATTTGTTGTAACTGCAGGGTGACTTCGATAATTTTGCCTGGCATAAGGCCGCCCACCAGTTTGTAGTCCTGCAGATCGACTCTGAAACCGCCAAAACTGAGATTGGTGACAAGAAAAGGCCCCTCAGCAGCGATCATCATCTGGCAATTTTCCAGATTGAGCCGCTGAAACCTTCGGCGTTCTTCACCGCCGCTCTGGGCTTGCCCGGTCACTGCGCCGGTCCCGGATAGCCAGGCGACAAGTTTTTTCAGATTGAGCATTTCGTTATCGGTTCCTGCCCTTAGATTCATCAATTATAACGCACGAATTGACCACCGCAAACCCTTGCCCGGAGACATCTGAATCAGTTTTGGCCTCAGACGGCAGACTTTGCAAGCCGTATGCATACCAACCTAACAGATAAATCTGCCGAAAACCAGTTTCTGGTTGTTAAGGCTGGTAAGCCTGATGGCGGCAGTTTGCATCGGTCTGGTTCAGCGGGGGTGCCGCTGTGGAAAATGCCGCCTGATCGCCGGGATTGCTGATCATTTTTTCTGCTGTTTTTGGGTTGGTTTAATTTAAGAAATTGTTTGGCGTAGGTGATGTGAAGTGTTATTCTGCATGCATATCATTAAGCCCGGAGGAATTGAACATGACAAGACATGACGGTCGCGCCGGTGACCAGCTCAGGCCGGTCAGCATCGAAACCGGTTACGTTAAATATCCGCACGGTTCGGCACTGATCACATTTGGTGACACCCGTGTTCTCTGTACCGTTCAGGTCGAAGAAAAGGTTCCTCCTTATGTGGCTTCGCGCGAAGTCGTTCAGGGCTGGATAACTGCTGAGTATGCCCTGATGCCTGCTGCCGGTCTGGTGCGCAACGAACGCGCCGGTTATGGCAAGGCCACCGTTAAGGGTCGTGTTCACGAAATTCAGCGTCTGATCGGGCGCTCAATGCGTGCGGCTCTAGATCTGACAAAGCTTGGCGCCCGCACCCTCATGATTGACTGTGATGTACTTCAGGCTGACGGCGGCACCCGAACTGCTTCAATCACCGGTGCCATGGTCGCTCTTGAGATGGCCGTGAAAAAGCTGATGCGCGAAGGCAAAATCACTCAAAATCCTATCGTCAACAAGATCGCTGCCGTCAGTATCGGCATCTGCAATGGCCAGGTCTGCCTTGATCTTGATTATGTCGAAGATTCACATGCCGAAACTGATCTTAATCTCGTAATGGACGACAAGGGCGGCTATATCGAAGTGCAGGGCACCGCTGAAAACGGCACTTACAGTCGCTCCCAGCTTGATCAAATGCTGACAATCGGCGAGCAGGGCGTCAAAAAGCTATTTGACCTGCAGCGGCAGGCGGTTGAAAAACTGGGATGAACATCTGGGTTTCAACACGCAACGCTCATAAGGCTGAAGAAATCAGCATGATTCTTGCTCCCCATCGCGTGAGAACCTTGCTTGATCTGCCTGATTTTCCAGAAATTGATGAAAACGGCGCATCATACCGCGAAAATGCCGAGCTTAAAGCCCGTGCGCTGTTTGAAAAAGTCAGAGAACCTGTGTTCGCTGATGATTCAGGGCTTGAAGTCGATGCGCTTGGCGGTCGCCCCGGCATTCACTCTGCCAGATTCTCAGGGCTTGATACCAATCACCAGCGCAATATCGACAAACTGCTCGCCGCCCTGCATGACGTGCCTGAATCCGGGCGAACCGCCCGTTTCCGCTGCGTCATTGTCTATATTGATGCCACTGGTCTGGCCCATGAATTCGTCGGCGTTCTCGAAGGTTCTATTGGCTCTATGATGCGCGGCAAAGGCGGATTCGGCTACGACCCGGTGTTTATGCTTCCCGAAAAGGGTTGTTCGGTCGCCGAACTGCCCGCCGCCGAAAAAAATTCTTTGAGCCACCGCGCTCGTGCTCTGGCTCAACTAAGCTCGTTCCTGAAAATTCCGGGTAAATAATTGCTTTATATTACCGCGCAGTTCTGGTATAAAATTAGCCATCAGTTGCCCCGGGTTGCATCATCTCCGGTTCTGGCTGCAACATGATTTAAAAGGTATTCCTGTATAATGTCACAGATTCTTCCTTTGATTCGGCGTCTGGCACAGAATGCCGGCGAGCGAAATGGCAGCGGTCGCCTCGAAAAATTCTTTATCTTCAAGCTCGCCAACAAGTCCTATGCGATTCCGGCGGTCGATGTCACTGAAGTCACCATGCCGGGTTCAATGATCGAAATTCCTTTGAAGTCTGACTTTATTACCGGTGTGGTCAATGTCCGGGGCACCGTGATTCCGGTAGTTAATCTGCGGCACCGCATCGGTCTCGAACCCGCCTTCCAGATCAATGATTCCTCAAAACTCCTCATTTTTACCGTAAAAGCAAATGCCTTTGTTGGCATGATTGCTGACGACATTGAATACCGACTTCGCGAAGGCATTATTGAGCCGATTCTTCCGAATATCGCCGATCCAGGCGAAAAATTTTTCCGCACCGTCGTCATCGAAAATCAGCGGGTCCCCGTTTTTATGATTGATACATGGCTCGAAAAACCTGAGTTTGCAATTCTACAGACTGTGGTAGAATCTTACTGAAATTTTACATGGAGGTCATGACAATGGCTAAATATGTTTGCGGCGTTTGTGGCTACGAATATGATCCGGCGGTCGGCGACCCCGACGGCGGCATCGCTCCCGGCACTCCGTTCGAAAAACTTCCGGCTGACTGGGTCTGCCCAGCTTGCGGCGTCGGCAAAGACCAGTTCGAAAAGATTTGACCGGCTCTTACAATGAAGGGTTTGCGGCATCGTCTGCAAACCCTTCTTTCATATGCGCCGTTGCCGGCTGTCTAAAATTTCACTCGGCTTGTTACTTTAGTGCCACCCTGTTCGTATCTTAGCTCCGACAGGGAGAGAAGTCTTGCTTAAAAATTTCTGGTTAACCCTCGCTGCCAGAGTTGTTTATGGAATTCTGCTGCCCGGTTTTCTGCTTTTTCTCGCTTTATCAAGCCATTTTGGCCTGGTACAGGAGCGGCAGATACTTGACTGGCAACAGAAGATGCATGACTCGCTCGATAACCTTGCCAATTATCACGATGACGACCGCTTTTTTCATGGCCTGCTGCAAAGCAACTTTGCGGCCGCCTCAACCGCTGGCGATCCTTTCGCGCTGGTCGCCGGGCGCATTTCGACTCTAAAAAAGCATTTTCCTGGGCAACTGCGCTTCATCATTCTTGACGCAGACGGAAAAATTGTGCCGCGGCTTTCTGATGAAAACCGCTTCAACTACGTTTTCAAGAACCTGAACCAGTCTCTGCGGCAGCCCGGCCTTGTTTATCAGGCTAACCGCATTAATCTGCTGCGCGGCTATTTTGGCCAGTTTCTCATGGAAAAACACTTGGAATTGCCGCTGCGTCAGGGCTACCTGGGCCGTTGTCTGAGGGTGTCAGAAGACCCGCAGAAAGCTTTGCTCTGGTACCAGACATACCAGAATCTCACTATTGTATGCCTTATCAGGCGCGACCTGCTCGACCAGCAGACCGGGCCGCGCATGATGATTGACCGCTTCAACCGTTCAAGTGCAGATATCAGGCTTGGTTTCTATGACCCAAGTCTTCAGACCGTTTACGGTTTTTCTGCTGCGGGCAGTTCAGACGGCGAGATTGCCATTGAAGCCACTGCTTACGCGAACTCAGCCATTGAATTCAGAAAAACTGCCGGTCATCTGTTGTTATTTCGCCAGGTCGCGCCACGCCTGGTCATCTTCAGCAGTCTTGACCAGCGTCAACATCTTGTTGATCCTGACCATGAAGTAGGTCTCCGGATGTTTGGCCTGCTGAAATGGCTTCTGGTAACCGCTTTTATCGTTTCGGTTCTGTCTCTGCACGCCAGTCGCCTTTTTTTATCAGTCAGACAGAAACTTATGCTGCTATTTCTTTTTGCAAACGGGTTGCCGCTGATGATTCTGCTGGCCACTGGCTACGAATTTTTCGAGCAAAAAAAGAGCTCGTTGACCAACTCAGTGCACGAGCACTCATCACGCCTCATCAAAGACTTTGACACCAGGTATCCAGCCGGGCGCGAACTGATGGCCGAACGCTTCAACAGATTTATTAACGAAAATTCCCGCAAAGGAGTTTATGGGGTCTGGCCTGCCAGTGTTACCGCCAGACTGGCTTCGCTTATCGAACTTTCGTTGCCCGACGAAAGCTACCTTTTTAATTCTGTTGGTGAACAGATCTTGAAACAAAGGGAACTGGTGGTGCCCGGGTCGTATAAATTCATCCGGGATTTTTTTCTCGGCGCTCTCGAGTTCTTCAATAGCAGCTCAGACCATTTTGTCGCCACCAGAAGAACCATGCTCGAACAAATTTCCGACGAAGCATCGGTTTTTCACGGTGTATTGCGGCAGATCGGGCTAATTGAACCCCAGAATTATGGCTCTGGCCTGCGCTGGACATACCTGAATCTGCTTGGTGACCGCGAAAACCACAATTCATGGGGCCTGGTGCTTGTGGCCTGGAAACCGGAGGCCCTGCAGCGTGCCTATATCAATGAGCAGCTCGCTGCCCTGAATCGCCGCATCGCGCCCCGAAAACTTCTGGTTATGGAACTCGAGAGCGGTCGGATTTTTCCAGAGTCTGCACCCGGCGAAAAAAAACTTCGCCGCATCATGCATCGTACCCAGAGCCGCAAAATGCTTGCCGATGATAACCTGCTGATTGATGGCGAGGCTTATGTTGCCACGGCTTTGAAGGGCATTGAGCTTTCAGATGCCGTGATCATGGCAATTTACCCGAAAAAAATCATTGACGGGCAGGTTGATTCTCTTTTTGAACGGGTGAGCGCGGCCGCTGCGGCCAGCCTCTTTCTGGTTCTTTTGATTGTGGCTTTCTTTTCCAGGCGTCTGCTGGTGCCGGTTGCGGCCCTGGCAAACGGCATGCGTGCCATTGCCCGCCATGATTTTAAAAATCGTATCGACTATGTTTCTGAAGATGAATTCGGCCAGTTGATACGGGTTTTTAATGAAACCACCGCCGGCATGCAGGATCTGGCCATTGGCACCGCTGTACAGAAAAGCCTGCTGCCACCTGCCGACAGCAGGGTCGGCAAGGTGCTTCTCTATGCCAGGTCAGAGTTTATGAGCAAAATGGGCGGTGACTATTTTGATTATTTTGAACTGGCGAATCAACGACTCGGAGTTTTCTTCGGTGATGTCGCCGGGCACGGCATACCCGCGGCCCTGATCATGTCGATGGCCAAAGCCGTGGTGGCCAATGCTCGAACAGTGTTTGCAAGCCCTGCAGATCTGCTGATGCGTGCCAATTCCGTTTTTCTGCATCTCAAGTCGCGGGGCTGGAAAAGGATGATGACCGCTCAGTGTCTTGAACTTGACTGCAATACCGGTGATTTCAGACTTGCGAACGCCGGTCAATGTTACCCGGTGATCGTCAGCGCTGATCGTCGTAGCATAACCTACGTCAAGGCAGTTGGCATGCCGCTCGGCAATGTAACCCGAAAGCCCTACGCTGAAGTCAGTGGTCAGCTGAAACCCGGCGACACCCTGATTCTCTACACTGATGGTATCATTGAAGCAACCAGTGCCACAGGCGAGGTCTTTGACTTTGCCAGATTCGAAAAGCTGCTGCTCGCCAGCTGGAACGCTGATCTGGAAACCTGGTGGCAGGATATCTTTAAAGGCTATTCAGCCTGGGCTGCGGCCCAGGACGACGATATAACCATGCTGATGCTCAAATATGAATAAAGAACATAAAAATAAACCAGATTTCGCTGCCTGGGTGGCATTTGTAATGTTTGCAGTGCTGCTGCCGCTGGCTGGTGCCTGGTCTGGCTGGCATTACGTTGCCTCGTTGCATCGCGATGCCCGGCTTCGTCTCTTGCAGATCGAGTCGAACAGCAGTCTCGAAAGCCTTCAACTCGCTGCTGACGGCGGCAAATATACCTGTATGCGTATTAAAGATGTTTATGAAAATTGCAGCACCCCTGAAAAGCTGCGGGTCGGCATCGAGAGCCTGAACCAGGAGATGTCTCTGCATCTGAATTACCTGATCTGGAATGGTGACGGCAGTGTTTTTCATTCAACATTCGATTATCAGAAGAATAATGCCGACTGGCCGCTTGCTTTCAGTTCTTTCTGCCAGATTATTGATTCCGGTGCACGCCTCAGCGCCAGTGCTACGGCCAACTTGCGGCGCATCTACGGCCCACAGTTTTTCCCGGAAGTTTTTGCCGGGTGTTACAGTGGCCGTCATATTCAGCCCCTGTACGGCGATTCTTCTTCGGATGGCCGACTTTCGTGGGTAAGGGTCAAGGCAGGCCGAAACGGTCTGAGCGTCTTTTTTTCCCGGCCGGCCCTTGAAAATCTTCCGGGCATCGAGCATCAGATTTCCGACATGGTTTCAAAGTCTGGCCTACAGATCGCAATTATCCGAAACGGCGTGCTGAATGCCCAGCCAGGCTTGCAGCTCGATCAACATGAAGTTTCGGGCATCCTTGCCGAGCAGGAAACGCCCAGTCGCGTTGGCCGCTGGTTCATCTGCAAAGGCCTGGTTCGAACCGGCATCGAGGCAGTTTTTCTTCTGCCGGCTACCGCGGTTGATGAGGCATTTTTTACCCCCGGCCGGTCAATGATTGTGCTGCTGTTGCTGCTGGGCGCTATTTTTATTGTCAGGCGTAGTTTTATGGCCTTCTGCCGTGGTAATGGCGTCAGCCTGAGCATTCGCAAGCAGCTCATCATCTTATTTGTGCTGGCAAATGCTTTTTCTTTGAGCATTCTCGCGATACTGGGCTTTGATTATCTGCATGAATACGAAATGCTTCTTCAGGCAGAAACATTTCGCAACGGCATGACTTACCTGCAGAGCATTGATGAAATGTACGTGGCCGAATTTTCTGAGCAGTTGCGCCGCATTGATAAAGGGCTTGAAGGCATGAAGACCGCTCTGAGAGCCCGCCCGCCTGACCATGAAATGTTGAAGACTTTCCTCAATATGCAGCGCAGCGAACCGTTCAGGCTGATTCTGGTTGGCAGTCATACGCCATTTATCGGCAGCGATTACGGCGTTATGCTCGAGGGGCAATTTCTCAACCGTCTTCTCGGCAAAGACAACGATATTAAACAGATGAAAGTGCTCGTCGAATCAATGGGTAAGCTCGGCCGCTACTATCTGTCGTTGCTGAACCGTGAATCTCTCGAAGAGATGGTGGTTGCCCAGGTTGAATTGATCGCCGAATCCCTTGGGCAGTTGCAATCTATCGAAATGTTTCAGGAATTTTTCGCTGCCACCGGGTCGTTCTGGCAATGGGGAATGGGTTGGCGGTTCTACCCGGCCTATATTCAGGTTTTGCGGGTTTTTGATGACCTCAAGGCCGATTATGTGTTTCTCTACCTCTGGGAACCGAAAACCCTTGAATACGCCTACCTCCAAAAGATGTACGCTGACCTGAACCGCAATCCGCTTGGCCTGAAAATTATGGCTGTCAACGAAGACCTGCGGTTTTCTTTTCCTGAAGAACTTCTTCAAAATGAGCAGCTGCTCAACTATACCAACCGATTGCGCGAAAAAACGGGCACAGAAATTGATTTTTGCGACTGGCACGGGCAAAAGCATCTGCTGATGGGTTTAAAATGTGTTTCGTTGGCTAATATCCGGCTTCTGGCGTTGTTTCCGCTTGAGTCTATCGAACGGGCGGTGCGCGGCAAGTTCTGGTTATTTTTTGCTCTTGGTCTGGTAAGTATGCTGGTTTCACTGGCATTGAGTCTGGTAGTTTCCCGTTCAATTCTGCGGCCGCTTGGGGAATTGCAGACCGGGGTTCTCGCCCTGCAGAAACAAGATTTTGCTTATCGACTGCCTGATCTGGGCGGTGATGAATTCGGCAACCTGGCGCATATTTTCAATACTACGCTGGTTGATCTTGAAGAACTCCATACTGCCTCAATAGTTCAGGAAAAGCTGCTTGATCGCTTTGCCGGTGTTTTGCAGCATGGCAAACTTGGAGTTGCGGGTGGCAGTCTGGCCATAACAAGGTTTGGCGGCGATTTTCTGGCGTTGAACCCGGTGAATGAGCGTTATTTCGGGTTCTTTATCGGCGATGTTGCCGGCAGCGGTGTGGCCTCGACCCTGGTCATGGCTTTTGTAAAAGCCTGCATTATGCAACTCGAAGAATTTTATCTCAAACCGGCCGAAATGCTGCAACGGATCGACTTTCTGGTGCGCTCAAGCAGCGGCACAGGCCAGCGCCGCAAATTCCTTTCGCTGCAGTATGTGCTTCTCGATGCTGAGACAGGCAAGATTACCATTGCTTCGGCCGGCCACTGTTTCCCTTTGCTGGTCATGCCAAAAAATCTACCCCGGGTGATTGAGATGCCTTCCACTCCAATAGGTTCAGGCAACTCGACAAAGTTTTTGCTGCATGAATTTCAACCGGTCAGCGGCGCGAAACTTGTTTTTTATACCGCCGGTCTATATCTTAATGCTGAGCTGGGTTTTGAAAGCATGAAAAAAATACTGTCAGAGCTTGCCGATCATGACTCTGAAAATTTTTTCCAGGCCGCCAGAACAGCGTTCGAGAAGATACGAGATGGCCGCGGCCGCACCGATGATCAGACAATGGTCGTTGTTTCAATGCCGGAAGGGGAGACCGGGTGAAGGCAATTCTTCAGAAGCTGACCAGATTTCTGGCAGTGCTGGCATTCGGGTTGCTCTTGCCCGGTTGGCTGGCCTGGACAATGATGGTTGGTCATGTACAATTGCAGAGAACCCGCATTGTCGAAGCAGAATTCGACCGCCTTTCGCAGTCACTCGAAACTCTGAATAATTACCACGCCGACCGGGTTTTTTTTCATGGCCTTTTTCAACAGAATTTTGCCGCAATCGATGGCCAGACAGACGCGCAGCAATTACTGGCCGCAAAAATAGCGGGTTTCCGCAAAATGTTTCCCGGCAAGCTCAGATTCATAGTTTACGACAGCAAGGGCGTTATTAATCAGACTCTGACTGACGAAAAAAAATTTCAGTATGTCCTTAAATCCATGTATGGCGCTTTACACGAACTGCAACGCCTGTTTGCCAACGATCCGACCACCGATCCGTCAAGTTCATCCCTGATCAGCGAAAGAATGCAACTGCTGCGCGGCTACTTCGGCCCCTTCCTGGTCCAGAAATTCCTGCTCGAACCTTTGCAGCGCGAATACCTCGGGCGCTGCCTTTTTGTCAGCGATGACCCGGAGAAGCGCCTGCTCTGGTATTACCCGGGCCGTGATTTTTCTGTGGTGTGTTTTGTTGATGCATCGCTGCTTGGCTCGAATCTTGGCGCAAAATTGCTGATTAACCGTTTTAATGCCAGCAGCCCGGATATCAAAATTGGCATCATCAATGCACTTTCTTTTGAAAACTACGGCCTGCCGGCCTCTGAAAAGGCCGTCACCGAGATTATTCTCGAAACCGGAAAATTTACCGATTATGCGATTGCCTCTCGCGAGAGTGCCAATTTTCTGCTGCACTTTCGCCAAGCCTCTGCAGACCTTCTGCTCGTCAGTTATCTGAACTCTGAGCATCTGCCGGTTCCTTATCTGGCGGCCGTTCAAGTTCTGGCCGGTCTTGTGCGCTGGCTGGTGATCGTTGGGTTTATTATTTATTGTGCCAGTCTGCGCCTGCGCAGATTTGCGCTGCCGGTGCAGCAGAAAATTATGCTGCTGTTTCTGTTTGCTAATGGCTTGCCTCTGCTGATGCTTGCTTCGGTTGGTTATGAATTCTTCAGCGAAAAGAAAAAAGACCTGATCAATGCCACCCATCAGGAATCTGTGCGGGTGCTCAAAGAGTTCGATGTCAGGTTTCCTGAAGTTGGTGCCAGTCTGGCTCGCCGACTCAATGTTTTTATCGATGAACGAAACCGTCGTTATAACCACGAAGAATGGCCACCAGCCGAGATCGACAAGCTGAAGCAACTGACGGCTGAGATCACCCCGCAAGAAGCGGTTCTTTATAATAACCGTGGTGAGACAGTCTTTAAAAGCTCATGGTCGTTCAACCCGAGCGAAAAAATGGTGAAGGGCATGTTGTTGAAAGCTCTTGAATTTTTTAATTCCGAGGCTTCAAAAAAAACCAGCCCGGGCCGCTCTTTTCTTGAAGAGATAACTTCTGAAGATCTCATGCTGCAAGACTTTCTCTGGTTTCTCGGCAGGTTTGTCGTGCTCAATAGTGGTGATTCGAACCGGGTTTCATACCTGCGAATGCTTGGGGGCAACGAACCTGATACCGGCAATTACGCGGCATGGGGGGCTTTTGGCATATCCTGGGACCCAGCAGCCTTCATTCGAACCTTTGTAATTGACAAGTTAAAAGAAACGGCAGCGGCTGTGTCGCCCCGCCAAATCATGATCTTCGACCGGCCGACTGAGAACGTTCTTGCGCTGAATACTCAATCTGGTCGGCAACTTCGCCATCTTTTCAAGCAGACCGTCAGTCGCAAGCTGGTGACCCGCGAAAATCTAGAAATCAACGGTTCCAGTTATCTGTTCACGGCCATAGCCGGCAATGAAATTTCAGATGGTATTCTTGGGGCCATTTTTCCGCAGCATCTCATCGATGAAAAGCTCAATAATCTCAAGGCAACTTTTTTTATGGTCGGCCTGGTTATGGCATTTGTACTGTTTCAGGTCGGCCGCTTCTTTGCGGCACGCTTGCTGGTGCCGGTTGCAGAACTCGATAAGGGTATTACCCGAATGCGGGCGCGTGATTTTGATTATCGCATCAGTTATCGTTCGGCAGATGAGCTTGGCGACCTGATTGCCACCTTCAATCGCACCCTTGAGGGCATGAAAGAGCTTGCAGTGGGCACTGCCGTTCAAGAAAGCCTGCTGCCTTTGGGCAGCTTTAGTGCCGGTCGGGTGCGGTTATTTGCCAGATCGCTGTTTATGAGCAAAATGGGCGGCGATTATTATGACTATTACCCGTTGCCGGCCAACCATCTTGGAATCTTCTTCGGCGATGTTGCTGGTCACGGCATTCCGGCTGCCATGCTGATGGCGATGGTTAAAGCGGTAATCGCGGCCGCAGGCAGCAGCTCAGCCGGGCCGCAGGAACTGCTCGCCAGCGCCAACCAGGTTTTGCTCGAACTGAAAAAGCGCAACTGGCGGCGCATGATGACCGCTGTCTGTTTTGATCTGAACCCCCAGACCGGCGAATTCATTTTCGCCAATGCCGGGCATTGCTACCCGGCGGTTGTTGAGCCTGGCGGAAAAACGGCGGTATTGCTGGAACAGGGAGGCATGCCGCTGGGCAGCAGCAGTCGGAAAATTCTGCCGACTTTTTCCGGATGCCTGAAGCCTGGTGACACACTGGTTCTTTATACCGACGGTATCGTTGAAGCGGTTGGCAAAGATGGTTTGCAGTTTGGCTACCCTCGCTTCGTTGAGTCGTTGCAGAGCGCCTGGGACGAAAATCTTGAAGCTTACTGGCAGAAGATCATTGATGGGCACCACAACTGGGCAATTGCCCAGGACGATGACCTGACGTTCCTGTTGCTGCGTATGGAGGCGTCAAATGCCTGATAAATCGCTGTTACGCTGGGCAAAACTCAATGTATCTCTGGTATTTCTGCCGGTAATGCTGGTTCTGGCCGGTCTTTATCATGTTGCGTCTCTGCAGAAAGCCGTAAAAATAAGGGCTTTTGAAACTGATGCGTCGGAAGCTCTCGAAACCCTTCGCTATTACTCAGCTACCGAGCAATATATCTGTACCACTCTGGCCGGCATTTTTGATAACCACCCGCAGCCTGGTGAATTGCGAACCGCTGTCGAACAATTTGCTGCTGCTCATGATATCGAACTGAAGTTTTTCATTAATGACGCAGACGGCGGCATTCATTACAGCAATTTTCCGGTCGAACAGTTGCGGGGCGATCTCAAAGGCGCTTTCGATGCAATGCAGACCATTCGCCGCAAAGGCTATGCAGGGGGCGAACGCGTTATTCCGCCTGAGGTCTACAAAAATCTTCGCCTGCTTTATGGCCCGCATTTTTTTCCACGATTTTATCACCGCTGCTTTACCGGCAAGAATCTCATGCTGCGCCGTGGTTACGCCGCCGCCGATAAGCCTCTGCTCTGGCTTAATTTCAGCGATACCGGGGGGCTTTCAGTTTTTCTGCCCCCTGAAGTAGTTGAATCTTTCTGCGGTGTCAAATTCCATGCCGACGATAACCCCGGCAATCTGATAACCGGGTACATCAGAAACGGTGTTGTTCATTGCAAAGACCCCGAACTTGCCAGATCAATGCATGCACAAGCCGCCCTTCTTCAGAAAAGCCTCAGCAGTATCATCAAATTGCCGCAGCATTACCTGATGGTTAACTACATCGATTCGACCATGACAGTTTTTTGTGCCGCTCGAACTGCTGAGATCGAGGTTTTTGCAGTTTCGCCCCTGACCGGAATTCTTGCTTTCATTATGCTGGCAGGCTTTGCCCTGGTCGCCTGGGGCAGTTATCTGGTAATAGTGCGCGGCAGATCATTGTCGATGCGACTGCAGAAACAGTTGATGCTGTTGTTTATCGCTTCAAATGCCTTGCCAGGGTTTGTGGTTTTCACCATCGGCAGCGATTATCTGCAGCAGTTCAGGGCTGGCCTGCTTGCTGACCGCTACAATGAAGGCATGGCGTATCTGCAAAGTATCGATGAGCTTTACAGCAATGAATTCACCGTGCAGAAACGCCGCATTGAGAGTGCCCTGAGCGAACTTAAAAACAAGCTTAAAAAGACCGGAGTTGGCAAGGCGGGCGTTAAAAAGTTCGTTGGTGGGCAGGAACCCAAGCCATACGCCTTTTATCTGGTTGCCAGCAATACGGGTTTTGTTGCCAGTGAACGAGGTGTGCTCAAAGACGAAAAATTGCACGAAGCCTTTTCGCCCGGATTTGTTAATGACAAAATCCGCATCAACACAATGAAAGCCATGTTTAAAATTGGCACATATATTCTTACGACTCTTAACAAACAACCCCTGTCGGGCAAGGCCGGCACCGAAGCCGAAATTGTCTGTGAAACCCTGACGCAACGCAGCCCAATCGAACTCATTCGTATTTTTGCCGATTCGGGCTCTTTTTCTGAATGGGGTTTGGCCGCAAAACGACACCCAACCTACGTTAACCTGCTGCAACTGTTTGATCGGGTGATTTTTGATTACCTGCTCTTTTACCTCTGGGATTCAGATGACCTTGAAATCGGCTTTATCAGGCGAATTTTTCATTTCCTGAACCGCAATGAATACGGATTCAAGGTGATGGCGGTCGAAGACAGATTCTATATAGGCTTTCCCGATGAAATCCTCACCGATGAAAAGCTGAAAAACTTCGCTTTAAAATTGCGTGACCGCAGTGTTGCCCGCCCTGAACACTGCATCTATAAAGGAGAAGCTTATCTGCTTTTTGGCCATAAATGCGTGGCAATGAAGAATATCAGATTGCTTGGTCTTTACCCTCTGCACCGCATCGAGGCTCAGGTGCTTGATAAACGCTGGCTTCTCAGCCTGCTGGCCTTTGTAAGTCTGCTTATCTCAGTTTCGGTCGGTCTTTTTATTGCCGGCAGCATTCTACAGCCGCTAGGTGAACTGCAGGCGGGGGTTACAGCCCTGAACGGGCGCAACTTTGCCTGGCGTGTTCCAGACCTGGGCGGCGATGAATTCGGGCACCTGGCACGCATATTTAATGAAACCCTTATCGATCTTGAAGAATTGCACGTTGCCTCGCAGGTTCAAGAAAAGCTGCTCACTCCAATGCCCGAACCCCGCACCCTCGGTTGTTTGCGCTATCTTTGCCGCGCCGGCATGACTACTGGTTTCAGCGGCGAGTATTTCGATCTCATTGAAACCGGCAATGACCAGTCTTCACTCTTTTTTGGCCGCGCTCTTGAACCCGGGGTTGCCGGCAGTCTGGTTCTGGCCTTTATTAAATCGGCCACCATGCAACTGCCGCATCTGCTTTTGCAACCCGAAAAAATGCTTGGCACCCTGATGGCACTGCTGCAGAAAAGCCGCGAAAATAGCGGAAAGCCGGCGGTTCAACTGCGCTGTCTTCTCTTGCACGACAACGGCAGAATTGAGTCTGCAAGCTGCGAAATGCCGGCCGCACTGCTTTATGACCACGCCACGGCCGAGCTGCGCCGGCTCGAAAATACCCCGGCCGGCGAAATTACTCTGCAGCCAGGTCAGAGTCTTTTAATCGCGGTTGATCTGGCTGGCTGGCCAGAGAATTTGCCCCACAAGCTCGTCGGCTGCGCGGCCGGTGACTGTGATGCCATCTATAAATCGGTCATTGCCAGCTTTAAAGAGGCTGGTTGCGAATTTCAGGCGGCTCTGGTTGTCTGTAGAGTTTAAAAACGCTTCAGGCCGGTTCGATAAGCTCAATCAGGCTGTTGAGCCGGTGAGCATACATGTGTGACTGCATTGATTCGCCCGTCTCATCGGTCGCTCTGTCGCATCGGCCGGCCCATTCAAAACCCGTCTTGAGAAGCATCGGCAGCAGCATACATTGCAAACGCAGATCACGCCGGCTTTTAACCGTATCTCTGATAAAGGAACGGGCAGCCCCGACCGTGCAATTAATCGTTCTGATCAGCCACCAGCGCAGAACATCGCTCATTTCGCCCTGCAGAAGCATTTTTAAGCGTTCACGCGCCGCACGTTCGCGTTCAACCAGTTCGGCGGCCTGGCGCGTCTGTGGCTGCGGTTGACGCTCGACACTGCCCTCGATGAGCAGCAGTAGCATTTCGGTGTGGGTCGGATCTGCCGCAGCAAAAGAATTGCCGATGATCGCAATCTGGTCACTGATGTTGACCGCTCTGGCAAATTCAGAGTTCAGCAATTCAAAGGCTTCAGGGGCGAATTGAATGGGAAGTTCGGCAAAACGCAATACTTCACCCCAGTCGTCACGTGAGCGCACCAGATTTTGAAACATGGCCAGCTGTTCAGCCATTGCCTTGCCAGGCTTAAGCAACTCGGCCAGCAGAACACGCGCCGAGTGCTCTGATGAAGCCTCGAGAAGGTCTATCCAGGCAACAAAATCTTGCCAGGTCTTCAGTTCTTCAGGGGTACAGGTTGCGCAGCCACCCGAACCGTTCTGAATGGTCTTCAGCCGGCGGTCTTTGATTATTCCAAGTAGTTGCAGAAATCGTCTGATTGCTTCCATCTCGCCTGATTATAACGCAACCCTCTGCCAGCCTGCCATGCTTTTGTCAAAATGCCCCGGCAAATTTCAGCAATTCTCAGTCAAAAGCAACCCGGCTGATAGGCCGAAGCTGCCCCCTTTTAAAAGACAATCAGTTAAATACAAATGGCTTTTGATGCGAGTTATAAAACTCACTGAGAATTACTGGGCAAATTTATCCTCTTGAGTTTTTTGATGTGTATATTATACAATACTAATTAATACTTAACGTGACTGGGAGGGTTGCCATGTCATTGATTCTCGAAGCGATTAAAGCGACTATTCCGCCTGACCATTACGATCGCCCGTTGCAACGGGTTGCAACCTGTGCCTTCATAACTATGGTCAAATCGACCCGTCTGGGTATCTGCATGACTTTGAGTGATGAACGCGTTTTTGAATTTAAGGTTAACCTGCCGGTTTCGCACCTTGGCGAAATCGAGACCCTCAGTCTCAAAAAGGTTCTCAGCTGGACCGATTCTCTGCAGGGCATCGAACGCTCGTTTGCCGTCGCGGCAATTAACAGTGCCCTGCCCCTGAATGGCAAAGAATATTTTGCCGGGAATGCCCTGGAACTGGCTGCTCGTTTGGGCGAAGGCAAGCGGGTCGCGGTGGTTGGGCATTTTCCGCACATGGAAACCATTCAGCACAGGGCCGCTGAGTTTTCGGTTATCGAAAAACGCCCTCAGGAAGGCGATTTTCACGCCGAAGATGCGATAAAAATAATTCCGAAAGCAGATGTGGTGGCGATGACCGGGGTAACCTGCCTTAACGACACCATTGAGGGTCTGCTGGCCTTGAAGAAGCCAGGCTCGATTTTTATCGTTGTCGGCCCATCAGTGCCTTTGAGCAGCGCTCTGTTCGATTTCGGGGTCGATATAATCGGGGGAGCCTGGGTAGAAGACGAGGTTTCATGCTATCAACGTATTCTTCAGGGTGCGGCACCGCGCAATCTGCCGGGCCTGCGCAGCGTTCTCTACCCGAAAAACCCCGAAATGCTGAATGGTTACGAAGAAATTCTTCCCCCCGACCGATAAAAACCCCGATGAACTCATGAGTTCATCGGGGTCGCGGTCTTTATTGAATCCTGCAAAAATAGAACCAACTTACTTCACAGGCGCGGCCATCAGTCCACACCTGGACTATTCTTCGTAAGAAGTCAGTAAAACCGGCTTTAATTCTACAGTTATCAATAAGAGAGTTTCGGCCAGCCCTTCGTCACAATTTAGACTCTTTAGAATCGCCATTGCCGGGCTTTGTTAAGTGATCAGGGCAGAACGGGTCGCAGATCTTCTTTGCCGGTCAGGCTGGCAATGGTTTCCACAAGCAGATCAATAATCTGGTCCATGTCATGCAGTGAACCCATTTCCACGGGCGAGTGCATGTAGCGTAACGGCAGAGATACGAGCGATACCGGAACCCCATCGCCGCTGAACATGATTTTGTCAGCGTCAGTGCTGGTTCTCGCGGGTGTCAGTTCGAGCTGGTAGGGCATCTTCATCTTTTTGGCAGCTTTTTCGATCAGTTCATTGATTTTGATGTTGATCGGGCTGCCGATCGATAAAGCCGGGCCACTGTCGAGAAGCACCTCAGCGCGTTTGCTGTCTTCGCCGGGTGTGTCGGTATTGAAGGTTACGTCAATGGCTATCGCCATATTCGGTTTGATCATCGCCCCGGCACAATGGGCGCCGCGCATGTTGGTTTCTTCGCCAGTGGTGCTGGCGCCAAATACGCCGACTTTCAGCTTTTTCCGGCTCAGTTTTTTCAGAATTTCGGCAACCATGAACGAACCCGTTTTGTTGTCGAGGCCTTTGCAGACAATCCGGTTGCCATTTAGAATTTCGGGGTCACTGCGATAGAGAATATAATCACCGACCCTGATATGCTTTTTCAGTTCTTCTGAGTCGCTGAAACCGCAATCAATAAAGTAATCTTCGCACTTTGGCTTGCCCGAACCCTCACTGTTCAACTTGCGGGTGAAGCCGATGACACCTTTGATGCTGGTGCCTTTAAAACCGAGAATCTCAACCTTCAGGCCGGGCAGAAGATATGGGTTAATGCCACCTGCCTGATTAAAATAGACAAAACCTTTCTCGTCGATGCGGTTAACAATCATCCCGATTTCATCGCTGTGCCCGGCCAGAAGAATTTTAAAAGGGGCTTCAGGGTTGAGAATGCCGATCGCGTTGCCGGCATGGTCTGTGTAAACCTGGGCAAACTTCTTGACGTGATCGAGCCAGACACGCTGCAGGCGTGATTCAGAACCAGAAGGCGAAGGAGTGCTCAGCATTTTGAGCAGAAAATCAACAGAGGCTTTTTCCATAAAGTTTCACTTTCGGGTTAATTGCAAATTCGTTGAATATTGCAAGTTTGTTGAAGATTGTGAGTACATTACCTGAATGTCTATCGACCCTTTCTTCACAAAAATAAACAACCTGCAAAACCTTCAGTGTCGGTGGTTTTTTATAAATTTGTCGGTCGCGGGCGTTTATGTGGCACAACCGAACAACCTTATCAAGAGCGAGTTCGCTATGCTTATCGGCTTCGGCGACGCTTGACAATGTTATTCTGTTGTTCGGCATCGCAACTATCGCCTGCTAAGCAGCCTTTTGCCAAAGGCCATATTCATTATTGGCGGGTTAATTGTCTGGCAAACCGTCAAAAACGCCCACCGTCAATGAAGAACAGACTCTATTTTGTTTTTGCAGGGCTCAATAATCACCGGTAAGTCAGGGCAAAATCGGCAAAAAAAAAGTCCGGGTTTTCCCGGACCTGAAAAATAAGGAGGCAAACAAATCCATAAACCCTTTCGAACCGAAATGATGTTTTCTTTACCATTATTATTGCGATGAAGACAGACAAACAAAGACAAGCAGAAACATCTTGAGCCACACCCGACCCGCATGGAACGCCCGCATACATAAAATTTATAAAAGTTATTTTTTTCACAATCACTGCCCGCTCGTTGAGTCTGCCGAAGCGCCCCTGACCATATCGCTGTCCCCCCTTCCGGTCGCTGAGCCTGTCGAAGCGACCCCGAACAAACGCCAGTCTCTCTGGTCGCCGAACTGGTGGCTGAGCCGGTCGCTGAGCTTGTCGAAGCGCCCGTGATAAGCACTCTTTTGATTATTGACAACTGCATGATTAAAGAGGATTTCGTAGATTACAGCAGCGTCCATCTGTGTTAATCAGTGGCAGAAAATGTGAATAGGCCGAAAGACAGGTTCAAGTTTATTTATGCAGGATTCAATAATGTACAATTGCGTTAAACTTTTCGCTGGTGCGGCGGTATAATTTCTGTAGGTTAAAAAGCGGGTTTTTGCACGCTTTGATTAAGAAGAGTTTCTTGTGTTAACCTGCATATTAGTGACGCACCCGAAAAGGAGAGAGATGATGAAAAAAACAAAATTACTGGCCTGTGTAGCTCTGGTGCTTTTTGGTGGATCAGTCATGGCCATGAACTTTAACGAAACGGTGAAGGGTCATGATACTGGCGACAAAGGTTCCGGGTCTGGCAATTCGCAGGCCGCCAAGGCCAACGAGGGTGCTTCCGCAAAAGGCAGCGCCACTCTTGACGACGGTGACGCCTATGTGAAAGTGAACACTGCCCTGAATATCCGCACCGGCCCCTGGGGTAAGATCGTTGGCTGGTTTCACAATAACGACAAGGTTAAGATCATCGGTCGGCAGGGCGACTGGTATAAAGTTTCGCACAACGGCGAGACCCGCTTCATTCACTCAAGATATGTTTCTTCATCGAAAAATAGTGGCACTGCGGCTTCTTCTTCAAGCAGTTCTTCTGCAATCGTTGACGTGCCCGGTTCGGGTAGTGTAGCCGCCAAGGTTGTGGCCGCCGCCCGCAATTTGGTCAGCAAATATTCTACTCCGAGCTCGTTTCCGTATCATCCTGCGACCAATGGTGGTTCGCTTGGTTGCGCTCAGGTAGTTACGACTGCCTTGATGTCAGCTGGCGTCAATACAGGTATTCAGCTTGCCGTTCTCAACACTATTCCGAAGCTTAAAGCTCTTGGCTGGAAAGAAGTCAGTGTTCCTCCCTACCGGGCCGGCGATGTCATCACCTGGAAAACCTATGACCGCACCGGCGATGGTGTTAAGGATAACGATACTCATATCGGCATTATCATGACCAGCGGTAATTCAGCTCAGGCCATGAGCAACTCTTCATCGAGAAAGTTCCCGGCCATTCATTCTGCAACTTATTGCCCCGTTTGCAGAGTTCTGCGAAAAGCTTGATCAAGAAAGGTTCTTAAAGAAATGCGAGTAAGTTCTTTACTTCTGGCGTTAGTGTTTTCATTTACGGCGCTGGCTGCAACTGCACAAGTCACTCTTCCCTATGGCGATGGCCCGGGCAAAGTAGCTTTTATCAACGGTAACAATTACCCTGGCATCGAAGAACCCATGCCGCTCGGCCCCGAGTCATTCAGACTGGCCGAAGATCATGTTTTTGTTGTCGATAGTATCGGCGGCAAGCTTCTCAAGCTCAGCAAAGAGAAGGGTCTGGTCAGCGAGTTCTCGCTGCTTGCCTCGCCCCCGATGCCCCTTCCTAAAGATGTCGCCACCAACTCCCCGAATCTCGAAGTGCTCATCGACGACTTCGCACCGGCTTATGATGCCGATGGCAAGCTGGTTTCTTTCTGGCTGATCGAGAGCATGAATAAAAAACTGGTGAACTACGCTGTTGATGGCAAAAAGCTTGGTGAGTTCAAGTGCGAAAAATTTGTGCAGCCTTTCAGGGTCGAAACAGGGCGTAACGGCCATATTTTCGTTGCTGACAAGGGCGCTCAGTGTATCTTCGTTTTTGATAATCAGCAGAAACTAGTTTCTGAAGCGAACTGGGAATGGTCAGGCTTTGCCGTCGGTGCCGAAGATAAGCTTTATCGCCTGTTCTTCGAATCTGAAAACAACCGTTCGTATCTGGTGCTGCAGAATCTCGAAAATGTTATCGAAAAAGAAATCGAACTCGACCTTCCTGAGCACCTGAACCCCGAACTCTGGTGGGTTGATGAGGCAAAAGAAGAAGTAATTCTCACTTATACGCCTCCCACCGGCTTTAACGGCAAGTTTGTGGTTGCCCGGCTCGGTTTCGACGGCAAGGTAAAAGCCTCCGGTGACCTGGTTCCGCCGATGGTCATGAACCGTTTTATCGATCATCAGGGCTATGAAGAAGTCTGGCTCGGCGTTGCAGATTTCGACAAGGCTCCGGCTGGCAACTTCAGCGTAGTTCCGACCAAACTGCCCTGAGAAGGGGAAATGTATGACCAAGCGCATCATGTTTGTCATTCTGGCCTTCGCTCTGGTGGCGGGGGTTTCGTTCGCCTATCGCATGCCCTCGAAGGGTGAGGTGAATTGCAGTGCTCTGAATGTGAGAACCGGGCCAGGTCTTACTTATTCAGTTCTGACTACTATTTCGCAGGGTACTCAGGTACAGATTCTTTCGATCAGTGGCAACTGGTATAAGGTCAATGTTGGCTCAAACAATGGTGTCTACGTGCATTCATCATACATCAAGGTTACCGAATCTATTGATGTCAATGATCCGAAGGCCGAAAAAGAAGCCACCAAAAGGTTTCTGCCGACCCTGCAGAATGTCGATCCATCTACAAGGTAAGACTGACCGATCATGCTTGACTGGCTAATCTGACATGCTAAAACTTCAGACAGAGCAACGCTGCCGGCATGGCAGCGTTGCGGTCGTCATTGCCGGCATTTTTCTGGCACTGCTGGTTGCTTTCAGCGCATTTATGCGCTATTCGACGAACCGGCAATACACCACGAAAAAATTGAACAAGGTATTGCTGGCCCGCGAATTCTCGGCCGGGCTGGCAACCCTTGCCTGCCATCAGTTGAAGCGCAAAGACATCAAAGACCTGTCGAGCAAACTGGTTAAAAAGTTATCTGAACCCCTCTCTGAAATGGATAAACAGGCATCCGAAAAAATTACTTTCGTTGCCCCGGCCAAAGACCTTGTTGATAAAATCAGGGATGCCAACAGCGAACTGCGTGACCTGACCTGGGAAGTAAAATGGGAACTGCGCAAAGATGATTTTAAACCTTGCATAGCTGCCTATCCTCGCGAAAAAATCGGCATGGTGCGCCTGTTGATCGGCATTTCTTATAGGGCGCCCGGCTCGAACGATCTGGTAAAAGAAGATTATCTATATACTACCCGGGTAAAAGTGGTCGCTAATCTGGTGCCGGTGCTGGCACGCTTCACCCTGTATATTGAAGATGCCGTTGCCGGTGAAGGCCCCGACCGTTTTAACAAGGTCGAAACCAATTCGCAGGGCAACCTGCTTCCGGCGTGCCATTATAAACCATGGGTTCTCGATAATGGCCATGGCAGCGAAAAGTTTCCTGAGCGTTTTGCCAATGTTGTCAATTCAAGCCGTGGCCTGGTATATCTGGGTGGCGGCCGCCTTAATCTTGGCATTGCCCGCGGCTGGAACGAACCTGGCAAATATGGCGAGGGTTTTCATCTTTTCGCTGAGGGGCGCGGCGACGGCCTGTATACCACCGATTTTCTCGGTTCTCTGGCTCTATTGAACTGGGAAACCGGTTTGTGCAACGATATCAGTGATGATCCCAGCATTTTCTGGTGGGAACTGGTGAAGGACGGTTACGACGAAATGTCGAAAACCAACTCGATCTTTCGTCTTAACGGCACCGACCAGGATAAATCACCGACCCTGGTTTTTGGCGACATAATGGGGCGAACCCTTTGCGCACGCGCCTACCGCGAAAGCGCCGAAAATTTTGGCCCGCTTCCCTACGCGGGCAATGATGACAAGTTCACCGATTATACGAGCGGCGAGAGCGAAGTTTTTAATATCAGCAATTTTGTCAGCGAATACCAGAAGGTTTCGGGCACTCTCAACCGGGGTACTTACAACTCCAAATATGCCAGTTGTCTGGTTGAAGAGCCGTATAACCGGGCGCTCGCCTATATCATTACCAATTTTAAGGCCGCGCACCCTCTTGATTCTGGCGCCATTCCGTCTGGTGATCCTCTGGCGGCTTTTGCCTCCGGAAAAGCTGTGAGTAACGGCATCGCGCACAAGATCCCGGCACCATTTGCTGATATTTATTCAGGAGTTAAAGACCTCAACAAGATGAGCGAAATTCTTGGCAAGGCCAATACTCTCATTCCGGGCATTCGCGCGGCACGCACGATTGAGCTTGGCAAGGGCCAGAAACTGCTCACGGTGCTTGAACAGCGCGGCCTGCTCTTGAAAGACAAGCTCGATATCAATGGCTGGGTCTATGTTAAGGCCAAAGAGACTGTGGTTTTCGACAGTGCCATACTGCTCAGCAGCCATGGGGGCATCGTTCTTGAGCAGGGTAACATCGAGATCAAGGCGCCGATCAGATCTGAAAGTGGCGGTTTTCTTCTCAATCTAGTCACTCTCAGTGGTAACATCATTGTTGATAATGCGCTGGGCGGTGAACTCGACGTGGCGATGACCGCAGGTGGCAACGGTTCAGAAGGTCAGGTCAAGTTTCCGGGTAACAGCAGCACCAACAATATAAAAATCAATGGCAACGTGGCAATGCATACGATTGCCAAAGGCACTTTGAGCAGTGCGGCAGCGCGTGGCGTCGAAATTGTTTATGATCGCAAGCTGGCGGCCCAGCCGGCTCAATCAGGCGACGAAGGCTCCGAAAAGAGTCTGCTGATGTTCGACCTGAAAGATTTGCCCCAACTGGTGGATTGACATGAGCAACCCGGTTCGCAAGCATGGCTTTTCGTTTGTCGAGATTCTTTTTGCGGTTATTTTTCTTGGGTTTCTGATTGCGCCGATTTTTTCGCTGCTGACCCAGAGCAGCAGTGGCACGGTGCAGAACCGCAACGACATTTTGGCGCAGCAGCACGCGACTAACCTGCTCGCTTACGCCTACGCCCTTCCCTACGATCATGCCTTTCTAACCCCTGGCCCGGCGCGCGTCATCAAAGAGTTGAACGTAACCGCTGACGGCAAGGCCATGAACCTGGGCATGGATGAAGAAATGTTTACCCGTTCTTTTGAAGTCGATGAACACAAGCCTGCTGACTGGCCGCACGCCTATAAGATTCTCACCGTGCGGGTTAAGTGGAAGCAGGCGAACGAATCGGCTCGCCAAATCAAGGTTGCCGGGCTGGTGTCACAATGAAACAGCGGCAACAGGGCGTTACTCTAATCGAAGTGGCAATTGGTTCGTTTATCATCAGCCTTCTCATGGCCTCGGTCATGAATCTTTTTGGCGCCGGCATGCGCGGTTCGACCAAGGGCATGGCGCACCTGACCAACATGGAAGCGGCAGCCGTGCTGATGTCGCAGATCGAATACGATCTGTTGCGTGCCGTTAAGCTGCTAGACCCGGCCCCCGGCGCCTCTGACAAGGTCGCCAGATGGGAAATCCTCACCGACTCGGGCAATGGCACGATCATTTATAACCTGCTTGATAACGGTATCGAGCGTGAGTTCGATGGCACCAGCGATGACAACAAACATATTTATTGCAAGGGTCTCGATGTCAAGCTGGCTTTCAGCCATGTAACCTTCGCCGCCAGCCCCGGGGCAGGCAACAAAGCCGGTATGTGGGTCGAAATATCGGTCGCAACCCCGAAAAAGGGTGGCAGTTCTGAAGAATTCAAAATGAAACGCCTGATTCTCTGCCGCAATATTGCCGCGCTTTAAAATTTCAGGCCGCTTCGCGGTAATGAAGGTGAAAATAGACTGTTTCAAGGGCATTTTTTATTGCCTGATTAATGGGAAAAGACTGAACCCCGAGTAATGGGTCGATGGCAGCCAGCTGGCGGTAATAGCTGGCCATGACCGGCACCTTGCCGCCGGCCGCGATAACGCGCTGTGCCTGGTCAACCATGGCGGGCTGCCGCTGATTAAGAACGCGACAGGCTCCATATACTGGCAAACCGTTCTTGTCGGTGACGGCCGAGAACCCGAACAGGCGGCATATTAGGCCACGGGCAGGATAAATGCTGCAACCCCAGGTTTCGGTGCCGGTCAGGGCAAAAATGCATTGAGAACTGGCATGTTGCTCAATTTTATCGAACCAGTAGTCAAGCACCCCAAGCTTGCTGGCATGCCAGGCAAAGGGCAAAAACTCAAGGGTGGTGGCACTTATGTCTTGATAACGGCAGCATTCCGCGCAGTGATTGTCACAATTGATGCCGGCCAGATTTTTGAAGGCTTTGGTGTCTCTGTTGATCTTCTGCTGCAAGGTCTCGATTCTTTGAATTTTGTGATATAAAGAAATCATCTTTTTCCCGGCTTTTCAATGAGTGTTGAGAAGAGTGGAATTTACCTCTGGCGGGATTGTGCTGTCGATGGTGATTCCCGGTGGTTTTGGTCATTTTTGGCAAAAATTCGAAAAAAAGATTATAATTTTTCTGTCACAGCGGAGGCGTTATGGAAATTAAACGATTTGTTGAGGTTTTGCGTCAGAACGAACTCTTGTTCGCTGATATGTATCGTGAATGTGTCAGGTTGTTTCCGGCGCACAAAGAGGATTTCGAAGTTTTTGTTCGCGAAGAAGAGGCTCATGCCTGCGTTTTTGCGAGAATCGCCGCTGATCTGGCCGCCCACCCGGCTAACTGGCGCATGGGCAAGGTGAGTCTCAGGGCGATCGAAGTTGTGCAGCAGCAGATTAAAGATGCGCTTGTTGAGATCAGAAGCGGCAATTCAGCGCCAAGATATGCCATCACCATGTTGCGAAATTTCGAACAGGGAATGGGTGAGCGGGCCAGCGAAAAAGTTCTCGAAACAGATTCTGAGTCACTGCAAAAAGAGGTGGCGGCCATCAGAGACGGTTTTACCGGTCATCTGACTCGTTTGCAGCAGCTTGAGCGCGAGATTTTTCCGGCCAGCGACAAGGATAAACTTTTTGAAATATGAACAGGCAGGTGTTTTATGAAGCGCGAAACATTTGAAGCATGGGAAGAAAAATTCATCGCATTTTGCGAAGAGAAGCTTGAAGAAGAACCCATTTACCCATACGAACACCTCTGGAAAAAGAGCCTGAGCGTGCAGCAGGCCTTTGATGCCTACCTGCAGGAAAACCCCGATTACGCCGAGAAGTTTCAGGAACTTGCCGAAGATACATTGACGCCCGCCGAAAATGCCGCCTTTCTAGAAATGGCGCGCAAGGTTGAAGCTCAGCGCCTGCAAAAAGAGCTCGAAGAAAAACTCGCCAGCAAAATGAGCAAATTCTGCCCCGACTGCGCCCGGGTACTTGGCACAAAAAAGCAGTGCAAATGCGGTTATCGCCGCAAATAGTCAATGGTTCGCACTTTGCATCGCCGGGTTGCCTGTCGTGCAGCGCCGGTTAGTGGCCCATTTGGGTTTATGCCTGTTTCATGGCTGTTCTTCTGAATCTTTTGAATCTTCGTCTGCTTTTCGCTGCTGCAGTTCAGCATTCAGCTTCGCCATGTTGGCAAGTCGCTGGTTTTCGTGCTCTTCATTGAATTTTCGCATTTTTTCGGCTTTGATGGCTCGGGTTACATCTAATTTTGCGTAGCCCAGGTGTTGCGCCAGTATTTCGAGTTCGCGTTCTTCAGTTGGTGTCAGCACATCGTCGGCGAGTGCCATGCGGGTTGCAGACTGCAGAAGACTCCAGGCTTCCTTGTTCCCGGTGGGGGCCGGAACATAAACCTCACCCTGTTGCAGGCCGCAGATGATTGAGTTGAGGTCTTCCTGCTTCAACCCGTAGGTTTCAGCGATTTTTTCGAGCAGATTCAGTTCGGCGATTTCGGTTTTGCCATCGGCCAGCAACAGTTGCGCCATGGTGGTAACCACGTCACGTGCCGAACGAACCGAGTCGTCTTCTTCGACGATTGCTTCGGTTTTTCTGCTCTCAAGCATGGCCAGATATTCGGGGTCGCCCTCGGTGATGACGCGCTCGAGCACCCAGCTGTTGCTGCCTTCATTCAGAACGGTGTTACAATAGTTGCAGGTGATGGCAAAGGCTGAAACCAGCGGGCCGCCGCAATTCGGGCAATGGGCGCTGCTCAGAGTGTTTTGCAGGTTTGTTTTGACGCCGTTGCGCCGACCAAGAACCAGAACTTCGCGCATCACCCTGCTGACGCGTCTGCCCTCGACTACTTTCCCGGTTACATTGCGGGTCACCGGCACGCCGCTCCAGACAATCAATACAAAAAGCTTGTTCCAGTGAGGGTTGAACTTGAAGCCTTTCAAGCTGACAGACCCGAGAGCGACGCTTTCCATGAAGCTGCTGCCGATTCCTGAGGTTTCAGCCTGCCGGCCCTGATAAAAATCACAATAGGCTTCGGTGGCGAAGCGTCTGACCGCATCGACAGAACGTTGCCGCTCAGCCAGTCTCTGCATCCAGAAGATTACGCCGCTGCGGTCAACTACCTGCTGAATGTTAAAGTCCTGGTCATTCTGTTTCATGATTTTCCAGTCGCAGAGCAGAGAAGGCTCGGAATATTCCCATTCGCTGGCCTGGGTGATTTGCGCGAGAACCCAGTCGTAAAAACCAGACCTGATGAACGAACCGCAAGTGGCGCATTTGGTCGCCTGCCCGATCTGCAGCGGCGTGCCGCAGTTCGGGCACGACCCTTCGAGCAGGCCGGGTTTTTGCAGGGTCTTTGCCGAAGGGCGGCGAATAAAGGTCCAGTATTCGCTGAAACGCCGGCTTTCATCGTTCTGGGCCAGAGTCTCGCCAGTGGTAAGGTCGAGCATGGTATCGGCCGATGAGGCTCGAATAAAAACATGAATAACATCAAAACTGTTGTCGCAGTTAACTTGAGCTATTCTTGCTTCATAAATTGTCATACTGCCGTGCTTAAAGCGAATGCCAGCTTCGCGTTGCTCGTCGATCTGGCATTTGAACTGCTCATACAGGGCATCAGAAACCAGGCACTGAACCGTATCAATTTTCTGGTCATACCAGGCGTTTTGAATTTTCCAGAATACTTTTTCGATACGCTTTATAAATGAATCGGGGGCAAACTGCTGGTCACGTTTTTTAATGCTGGTGAGGGCCTGAGACATTTTTGTGGCATTCTGAAGTTGAAGAAGTTTCATGTCTGCCAGGCCGGCACTGCTCATGCCGCGGCGTGGTGAAGTGCCGGTAAAATCCTGCCAGACCTCCTGAAGACGCAGCGGAAAAGCTTCTATTTCTGGTCTTATGGTTTCCCACCAGTCGAGACTGGCATCGTTTTTGCCTCGCATCGCCTGTTTCTGTTTGTGACTCAGACTCAAGCCCATGTTTGCCTCTTCGTGTGAAAACCGTGTGTGTACGCGACTGGTCAGGCGAATCGCCAGAATCTGGCAGGTCGGCGCGAGCAGCAGCAGAATCGCCGGCCGGCCGAGCGCCTTCCAGCTCATGGCAATCAGTGCCGCGCCGATGAGCATCAGCTGCCAGAACTCAATCTTTTTCTTTTGCCAGAGAAGGGCCGGCCAGAAAAAAAGAAACATGACCACCGGCGCTTCAACGGGCGCCACGAACAGATAAAAAAAACAGAAGAGCAGCGAACTGCCATAAACCACGGCCAGGGCTACTGAAAAAGCTTCAACGCGAATCAAAAAACTGATGATAATGACCGTGGCGATCAGGTAGGCCGTGTCGGCCGTAGCCATATCGAGGCCCACAGCACCCGGCAACTGCCAGGCAAGCAGCCCGGCCGTGACGAGCATGGCCGCTACCATCATGAGAAATCGTTCTTTAGTTATTTGCATTTAACATTATTCTACCGGCAAACCCAGAATAACTCAACCAGCCACTCGACTCTCTACCCCAACTTTTGATTTATGGCCTGGCATAATTAAATCGTTTGACGTTCAGCTCTATTGCTTCTATTATAATTTGCATAAGATTTGAAATCTTTTGAGAACAGTCAGAGCCTGAAACTATCACCATTGTCCTGAAACGTAGTTTCTGTCACAGCAAACACCAGAATTCGTTAAGGGAAAAGTATGTTTAAAAAAAGGTGGTTCGGTTGTTGCTTTTTGGGCTTGTTCTTCTTCTTTTTTATTAAAGCAGGCTGGTGTAATAAAACTGTAGGTCAGGCTCTTGATGATGCAATGAAATTTCGTGCGACCTGCACGGTTGAAGAAGCCATTTCGCATTTTCAGAACGTATCTGACCAGACAGATAATCCCGGCCAAAAAGCATCTGTTCTTTTTCTGCTGGCTGAATTCCTCATGGAAAAACAAGAATGGGCCAAAGCCGCCAAAATCTATGAAAAGATTCTGGCGACAGATTATTCTTGCGATATGGGCGGCGCTTTTTATGGTCTGGCCCAGACTTATATGATGAGAAACCAGCCCGAAGAGGCTCAGGCAGTCTGCGCAAGATTATCAGCAAATTGCCCTGGAAGTGCCATGATCAAGTTTGCCAACTTTATGAAAGAGATCGATCCTGATTGTGTTCATGCAAAGCTTTCAGTATTTTTAAATTCTTCTCTTGTCTGGAAGCCTGAAACTGAGAATTCCGCATTGCCTGCCATTTCGGCAACGAATTCTGAGGCGGTAGATGTTGCCTCAAAACCTATCATCGTAACCCACCGACAAACGGCAATAAACGAAAACCCATTGTCTATTGGTGTTCGCGGCTGGAACAGTGATCTTAAAGGCAACATTGATGCCAAGGGAATGAGTCTTGGTCTGGCTGATGATACAGATATTGACGCACAAACCAGTCTGGTTCTTTCTGCGAACTGGCAGTTTTCTGAGAAAGACCAGTTGCGTGTTGATTATAGCCAGTTCGATCATAACGGCAACTTAACAAAAACAGTAAACTTCGATACTCTTGATTATGCGCCTGGTGCTTCAATCAAAGAGCAAACCAGTTTCTTGGATGCCGGCCTTTCTCGTGAGTTTGATAAGTCAGAACAGGGTTCCTGGAAGTTACTCTACGGGTTGAAGTTCAGCCATATATTTATGCGACTTGCCCAACCAACACCAAAGGGCATGCAGGCTGGTGAACTCAAGCAAGACTTTACCCTGCCATACCTCGGAATTGAGCGGAACGCCAAGCTCTCAGACAACATAAGCTTGAACGGCTCAATTAAATATTTCTCTTTAAACCTTAACGGCGCTAGTGGTCGTCTTACCGACTTTGACCTTGCTATTTTGTTTGGGCGTGATTATGCAAAAAATCCCGCCGAAACAGAGTGGTATGGCACCTTAGGCTATCGCTTTGTTCTATTTCAAGGCGAAGCAGATAACGATTTGTCGAAAATCAGCTATTCAGGGCCCACTTTCGGGTTAGAGAGTAGATTCTAATGATTGTTTTGCTTTTTCAAGGAGCGTGCCATGTTCATTAAAAAGAATTTTTTCCAAGTTGTTCTAATCTCTTTTTGCCTGATTTTGGGCATTTCATACATTCTGGGGTGCGGCGGTTCTTCGGGCGGGACAACATCTAACCCGATGGGCATAGGCCAGAACAACGTGCTTTCAGGAAGAATTCTTGTCTCCCAGGATATTGCACTGTCTGTTGTAAATGCCGGCGAAAGGCTTTCAATTAAAGCTGATGTGTCGTCGGGCAAAAAGCCTGTTAAAGACTGCGAAGTCTGGCTGGAAAATTATCCTGAAACTCGCGACAGAACTGATGATTCTGGTTTATATTCGCTTGAAAACGTAGCCCCTGGAAAACAACGGGTGGTGGCAAAATACTCAACTGGAGCTGGTGAGCCCGTTTTCAAAATGATAAGCGAGCCGGTTGAAGTTGGTGAAAACAAGGGCCTGCCAAAAGCAGATGACATAGAATTGAAACCAGCAAAAAACTCAGTATCAGGTGTTCTTCGCGATTCTGAGGGTAAGCCTCTTCCGTTCGGCACTATTTGTACTTTGTGGGGTGAGCAGTTTACGGTAGGCGCAGACGGAAGATTTGATTCGCCGGCTCTTCCTGAAGGTTTCACAAGGGAAGACATCAAAGTTAGTGCCACTGCTAACACCGAACCAATCACGATAAGTGCCCCTTTTATTACTGATCAGGCAGCCCCTATGCAAATTGAAATTTTTATGCCTGAAAAGGGCGGCAACGGGAATAATTCCCCGGTAGTTTTTCTTACCGCACGCAAAGGTGGTGTTCCGAGCAGTAAAGTGGGCATGGGTCAGGAGTTGACCCTTATAGCAGAAGCTTTTGATCCTGACCCGGCAGACGCAAACAGATTATTCGTTGAATGGGATGCTGCAAAAGGTACTTTGGCCACCAATTCCGCGAACCCATTTCAAGCGATTTGGACTGCCCCAGACCACCCGGGAATGGCTGCCATTTACATAAAGATTTTCGACAGTCAGGGCGCGTGGAGCTCGGCAAAGCTTATGATTCTTGTAGGCCTTGACCAGGTTCCTCCCGCGACCCCAATTGATGTTTCCCCGCCAAAACTTTTGTCGATGGTGCCGGCATCTGCCTCAGTAAATGTGCCCGCCTCGGCTACCATTACATTAAATTTTGATGAAAATCTTGCTTCGGCATCAATCAATACAACCACCTTTCTGGTTTCAAGTGGTACCAGCCCAATTGCAGTTGCTCTAAGCATTTCACCCGATACCAGATCGGTGGTGCTTAAACCCATTAATGGTTGGCCTTTAGACGCAGATATTTTTATTACTGTAACCGGCCTGAAAGACATGTCTTTGAATGTTTTGAGCGGATTGTCTTGTTATTTTTCTACGGTTTCGGCCGCAAGCCTGATACCGCCAGATACAACACCCCCGGGCATTTTGTCAGGAGGTTTTTTTCCACCTGAAAATGCTTTAAATGTACCCACCGGAACCGCCATAACTGTCTATTTTACTGAACCCATAGATGCCTCAACGATTAACACAAGCACTTTCACCGTTGCAGGTGGATCAAACAGAATCGGCGGTTTTGTTACATTGAGCGGCGATGGCTTAACCGCTACGTTCACGCCGACCCTGCCGTTGCCCTATGCCAGTCTCATAACCGTAACTATTGCATCCGATGTTCGTGATCTCGCATCCAATAAAATGTCGGTCAACAAGGTCTGGTCGTTTACAACACAGCCAGCGCCTGATTTAATTGCCCCGACCGTTGTCTGGGTGAACCCTGCCGAGAACGCTGTTAATATTGCTACTGGCTCACAGATTGAAGCTCACTTCAGCGAAGCTATGAATACTGCGACGATCAATTCGACAACCTTCAAGGTTGCC
>Ga0209098_1000601_pt1 | contig 39019 bp, 68 predicted proteins | sample AD_JPNHW1_MetaG_FD_184429 | JGI IMG/M metagenome (GOLD analysis project Ga0209098, IMG submission 184429) | Active sludge microbial communities of municipal wastewater-treating anaerobic digesters from Japan - AD_JPNHW1_MetaG (SPAdes) (version 2) | ecosystem: Engineered > Bioreactor > Anaerobic...
ATATTAAAAGAAAAATTAATAAATTAAAACCAAATTCTTTTAATATTAAAAAAGACAAACCTGTAAATAAAAAAATTAAAGTTTATGAATCCAACATTAAAGAAAATAGAACAGAAGTTAAGCTTGGAAACCAAGTTGGAATTAAAGAACAAATCGCTCAAGGAGAGAGTTCAAATATTAGACAACAAATTGAAGAATTACAAGTCCCAGCAGAGCCTGTAATACCATTTGCTGAGGAAAGATATGTAGAAGCTCCCGCAACTTTTGTCATAGATAAAGCTAAATTTATTAAACGGATCAAAGAACTTCCTATTCAAGATGAAAATACAGAAGAATTTGTTAATTTGTTAAGTAAAGTAAAAACTCCTAAGCAGTTAGATGAAGTAATTACGACAAACACTATTAGCGAGGATATTCAAGATGCTATAGCAGAAGTATATAAAGAAGCTAATACTTCCCAAAATAAAAAGAAGGCTAAAGAAGAAAAAGAGTTTGATAAACAAATAGATAAATTACAATCTAATCCTGTAAATTCTGAAGTAGAAGGAGCTATAGAATCTTCTGTAAACTTTACTACTGATATTCCTACAGAGAAGAGCAATGTATTTCATATTAATGCTAGTCAATATAAAGTAAACAATATAGATGGTAATAGACAAGTTGTAGGAGATAAACTTCCTTTTGCTAATCAATTTAACTGGGAAACTATCAATAATCTTCCAATAGGTTCAGAATTAACTGCAAGAATAGATCCTGATCATATTGTTTATATTGAAGGTAAACCACTAAAGAATAGTGAGGTTGCTCCAAATCAACAATTAGTAAGTCTATTCTCTGAAGATGAAGTAGAAGTTGGCATACTTTATACTCAAAATGAAGCTAATAAAGCTCTGTTTCCTATTTGGAGAAGTGAAGTTCAGAATAAGGGTGAAAAGAAATTTAAAGTTATTCAGAAGTATAAGGGAGATATTAATACCTATGTTGAAATTAAGGATGGAGACATTACTATTCCTGCTGCTAGAAACTCTTTGACAGATATTGAAAGAGCTTATGGTAAGAAGTTAATCCTAGGCTATGTTCACGGAACAACTGCTGGAAGTATTATTAGAACTCCAAATAAAGATATTCCAGAAATTAGACTAGGTGCTAAGAATAAATCTGGACAGATTGTGGTAGCCTTGCCAAAAGGTAATGGAGAGTATATGGCTTATAGTCTTGTTACAAAGTCTCTGAGGCAGGGAGAAGGTGTTGACTATAAGAATGTACCTTTAGCAGAAAATAATGCCTTTAGGGAAGTATTAGATAGCTTAAAAGGATTACAAGTTGGAAATATTGAAGGTAATGAAGCTTTAATTGATAAACTTCATTCATTTATATCTCTACCTACTTTAATTAGCACTAATAAAAAGACTGGTACTCCTTATATTCAATTTAATCCTGTACATATTAAAAAGAAACATTTAGAAGCTTTTAAAAATATTAAAGGAATTAATTCTTATTTAAGGGAAGGTAAAAAAGAAGGTGATGCTGGAGCTTATGTGATTCTAGTATCTAAAGATATTATAGATAACTTACAGCTAACTGAATATGATAAAGGTACGCCAGAAGCTGCTATAATGGATTTCTTAGGAGAAATGAAGTTACAGATTGATGGTAGTAAATTAAATCAGGATTATTACTATGAAACTGTTAGTAAGAGAACTAAAACTAATCTTGCTAATGATCCTGTAGTAAATGTAAGTTTCTTTATACAACCTACTACCGATGAAGCACAATTAACTCCTAAAGAAGTTGATGCCACAGTACAACAGAGTAAGATTAAAGATATTTCTGATATTAAGAAAGAAGAAGAACTACCTACTAAAGAGTTAGAGGATATAAAAACTAATATAACAGAAGTTTCTAATTTAGACCAAACTGACGGAAAACCTGTTAAAATAGAAACCCCAACTAAAAGAGGTAAAACTACTTTAGTTAGAAAGCCTAAATTGAGTACTGGTGCAGGAATTTATAAAGTTTGGAATAAAGAAAAAGAACTTAATTGGCTAAGTAAACAACTTCCAAATATTCCCGTAGAAGTATTATCTAATATATCAGATTTACAACAAGGTTTAGATGCCGATGTGTATGGTAGATTCCAAGATAGTATGATTTATCTTGCAGAAAATACTAAAGCTGGTACAGCTTATCATGAAGCATTTCATACAGTATTTTGGGTGGGATTAAATTCTAGACAAAGGAGATATGTATTAAAAGATGCTAGAAGTCAGTATGGAGAGTTTTCAGATGACACGTTGGAGGAAATGATGGCTGATAACTTTATTCCTTATGTAGAAACTGAAGGAACTATTGAGGTTAAAGGCAATGCTATTAAAAACTTTTTTGAAAAAATATATAACTGGATTAAATATAACATATTCGGTAAGGTTGAAATAAAGAACTTATATTATAAGATTAATTCTGGTCAGTATGCTAATTTAAAACCTGTTAAAGTAAATGTAAGTAAACTTAGTAGTTCTCTTAGACCTGCTATATTTGAAGATAGGGTTAACACATTAGTTGCTAACTTTTCTCTAGCAATAGATAACTATGTTGATGAGCATCCTGAATTAGTTAATTTAACTAGGACACAGTTATTAAAAAGTATTGATAATGGTACAAATTTCAATAATATAGAATACTTTTTAGCACAGGCATATAATAACTTAAAAAAAGATTATGAGTCTGATCCAGATTCTACTTGGGGTAAACAGATGACTTTGTTTTTAAGCGAAATTGTTAAAGGAGTTTCTCCAGAAGGTAAAGTATTATGGGGTCCTGTTGGATTAAAGGCATTAAGAAAGATTGGCGCAAGAGAAGGGTTTAAAGTACATGCAAATCAAATATTAGGAGTTCAGAATGCTAATCCAGATGAGGATTATGATATCGGTGAAGAAGAAACTAGATCAGAAGGTTGGCAGGTTGATGTTAAAAGTCAAAGTGGTCAAATGGGATTAAGTAATGAAGTAAGAAAGGAATTATCTTATATCCCTCTTACTGGAGATAAGGCTATAGATGATTTAGGGTATCAAAGATATGTAGATTTTGACACTGTATATGCTACTCTAAAAAGAGAATTAGCAGATCTATATACTGCTGAAAGAATAGAAAAGAAGTTACAAGAGATTACTTCTACAACAAGACCAGAACTTATAGAAATCTATAATAAATTTATCTCCGAAGAACCTGGGGATAAATTGTTCAGAACTAAGTTTGTAAATGATTTTGCTAAGACTCATGTAGATTTTAAAATGGCAGTACAAAAGAATGATGGTAGAGTTGCAATATATTCTTCCAACAGTACTACTATTGTCAACATGATTATAGATAACTGGCAGAGTGAATTCTATAATAGTGGATATCTTACTCCTGATGGTAATGTTAACGTAGATAAGATTACTCCTATTATAAATAAGATATTAAAAGCTCCTACAGTTATAGAAAAGATGAAACTATTTAATGATAGTTTTAATCTTGATTTAGATAGTAGAGTCTTCGATAACATCTCACAGGATATGTTATATCTTATAGGAGACTTGAGTAAAGGTGATAACATATTTGAAACAAATACTTCTAAACTTAAAGAACTTGCTAAATTAGACGCTAAGTATAAAACAGATCTATTAGAATCTTCTTTTAGGAATATTGAAGGTAAGACTGTTTATTCTCATATACTTCCAAGTTTTACTTCTAAGCAAATTGCTAATATGAAGTATGATTTTGATGCTTGGTATGAATACTATAGTACAGATCCTTTCTATAAGAATAGTCCTCTATTAAATTCTATATTAAAGGATATATCCATATTAGATAATTTAGAATACTCTATGATAGATGGTTCCAAATATAGAGGAGAATCTGAGGGAACCAGTTATGCTGATTTCTCAGATAAACAGTTCCTATCTATGCAGATAAACATGTTCTATAACAATGGAACTAAAAATTATGGTTGGTATCAAACTCCTATATTATCAGATAGTCCAGAAGGAGTTTATATTAAACTTCCCAAATACAAAACATCTGATGCTTTAGATAAACTTGTAGAAGTTGCTAAACAGGAATATGAAAGAATAAAAGAATCCCATGATAATAAGCTGGGAGTCAAAAACTTTGACGAGAATGCTAATAAGTTTTTATTTATGACTTTCCTTAGAAGACCTGATTTAGAAAAGTCTGATGCCGAAATAAAACAAATTATTAAAGAAGGATTGAGTAGAAAATTTAATGATTATTGGGAATTTTTACAGAAGAATAACATATTTGATTTAAGTGATAACTTAGGAGTAACTAGAGAATTAATTCCTAATTACTTTAAACTTAAAGAGGAGAAAAGAACTACTCTTATAGCGGAGGAATTAAATGAAGTTAGAGCTTCTATGTGGAACTATTTCTTAAATCAAGTTTATGCTGGCAGTCAAATTATAACATTAACTACAGGTGATCCTGCATTTTATAAATCTGTTACAGATTATTATAAGAGGGCTAAAGAGATTGTATCTCCTACTATGCAAATGGATAATTCTGCTGTATATGTGCTTTCTAAAGAGGAAATTGAGAATGAAGGTACTTCTGAACAAGTTATAACTCCTGGAGAAAACTACAACGCATTATATGTATATGATGTTAACATTATAGGACAGATTGGTAAAGAATTATTTGATACTTTTACTAAAACTGGAGATATATTTTATGCTCAAAATGCTGCTAAATATGGATATAGTAATAATAAAGATGGCAAATTCTTAGAAGTAGAAATTGAAGGTAAGAAATATAAATTTAAATCTGATCTTGTAAATGTAGCAGATGCTCAGACTATTATATCTCCTGATAGATATAGAAAAGTAGCTGTAGGCTACGGTAGATGGAATAAACAGATTCAGCAAACTTTTGGCAGGATGGTATCTAATAAATCATTACTCCCAGAAGACTATCAAGTAGTAATGCAACCATATAAGCCTTTTGTATTTGGGCACATAAAACAAGGTAATAAGATTATTCCTGTTCAAAATAAGAATAGTGAGGCTGTATCATTCCCACAATTAGCTAAGGCTAGTCCTACTCTACAGAAATTATATGATATTATGCAAGAAAATAACTTAGATTCTGTCAGTTTTGAGTCTGTAGTTAAGGTAGGGTTAAGTAATGCAGTTAAATGGGAAGATTTATTAAATGGTATTGATATTAAAGATAAGATTCATACATTAGATAATTCTAATTATGGATTACAACAAGAAGTTCCTGTACACTATATTGATGATAGTACTTTATTTGGAACTCAAATCATGAAACATATTATTGCTAACTTAGATCTTATTGCTGATTATAATGGTAGGACTGGTCAAGAACTTGCAGATTATTTTCAGAAGTTAATATCAGAGAATGTAGAGATCTCCTATAAGCAAGCTATAGAAGAATTAGGATTATCTGGAGATATTGTAGATAATAAGAAGTTAAGTGAGATATTACAGAGAGAAATCTTATCTAGAGACCTAGGAGAAGATATATTTGAAGCTGCTGGATTAGGTATAAATGGTGAATTTAATATTCATCCAGCAGACCCTTTACACAATGACAGAAATGAGAAGTTATTAAATTCTATCTATAAGAATAGAGTTACAAAACAGAAGATTAAAGGAGGTTCTTTTGTTCAAGCTTCTGGGATTGGGTTTATGGATAGCCTAAATATGGTAACTAAGAAAAATCCTGACGGCACTATTAAAAGTATTGACTATGTAGAATGTATGCTTCCTTGGAGTAGTAGAAAGTACTTTGAACCTTTCATGGATAAGGATGGTCTCATTGATATTAAGAGAGTGCAGAAAACTAATCCAGACTTATTGGATATGATAGGCTACAGAATTCCTACTGAGGATAAATATTCTATGTTACCATTAAGAGTTGTAGGTTTCTTGCCTGCTCAAATGGGTGGAGTTGTTATGCTTCCTACGGAAATTACTACTTTAGCAGGATCTGACTTTGATGTTGATAAGTTATATGTTATGATGCCAGAGTTTGAAATATCTTCAGATAAGCAGGATATTAGAAAGATTACTGATACAACTACTACAGAGGGCAGGAACAATATGTTAATAGACTTGATGAGAGATGTATTAACTAATGAGAATACATTTAAACAATTTATTAAGCCTGGAGGATTTTCAGACTTACAAAAGAATGCCAATATAATCTATTTAGTGGCAGAAAAAGTAGCTAAATATTCTGATATAGTAAATTGGTCAGATAAACAGATTAATGATGCCGTAGAGTCTTTAATAGCTAAACAAGGGATAGATTTAACTAGTCCATTATCTAATGCTAGAATGTTTAATAGGAATATGACTGGCAAAAAATTAGTAGGTATTGAGGCTAACCATAACGCTAATCATAGTATCTTACAGTTTACCAATATTGCTTTAAGCAAACCTATTATAATTGATGGTAAGACTTATCAATCTCTACATGATATTTACAACAATGCTGGAGAGTTAATATCTAATAATGTTGCTCAGAGGCTAGCTGCCGTAGTTGATAATGCTAAAGATCCTAATGCTTTTAAAGCTAATTTAAATACCTATACAGCAGACGTAGATGCTTTATTGACAAGATTAGGCGTTCCTATGATACAGAGTTTTGCTTTGTTAAAACAACCTATTATAGTAGAATTGACTAGATTGTATTATTTGCATGGTGGAGATTTTAATGCTGAAGAAACTGCTATCAAAGAAGTAGCAGATTTATTAGGAATTAAAGTACCAGATATTACTAAGATTAATGATATAGATATTACTTTAGATGATTTAATCTCAGGACTACAAGAAGATTTAACTTCAGAAAGTCAAAAAGATATGTTTATTAAGTTTTTACTCTATAAAAATAGGGCAAGGTCTTTGGCAGATTTAATTAGAGCTATGAGCTCTATGACTAATGGAGCTGGGCCAACTCTTGCAGATAATGAAATTGTTATTAGAAATCAGAGACAAATACTTCTTGATGAAAACTTATTAGGGGTTGCAGAATTATTTTCTGGAGAGAAATATCCTCTGTTTAAAGCATTTAATGATAATGGACTTATTAAGCCACAAGAAGATTTAAAGAAGGTATTTCCATTGGGTAATACTAATGAAGATTCTTGGGTAAATAAGACTAAGTTGTTGTTGCAGAATTCTATTGCTAAGAATAAACTATCCGCAAAAGATTTAAATAAGTTTAATAACTTTATTTTGAGCTACATTTCTGATGGATTTGAGCTATATGATCCTAAGTTACAGAAATACTTTGTAGAAAACTTTCCTGCTAAGTATAAAGAAACTTTAGAGGCTAATCCAGAATTAAAAGAGTTTAGAATAACTAAGTTTATTAAATTTCAACAAGATGATAACTTTCCTTTTGGTAGATTGGAATTTAATAATACAGGAGCTTTAACTAATACCTTGAAGGATGATTTAAAGGATAGTTGGTATCAAATGCTTACAGATGATAATCCTGAGACTAGAAAGTTTGCTTTAAATCTGTTGAGATATTCAAAATATAAAGAAGGATTTTTATTTGGTCCGAAAACTTATACTCATATACAACCAACTAAATTCTTTACTTCTATAGAAGAAGGTAGAGCTATCAATAAAGCTTGGAAAAAAGTATTTAAGGCTGAAAACTTAGACATGATTGATAAAGATTCTGAAAGAGTAGTTAAACAGTTTATTAAAAATAACTGGAAAAATACAGGATTTGTGCCAATTGTAGAAGAAACTAGTAAGATTACTTTTGTAGAAGGTAAACCATCTGCTGTAAGTGTAGATATAAAAGATTCTAAATATAAAACTGATACAGGATTTGTAGAGTTTGTTAAGGTTCCTATTCAGATTGCTGTAGGCAAAAAAACTAAGACTGATTATGTTTTAATGGAGAAGGCATATCAGACTTATAATGATAATGGAACTCCTATTGCAGCAGTATATAGACCAACTAATAAGTTAGGTAAAAGTGCTTATTTAGTGGAAACTAATAGAATGATGGATAACTTTAGTAGTATTCTTCCAGAGAATAATGTAGGGAAAGTTGCTGATGTAGATATTAGAAATCTTGCTAGTAATATTGTAGAAGATGTTGAAGAAACTACTTTTGAAAAGAAGAATATTTTCTCTGTGAAGCCTATACAGGTTGCAGATAAAAAAGCTATTACAAAAGCTAGTATAGCTACACAATATATAGGTTTTGGTGAAGGTATTACTAATAGTTCTACAGAATTATATAGACAACAAGCTGGTAAGCTTGCTAATACTGGAAATTACTCTCAAGATGATATTATATTTGTATCTATTGGAGGTAAAAGAGGTAATGAAACTGCAAGAAAACAACAACAGGATAAAACTATTAGAGAAGCTTTAAAAGCTATTGAAGCTGGAGCAACTTTAATTACAGATAATAAATCCTATGTTGAATCTTCTGATTATAATGAAGGAGAGAAAAGACTTGCAAAGAATTTAGAAGCTGCTGGATATACATATTCTGAAACAACTGTAGATAATCAGGTATTAGGAGTTTGGAATAACACTTTTGAATCAGAAGGAAATGTTGTATCTTTGCAAAAAGAGTCTAAAACATTAAAGGATATACTAGAATCTTTTGAATTATATGAAAGTATGTTCACTGCAAAAGGTGTAACAAGAGAATCTTTATCTAAAATGTCTGAAGAAGAGTTGGGTAAATTATTGAAAGAAATTTGTTAAATAAAAAGATATGAAAGATTTATTAAGTAAAGAAGCTATTACAGATTTAGAATATCGTATAAATCAAGAGGAATTTTCTGGTAGGCTGTACGAAGATATGAGTCTGTGGTTTGAAGATAAAGGTTATGTTAATTTTGCAGCCCTATATGATAAATATTCTAAAGAGGAATTCAACCATGCAAGTTGGGCTAAGAAGTTTTTATTGGCTTATGACATTAAACCCTGTTTAAAAGCTATACCAAGTCCAGAAGCTGAATATGCTTCCTGTATAGATATATTAGAGGCTACTGTTGATCATGAAAAACTCATCTCGGAACAATGTCAAGCTTTTGCTATTAATGCGCTTAAGAGGGGCGAAATCATGCTCCATCAGCTTGGACTTAAATATTGCTCAGAACAAGTTGAAGAATTGGATAAATCCTTTTCAATTCGAAGCATGGCCAAATTAACATCTGACATGTTAGTTTTGGATAATTATATCAAAGAAAACTACCTGTAAGATGGGAATCACTTGTCCACAAAAACCTCTCATTAGATGGAAGGATCTTGTTGAGGCTCAAAACGAGGATTTAGCATATTTTCTCTGGAATGAGCATTCTGGCAATGTTCCTATTGAGTATTACTTACCGTTAGACAAATATAAAAGTAAACTACTTAAGGAAACTATTAAATTTAAACCTAAAGTAAATGATGCTCAGTACAAGAAAATGCTCAGTAAACTTGAAGTGTTTAATCTTAAATATGGATCAAGGGTTTCTATTACTAGAGGAAAACAGGTTGCAGAAACTACTAGCTTTAATATAGAACTAAATGAAAATTGGGCAAACTTTAATCCCAAACAAAGAATTATTGAGGTCAAAATTAAAGACAAGGATACCGGAGTTAAACAATATCAAACTTTAAACACTTCCATTGCAACTCAGCCGGAAAGTAAATTCACTTTTCTTGCAGAAGATTTAACTCAAACCGATGTGAGTAATCAGATTTTAGAGGATAATTCTAGTGAAATGTTTAGACTTCCTACAGTAGAGTATCAAGAGAATTTAGAGTCATTAGACAATAAACTTATAGATATACTTCAAAGGAAGTATGGTATAACTGTCAATGTTTATGATTCTCTTAAGGATAGACTTGGAGTGGATGCTTTAGGATTTACTAAACTAATGACAGGAACTGCTGAAATAGGTATTAGAAAATATAGAGATAGAATGACTGTTCCAGAAGAGGCTGCCCATATCTTTATAGCAATGCTTGATGGTACACCATTATATAATAGATTAATTAGTTGGTTAGGCAAAGAGGATTACTACAAGAAAGTCTTAGACAATGAATATGAGCAATATTTTAAAAAATATAAAGGTAATATTGAGAAACTAAAGGTAGAAGCTGCTGGTAAGTTGCTGGGGCAAACTCTTATTACAAGGAATGTAATTCCTCCAGCAGAAGTTAAATCTTTATTACAAAGAATATGGGATGCTATAAAGAGACTAGTTGGTAAGTTTCCTATTAATGAAATAGAAAGAGAAATTAATATTTTAACTAATGAAATATCAGATGCCGCTTTAAATGAGAAGATGGATAGTATTCAAGGTAGCACTGAGAATATCAAACCTTTTGTAGAAGAGGATTTATCTATTTTATATCAAGTAGGTAATAAGATTAAAACTGAACAACAACTTAAAGATAAAACTTTGACTTCCATTGCAAAGAGAATCCAATACTTTAAAAGAACTGGTCAAGATAAAAAGATTGATAAATATCAAGAGTTAGAGGAGGAATATAACAAGTTCTTAGATGATGGAAACTATTTAAAAGGAATTGGATTATACTTGGAGACTTTATCCGAAGAAAAGAAAGGATTCAACAAGGGGTTAAGGCAAATTAGACAAACTTTCAATAATCCTGAAAGAGAAGATTTAAGAAAGGTTGCTCAAAAACTTAGACAGATGCACACTGTTATTAATAATAATAGTAGTACATTGGAACATTTAATAGATTTATTTGGAGACTTTTTATATGACTCAGATTATGAATTTAAAGCCGAGGCTAAAGAGTTAAAGAAATCTGCTGAAAAGATGTTGTCTTATTTTAATAGATTAGAACAAGACTACATTAGAATAGGCTTACAGGTTACAGCAGAAATGATGGCTCCTTTGTTGGGTAATAGAAATGATACTGACGTTTTAGCTGACCTTAATCGGAATAGACCTGCCAATAAACAACTAAGTATTCTTAACTTAGAAGAAGCTTTACTAAGAGGTGATGCTGATATTAATTTTATTAATAGATGGTTAGATGCTGTAGCGGAAGTTCCAGATGATTTATTGAAGATATTAGATATTGCCGTAAAGAATCAAAAGATAGAAGCACAACAGGAAACTTTAGAAGACAAGAAAGCACTGTTAGATGCTCAAGATAAGTTAAAAGAATCTACCGAGTTTGTAGCAGAAAAGGTTGATGGTAAACTTACAGGTAATATAGCTACAGAATATGATTGGGGATTAATGAAGAAGAAAGAAGATGACTTCTTTAAGAAACTAAATATTGAAATTAAATCTAAGTATGGATGTGAATATAAAGACTTCATGTCTAAACCTGAAGAGTTGATGAAAAAGTTTGGACAGACAGAATATATCTCTGATAGACAAAATTATAAGAAACAAATTGCTCAATTATTTTCTAGCACAAGGTTATCTGACGAAGAAATTGCCAAAGAACTAGAAGGCAAGTCTGATATTTGGAGACATTTTAACACTGAAACCAGTCAAGAGGGAAGATTAATAATTCCAAGAGTAAAGTCTAAAACTTTTGAAAGTATTAAATCCAATCCAAATCAATTAGAATATTACAATACGGTAACTAATTTAATGTATGAATTAGACTCCCTATTGCCAGAACAGAAGAGACTTGGTAGGAAGTTACCTCAGATAAGGAAAGACTTCGTAGAGAGGCTAAAAATGGCAATTAAAGAAGGATCTACAGAAGCTTATGCGAGCATATTTACAGAATTAAAAGAAAACTTTCAAGTCCTAGAGGATGAGGATAGGAGGGGTATGAAGTTTGAGCTTTCAGATGATGGTATTACCCCTATTAAATTTCTTCCAATTTACTACGTAAATAAATTAAAGAATCCTAATGAAATTTCTACAGATATAACTTCATCTTTAACTATTTTTAGCTCTATGGCTAGAGATTATGCTAAGATGAATGAAATTATAGATTTAATGGAAATTGCAAGAGACGTTATTAATGTTAGAGATATTGTCAGAACTGATAGTAAAGGCAATCCAGAGGTTGAATCTGTTAAGACTGCCAAGAGTAAGTTGTTAAGGACATTATTTATCCCACAAGGAACTAGTAGAATGGCTGATTTATTGCATGATTTTTATAATATGCAAATATATGGAGAGTTAGAAAAGGAAGAAAAAATTGCAGGAACTAATTTAGATAGGGCCAAAATTATAGATGCTTTAACCAGATATGCAGCATTAAACATGTTGTCTTTAAATGTATTCTCAGGGTTTCAAAATGTTGTTACTGGCGTTGCACAAGAAAAGATAGATTCTGTTGCTAAGGAATTTATCAGTTTTGATGCTCTAAAATTTGCTGATGGCAAGTATTATGGATTAAAGAATTTTTCTAATTTACTTGGGTCTGTTGGGTCTATTGATGGTAAAAATCCAGTAACAGGAGAACACTCTGAACTTATACTTTGGGGAGAGAAATTTGATGTTATGCAAGATTTTAAATCCGAAAACAAAGAATTAGATTCTTCAAGAAAAACCATATTTGGCAGATTATTTAAGATAAGCACTTTGATGTTTATTCAGAAATCTGGAGAGAATTGGCTAAACATGAGAACTAGTTTAGCTTTAGCCCATGAATATAGGTACAGCAAAGATTTGGAGAAGTTTGTTTGGAAAGAAGACTTCTATATGCCTTTGAGGAAGTTAGAGTATAAACGTAAGGATGAAATTCATAATATGTTTAATTCTGTTAAAATAAGAGAGTTACGAGAGCTTTTAAACGGAGGTAGATTATCTACAGAAAGAAAGCTTGAAATCAAAGAGGAGATCAAATCTTTACAAGTATCTAAAGAGGTAGAAAATGCTGAGATAGATAGAATTAATGCTAAATACAAACAAGAAGAAGCTGCCTTAAAAGAAAAGTTAGATAAGTCTTGGAAAGAGATGACTAATTACTATGATGCCCATGAAAAAACAGGAAGAAGGTTGAAATTAAAGTCAGAATTTAAAGAAAATAAAGAAGATGTCCAAGCTTTTATAAAGAAAACTAATTTCCTAAATAAGAGATTTCATGGTATTTATAATGATGCCGATAAATCTGCTGCACAACAATTTGCTTTATTTAGAGTAGTTAACTTATTTAGAAAGTTTATGGTTCCATTTTGGAATAGAAGATATGGAAAAACTCAATTTAGCTATGAAGGACAAGCTTGGACTGAAGGTTATTATATCACGGTGTTTAATTTTATTAGAAATATAATTATGGAGTCTAGGGCTGGAGAATATAGCCTTAGAAAGAATTGGGTCACATTATCTGAGTTAGAGAAAGCTAATTTTAAAAGAGCTATGATGGATGCCGGGCAAGTATTAGGAATGATGGTTATTGCTATGGTTCTAGGAGCCGTAGCAGGGGGTGGAGATGATGATGAATGGGCATTGCAAATGGCCTTATATATAGCTAATAGATCTATTACTGAGTTAGGAGCCTTTACACCATCTCCTTTAATGTTGTCTGAAGGACTAAGAACCATTCAATCTCCAACTGCTGCCATTACACCGTTAAAGAGAGTTGCCGACTTAATGCAACCTTGGGAGTGGAACAATGAAATTGAGAGAGGTAGATATAAAGGATGGACCAAAGGTGAGAAGTTGTTATATCAATCTGTACCAGCTTTAAATAAACTTAAAGATGTTTCTTCTCCAGCAGAAATGATGGTGTTTTATAATTAGCCCTGAAATTTTTTGAAAAGCAAAAGAGAGATAGTTGATTCTACCTCTCTTTTTAATTTAACCTTTTATAAACTATAATAATAAGTATCACCAATTTTAATAGCATCTATAATATCTAGATCACTATATTCATGTCCATTTTCTTCTAAATCAGCGATTTTTTGATTAAGTTCTTCAATAGTTTTATCACAAAATGAAATATTGTTTGTTATATCATACATAACAGTAAACGACATTTCGTGAAATGCGCAGTAATCTCCTGCAATTTGTAAATAAATTTCTACTTCTTGAATTTCTTTTTTCATTTTAATTATATTTTATTACTACAAAAGCCTCAATTTTTAAGGCTTATCATTACTTGAAATATTACTTCTCTAATTCTTTTCTTTCAGAGACTAAATCTCTATTTTTAGCTAATTCCTCATTAAAAGACTGTGGAAATCTTACTTTTAATTTATTGATATTGTTTTGAAGACTGTTAGGAATATTCATATCTTCATACATTTGATTTATCCAATAACATATTCCACTTAATGCATATAATTCCTTTTTTAAATCCATAGGTTTATTATAAGCAATATATTTTTTTACATAATCTTGCAATCTTGATAGATGTATATCAAAGGTATCTTTAGAAACTCCTTTTACATATCCAATACCTTCTAAATTATAGCCTCTAAAAGTACAATAATTAGCTACATACCAATACATATCTGAGCATTCTTCTGATTTATTGACTTCATCAATGGCATTATAATATTCTTCATATTCACTAAATATTCCCAATACCATGTGAGCCAAATCTAATTTCTCACTCCCTAGCGATGGACAAGTTCTTTTTGCTTGTTCTTGATATTCTTTAAATGTCATATTTAATCTTCCATTAATTGTATTTTATCAACAGTTTTTTGAGCATAACCTTGAGCCAATAAAAACTGTTTAAATTGCTCTACACTTAACTCAAAAGCACCAATTTCATCAATACTGCAAACATCTAAACTCGTTTGAAACTTATACTTTTGATCAAATTCATCAGTATATTCAAACTTAAATTTTACAAATTCTTTTCTTTCTGTCATACTATAGTCTTTCTATTAACCAATCCTCAAAACTTAACTTGCTATTTTCTTCCTTATAAATATTCATTAAATTATCTTTCTTTTGAGCAAAAATACTGTATTTATAAATATAATCCAAGGAATTCTTCATTTCATTTACATCTTCTTCAAAGTTTCTATTATTGTTTTGAAGATAAGATATAGTTCTGCCTATTTGATTTTTACTAATTTCACAGTGCTTACTTATTGCCATTATGGAGTAACCATACATAATGCAAACCTGATAAATTACACCTAATTTATACCTTTTTGCGGGTCTAAAACTTAAGTATTCCTTATCATTTATGTATGTGTAATGTTCCCTATCAACTTTTTCAGTACCAAAATGATAAATCTGTTCTAATGTTGGTTTCATAAATATTTATTTAATACTTCAAAATCTTTGTCAGAAACTATTTTCCAATTGTCAACTCTTCCGCAATGCACGTAATCCCACCACCACCAATTATCAATTCTTTCACCAAAGCCCCAGAAATGTGCACAATACCACTGTACTGCAAATTCTAAATTAATACAATTAGTAGTGTGTAATATTTTGTGAGTATGTTCAAACTCTCCCTCTTGAACAGTTATTGTTATAAATAGATGTGTCATTACGGAGGATTTTCTGCATCTTCAATCATTTGTTCAATCTCCGCAAGAATTTCTGCTGATGTTTGTGCATTCATAAATTTTCTCCTTTTAATTTTTCGTCCAATTCTTCTAATATTGTAAAATTCTCTAGCCAATTTCCAGAAATATCAACTGGAGTGACATTAAATATTTTGCAAAGAATTTTGTAATCATTGTAATAAACATATTCATCACTTAATAAATCATCCATATTAATTCATTATTTGTAAATAACTAGGTTTTTTATCCTCTTCATAACTTGAAAAATATTCATAATATTCTCCTTCTTCAGAGTGAAAACATCCACAAGATTGACATTCATATCCATTGCTAAACATTGAGCACTCAGATTCAAAATCCAAGTGCTCGTAGTTAGTTTTATATGTTAAATCTTTAGAATTACATCTTTTACATTTATTCATAATCCAAGTTTTTGTTTGAATATATTTTCCTTAAATTTGTCTGCACAACAATAAGGCATATCTAGAATATAACTTTCTCTAAAATAAGATTCCTCTAATGCTTCTCTAACTTGTTTCTTACTATAGATTGGTTTGTTTTCATCAATGTATTTCTTGGCAGCCTCCACCGTAGAGAAATACTTATAGTTAGTATTCATAGCGCTTCCTTTCTGGGCACAACCTGAATAACATGCCGGGTTGGGTTCTAGAATTGAAATGTAATAAAATTTATCTCCCTTAAAAATTTCAACCCCATCCTCAGTAACAAACAAAACTTCAGGAGCTTTTTTAATATCATGAAGGCTAACACTACAATATTCAGAAACTCTAACACCGATAAACCCATTAGCCTCTAACTCAAACCGACTAATAGTTGATTTACTGTACTTAGGTCTATTCATAATTATTTCAACCCTATCTCCTAAAGTAAATACTTCTGTTTCAGAAACAGCTACTTGGTAGATTTCAAAATCTCCAGAATCTACACATTCCCCAGCATGTAACATTCCGTTTAGGCTCCAACCATTATAGTTATCTCTGCTGGTCAAATTAATCATATATTTACTTGCGTCAGTTTTTCTAAAACTAATAATCTTTGGAAATTCCTCTTTTATTTCCTCCCAATCATTAGAATTTTCTACTATCCATGTAGGAAGCCAATAGCCTGTTTCTAATTTATAACCTTTTTCTGAGTCTCCAGAAACTATTGAATTTGAATTTTTATGTTTAAACTTTCTCATCTAAATATTGTTTTAATTCTTGAACTTTATTTTGCACCGCATCAACATATATCATCTTTGAATCTCCCACCCAAGTTTGATTTAATTCTTCCAAAGTCTCAATGGCAAATTGTATTGATAAATGAGTATGATTATTCGTTAAGTATGTTTCGTCTTCTCTTAAAAGATGGCTGTATTTATCTGCAAGCTGCACATTCCAAAAATGTTTAGCCTTTAATTCGTCTATTGTCATAATTTAATATTTTTCTTATTTGTAACATCCCAAATATATTTCTGGTTATGAATATTTCCAATATTTTTAGCTTTCTCTAGATCGTCAATATTCAAACTAACTTCAAAATAGACTTCATTTGTTTCTGGATCTGACCAGGATCCTATATAAAGCAAACTTTGATTCAGCTTACTGCAATACTCTCTTAGTAGACCAGAAACTTCGTGAGTGTTTACGCTACTTATATTAGGGTATTTTTTCAATAATTCTATTGCAACCATATATCCCCCCCCCCATTGGCTCCTCCAAAGTCTCTATTTTGGCACTATATCCACCATATCTTATCATACTATAAGCTGCATTAGCAGCAGCTAAATACACTCCTGAATTTAAACTTCTCATATCTTTAATGTTTCTAAATTAATATCTGGTTTACTTTCTATACTCATATTGCTTGGTAATTTACATCCAAACTTTTCTTCAAATTTAACTACTTCTGATTTATTCCTATTTACTACAGCCTTAACCCAATAAAGTAATCTGTTATAGTTTTTATTGGCTGCAACACTATAAAACTCAGTAATTTTTGACTTAATTTCTGGTTTAAAATTATGGTATTTACCATCTAAAAATAGAGAAATTGTCTCATTATACTTCCTGTCTAATTCCATAACAAATATTGTAAAACTAGTAGAAGGCTCTAATGTTGCTACAAAATTCTTTTGATTTATAATCTCCTTCTCTAATTTCTTATAATTGTCATCATTGACAAATTTATAACAAAGGAATAGGAAATTGCAATCATTGTATTCTGGATATTTCTCCAGAGATAAATAAGTGTTATACAAACAACTGCTAACTAAATAGCCATCAGCCTTTTTATTATTTTCAGAAATTAATGGTAACAAATACTTAACAGATTGATTAAATTCTGTATCTATTAAGTAATAGTCAAAATCTGGGCCTGGCTCAATGGCATTAATTGTATAATCAATATCGTTAACTTTCAATACGTCTCCTATTATAAACCTTTTCTTATCGTAGAAACTTAATCCTAATATTTTTCCAGTAGAAAAAGTTGACCCTAAAAAAGTATCATATTCTCTTAATTCCGTAGGACTAATATTTTTAAATTTCAAAGATAAAACTCTAGCATTAATAGGTTCTATAGTTATAATTTTCTTTTCAGTAATTTTAATCTCCATAAATTAATTCTGCTGCCATAGGCAATGTTTTTACAAAGTCTCCAAATTCTTCCCAGTCCTTTAGTTTATGTTTATGTTTACAACGTTGATTCCAAATAGTTTTTATTTGAGAATAATTCATTGATACTCTCATCCATAACTCATATCCCATTGGTAAATTTGAAATTATATAATGAAAACATTCTTGCTTAGATTGTATTGTTTTATTACATTCCCCTCCAGTATTAAATTCATAATAAAAAGAATAAGGAAATTCTTCATAATTATAAACATCAATTAAAATATCAAGTATATCAACTACAGGAGCTAATACAAAACTATTACAATAATTTCTAATAGTTTTAATAGAAGTTAACTTGTGCATTTTACTTTGGCTAGATATAATAGTCATTACATCAGTAGTTTTAGGTAAAATACCATCAGAAATATCATCCCAAAAGTTGTATCTATCCAATTGGTTAAATAAATATTGAGGGTATTTCATATCAAATTGAACTATAATTCCTTTTAGAAAATTATTATGTCCTGAGCCTATTGGAGTTTTAGCTAATTTTTTGGCTCTAGTAGCATCTTTGGAATCATCTGTTCCAGCATACAAATAATTATTTAATTTAGATACAGCTGGATCAAATATATCATCAATATCTATAGGTTCTCCAGTTTGCATTGGATAGCCTGATGCTAATATTGACTCCTCTAGTCCAAAAACTCTTACATTCTTTATCTGCATATTATAATTTTATAAATTCTTTACCTTTACAATCGTTGTTCTCACAATCATATTCTTCCTTAGTGCAAAAATATTGATCAAATGGATTCATAAAACTATGTTTACATTTAGTACAATCGTATTTAATTGGTTTTGGAGTTAATAATTTATTTAATCTTTTTATTTTCTTATTTAAATCATTAAACTCTTTAATACAATATTGCAATAAGTCTTCATAATCATTCAATTTCTCAATCCACTGTCTTTCCTCACATTCAGAATTCCACAAAACCTCAGTTCCATATCTTATTTCTTCCCAACTTGTTGCATATTCATAAATAAAACACAAATGAAAATTTTCTTCATGTTCTGAATTTTTGCCCCAAATTAATTCATTTAATTCGTCTACTACTTCTATTGGTTTCATATCAAAAATCTATTTTAATTTCTTCCTCTGAAGAGTTGGTTACTTTTTGGAATTCTGGTATTTCAAATCCTTTTTTTTCTCTTAGAATTTTAAGAAGTTGATAATTTTTGGAAAACTCCAAAATACCTTGATATTCTCCAAAATATCCACAATATGCCCTTAATACGATATATTTATATTTATCAGCATAAGCAGAAACTTGTTCCTCAAAAATTTTAACTGCTTTTACCTCACCGACACCAGGTATACCCTTCACTTGATCTGACGTGCATCCTGTCAAACATTGCTTCCATTGGTTATATTCAGCTTGCTCTTCAGAAATTTCAGTAAATTCTTCTTTAATGGGATTATAATGTGTTCCAGGCAATTGATCTAAATCATGATCAACTCTCACAATAATAGCATCTGGATGTTTAGTTAGGCATATTCCTACGGCATCCTCTGCTTCAATCCCATCAACTTTAATAAACTTCCACTTATCTACTAAATAGTCTTTAGCCTCAGAGAACCATTTAGGAAGCTCCATATCAACCCTATTAGCTTTATAGGTAGTAGGGGCTATTTCTTTACGGAAGTTGCCATAACCGCCTAAAAAGCCTATATATTCAGTTGCTTTGGTTGGCACTAATATTTTATCATTAATAAACCAATCTAAACCATTACAAATATCCTCAAAGGTTCTCTGAGAATAATCTCCATACTTTTCTATTTCTTCTGGAGTTTGTTTTTTATTTGGAAGAATTTTCCAAATTATGAAATCGCTATCAATCAGCAACTTACTCATAAATCATTATAAATTTGTTGTAAATTATAATCTTCTTCTGGATAATCTTCTTCTAAAATATCATCAATTTCAAAAGAATCTTCTAAATATAATTCATCTGGTTCCGCTAAAAATTGTTTTAAAGCTAATTCTATGGCAGACTGTAAATTCTCGGCCTCTACCTCATACTTTTTATAAGATTGCCAAATTATTGGTATTTTATATGTTTTCATAAATCAATTTTTAATCCTTCCCTGTTCATATTTTATTAACTTTAAATAAATGATATGTGTATTCTTCCCACTCAGCTTTCCATTCCATTTCTGCTCTAAACTTAACTTGCAACTTCTCTAAGTCAATTTTAAAACTATCAATATCAATAATCTCTGAAAAATATTCTTTGTGATAACTAAATATCATTTGCTTAATTCCCAATTCATCAGTAGCATACCAATTATAACTTACAGAATCTCTATGTCCATCAGGACTTAATAAATAAATTGTATTCATAATTTAAAAATTAAACCCCAGATATTTCACTGGGGTTATTAAGATTACTTCCTAAACTTAGCAACAATTGTTTCAATTAACTCTGGAATATCCTTGTTTCCTGTAAGAATTAATTCTTTTTCAATATCTGTTTCAGAGATGGTCTAAATTCTTTATTCATCTTCCTCATCTTCTTCTAAATTTATAATATCAAAACTACAATGATTATCACAATCATTACACCAATTATCTTCCCACTCTCCATCAGAACAAGAATCTAGTACATTATCAGAATTAGGATCAACCCAAGCTTTAGTTTCTATATTAGTTCCTCCACAAGCAGAACAAACTAATTTATAAGTTTTATCATTCATCTTCATCAATTATTTCAAATTCCGGTAATTCTTGGTTATCTATATTAAAATTTTCCTTGCAGTTTTCCCAAGCTTCTTCGACAGAATCTCCCCAACCACACATTGTTACGTCAAACTTATATAATTTACTCATCTTCTTCTAATTCTTCTGGTTCAACTTGACAGCACCATTTAGCTGATTCATAATCTTCATGTACTTCTGCACATATAGGGCACTCATATTTAGTCTCATATTCTTGCCAATCATTAAATCCTGTCCTATAAGCAATATTATCCATTTCTCTTAAAACATAGGAAGATTGCATTGAATATCCGCAGCATATACAATCTCCATATACTTCATCAAGCATATCACAATAATCATCTTCAGTATATTTCTCAACTTCAATTTCTATAGGCTCTAGTATTTCCTCTAATTCTTCCATTCTGGTACAAATTTAGTTACAAATTCTTCTATTTGTTCTTGATAACATGTATGGCAACCAGCAACTAATATCCAAGAAGCTCCATTATTATAAATCTTTTCTACGTAGTAATATCCAATTCTAAATTTTTCACCATTTTGATGCCATTCAGTATTGGTATTAATACATTGTTGAAATTTTCTATAAAGCAAAGCACATTCAACTAAAGGTATTTTAACTCCTTTGGAAGTCTCTACAGTTTGTGGATCATTTGGAGATATTCTAAAGTAAACCGGAATACTGTTGCAATAAGCCCACCCATTTCTTTTAGGTAATTGAAAGTTAATTTCATTTATTTCTCCAGCATACCATTTATCAATAGATTTCTGAACAGCTTTTAATCTCCTTTCTTCTTTAGTAGCCTCCAATTTTTCTTTAGCAATCCTATTCTTTTCAATTACTTCAGCAGCTAATTCTGGATTATTATAAACCTTTAATTTGGTTTCGTAAGAACCTTTAATTCCATTATTATATGCCCAGGTTTTAATTGCTAGAATATCTAATTCTTCTTGAGTCCATTCTAGAGAATTTAATTGCTCCTTATATTCTTCATAAAGATTTAAGCAGTCTAAATCATAGCAGAATTGATACACATCATTATGTAAGAACTTGTTAGGATTACCAAAATACTTAGTTCCTGTTTTTAAACAATATTTATCATTTTTAATTGCTAATATTGCTTTATTAACATATTCTCTTTTAGTAGATAAGTCATTTGCAAACCCAGAACCTCCACTACCATAATAACTTCTATTAGTTTCAATGTACCAATCTTGCCAATAATAAGTCTTAATATGATGAGGAATAGCTCTTCTGGTATACATTTGATGTTTACTTGTAGAAGAACTATAACTTCCAGATCTGAATAGGAATATATTCTTTTCAGGAATAAGTATTCCCATTACAGAAGAATATGAATACAATGTATTTCCTCTGAAGCTAAAACTACTACCTTCTCCCCAATCAATTCCAAACTCCTCTTGATGAAAAAAAGCATGAGCTAACTCACTGTTTGTAAATTTATGTTTTGCCATTAATTAACTTTTTTTTTAATAATATACTTTACTAACTCTTTTTCTGGAATTGCTATTCTATAAGAAAGTTTATCTCCACCATAAAAAGCTATTTTCCTGTTCAATGTATTAATTATTTGGTTAATTGCAGTAAATCCTGAATCATACACACTAGCTAATAAATGATCATTAATTGTACCTAGTGAACTGACTGTACCTAAAACAATATCGTCTTTATTAATTCTAAATCTTTTCATAATTATCAATTACCATTTTTGCCTCATTTATTGCAGCCTCTTGTCCATAAAATCCCCAACAGGAGTCTACTTCTATCCATTCATCTTCAATATCAGAAAATTCAATTATTGTTTCATATTCAATATTACCAGCATCATTCAAATCATTTAAATTCTTCTTAGTAATACGATAATAAGTAGTAGGCTTTTCAATAATAAATCCCCAAACATCTCCAGAAAGGTATTGATTCCAGGTTCCTATTAACCCTTCAGCAGCATTAGTGGCTACTTCTAAGTCTTCAAACTCTTCTTTAGAAGCTAGAATATATCCAGAAACACTACTATCCCATCTACATTGTTTAGTGCCTGAAAATAGACTTAAACGGACTCCTGAATGAATATAAGCCTCTACTAAAAATATCCAATATTTTTTTTCATAAGCTAACCCACTTTTCAAAATATCTATTGGTTCAAACCCTTCTCTTTTTACACTAAATTGTCTATGATCATATACTAAAAATAAGCTATCATCCCCCCAATCATCTGGAGAATCAGCATCCTCATCTTCTCTGATCCTAATCTTATACCCTTTGTAATAAATATCTTCTTTCATCATTCCTTAACTTTATATTCGTCAGTATCTTCATCGTATTCATAGCAATCTGGACAATAGTGTCTGTTGCCTATCATTTCCCATTCATAGTCTAAAGCTTCATCCCAGGCATAGCTCTTGTCTGTCCATCCGCAACATCCAGAGTTTTCAGCATTAGCTTTACCGCATTTATCGCAAATTACCGTATAAACTATTACTTCTTTAATCATAACATATTTAATATTTCATTATAAGCCTCCAATTTGAATCTATATCTAAGAAATCTATCTCTGTCTTTCCTAGTATTAGTACTGATAAAATCTGCAAGAGCCTTATCATGTAAAGACTCTTAGTAATTTTAATTTGATTCTCTAATTTTTGTTTCATTTCTCTTTCTCTATTACACTTGGACCTAACTGTAAGTCTATCCAAGGAAATTGTCGTTTTAAATACCACTTAGAGCATTTAGTTTCTTTTTTAATTAACTCTTTAGCTTCCATTACCCATTCACCATATTGTTCTTGAGTGACTTTATAATCTTTAAACCAGCTACTATTTTCCCAATATTCTTTAGGTTTAGTGGTCAGAATTTCCTCTGTAGAAGTATTATGATATTTTTTTAACCACAAATCCATCAATACACTAGCATCAACTTTTTTCATCTAAATTAACTTTAATTCTACCTTCATTACTATATGCTAATCCTGGAGATGAATATACATTCCAACTATCAGAACCCTTATGAAATTCTTCTAATATTGGCCTATAAATATCGTAAGCTATCTGCATCTCTTTTGGTGCTTTATCTGATCCAATCCCATAGGATTCACCAGAGTTTAGCTTCATGAATTTAGTTTTTAACATTTTAAAATCATCTTCCACTTCATTTCTAGTATTCCAAAAACCATTCGGCTTTCCTTGAACTGAATACTCACTCCATTGAAGTTCTTCTGGTATCTCCCATTGTCCTGCAAGAAATCTGGAATAAAATTCTAAACCCTTAGCTATTGTAGCCAAATGTTTTTCATTGCATTCAATTATGTATTTCTTTTCCATAAATACTTATAAATTCTTTTACCTTTCCAATTATACCAAATAATAATAGAACTATTGCTAGTTCTATCAATATAAGGTCTATAATTTATATAGCCAATAGAAACAAGAAATATTATTATTAGCCAAAATATAATATCAGATAGCATCTTTGGTAAAATTTAATTTATCAAGTTTAATCTCTACCTCATTTAGCTTATCCAATATTGCAATTAAATCATCACACAACTTACTGGTCTCATTTATATACTTTAATATGCATTGCTTAAAGTTTGCATGAAAACTCTCTTCTGTAGAAGTTTGTTCTTTAGGATTACCTAATTTGTCTTTACCATCATAAGTTCTTTCGTACCGTAATATCCAATTACATGAATCGGAATCTATTGTGTAATTTTCATCTAATTTAATCATTTTGTTTAACTTTTAATTTCTGAAATATCTTTATCAATAACACTTTCAGTTACAAACATCCTGCTTTCTTCTGCTAATTTTTCCAATGCAGGCAAGCAAGCATTATAAGTTTCTTCATCATCAAAATATGCCACCGGAGTACAATACCAATTTTCTGTTTCAAAATATACTTTAATCATAATCATCCCAATCAGGTTCAGTACTGTACCAAAAACCACATTCCTCACATTTCCATTCCTCCCAGTTTTCTCCAGAATCTTCTAGTGTTAGGAAATTATTACAAGCTGGACAAACCGGAGGATCTTTTTGGTTCCAGGGTGCATTGGGAGAATCTCTATCTCCAGATATATTATTAGTCATATATTAATTCCTTTAAAAACCTACTAGATTTAACTATTGCATCACTTATTGAAATAATATCATCATTGGTTTTAACCAGCTCTTTTAATAATTCTAATGCCTCTTCTTGACATTTTGGGCACATTAAATTGTTGCCAGGCTCAGAACTGATGATGGTTCTACAAACAGAACATAAATTGCCAGACATTTTATTCTTTGGTATCATATTTAATCTATTAAATCCTCAAAATTATCCCAACCTTTATCTTTGCATATTAGCATTAATCCTCCAACAATATCAGCAACATCATTTTTTCTAAGTTCTGTGCAATTTTTAACTCTTGCTAATTTTTCATCTAATCTAGATCCATAATTATGATGTTTTGCAAATATATCTAAAGGCTGCAATGCAGACTCTCCATAGTTTTTATTCTTAGCTTGTTGCATTTTACAGAGAGAACTATAAGCTTTCTCAAAAAAATCTTCTTCTTTCATATATTTTTCCTTAAATTGCTTGAATGTTAATTCCTCATAATCACCTGTAACACCTCCAATAGTGTAAGCATATCTTAAGTATCTATCTACAAGGCATAAAACAGGCTTATCTTCATGAATACATTTATTTGGTATTCCGCTCCATCCGCAACCATTCTTGAATAAAAACTCCTGAACGATTTTACTTTGATCAGGAGTAACAACCATTTTAAAATTAGATATTTCCATGCTACTCGACTAGAATTCCAAAAATAAACACAAAAACAATCCATTCTCCAAAAATGGGAATCCCAACAATAGCAAATAATGCTAAAAACCACCAATTACCAGTAATTATTGAAAGAATTAATGGAAATAAAAAAGTAACAACAAGTAGTAGCCCAAAAATACCCAATAATAATATTAATCCAATTTCTTTAAATTTTTTCATTTCTTTCTTTTAAGAACAATTCATATAATTCTTCAGTAGTGCTATAGCCTCCCCCTTGCCTAACACTGCCCCACTTGTTAGGCAAGCCATCTCCAAATACTAATTTAAATCCTGGATTATCATTTTGTAATATCCATTCACCAAATTCTACAGCAAACTTCTTAGATCTCTCAGCTTCCCCATCTTTATAAAGTTTTAATCCTTGATTTTCTATTACAAGATCTGATGTATATTTGTATACATATTCTTCAGCAAATTCTACTCCTTTTCTTACACCATAATCTATATGAATGTCTTCAAAATCTCCAGTTAGTAGATTCTTAATAAACTCTTCTACTTCTTCTTTATTTATTATCATATCCTCTTAATTTTAAATATTCTTCCAAAGTTCTTACACTAAATTTAAATTTACTACTATTTTTAGTTCCAAACTTTGAATCTCTCTTGTAAACATTGGAAGCAATCATTTTATCTGGAACAAAAGTTTTTTTAAACAATATTTCAGGTTGAACTTTTTGAACAAATATTCTTTTATCTTGCCATAATTGTTTTTGAATTAGCATAAATTCTGTACTAGATTTAAGTCTTCCTTCAAAAACTGGTTTAACCTCAGCAAGAGTTGTTAAATTTTCTTCTCCAACAAATACTGAATCTTTACTTAATCTAAATGGAATATCAGTGACTTTGCAGGTAATTGGAACATTTCTATCTAAATAGAATAGGTTTTTAGCCTTTTCTAGCCACTTTATTGGAAAGTCTGGTTGATAAGTATTCTCTCTCATTAAAAATTCAGTTTCTTCTTTTACTTTAGTTTTTAATTGCTTAAAATAATAAGAATAAACTGAAGGAGATAAATCAAATTTTACAGTTTCATACCCAAATTCCTTAATAAAACCAGCTTCCTGTAGTTGTTCTAAGTATAAACAGAATTGATACTCCAGATCTGACTTAAATGTCCATTTTTTATATTCTATTGTTTTATTAAATATTATCATTTATTTTATCATTAAAATCATCACAATATCTAAACCAACCACATTCCCAATCACTACTATCTGGGTGTAATCCATTAACTCTAAAAGCTACTCTCTTACCTAATTTACATTTAGCTTTAGTAACTACCTCAATAGATTTTATACCATACTCAGGAAATTCAAATTCTGTACAATTAACACAATCAACTCTATTCTTTTTCATAGGCTAGCTATTAAATCCTCTTTAGTTTTGAAACAATTAGCTTCATGTATCCAGTTATCTGCAAAGGTAGGAGAATACATTATATATCCATTTTTATTAGTATGATTATCTATCCCAAATCTTATAGAAATCACTTTGCACGCTGTTATGGTATTTCTATTAATTGTCCAGAAAGTATCATTTATATTAAATTTAGTTTCTATTGTCATATTCTTCCAATTCTTTCTCTATTTGTTCTTGTAAACTTTCTTTATAATCTAAGAAACTCTTACCGTCATCTTCCCAATATGAACACTCTATACATTCTAATAATAAACTTTTCTCAAGCAAATATTGTTTATAGTGTTCTTTAGTTTTAAAATCTTCTAATTTCATAATTTATGATTTTTATATTCACCGAGAGTTAGATGTCTCATGAATGTTTCTTTTGGATTTTTATCGTAACCTTCTCTTTCAAAACATCCAAAATCCTCTTCAGTGAAATCTCCCCACGTGAACTTTATTGGTTTAAAATTCCACAACAACCCAAGCGCATAAAATATTATAAAGATCAATAAGTAGAATGCTACTAACCATAAGCAAATAATAACCCAAAAGGGATATAAAATGTATTTCATATTATCCAACTATAAATAAGTAAACCTATTCCATAAATACAAGCTATAACCGTACAGAGTACGAATAATTTCCAAAAATTAGAAAAACCTTCCTTCAATACAGTTTTTATGCATCTAGGATTAACTGTTAAATTGCTCCACAGGTTAGGAGTTACTCCTAATAGGTATATAAATACTAAAAACACCAATATACCACAAATACCAATTAAAAATATAATCATTTTATCCAATCTTTAATTTGTAAAATAGAGTCAATATCTACACCCCAATAACCATTAGAAACCCCTTTAATACTAATTTCCTGACCATAGTTTTCTCTTTTTATAGTATAGTCAGTATAAATCCTTGACTCTAATTCAGCATTCTCAGCGGCTAGATCTAAACATTGAGAACACCCTAACTTTATAGCTTCTAATATATAAGGTTTTATCTGTTCTTTCCCAATAAAAGACCAAGGCATTTCCTCACACATCTTATCAAATATTTCTTCTAAATTAATTTCCTTTTTCATCTTCAATTTCTTTTAAAAAGTCTTCGTACTCATAATGTTTAAACTCTAAACAACCACTACCGCCATCATCCCAATATTGATCTCTACCAGCCTCAAAACAAATTTTACCAAACTCAATCATTGCTTCTATAGCTTTACCCTCAATTTGTAAACTCCTTACAGAATTAAACTGTAGTGATTTTTCTAATATCTCTTTAATCTTATTCATAACACTTAGGTTTAGTAGTAAACTTAGCTATTGGTGTAATATCTTTACTTTTAAATTCTTTCCACCAATTATCTGCTTTTAATTCCTCTTCTTTGGTTAAAAAGCTTTTACATACTTTAGACTTGATGCACTCGGTATAAGTACACCAAGTCTTGTCTTTATAGCATATCATTTCTTAGTAGTTGTTTAGTAATAATTACTTTAATTTCTTCATAAGATATTGGTTTAAAGTTGTTATTGTCCACTCCTATATCATACCTCATTGGATTAAACTTACAAACCTCCATAGAACTTGATGTTGGGCCAGAATGCACATGTCCGTGCAAATGCACAGCTCCTCTAGTCCAAAACTCACAAGGATAATGATTAATATGAAACTTCATAAAACCATCTTCTAACCCAGAATCTTCTACTTGAAAATCCATAGAATCCCAACAATGATAATTAAATCTTTTGCAAACTTCATCTCTTTCTAGTTTATTCTGGTAATCATGATTGCCATAACACAACCACTTATCTCCATTAAGTCTATCCATTATAGAATGAACAAGCTGTAAATTACCAGAATGAATAAAATCTCCTGCAATAATAATATCATCGCTAGGTTTAACTAAGTTATTCCAATTGGAAATAAGTACTTCATTCATTTCTGAAGCATCTTTAAATGGCCTACTACAATACTTTGTGATATTTTCATGGTAAAAGTGTGTATCAGAAATAAACCAAAGCCTGTCTTTATTAAATTTGTATTTTATTTTCATAATCTAATCTTTAGGTAGTTCTATTTTATCTCCTATTTTACAAAATGGAACTTCTTCCTCATAATAAGTCCATTCACTTCCAGAAGTGCTCCAATAACTTTTATTTGGTGTATTATAATTTATGTTCCAGCGTGCTATAGTCCATTCATATCCAGGAATCCTATCTTCAAAATCATGCCATTTCACAAAATAATATCCTTCTTCTCTCATTTCTTTAGTTTTAAAATTGAACTTCCATCTAATAAAAAAGATCTAATTTGAGACTCCCCTTTTAATCTTATTTCAACTAATTCGGCACAAACTTCTAAAGCCTCATTATAAGACTCAACTTGTATTTGTCTAATAACTTCCAATAATGCTAAGTCCTGTTCTTTCCTATTAGGAGGACTAAACATAGCGTGTTGTATTAATTTTAATATTTCTTCAGGTTTTTTCATTTTCTACTATATTTAATTTTCTTTAAATAGGCCACTCACCAAAACTTTTTAAACAATCTGAATTTTCTGAAGCATCATCAAACGATAAAGCATCTTCTTTAGAATAATACCAGCATTGATATAATCTGATATTTTGTTCACCTTCTGTTTTTAACATTTTATATACAAGATTAGCTTTTTTTCTTGTGTCCTCATAAAAATCTTTGTTATCAGCAAATATATGATAATATATACCAAATTTACCTTTTCTATTGTTCATATAATAAATAATTACTTAGTTTAACAAACTCAATATGGCCATATTTACTAACATACTCAAATGGATCTTTAGCAAGTCCTTCGGGAATAAATATATGCTCATATCCATATAATTGTTGATATTTTTTAGCAGCTTTATATCCAGCGTAATCATTATCAAACCAAGTCACAATTCTTTTAAATCTTTGACTAAATTTATAAGGCAACTGTGGTGGTAAGAAGGCTCCTTCATTGTTTGGAGCGCAACTAGGAATACATAATCTGCTATCTGGTAAGGTTAAATTACATTCAATAACTCCAGTATCTTTATAACTAGAGGAGATAATCAATAATTCATTATCAGGAGATTTAGGTAATGTGTTGATATTCTGGATGATAGTAGCATCAATATTACTAACCCATTTTCTATCAGTACTATACGGTTGGTAGATCTTTCTCCTGAACACATTGTTGTGCCAGTAATATTCATAAGAATAGCAGTGCTTTTCTGCTACATTTAAATAATCTTTTGCCCAAAAATAACTTAATGGCTTGATGTTTCTTCTAGGATCTTTTAACCAATCTAATGTAATTCCACCTTTTCCCCAAAATTCTAAATCCCAATCTTCCCAATTTCTAGCTTTAATTTTAATTTCAGTATGTTTAGGTTTTGGCTCTATTTTTGGTAGTTTTTTTATTTTTGAAGGAGAAATAAGTCTTGCACTAAAATCTTGCTTTAAATTGTCCATAAAGTCCTTAAATGACCAACCATTAATCTCCATTATAAGTCTGGACAATGTTCTAGATTCAACACAATCATAATACATCATTCTTCCATTCTTATAATAGAGGTAATAGCCTGGATTAGTTTCTTCTCTATAGAAAGAAAACATTTTAGATTTAGATGTTACTCCAAGATAATACAAAGCAATATCCTCTTCAGAAACATATTGCAGAATATCTTCATAAGATAATTGTTTTGTAGTGAATTTCATTTAATCTTCTGTTTCTAATTCTTCAACATGTTGAATAATTTTATATCTTTTATTTCTTGATTCATTATCTAATTGAAACTTTGCTATATCAGCATTTAGCTTAATTATATAATATCCATAAGTTTCCTCATCCCCATCTTCATTTATGCACCAAAGTCTATACAATTTCATAAACTATAAATTTAAAACCCCAGGCTAACTTAATAACCTGGGGTATGTTATTGTAAATCAATTAGTTAGCTAAAATGGCAATTCTGAACTTGGCTCTGAATTGCCAGCAATACCTTCTTGGATTTCGGCATCAGGTTTTACAAAAGGTTTGTAGTCATATTGATTGTCTTTATCCCAAGTAAATGTCTTACCATCGGCAGAAGTTAGAATCTGTTTATTACCATCTTTAGTAACTACCGATCCATCTACAGGAAATATAATCCAAGGAGATTCCTTACCCCAAGTTTTCAAAGTTCTATTAATCCCTGTTTTACCTGCCGAACTGACATATTCTTCGGCCTTAACTGCAAAGTAGACATATTTATTTCCTATAACTTTAACAGCCTTAGTCATGTAATCCAAAAAGTCATTTCCTTCAATAGCATCAAGTTCTGCCCTACAGCCAGTCTTATCTGCTAGAACTGCCAAACCTTTAAGAATAAGATCTGTATTATTAGCATCATTGTCTACATCAATATAAATACTTGCACCGATCCTACCGCTTTTATTGACAGCTTTCCTTTTACCAAAAACTCCTTCGTACTCATAACCATCTTCTCCAACTAGATTATCGTCTTCTACTAAAAACTCTAACATCTTCTTACCAGATTGTGCTGCTTTAAGATTAAAGTCCATAATCTTTAATTTAAGAATACCATAAGAAATTCCTAAACTCTTTCTTTCTTCTACTGTTACATTTTTTGTTCCAAAACTCATATATTTCTATTTTTTTATTATTTATACTTAAAATATTTCATTTGCTATTGCTTCTGGAATCACTCTCTGATAGCTATCGCACAAATCTTCTAGTGGAGTATCGCTCATTGGTTCTTCTGGATTAGTTATAAACTCTTTTTTAACTTCTTCCAATATATCTAATGTGGCGACTACAAATCCATTTTCATCAGGCTGCAAATTTAACCTAAATTCATGAATTTCCAAAGGATTTATTGAAAAATCTTTTACTAATCTATCCATGAATGTTTGATTTGCAAAAGTATTTGAAGCTGTAATTTGACTTAGTTTATCTTCAATCAATCCTTTTGTGTTGGCTAACAATAATAATCCTGATTCTTCTTCTACTCCCCAATTGATTTTATTTACATTTGGAGTATTTGGTTCAAAATTAAAACTAACCATCGCTGCTACATTCAATTCAAACTTAGAGTTGGCTCTTTTATCTTTAGAGTCATAACTATATTGAGTTAATACAGGGTAATCATACTTTTCTTCTGGTTTGTCTTTTTTCAAGACTAATTTAGTTGTAAATTTCATATTTTATTTAATTTTTCTTATTGTTAAAACTGTAAGACTTTAATAGCAGTCCTGATAATAGATTCAAACCAAATGCTTGCCAGAAGGTTATTACTTTTAGTCCAAATATTACAGGAATTAACCAATTCCATAATAACATTACAAACCAGGCAAATATAAAACTAAAAAATAATACTATAAAAACTGCTAGAAACATCACTCCTATTGCTTTCAAAAAATCTTCCATTTTATTTTATTTTGTAAATTCAATTATCTTATCAAATATTAATTTAGAATCATTTGGAATTTTGAATACATCTTCTCCAAATAAATCTGGCGGGCATTTACTACTAGAATTATCTAATGCTAAATCAAACCAAGCATCTACTTTTTTAGTATTTGTATCAATCTTTCTATCAGCATATAAAACTATAGTAAATTCCTTCTCAATAACACCTTCCCATTCTTTACCTTTAGTTTTAATTCTTCTTTCTCTAGCACCACCCTCATCTTGAATCCACTCGTAGTGAGCACTAATAAATACTTCTTTTTGGATAGATTTAAGATAATTAAAGAACTTACCTACCTCTTCATTATATTTATTCCATACGTCAAATCCCTTGTTAGTAGCTCTTGCTTCAGCTAATAGCATATCGAGATAGGCACTCAAGCTATCAATAACTATACAGTCAATTGCAGGATTTTCTGCATATTCCTTTAATGAAACCTTAGTCTGACTTGTATTTAGTGGCCTGGCATGAAACTTGAAATTATTTTTAAAAGGTAGTGGTTTATTTTCTACATTAACAAACCCAGTAGTGTCTGGATTCATATTTCTAAAAGAATAAGTCTTGCCCTTGCCGGATTGGCTTACTAGTAATACTTTATAATAATCTCTCATACTATTCTCCTATAAAATAATCAACAATGTTGGTTTTCTTTGTATTAACAATTTCTACATTTGGATCACTCAAGTTTTCTAACAATAAGGCTTCTGCTTCTGCTGTTGCATTGGCCTGCTGAAGATATAACTCTTTAACAGTCTTGCCATCCACATCATCAAATTCTAATTGTATTTCATACAATGGCCCATCCCCACCTTCAATCATGAATACTTCTACATAATTCTTAAGATTTACATCCGTTACAAGAGCTGTAGGATCAATTGAATTCAGTTCTGAACCAACTTTAACTCCTGCAAAAGAATAATCTGTTGCCTTTACTACAAAACCTTCTTTTTTTAACTTTGCATCACGTCCTCTTCGAACATTTGCTTTAACTAAGAAATAACTCATAATTTATTTATTAATTGGTTTTAAATTTTTAACTGCTTGCTCAAATTCAGATTTATCGTAGGTTATTTCTCCTATCTTAATAGTTTCTTTTAGCCCTTCTCTTTCCCATGATAAATTTTCACGAATAAGGGCTTCCGTCCATCTTTCTGAAATTAAATCTGCCCCAGTTAATATATTAGATACGATCATAATGTCAAAGTTTGGATTATCATCAGTTAAATCCTCATTCTGAGTCTTCAAGTCAAAATATCTATTTTTGCCAACTGCGCATTTATTTATTACCAAATAAATATTGTTATTTCTACACTGAAACAACATTCCTGTCTTTAAATCACTCTTTGTCATAATCTTCTATTTCTTTAATTCTTTCTACTAATTTATTATAGTTCTCTTCTAACTTATTCATAGCTTTTCTGTCATTTTTAACCTGGTATCCTTCTAATGAAGTCCAAGTTTTACCTACTACGGTTCCAAAGAAAGGATGCCTTACATTTATTTGTACTGGGTAGTTTTCAACAAAATATTGTAGACATTCCTGTTTTAGAGCATTGGAAGGATTTTCTGATTTTAATGTTTCGATGAAATTTACTTTATCCATTTCTCCCACCATTTTGCTGGATTAGATTTTTTACTATGTTTTTCAATCAAATAATTACTGAATTCTCTTAGATCTTTAGTTATTTCCTGTGGACTATAATCTTCCGACATACTTACTGATAAATACACGACAAAATCTTCGGCATATTTATGTTCTACACTATCCCATATTCTTTTCTTCCCTGACATATTTTTTTAATTTAATGTTTTAATCAACCAATTTATCCTATCTACTTCTTTTTGTAACTTAAAGACTTTTTCTAATCTTTCTTGTTTTAAACTCTTTACAATTTCTTCCATTAAAACATTCTGTTCTTCTTCGGGAAGAGTATTTAGTAATTCTAAGATTTGTTGTTTCATATTAAATTTTATCTATTATAGCTTGTACTTTTGCTTTAACTTCTTCCATTATACCACATATAGTTTTATGCATCTCCTCATGAATATTTTCAAGAGCATATTCTATACTAGGTTATCCAGTTCCACACCCGTATTTTTGTACTTTAAAAGGAAGTCCTTCTTCCCATTGATCAAGACATTTTAAGTACTCTTTACAATATTCATATTTAGTTATTTCTTCATTAGTCATAATACTTCTCCTTTCTTAATTTTATCATAAATTGGTTGCATTTTTAAATTGTAATTGCTTTAACTTCAGCATAATTCTTATACATTTGTGGGGTAATTTCAGAAGCTTTTGGCAATTCTTGCATCATACCAATTTCTCCAATAAAATTATAACCAAAAGCAATATCATCTACACCATAAGAATTCTTTAGTACATAACAAGATCTAAATCTATTATACCCTTTAGAATTAACAAAAGCTGGTATATTATAACCTAAGTTTTCATTATCTCCCAACTTATAGGGATTATATAAAGCTAAAGCTACATCAGCATCTTCATATAAATTACCTGTGTTTTTAAAGTCACTTGGTAAAGGAGACATTTCTGTTTTAGTCCTTCTCTGAGTATCCTCTAATCCTCTATTGAACTGACTTACTACGACGGGGCTAAATCCAAATCTATCTCTTAATTCAGATCCACAGTAATCAGACATTTTATCCATTAGAGATTTACCTTGAGGTTGAAGAAACACTCCATCACTTGTCTCACCTTTTAATTTGCCAATATGATCTAATACTATGGTAGTCACTAAGTTATCGTCATTTGTTTTATAAACAGTGTGAAATTTATCTTCTCCTTCTAAAGTAGTATACGGAACTTTTTCAAACTTACCAACAGTTTCCGCATATTTATGAGCATTTTTATAAATTCCTGTTGGATTCATCGGCCCTTCTATAATTTCTACATAATCCAGCATTTCATTGAAATAATCAAAGCATTCGATTATCTTAGAATAAATCTCTTCAGGAACTCTATTCCTTTGTACCCCCCAACCTAATATATCTGGAACATCCATTAGGATATTATATTGGAGATATAATTTCATAGAAACCCATTTAGCAAGTTTATATGTTTTAGATCTCTCCATAGAATGATATATAGTTCTTATAGTGATCCCAGTTTTGTCGTAATTAGTTTTCATCCATTTATAAGGACCTAACACATAAGCTAAGTCAGTAAAAGCAGTTTTACCAGTTCCTGACATACCACCAATTATAGTATAAATAGACTTACCAATACCAACTTCTTGTCCCATTTTAGGGAAGTGTAGAGGAATCCAAATACTTCTACCTTCCCTACCTTTATCTATTTCTTTTTGTAAATCTATTAATTCTTGTTTCATATTATTTTTTATTGTTTGTAAAATTGATTAATTTTATATATATTTGTATATGAGTAAAAAAATATACAAACGAAGAATTTTTGAAATTATTAGAAAGTAAAAGATCGGATATATCTCCCTTAGAAGAGTATAAAGGAATGAATATTCCAATTTTATTTTCGGATAACAATAAAAATGTATTTAAATTAAAACCTTCAAACGCTTTAAAATATAATAAATGTTTAACATACTCTTGTATTAATAAAAATGAAAATTTTAATAATCAATTACAAAAAATATTTCCAAATCTTACTTTAATTGGGGAATATGTATGTTCAAAACGTTATGTTATTGTTGAAGATGAACTAAGTATAAAATATAAAATTAACCCAAATGATTTATTGAATGGAAATTTTCCGCATGTAAATTCTGCTATTAATAAAACAGAGTGGTTTATTAAAAAAGCTTCCATTACCCACAATAATAAATATGACTACACTTATAGTAGATATATCAATGCTTTTGAAAAAACAACAATAACTTGTCCCATACATGGAAATTTTGAACAAAAGCCTTCCCAGCATTTATACGGAATAGGTTGCCCCTCATGTGGAAAAATTCAAGGTTATAAAAAAGAAGACTGGATACGATTATGTAATAATAATAATAAAGCTGACCCAAAATTATACATAATAAGATGTTTTAATAAAACTGAAAACTTTATTAAAGTAGGGATAACTTTTCATAGTATTTCTTATAGATTTAATTCAAATATTAAACTAGCATATTCCTACGAAATCTTAAAAGAAATTAAAGGTTCTCCAGACTTTGTTTGGGATAAAGAAAAAGAATTGCATAAACTATGTAAGCCTTTTAAATATAAACCCTTAAAATCCTTTTGCGGACAAACGGAGTGTTTTACTTTAGAAGTATTGCGCATACTCAATTTATAAAACATTGTGCTATCTCGCAATTACCCTAACTACTTGATGTTCAGGGAATTGATCCATAAAATTCTCATCCTCTAAGTAAGTTCTAGCTTTCTTGCAATATCTTTTATCACTTAATGAATCATAATAAGCTCTAATATTATCAATAGCCAACTTCTTTTTGCCTTTAGTTAACCTACTCCATTTGCTTCTAGCAGGTTTGTTGTCAGTCTTAGGTAAATGAGTTGTTTTGTGATAAAGATCCCAAAACTCTTCAAAAGTAATTCCTTTCTCTGAAAACAATAGTTCTGCTTTTTCTCTACAAATCAATTCTTCAAACTCTTCTCCTTGAATTTTTATATACAGCTTGTTTTGGAGACTTTCTAACACATTTGGTATATAGCTGCCATATTCATTAGAAAGTCTCTCAAAAGCCTTCTTATTGATAGTATAAATAGATTTGAGAGTTAATAATTCTCCCGGAGTTAGATTTGAAGTTATTTCATCAAGTTCAATTATTATTGGATTCATTCCTGATATGATTAACTAATTATATCCATACCACCGCCCCTATATTTGAATTGAGTCACCCACTTGCCATCAACATAGATTTTACGATAACTTCTTCCATATAGGTATTGTGTTTCAAATTCGCCACAATTATTGCAAACACCAGACATGTATTCTGAATGAGAGGTGCTATGCTTACATTTTGTACAATAAGTGTCAGTTTGCCATTGAGTGCTTGATTTTGTTAATGTAAAATCATTTGGATCCTTATTTTCTAATTTACGCTTAATTGTAAATATTTTAAATTTTTTCATGTTCCCTCCATTCTAGCTCTAGCTTGTATTCCTCCTCTAATTGATGCCAGATTAAATATTGTTCCGGTTCAATTACTTCATCTTCAAAAATAAAGGGAAGATATTCTTTACCATCCCTTTGATAATCACCATCACTCATAACATTGATTTAGCTTTTTCATAAATAGCTGTAAATTCCTCCCAAGTTCCTTCTGTGCACCCGATCTTAATAGAAACAGGTTTAGCTTTTAAGGATTCGCTTGACCAATAAGTATCATCAGAATAACTAATCTGTTTAACTTCTTGACTACCAAAAATCATCTTTTCTTTTTTTAGAACTATGTTATAAATAGCTTCAATTTGACTAAAAGTACCAGTTTCCCCATTACAAGTAATTCTAACTCCTGAAGCTACTTTTTCAAAAATTACATCATAACCACCAAATTGTAAAGTTTTCTCTTTATAAACTGGGGTAAACCATAAATCTAATACTCCTGCTTGTCTAAGATAAGCAATAGATAGATAATTTCTTTCTACTCCTAAATTTTCAATTTCATTACTTAAACACATAGGATGTACTAGCTTTTCAATAGCTTTTCTATATTGATTACAATCTTCTTTTAATTTCCAGCCTATGATTTCTTTTTCTTCTTTTTCCATAACTTCTTGATTTAAAACGTATTTAATAAATTGTTCTTTTGTGATTTCTGTGTATCCTGGTTTTACTCTATTACAAGTTGTGCAATCCCTCCAACTAGGAAAATGAGCATATGTATTTTCATTTTTAATTATTTTATAAGGTGGAAACAATCCATGTATATTACAATAATCTACAACCTCTTGGTTATCTATTTTAGTACACCATTTTGCAGGCAATTTAAATTCTTCTTCCATAGTTTTATTAATAATTTTATCCCATTGTTCTAGTGTTAGTTCTACTGGGTTGTTTTTGAAATATTTTAGTTTTGCACGTATTAAAACTTCACTATCAAACCCATAATATTCATCAATACACCCCAAAAGATCTTCGGAATATGTATTATTCAACCAATCAATATACTTCTGCCGCAAAGGATTGTCTGCAACTTTTTTGATTGCAAAATATTCAGGCATTTTACCTTCCTGTGCAAAATATTCTCCAGCAGGTACTTTTTTAAAATCACTTGGACAATGCTTTGCGTGTAATACAATATTATTACAATATTCTGACTGCTTGTAATTTTCTGGATAAATCTTACCTTTCAAATAAAAACAAAAATTGTTTGAAACAACCTCATAATACTTCATCTTCTAATTCTTTTATTTTATTGTCGTTATCTATTTCAGAAAGTTTCTTTAGCTTATGATCATCAATT
>Ga0209098_1000602_pt1 | contig 39006 bp, 21 predicted proteins | sample AD_JPNHW1_MetaG_FD_184429 | JGI IMG/M metagenome (GOLD analysis project Ga0209098, IMG submission 184429) | Active sludge microbial communities of municipal wastewater-treating anaerobic digesters from Japan - AD_JPNHW1_MetaG (SPAdes) (version 2) | ecosystem: Engineered > Bioreactor > Anaerobic...
TGAAAAAATAAGATTGACTTATTTCACAAAAGGCGAATTGTTCAGATAATCGTAGCAGCCTTTAACCCCTTCAAACTGAGTGATACCAGTCTTCACCTTTTCAATTTCAACGTAGTAATCGCTCAATCCGTTGGCATACGCTTTTTTGAAAATATTTTCAAAATTCATCATTCCTGACTGGCCCAATACCGCGCGATCTTTAATGTGCAAAACCGGGAAGCGGGTTGGGTATTTTTCGAAATATTCGAGTGGATCGGCTTGTCCCATCACGGTCCAGTAAACGTCCATTTCGAAGAAAACCAGGTTCGGATCGGTTCCGGCAAGCAGTAAATCATAAATAATGTCGCCAAACGGCATGAATGCAGCAAACGGGCCCGATGGCGGAGTTTCGCCAGGTTTTGCAATGCGCTTGAATTCCATGTTGTGGTTGTGGTATCCCCATTTAATTCCGGCGGCTTTAGCAATTTCGCCAGCCTTGTTGAAAACCTCACAAACGATCTTTACATCATCGTGATTTTCGATGCTCGGCATCATGGGTTGAACCAACGTATTGACACCAAGTTTCACGTGATCTTCAACGGTTTGTTTCCACCAATCCAGAATGCCTGCAACTTTATCGGCAGTAAATTTACGATCCATAGGGTTGACGTGCGAACTGGTAATTTTCAAACCAGCGCCGTCCACAATTTTCCGATATTCGCCAACTTCGTATTGACCCATTTTGCGGTTGCCATAACCTGCGAGTTCGATGTGGGTATATCCAATATCTGCTATTTTTTTCATTCCGCCGGGCACATCATCGGTCAGTTCTTTACCTAATGAGTAAATCTGGAGGCCTACTGCTTTTTTACCAGCTACAGAAGAACTACTTTTAACCGAAGCTATTGCCGGGGCTACGCTTCCAGCCATAAAACCACCGGCTGTGAGTAAAGTGAGTTTCTTCAGAAATTCGCGTTTTGTTTCCATTTTTTTTGTATTTAGGTTCAGGTTATTTGCAAAGTTTATACGGATTACGATATTCGTAGTAGTACAGGCGATGATTTTCGGCTTCTTTGTCGTCGCCAAAACTCAAAGTGGCAGGATTCCATTTTACCGGACGCTGAAGTTCGGTAGCCATATTTCCGAGGCAACAAGTGATAGCTGTGCTGCAACCCACTTCAATAGAAGCAATTGGCTTTTTGCGCGAACGAACGCAATCCACGAAGTTTTGCATGTGAGGCGAGCTGATTTCGAAACTTCCGCTTCCTTTGGCTGCACTCTTCTGCATTTCTTCAAACATTTTTTTGCGTTCTTCAGGAGTTAAGTTTTTCGGGCGTCTTCCGGCTAATTCAGCAGGAACCAAAGAAGCATCAGAACAAGCCAGGTAACCACGGGCAACTTCAATCCAGCCTTTGGTTCCAATAAACTTGATTCCCTGTGCTCCTGGCATATCTTCCAGGTAAGGTTGTTCGGTCATTTCAATTCCTGAAAGGTATTTAAACGTCAGGTAAGATTGACCATTATATCCTTTAGGTGTGATCAATGCAGGACCTGATCCATCCATACCAATGGCGGCCTGAGCGATATCGAACATGTGCGCACCCCAGTCGGCAGTGAACCCGTTACCGGTTTCGCGGTACCAACGCCATGCACCCCAAAGTTTTTCGCGTTCTTCGGGTTCGATCGAAATTGGTGGGCAAAGATCCGGATGATAGTGAATTTTCGGATCGTTTAACGGCCCCATCCAGAGGTTGAAATTGAGGTTTCCAGGAATTGGCTGTTCAGGTAAATCGAGTGGTTTTGGTGGATCGCCAACCTTGGCGTATATTTTTTCGATGTGTCCGATGGCACCAGCCTGAACCAATTCGATGGCTTTCTGGAATTCTTTACTCGAACGTTGCTGGCTCCCCACCTGAACAATGCGTTTGTTGCCATTTGCAACTTTTACCATTTGAAGACTCTCGGTAATAGTGAATGACAGTGGCTTTTGCACGTATACGTCTTTTCCAGCCTGACAGGCATGAATGGTCATTAAAGCGTGCCAGTGGTCAGGAGTACAAACCTCAACAGCATCGATGTCTTTACGTTCGAGTAACTCTTCGTATTGTTCGTACATATCACAACGACTGGCGACCGATTTGCTGGCCTGCCAGGCTTCAACGCGTTTTTTAAAGCGTAGCTGTTTCATGCTGTCAACATCGCAGCAAGCAGCAATCTGCACCCCAGGAACGCTCGAAAAACTACCAAAGTCGTTTATTCCCTGCTGTCCCAAACCGATAAAGCCCATAACTACGCGGTCGCTTGGAGCGATGCGGGTTCCGTCGGCCGTAGTCCAACTTGGAAGGATAGTGAGGCCAGTGAGGCCAAGAGCTGACAGACCCAAAAAGTCACGTCTGTTCAGTCCATTGTTCGAATCTTGTTTCATTGAATGATGGATTTAGTTTGTGGTTATGATGTTTAAACAAAGAAAAATCACTTTAATATGAAAATAGTGTGTCTCTTTGACGCAATGATAATTTATTTATTTCGAAATGGAACACATTTCTTCTTGTTGTAAAACATGCCCAAAGCTAAATAAGAGAGCGCTTCCAGGCCAAGCCTATTTAATCACTTCCGGAACAATCTCGCTGAGTACTCCGTTTACGCGAACCTTCACTGGATTTCTGTTCTTCGACTTTACATGAAACGAAGTTACTTTTCCTGATTTCCATGCACAATCAACCACATAACCGCCTCGGGCACAAAGACCTGAAAACGAACCTTCATCAGCCCACCGTTTCGGAACTGCCGGTAATAAGTTGATTTCGCCGGCGTGGCTTTGAAGCAGCATTTCGGCCATCGCCGCAGTTATTCCAAAGTTTCCATCCATCTGAAATGGTGGATGCGTGCAATACAAATTTGGCAATGTGTTGTATTTCAGCAAACCCTCGATCATAATGCCAGCGCGTTCGCCTTCGCCCAGCCTTGCCCAGAGCGCACACCTCCAGGGCCACGTCCAGGAGCGGCGGCTGTCGCCAACAGTTGATTCAACCGTGAAAGGTGTATCAATATTCTTACCGTAATTTCCGCTTCTGCTTCGAAGAGAAATAACTGCGGCTTTGGCCAGTTCAGGAGTTTTTGTGGTGCTAATTTGTTTACCCGGATAAACTGCAAACAAGTGCGATGTATGGCGATGCTGATCGTCGGGATCATCGCGATCCGTCTGCCATTCCTGCAACTGGCCCCATTTGCCAATTTTATTGGGAGCCAGATGTGCCTGCATTTCAGCTACTTTTTTCTGGTATTCCTGGTCAATATTCAAGGCAGCGGCAGCTTCAATATAATTCTGGAATAAATCCCAAACCAGTTGCTGGTCGTGCATCACGCCGTCTTCGCGCGGGCCGTGCTCGGGCGACCAGCCCATGGGAACCACCAACGAACCATCAGGCAACGCTTTGAGGCGATCTTCCCAATACTGGCAAATTTCCTTCAGGATGGGATAAGCTGTTTTTTTCAAATATTCGTTGTCGCGTGTAAATGCCCAATGCTCATATACGTGCTGCGCATACCAGGCACTCGCCGGGATGTTCCATTCCCATCCGTTGCCACCAAAAATACTTTGGCTGGTTCGGGCAGTCCAACCGCGAGTTTGTTCGCCAAAAGCTTTTCGCGTAGCAACCCGGCATGGTTCGGCCTGTGCCACAATGTAATCGATTAAAGGCAGATGGCATTCCGACAAATTGGTACTTTCGGCAGCCCAGTAATTCATCTGAATATTGATGTTATTGTGGTAATCGCTGGCCCAGGCCGGAGTGTTACTGTCGTTCCAAAGGCCCTGCAAGTTAGCAGGCAGTCCGCCCGGGCGCGAAGAACTTGCCAGTAAATACCTTCCGTACTGAAACATGGTTTCCTCTAAATCCGGGTCGCTTCCACCTTCACCATATTTTTTTAAGCGTTCGTTGGTTGGCAGTGCTAATACTTCAAGGTTGGTTTTCCCGATATCGATTCGGGCAGCCAGGGTCAGACGGCTTAAATCGGTCGTATGAGATTTCTTCAACTGTTCGTATGATTTTGCAGAAGCAGCAGCAATTTCCTTTTCTATTACAGGAAGTGGATCTTCGCCGCGCCATCCCGAGTTGTATTCGGGCTTATAGTTGGTTCGGGCATCAACATAGAGAATGAGCGAGTTGCAATTTTCAAAAACAAGTGCGTCGTCTTCAGCCGTAAGTTTACCTCCTTCAGAAACAACTTTCACCTCGGTAGCATATTTCAGTTTATTTGGCATTTCTGCCAAAAACTTCAGGATATTTTTCCCGGCAATGCTCTTGGCTCCCTGTGCCGATGAAAGGTGAATTTTTCCTGAAAGTGCACCTTTCTTGCTCGCCGTGTACCTGAAAACCATTACCTGGTCGGGATGACTGGCAAAGGCTTCGCGCAAATATCTCTGCCCGTTTAATTGGAACCCGGTGGTGTGAATTCCTGAAACAATGTCGAGGCTTCGTGAATATTGGTCTGGCTGACCGGAAATATTAAAATCGAGGTTGATGTCGCCAAAATTGCGGTAGCTGCCAAACCCGTGATCGCCGAGTTCATATTCGCCGTCCCAGTTATTATCGCCCGACCAAAGACTCTGCTCGTTAAATTGAATGCGTTCTTTTTCAACTCCGCCGAACAACATTGCTCCCATTCGGCCATTACCAATTGGCAGAGCTTCAGCATCCCACTTTTGCGCCGGATGATTAAACCAGATTTTTAGCGGCTCAATTGCTCTCAAATTAAACACAAGAGCGTTAAAACAGAGCAAAAACACAAAAAAATTCAGTTTCATAATTCAGGGTTTTAAATATCAGGTTTGAGGCTTTAGGCAGACACGCCAAATAAAACCAAAAACATGTTAATGTTTTCTAATTTTATTTTACACCTTGCAACAAATTTAATGGCTTTTGTGAAAACAGGTCTATATTTATGCCTTTCTTACCTAAAATGAAAGGGGACAACAAATTTCTGCTTGGCTTAATTTCAGGAAATGAGAAAGTTTTCCGGATGTTGGTTGAACAATGGTACACACGCTTGTTCAACTTTGCCAACGGTTATTTGAATAATTCTGAAAACACAAAGGAAGTTATTCAGGACGTTTTCCTGAAGCTTTGGGATAACCGGCAAAAACTTTCGGCCGACACCAACTTGAACGCATACCTTTTCACGTTAACGCGAAACAGATGTATTGACCTTATTCGCAGGGAGAAATTAATGCTCCAGTTCAGGACAGATAAACAGGAAGAGTACCGGCGGTTATCGGAAAATTTCGAAGCATTGTCTGACCCGATACTTGACAATTTATTCGCAATGGAAATTCAGGATGAAATAAACCGCACGATAAGCGAATTGCCGGAACAATGCCAGAAAGTTTTTGTGATGAGCCGGGTGAAGGGCATGAACAACCGCGAAATAAGTCAGACATTGGTACTTTCAGAAAAAACCATCGAAAGCCATTTAACCAAAGCATTAAAAACCATACGATTGGCTCTTGAACGCAAATTTCCGGAATCAATAAATCTACTTTTCATTTTCGGCAATTTAATTCATAAGTTGTCGTGCAAAGAAGATACTCGCGCATAAAAAAATTCAGTCTTTTAAAACTTTTTTAACTTTTTTTCAATTTTCGCTCAGGGTATTTTGCGGGTAGTTCGTTTCAAGGAGTAGAAAGCAAAACGAATGACCGAAGAATTACTTGTAAAATACATTTCCGGGCAAGCCAATCAGGACGAAACTGAAGCCGTTTTAGGCTGGGCTAAAGTATCTGAAGAAAGAGAACAGGAAATTATCCGCCTTAAAAATATCTGGATAATAACCGGACTCGATCAGGATGTGAATTCCTTCATGATGCGCAGTGAAGTTGACCGGATTATGCAGATTATTTTCAAGGAAAATTTGGCCAAACAGCGAAAAAAACATTTAATCAAAATCCTCGCTTATGCAGCCGGATTCCTGATCATAGTCGGATTATCGACTTATTCAGGATTCTACCTGTCTCAAAAAGTTACCAACACAAACCATGCATACACCGAAATCTACGTACCCAAAGGCGAACGAACTTCTGTTTTACTGCCCGATGGCTCGAAAGTTCAATTGAACAGCGACTCACGGCTACGGTTCGAATCAACTTTATCAACATTGGGAAAGAGAAAGGTTAGTTTATCGGGCGAAGCTTATTTTGAAGTTAAGCCCGATTCAGTTCACCCATTTATTGTTGAAACGCCGAGTTATAACATTGAAGTTCTGGGTACTAGTTTCGATGTAAGCTGTTATCCTAACGACTCATTAATTACAACTTTTCTTCAACAGGGGAAAGTTAAAATCAGCAAACACAACTCAAAGCCGGTTTACCTGGTTCCGAGTGAGTTATATTGCTATAACACAACCACATCAGAGTCGAGCAAAAAGAAGGTTGAAGATTTCAGGTATGCCGACTGGACGAAAGGACGATTTACAATAGCTGGAGAAACAATTGGAGATTTGGCAAAAAAACTGGAAAGGAGATTTAATATCAAAGTTGTTTTTGGCGACGCAGAGGCTAAAAACCATATCTATTCGGGATCGATTAAGGATGAGGATTTGAATACCATGCTCGAAGCATTAACTTATGCCTCAACCATAAAATATGAGCATAAAGGAGATACAATCGTCCTTTATTCGAAGAAATAAAAAAATAGCCGGAAAATGTTAGCAGCATTTACCGGCTTTTAGGACAATCAATTATCGTGCCCGTTGATTAGCAGTCGGTTGGCACAATTTTTAACCACCAAATGTTTTCAAAGTTATGAAAAAAAAACGAACTAAGGATCATCCTTGCTGGTCAGGGACGGTCAGGAAAAGTTTATTAGTCATGAAGCTAGCTCTTTTTTTAATGGTTGTGGGAATAATGCAAAGTGTGGCATCGGTCTATTCCCAGAATAAGCACTTCAACATGAACGAAAAGGAAATTTCGATCAAAGACGCGCTTAGACAAATCGAAAACAAAAGTGAATTTCGTTTCTTCTATGAAGAAAAGAAGCTCGATGTTGAGTCAAAAGTAGGAGTTAATGCAAACAATGCCACCATTGTTGAAATCCTCGACCAGCTATTCGATAATAAAAATATCGAATATAAAGTACTGGACAACAACTTCATTGTGCTAAAACCAAAAACCGAGGTAAACACAAACCAGCTTGGAACCAGTCAGCAAAAGAAGACATTAACCGGGAAAGTAACCGAATCAGGCGGCTTTCCTCTCCCCGGAGCATCGGTATCGGTAAAAGGAACATCAACTGGTACCATAACTGATGTTGAAGGCAACTACACCTTGAACAATGTCACAGAGAATGCTACGATTGTTTTTTCATTCATAGGTTATAAATCGCAGGAGATAAAGATTTCCGGGAAATCGTCAATTAATGTCATAATGCAGGAAGAAACTGTAGGTATTGATGAAGTTGTGGCTATAGCCTATGGTACAACGAAGAAAAAAGACCTGACCGGTTCAATCAGTACGGTTGATTCGAAACTGATGACTACCCAGTCGAACTCTACAATAACCCGTGCGCTCGAAGGTTCTGTCGCCGGGGTTCAGGTATCAGCAGTTGACGGGCAACCAGGATTGGACATGGGTATCCGTATTCGTGGGTTGGGTACTGCCAGCCAGAACAACTCAAATGCCTTGGTGGTTATCGACGGTGTTCCTGCACAAAACGACAACCCATTGTCAACAATCAATTCAAAAGATATTGAAAACGTTACCATTTTAAAAGATGCAGCTTCAACTGCTCTTTACGGCTCGCGTGGAGCGAATGGTGTTGTTTTAATCACTACTAAAAAAGGGAAAAAAGGACAGACAAAAATATCATTTGAAGGCCGTTGGGGTGTTAATTCAGCCGGTTCGTACCAATACGATAAAATGGATGATCCAAAAGACATTTACGAATTCGAATGGTTATCAATATATAATTCAGTTCGTTATGGGGTTAACGGATCGGGTATGGCTAAAAACTATACCACCAACCTGCAAAACCCCAATATGTCGCATGATGCTGCTGCTCAGTTTGCCAGCGCTCACTTGTTCGACTATAACGGCTCAATGACTACATTTACGCGTAATGCACTGGGCAACTGGATGCTTTATAATGTTCCCGGAGCTGTTTATACACCATCAGGCACCGGAGCAACCGGTAGTTCTACCATGTCGGGAGCTTACCTGGTTAACACCGACGGAAAATTGAATTCGAATGCCAAATTACTTTACAAAGACAATTACGACAAATATATTCTGAAAGACAGACTGCGTCAGGAATACAATGTTTCGGCCAGTGGCGGTAACGAAAAGGTTGACTATTTCCTTTCGTTGGGATACCTTGAAGATCCGTCTTACATCCGTGGCTCTCAGTTTGGCCGTTACAACGGACGTTCGGTTATCAACGCTCAATTGTACAACTGGTTAAAGGTTGGTACCAATATCGCTTATTCATGGCGCGAAACTCAATCTCCGGCTACCCGTTACGGACGTAACCCTGGATCGGGCTATGCCAACGTATTCCGCTACATCAACGGACAAAACCAATTGATACAATTGTTTGCCCGCGATAAAGATGGAAATGTCATTTACAATGCCGACGGATCGAAAAAAGTACATGTATTGGCTGGCGACACTTATTCACCACTGGGACAAACCGGGACTAACGGCTTGGATACCGATGTGCTCAAAATGTTGAAAGAAGACCAAGACACCAGAAAATCGAGCGACATTGTAACCAGATCGTATGCTGAAATTAAATTCCTGAAAGACTTTATATTTACAGCTAACCTGGGTCTTGAAAAATACCACGAAACACGTACCCGTTACTGGAACAGCGAGACGGGTCAATCACAGGGAGTTGGCGCTTTTGGTAAAGTTTATCAGGATGTAAGTATTCTGAATACCCAACAATTGCTGAACTACAGCCACGATTTCGGGAAACACCATGTTGACGGTTTGGCTGGACACGAATTCAACAAATACAATTTCCAGACCATGTCCTACCGTTCGTCGTATGAACTGGTTCCCGGATATGCAACTTTCGCAAACTTTGTAGCTCAAAATATTGGCGGAACATTCTCAGGTAACGGTGGTAACGAGTATGCCAATGCTATGGAAAGCTACTTTGGTCGCGCCAACTACATTTATGATGGGAAATACTATGGTGAAGCATCAATCCGTTACGATGGTTCTTCGAAGTTTAAATACGCATCAAACCGCTGGGGAACATTCTGGTCGGTTGGCGGAGGCTGGCGCATTACAAGCGAATCGTTCATGGAAAGTACCAAACATTGGTTAGACAACCTGAAAGTTCGCACCAGCTACGGGGTTATCGGTAACCAAAATGGTGTGGCAAACTACTCTGGCTATCAAACCTGGGGTTACGGAGCAACTTATACTCAGGCAACAACAGGAACAGGCCAGCCAGCTACATTTACATTGGGTAAAGGAACCTATGTGAACGATGGATTAACCTGGGAAAACACAAATACACTTGATGCCGGTATCGACTTCAGCTTATTCAATCGTGTTCACGGTACTTTCGACATTTACGACCGAAATACAGTTAACCTGCAGTGGAACCAGCCAATTGCTTATTCGCTTGGCCAATCGAGTTTGGCAAAGAACTCTGCAAAAATCCAGAACAGAGGATACGAAGTTGAAGTAAGTGTAGACATCATCAAGAAAAAAGATCTCTTCTGGAGCGTGTCACTAAACGGAACCCATTATACAACCGTGTTGAAGAAAGTACCGGCAGGAACCGGATCAGCAACATTGAACGGCAATTGGACGGCTACTGCTGACGCCTGGAGCGCTGCTGGTTCAGGAACCTCATCTGGTGTAACTTACCTCCGCGGCGAAGGAAAAGATTACTACAACATGTATATGTTTAAATATGCCGGGGTTGACTCCAACACAGGTCTTCCACAGTTCTACCACAAGGTAACAGAAGCTGACCACACCAACGGATTGTTCACCGATGTTGCTGTAGGCGGCGACGGAAAAACCACCAATTATACAAATGCATCGCGTTATGAGTTGGGTAGTGCAATCCCTGACTGGATCGGTGGTTTCAGCACAACTGTAAAATACAAAGATTTCGATTTTACAGCTCAGCTGGCTTACCAGTTGGGTGGTAAATTCTACAGTGTTGAATACGGAAACGGTTTATATTTAAGCAGCAATGTTGGTCGCGCCTTGTCAGCAGAATTAATCGGAAATACCTGGACTCCTGAAAACACCAGTGCTAAATTCCCAATGGTAATGTACGGCAATACCTATGGCGACGGATCAACTTTCGGTAGCTGGATGTATTCAGACATGGCCTTATTCAGCGCCAGCTATCTCAACGTAAAGAACGTAACAATTGGTTATACACTTCCTGACACCAAAACAAAAAAACTTGGAATCAGCAACCTGAGAGTGTATGTATCAGGCGATAACCTGTGGATGAAAGCAGCACACTCCGGAATCGATCCTCGTATGTCACTCGTTGGAGGTTTGGAAGTAGGAGCTTATGCATATCCTTCTATGCGTACAATTTCATTCGGTCTGAACCTTGATTTATAATCAATTAAAAAACTAGTAAACATGAAAAAGAATATAATTGGAATACTATTTTTAGCAGGCGTACTTGTTTCTTCGTGTGCTAAAGAATTGGAATTGACTCCTGCAAATAGCATTACTGACGAACAAATCAAGGAAATTCTGGCTTCGGGCGACGCAACAAAAATCGATATGATCTTAGGCGGTATGGCTAACACCATGGTTTCTCAGTTCAACTCAGGAACAAATGGTTCTTCTGAAACACGCTACGGATCAGACATTGCGATGAACGTAATGCGCAACCTGGAAGGAAACGATATTGTGTTTGGTAACAAAAACCTGACAGGTTTCGGCGCCGACGAATATTACCTCCGCGATTTCATTTCAACAGCAGTTGATAAAAACACTAACTACTGGCATTCAGCCTGGACTAAAATTACAACTGCCAACAAAATGCTGAATTACCTTGATGATGCAACAGTTGGTAACACTGCAAAACTTCAGGAATACAAAGCCCGTGGGTTGGTTGTTCGCGCTTATTCTTATGCTTACCTGATGGAAAATTATCAGAATGCTTACTTATTGGGAGGCAAAGACAAACTGGGAATCATGTTGTATGATTATTATTCACCGACCCAGGCAAACAAAGCTCGGGCGACTTCTACAGAAACCTATAATTTCATCAAAAACGACCTCAATACAGCAATCAAATTATTTAATGCTGCTGGCGTAGGTTATACCCCTGAAATTAGAGATATTGACCTGGGCGTTGCATACTTCCTGCTTGCAAGGGTATCAATACTCACCGGCGACTGGGCTACTGCTCTTACCGCTTGTAACAACATCCTGGCAAAATACCCGAAACTCATGGGGCAAAGTGTTTACGGTGGTATAAACAATGTGGGCACTGCCACCAACCCCGAAATTCGTCCTGAAACCAACGGATTCCTTTACAACAATGTAAATCCGGAAGCTATTCTTGGATTCCCTGTTGGTGAAGCAATGACTTCCCATAACGCATGGATGAACCCATTTGGTGAAGGTGGCGGTGGTGTTAGCGAAGGTTATGCCCGTATTGACAATCGTCTTTACGAAAAAATTGCTGCCGACGACTATCGCAAAGATTGTTTCATGGCCACTGATTTCGGCGATTATAAATACCCAACTGCCGGAACCATCAAATTCATTCCAAAATACACCAACCTGAAATTTGCTGCCACTCATGGTATCGGCACAAACGACAAGAAAAACGTTGGAACAGTAACATGCTGCTACATGCGTTCATCAGAAGTATTGTTGATGAAAGCTGAAGCTCTGGCCCAGTCGGGCGATGCCGCCGGTGCAAAAGCCACTTTGAACACATTGCTGTCTGCCCGTACCAGAACCGGAGCTACTCCGCTGACTTGCGACACTTATCCATCAATGGCCGGAATGACAGCTATACAGATGGTGCAGTTACAAACACGCATCGAAATGTGGGGAGAAAATGGTCTCGAATTCTTCAACAACAAACGTTGGAATATCCCGGTTGACCGTACCAGCTCAAGCAACCACATCGATAAAACAACTTACAGTGTAGCTAAAATGACCCTTCAGATTCCGGAGGAAGAAACACTGTACAACCCGCTTTGTGTTCAGAACTAATCTGATACAACCGTTATATAATTAAAAAAGGGCGGAGCATAGTGCCCCGCCCTTTTTTATCTGAAACAAATCTAAACCAACTAAACATTAAACTGCAGCATTTCACTGAGTCCTCGGCTAAAGTGTTTCTTTTTAAAAATTAATCTTTTACATCAAACTGAGTTTTTTCTTCAGGGTTGATCGACTTTTACATTCGCAGTATTCTTAATAACTTCAAACGAAATGGCATTAATAAAAATGATCCCATTCAGGCGGAGCTTGCTGTTTTTGGTGGTTTTATCGCTGTTTGGCCCCACCGTTTATTCACAAAATCCGATAGCCAATTCAAAATACCGCATCATCCACAACAACGACGGAACCGATGCGCTGGGAAACCTGTGGTTTCACCGCCGTCCGCTGAGCGTAGCCGATCTCAATGCCTATGTCGATATGGTTGCCCATTCGCAGGTAACCACCTACATGATGTGCAGTGGAAGCGATTTCCCTTACTATCGTTCAAAGTACGGACGGTTGTTTTGCGACGACCTGAACGGAACGCTGAATTGCGGAAATGACACGACGTCGTACCGAAACTTCAAAAAATATTACCTGAATTTCCTGAATCTTGAAAAGGAAGGAACCGACCTGATAGCAGCCTCCCTGAACCGGGCCAAAAAGAACGGGATGGAGGCTTTCATCACCTACCGGATGAACGACCTGCATTTTAACGACACCACATCGCACTGCCCTCTTCTTTATACCGATTTCTGGTATAATCATCCTCAATACTGGATAAACGACGGCACTCCGGGGTTTAACGCTTCGCGGGCGCTCGATTTTGCACACAAGGAAGTGCGAGCCCACAAACTGGCCATGATTACCGAACAGCTTCAAAAATATGACATGATCGATGGGTTCGACCTCGATTTTATGCGCTTTATCGTGTATTTTAAACAAGGTCAAGGGCGCAAAAATGCTCCGTTAATCACACAGCTGGTAAAAGATATTCGCGCAAAAGTTGACTCGGTTTCAGCCCGACGCGGCAAAAAAATACTGCTTTCGGTTCGGGTTCCTCCTACCATTGAAATTTGCATCGACAAAGGGCTCGATATTCAGGAATGGATTCGATTGAAACTCGTCGATTTTGTAAGCATTGGCGTACACTGGCGCGGCGACCCATCGTTACCAGTCGCCAAATTCAGGAAAGAACTGGGTGCTTCAAATATCCCAATCTATGCGTCAATTGACGACGGAGGCTACCGCCAACGCGAAACTTTTTCGCATGGAATGCTCCGCGGAATGGCCTCCCACATTCTGGCACAAGGCGCCGACGGTTTATACCTGTTCAACCAATACTATGGCGAATACAACTCGAAATACAACGGGAATATACATCCGGAAAAAGGAGGACAAATTTGCAGGGTAAATGCACCATCGCTCCTGAAAGAAATGGGCTCGCTGAAAACGCTGGAATACCGAAATAAAATCTACTGCTTAAACGACAGTTCGGGCGAATACGGAATGGTTCCGGTATCTCCGCTCCCACTGGAAGTATCAGCTAAAAAAACGAATCGGGCAGATATTTTCATTGGCGATAACCCAGCCAAAACAATTCCGAAGGAAGTAATATTATTATTACGAACCAATCATCAGGCAACATTCGATTTATGGGTTAACGGAAACAAAATAGTACTTGAAAAACCCGATTACGTCAAACTTTACGACCGTTTGCGCGGAATTGAAAAAGCTGAAAAAGAATATGCGTTTGTTGTTCCGGCTAAATGTCTGAAACAGGGCTATAATACGATCACTTTCAAAGAGAAAGGCTCGAATGCCTTCAGGATAAAGCGACTTGAAATTGCACTAAAATACGGCGAAGTAGAAACCAACGGCTATTTTTAAAATACGCCAAAGAACCAATATAAACCACGTTGAACATCTGACTGGCACCTGAATACTGAGGTTTTCGAACCACTTTTTTGCTCGTGTTTCAGCAAAATTGAATCACAGTCAAATAGGGGTTTGGCGGGTAATACGGGTATATCTAGGTAAACCAACTCAGATTTCAATTAAACCATTATCAATGAAGAGAAGAACTTTCCTTTTCAACACCGCAATTGTTTCGGCCGGGTGCCTGGCTGCCGGTCCATTGTCCACATTTGGATCATCAGCAACAGGTGCAGAAAAAACCAAATTGTCGGTGTCCGATCTGTATAAATTATTCAAAAATCCGGACTCAAAATACCATCCGTTTGTACGTTGGTGGTGGAATGGCGATAAAGTTGAAGCTAAAGAGCTTATCCGCGAATTACACTTGCTGAAAGAGGCCGGAATTGGCGGTGTGGAAATCAACCCGATATCTTTCCCGTCAACTGGTGACGATTTAGGCAAAAAATCGCTGAAATGGCTGAGCGACGAGTGGATTGATATGTTGCAAGTGACTTTTGCCGAAGCAAAAAAACTGGACATGACCTGCGATCTGATTGTTGGTTCGGGCTGGCCATTTGGTTCTGAATCACTCGAAGTGGCTGAACGGGCCCAGGTTGTAATTATTGATGCCGAGAAACTGGAAGGCCCGATGACTTACGAAACGTCGCAATTCAATATTTTCAAAAACATCGATCCGGGAGTTACTGATGTAAACCCGCGCCGCACCTGCGAAATTCTCTCGCTCAAGCTTGTTCCCGACCCCATGAGCAACCTCAGCCAGGTCATCGAATTATCCGATCAGCGAAAAAATGAAACTATTAAATTTGAGGTTCCTGAAGGAAAATACGTGTTCTACGCACTGGTGAAATTCAACTCCTTTGCCAATGTTATCAATGGTGCTCCAGGCGCTGCCGGTTCAATCCTGAACCACATGGATAAGGCCGCTGTGCGCAAATATCTCGACCACATGTCGGACACCATTCAGAAAAAAACCGGGCCATTGTCCAATCACCTCCGCTCATTTTTTACCGACTCGATGGAACTCGAGGGTTGCAACTGGACAGGCGATTTGGCCGAAGAATTTAAAAAGCGCCGCGGCTACGACATGATGCCTTATTTGCCTTTTACCATGTTTAAAGTAGGCCGGTTGGGAGCTGTGGTTGACGAGAATTACGGGGTGACTAAATCTCCCGAATTTGCCGAAGAAATTAAACGTGTTCGCTTCGATTTTGAGCTGACTAAAGCTGAACTGCTGCGCGAACGCTTCACCGAAACCTACCTGCAATGGTGCAAGGACCAAAACGTCAAATCGCGTGCACAGGCCTACGGACGCGGATTCTTTCCGCTCGAAAGCAGTCTCGGATACGATATTCCCGAAGGCGAGTCGTGGACAACCAATTGGCTCAAGCACAAGCTAGGCGAAGAAATGTCGGACGAAGATTACCGTCGCGGGCGCGGTTACACCATGATTGACAAATATGTTTCGTCGGCAGCTCACCTAACAGGCAAACGCATTGTGAGTTGCGAAGAAATGACCAACACCTACCTGGTTTTTAACACTACACTCGAATTGCTGAAAATCGGTTCCGACCAAAGCCTGATGTCGGGAATCACGCATTCTGTTTGGCACGGGTTCAACTACTCGCCGCCCGAAGCTCCATTTCCAGGCTGGGTTCAGTATGGTTCGTACTACAACGAAAACAACAACTGGTGGCCGTATTTCAAGTACCTGAACAACTACAAAGCGCGCTTGTCAACGGTTTTTCAACATGCCGACATGTACACCGACATTGCTATTTTGCCCGCCAATTACGATATGTGGGGCGAAATGGGCGTACAAACCGACCCGTTCCCCGAAAAGCTCAATATTCCGTACACTTCCATTATCTGGGAGTCGATTAACAAAACCGGAGGTGCAGCCGATTACACTACCGAAATTATCATCAACGATTCAACCGTGAAAAACGGTAAACTGTGTTACGGTCCTAAAAAATACGGCACCTTGTTCCTTCCCGAAGTAACCAGCATCAATCCTGAAACCGCCGCCAAACTATACGAATTCGTTGCTTCCGGCGGGAGGATTTTCTGTATTGAAAAGTATCCTGAAAAATCGCTGGGATTGACCAACTATAAAGAGAAAGACCAGCAGGTTCGCCAATGGGTTGAGAAAATGAAAAGTTTTGCCGACCGGTTTATATTGGTAAAAAAGCCGGCTGACAATAAATTTCTGGAATGGTACAAAGATCTTTTACTGAAATACAAACTCCCGCACTACCTGACCATTGAAAATCCCGACCGGTTTATGATGCAAATGCGCTACCAAAGCGACGATAAAAGCGAAATCATTTTCTTCGGAAACGCGCACAAATTCGATGCGCACGCCAGTAAAATTTCGTTTGCTCCTGAAATTGTTAAAGGACGCCGTGCTGAAGTTTGGAGCCCGGAAACCGGTGAGCGTTCAGGCATTGAACTGAATGGCAATAGCTTGACACTTGAACTTGGCCCGGCCGAAACCCGGTTAATTGTATTCGGCAAGGAAAAAGCCAGCCAGAAATGGGCAAACTTGCCGGTAAGCAGTGCAAATACCCTGACTTTGAACGGCGATTGGAATGTTGAATTCCGCCACAGCCGCGAAAACTGGGTGAAAAACCTGAAGATGGATACCCTGAAAGACATCAAGGATACCGAGTTTGTGAACTTCACCGGAACAGCTGCTTACCGCAAAACCATCAACTTCGATGGCGCAGGAAAAACAATCCTCAATTTGGGGCAGGTTTTCGGTGTTTCCGAAGTTTTCGTGAACGGGCAATCGTGTGGCGTAAAATGGTACGGACGACGAATTTACAACCTCGCACCATTCCTGAAAAAGGGACAAAACGAACTGGAAGTTCGCGTAGTTACGGTAATGGGCAACTATATGAAAACACTGAAAGACAATGCCACTGCGCAAAAATTCACTGTTTTGAAGAGCAAAGATCAGCCGATTCAGTCGATGGGTTTAATCGGACCAGTGGTAATATATTGAAATAGACCCCTAAATCCCCCGTCCGTCACATAAATGTGACGGCAAAGGATATCGGTTCTAACATACAGTTTCTATAATCAGGGCATTCTGAAAAGTTCAACGAGCAAAAAAGTCCTGAAAGGACTTAATCTCAATAACCGTGGGTGAAGCCCACGGCATTGAACCCGAACAAAAGTCCAGCCCTGAAAGGGCTGAATATAAGAATAACAGCAAATGGAGATTATAATCTAAAAACTATAAATATCTGTATATGATCAAACTGAAAATCACTATTTTATCTCTTGCATTGCTTTGCGTCCTCCGGGTTTCGGCTGACGATTACAAAGCATCGCTGTTCGGAATTAAATCGAACGGAACAACCATGAATACGACGGCTATTCAGAAAGCTATCGACTACATTCACGAAAAAGGCGGCGGAACGCTTGTGTTTTATGTAGGCCGCTATCTTACGGGCCACATCGAACTGAAATCGAATGTAAAAATCAAGCTGGAAGAAGGTGCCATCCTTGTTGGTTCCACCAACATTTACGATTACAACATCAATGGTCCATACAGTTCGCTGGTGTTTGCCTATCAAGCTGAAAATATTGCCATTACAGGTAAAGGGGTGATCGATGGTCAAGGCCGTGATGTTGCCTATAATTTGGTTGACCAGATCCATAAGGGAATCATTCAGGATGAAATGAAAAACGACCGCCCCGGATCGCGTCGCCCACGAGCCATTTACCTTCGCGAATGTAAAAACGTGGAAATATCAGGCATCAACATCCGCAATTCGGCCGACTGGGTTCAGGTTTACGACCAATGTCAAAACCTGAAGATTGACGGGATAACTGTTGACAGCAAAGCATTCTGGAACAACGACGGACTCGACATCGTGGACTGCAAAGATGTAAAAGTGCTCAACTCGTTTATCGATGCTACTGACGATGCTATTTGCTTCAAATCACACGATGCAACAAAAATGTGCGAAAATGTCGAAGTTCGTAACTGTGTGGCCCGTTCGAGCGCCAACGGCATCAAATTCGGAACGGTAACTTCAGGCGGATACAAAAATTTTAAAATCATCAACAACAAGGTTTATGATACCTTCCGTTCGGCCATCACCATTGCAACTCCTGATGGCGGCGTAATCGACAACATTCTGGTTGACAGCCTGAATGCCTACAATACCGGCAACCCGATTTACCTGCGCATTGGCGCCCGCTGGAACAAAGGCCGCATGGGCTCGATGAGCAACATTACCATCCAGAATATGTATTGCGAAGTTCCGGCAGGGAAACCCGACGTTGGTTACGAATACGAAGGCCCAATTGAAGACCTTCCGCGAAATATTTCGCCGTCAAGCATTGTTGGGCTTAAAGGTCAGGACATTACCAATGTCACCCTAAAGAATATACACATTGTTTATCCGGGCAACAGCAATGCAGCCTACGCCTACCGTGGAACCAAACCAGCCGATCTCGACAGTATTCCCGAAATGGCTGCATCCTACCCCGAGTTTTCTCAATTCAAGGAACTTCCGGCCTGGGGATTTTATGTACGCCACGCTAAAAATGTGAAATTCGAAAACATCACTCTCACGGCCAAAGGCAAGGAATATCGACCTGCTATTGTACTCGACGATGTGAAAGGTGCTACGTTCACTAAAATGAAATACGAAGAGCCTGGCGGCGGCAAAAAGCAAGTGGTTCAGTACAAATCGAGCAATGTTGTTACCAAATAAAAAAGTGAGGAGTGAGCTTGAGTGCGAAGTGCCTAAAGTTTAGGAAAACTGTTTGCGAACTCCGAACTTATAATATAAAATACAGACAATGAATAGAATAAGAATAATATCATTAAGCATTTTGTTGCTTTTCGCCATAACCCTATCGGCAAAAGATTACCGTATTGCAGATTTTGGAGCGAAAGCCGATGGCGTAACCGTCAATACGTGCACCATCCAGAAAGCCATCGATTACATTAACGAAAATGGAGGTGGACGACTTATTTTCGATGCCGGGAACTGGGTAACCGGTTCAATTTACCTGAAATCGAATGTAACCTTGCACCTCGAATATGGCGCAACCATTTTGGGATCGACCAACCCGTTTGATTACGTGAAGAACAAGAAAATTGGCTGGATGTCGATGATTTTTGCTGTGAATCAGGAAAACATTGGAATTACCGGCAAAGGAACCATCAACGGGCGTGGCTTTACAACTGCCAATAACATGGTTAACTACATCGAACGTGGCATTTATCCTGATGTTTTGAAACTCGACCGCCCCAACGAAACCAACCGCCCGCAAAACATTTATTTCCGCGAATGTAAAAACGTAAAAATAACCGACATCACCCTGCGCGATCCGGCCAGCTGGAACCAAACCTACGACCAGTGTATAAATCTATATGTTGACGGCATAACCGTTGACAGCAAATCGTACTGGAATAACGATGGGATTGACGTGGTTGACTGCGATGGTGTCGTGATCAAAAACTCGTACTTCGACGCTGCCGACGATGTGATTTGCTTCAAATCGCATTCTGCTGAACACATTTGCCAGAATGTGGTTGTCGATAATTGTGTAGGACGTTCGAGCGCTAACGGACTAAAATTTGGAACGGTATCGCGCGGTGGCTTCCGCAACTTCAAGGTTACCAACCTAACCATTTTCGATACATTCCGCTCGGCCATTACCTTTGCAGCGGTTGACGGCGGCGAAATTGAGAATATCGTGGTTGACGGAGTTCGTTCCATCAACACCGGAAATGTGATTTACCTGCGCATTGGCGACCGCTGGAGCAAAGGCAAAAAGCCTTTTATGAAAGACATTACCATATCGAATGTGTATGCTGAAGTTCCGTTCGGAAAACCTGATGCAGGCTACAATTATGAAGGGCCTGTTGAAGACCTGCCAAGAAATATTTCGCCAGCCAGCATTGTTGGCTTGCCCGATTACAAAATACAGAATGTGAAACTGAAGAATATAGAAATAGTTTACCCCGGGGCCGGAAACCCTCTTTACGCAAAACGCGAACTTACCCCCTCCCAATTAGACAGCATCCCGGAAATGCGTACTGCATATCCAGAATTTTCGCAATTTAAAGAACTTCCGGCCTGGGGTTTCTATATTCGTCATGCACAAGGCATTACATTCGAAAATGTAAAGCTTGTCGCTCAAAAGAAAGACTATCGCCCTGCTATTGTAATGGACGATGTTCAGGGCGCCAGTTTTAAAGGAATGCAATATGTTGAGCCTGAAAGCAATGGCAAAAAGCAACTTTTCTACCAGAAATCAGAAAATGTAGCAATTGAATAACAAGTGCGAAGTGAGCTAGAGTTCGGAGTGCCTAGAGTTAACTCCGAACTTTAGACACTCCAAAATCCAAACTTAAAATAAAGATTATGAGCAAATTAAAAATATTCGCATTGATTTTGGCTTTGGTTCTCTCGTTGAACCTTTCCGCCAAAGATTACAAAGCTTCGCTGTTTGGCGTAAAGTCTGAAGGCATTACCTTAAACACCAAATCGATACAAAAAGCCATCGATTACATCAGCGAAAATGGCGGCGGTAAACTCGTTTTCTACGTGGGCCGCTATCTCACCGGAACAATCCAGCTGAAATCGAACGTCACCATCGAATTGAAAGAAGGAGCTATACTGGTAGCCACTTCATCTATTTACGATTATTACGGCGTGGGAGGATCTAAAGCCCTGATTGTAGCCGATGGACAGGAAAACATTGGCATCGTAGGAAAAGGCGTTATCGAAGGACATGGAACTGCCATTCTTGACCAGGTAAATGCCCAAATCCGGAAAGGGTACCTCAAAGAATCGGTTGCCCAGGCCAGCCCGGCGCTTATCGCCCTGAACAATTGCTCCAACATCACCATCAACGAATTTAATCTGACAGATGCCTGCGGAAACGTACAGTATTATTCAGGATGTAAAAATCTTACCGTGAGCGATATAACTGTAAAAAGCACGGCAGTGGCCGACAGCAAGGGATTGATGCTTTCGGGTTGCGACGGGGTTAAGCTGAGTAACATCTTTTTCGAAACTTCAGGAAAAGCAATTGAATCAAACGGGACATCCAAAAACACAACTGTTGCCGATTGTAAAAATGCAAAAGGAGAAAAACTTCAGCTAAAAAATTAAGACCGATTACGAACAACATTCATCTGTATGAAAAGATTAATCCTGATTTTGGGATTTATACTACCTCTTCATGCCTTTTCATCGCAGCCTGGAGGTATTCAAAAGATGAATGGGAGTAAAATGCCTGTTGATCAAGGGAAAGCCATCACCTCTAAACTGACCTGGCCAACCATTATTTCCAGTGAAACTAAGCCCTGGACATGGTGGTGGTGGCATGGTTGTGCGGTTACCAAAGCCGATATTACCCAAAACCTCGAAGCCCTGCACCGCAGTGGTTTTGGGGGAGTCAACATTGTTTGTCTATTGGATGTACGCGATGAAGGTATTGTAAAACTCAGCTATCTTTCAAAAGAATGGGTGGAAATGATTGCCTATGCTGTTCGTGAAGCTCACCGTTTAGGTATGGGCGCCGACATTTCGCCCGTAGCAGGCTGGGCGTTGGGCGGTTCACAGGTATCTATCAACGACGCCTGTTCCGTGGTGGATGTTCAACGTATGTCTCTGGCCGATTGTCGGGTGAAAGGGATGAGAATAGCTACCTTCAACCCAAATGCTCCTGATTCTCCAAAACGTTCCGATCTTTCGGGTGTAATAGCGAAATCTGATGGTGGAAGCGTAATTGAATTAACGGATAAAGTTGATGAAAACGGCGTCCTAAACTGGACTGCCCCACAAGGCAACTGGACTCTTTTCGTTGCCATGAACCATCCGGGAAGTTCACAAGTTCGCATGCCAACACCCGATGGCAAAGGATGGGTGGTCGATCACCTGTCGGCGAAGGCTGTAAACAACTACCTTCATACATTCAGCAATGTTTTTGCGTTAGTCTCCCCCAGCGATTTGCCTCGTGCCTTTAACAACGATTCATGGGAAATAAGGCTTAACTGGACCCACGATTTTCCTGCTCAGTTTGCAAAACGGCGTGGTTACAATTTACTTCAAAATTTACCAGCTTTCATTGGCGAAGGTTCAAATGACTCCATTTCCCGTGTTACTTACGATTACCGATTGACGCTCGCTGAATTAATGCTCGACGGGTTTACCCGAACGTTTGAATCATGGGCTGCAAGCCTTAACCGTAAAACCATCGGAGAGGCCTGCAACGAACCGGCCAACGAACTCGATGTAAATGCCCTGTACGATATTCCCCAGGCCGATGTTGGTGGCCCGCTTAAGTGGTATTTAAACAACGGGAACATCGACCTTTTTCGAGCTAAGGCGGCTTCTTCGCCCGCTCACATCCTGGGCAAACCGTATGTTTCTTCAGAAACCCTGACCTGCTATGGTCCTATACTTAACACCCCGTTGTCCGAAGCTAAAGATAAGCTCGACATCGATATGCTTTCAGGCATAAACCATACGATGCTGCATGGAATAACTTATTCGCCCGCTAACGTTCCCTGGCCCGGATGGCTATTTTACGCCGGGTTTCATTTGGGCCCATTTAATCCTATGTGGCGGCAAGGCCCTAAAATGTGCAGTTACATAACACATTGCCAATCGTTTTTGCAGGCTGGAAAACCTTACGAAGATTTGCTGGTTTACTTCCCAATTCACGACCAATGGTCAATGCGGGCCAAAGATCAGAATGGAAACATTAGCCACAACGCACCTATGGGTGTTTATATGCAGAAAGCAATAGCTCCAACTGGCCCGAAGCTCTGGCACCTGGGCTTCGATTTTGCCTGGGTGAGCGACCTCCTGTTAAAATCGATCCACGTTGAAAATGGCTGCTTCGTTGCTCCCGGTGCAACTTATCGCGCGCTGGTTATCGCCGACTGCCAGCTGTTCCCTGATACCACGCTGGAGCGCGTATATCAGTATGCCGAAGCAGGAGGCACCATTATCTTTCCGGGTTCAGCACCTTCTGATGTTCCCAGCCTTGCCCGCCTGGATGAACGCCGATCTCATTTCAGGGCTATAATGAAGCGCATCGAAAATGCAGCAAGGCCTGTGTCTAACGAAATCAGGGAAGCCCAAATCGGGAAAGGCCGTATTTTTATAGGTGGCACGGCCGAGCAGGCCCTGGTTGCCGCCGGTATAAAACGCGAAAAACTCTTCGATTCAGGACTGCGATGTATTCGCCGTATCGACAACGAAGGTTCTACCTATTTCGTCGTTAACCCTTCCGGCAATAACTCGTTTGACGGATGGGTTCCGCTCAACGCTAAAGGGCTTGATGTCGTTCTATTCGATCCGATGGATAGTATCTCGGGTATAGCCCGGCAACGCAAATCTAAAAATGGGGATATGGAGGTTTATCTACAGCTTCAGCCTCGCGAATCGCTGATATTGCGTGTGTTGAATAAGCAGGTTAAAGCCCCGGACTGGAAATATTTCGACACCATCGGCCAACCATTGTCCATACAAGGCCCCTGGCAGGTAAAGTTTATAGATGGCGGCGAAAAGATACCTCACCCCGAAACAATAAACAAGCTTGATTCGTGGACGGATTGGAACAGCGACCAAAAATCCACGTTGGATGGTTTTTCAGGCACTGCGTGCTACACAGCCCACTTTTTTAAGCCTTCGGTAAAAGCAGACGATTGGATGATTGATCCCGGAACAGTATTACATACCGCCCGAATACGTCTTAACGGCATATTGCTGGCCGACCGCTTTACCACTCCCATGCAGGTGTATGCCGGTACTGCACTTAAAGAAGGCGATAATCTGCTCGAAATAGAGGTGTCAAACACTCCGATAAACCGTGCCGCCGACCTTGAAATAAAAGGAATACAATGGCAGAAATGCCTGAGCGAGGGCAATAACAAATATGCAATTGGCGATTTTTTATTCCCCTGGAAAAAGAAAGAAGCAACCACCTGGACTCCCAGCCCTTCAGGATTGATAGGACCAGTGAAACTAATACCGGTAAAACTGAAATTGACAGGCGATAGCTTGTAGCCGAAAAACAAAATATAAACCTGACTAACCATGAATTTACGTTTATCGAAATACCGTTTAAGTCTCAGATGGTTCATGGGCATCCTGTCCAAAACGATGGCTCTGATTTTCCTTTCGGTTTTGCTTTGCACCTGGAGTTTGTTTGTTCAGGCCTCCGGTAAAAGTAAAGTCTGCCACTACGGAAAAACCAACATCGCCGACATGGTGTTGATCTATTATGGCGGCGTTCACCGTTCGATGGAATGGAGCAAAGATCAGTTTTTGCCTTATGTAGTTTATCAAAATCAGAAAGGCAAAAAAAACTGGCTATTTGATGGCTTTTTGTTTACTGAATTTCTCGACGGGAAAGGGCATCATTTCGCCCACGGGAATGCATCGACTACGCTGGCCTGTAAGCCCGAATGGGAATGGCTGATGAACCGGCAGTTCGAAAAAGACAGGGCATTTTCGGCGCTTGACCAATGCATCGAAGAACAGAAAAAAGAACTGGGCAAACCATCGTTCCGCCATAAAATGGTGGCAGTAATGCCTGTACCCATGAAAGGCCAAACCGACTGGGGTAGCCTGGATGGTCGTCAGTTGGATTTTGGAAATGACCAGGACCGCATTGAAGCCTGCAAATGGTATGTTGATCGTTTCCTTGAACAATACCGGAAGGAAGGCTATAAAAATTTCGATTTCGAAGGGTTTTACTGGGTTTCAGAGAAAGACGAAAATTTTCGCGAAATTCTCGTCCAGGTGGGCGATTACATCCGCTCAAAAAACCTGCGTTTGTTCTGGATTCCTTACTGGACGGCCATTGGATTCGATAACTGGCGTACAGACAAATTCGACTTTGCCTATATTCAGCCAAACTATTTCTTTAAAAACGAAGTACCTTTAGAACGGCTCGACGCCACCTGTGCGTATGCCAAAGGGCGAGGAATGGGACTTGAAATGGAATTCGACGACCGAGCCCTGGCCGACGCCAGCGACCCAAAACGTGAGCGATTGATTGGCTATATCGAAGCTTTCAGGAACAACGATGTTTTCAAAGAAGCATCCATCGCTTATTACGAAGGCGGCGGAACGATTTACAAAATGTCGCAGTCGAAAAACCCGCTCGACCGGGAAATGCTCGACCGTTTGGCCCAATTGATCATTCAGCGAAAAAAGATACGCTGGTCACAAAAAAACTCTGTTCGCTAAATAGAAAATTACCATGAAATAGCCATAAGAACCCATGTTCATACAAATCGAAAATGTATAAATGGCTATTCCATTTCGTTGGGCACTTTGAAAATAAAATAATACTAATACGCAGATTTTAAGACATATTACAAAATTTATACAAATGAAAAAACTCGTCAGTCTCTTTTTCATTTTTGCCAGTTTTATGAGCTGGGCGTCGAATCCCGACAAAAAGAACAGCTACGATGGTGTTTATTGCTCCGGAAAGGGCGATGTTGATTTCCTTCGGCTGATCGACGAATCGTATGCTTCTTTTTATCCCAACCCAACGGTTCCAAACATAAGTATGATCTATAATCCGGAATGGGACACGTTTACCGAAGGGGCTGGTTGGGGCGCCTGGTGGATACAAAACAGCTATGGTTTTTCCTATTCAATAATCCCGATACTTGAAGAGCCTTGGTTTTCGACACTCCAACGTTCGTGGAACCTTTTCTGGACCAATCAGGGCGACGGGATACGAAAAGGCGGATTTACCACTGATGGAAAACCCAGCAAACATTCAGAATTAATTGCCCCCGATGGAAGCCTGGGTGACTGCGCTGCTCCGGGCAAAATCATTTATAAACAGGGCGATGGAAACCTGAAAGTTCACGATTGGTTTTACGAAGCAACAGCAGCCGGAGTGGTGGTTCAGGCTGAAATTCTGCTTGCAAGCCACGACATGCAAAAAGCCCAACTTTACCTGCCAAAAATGGAACGGGCCTGCGACTGTATCGAACGTACACGCGACCCCAAAAACAACCTTTTTCTGGTAGGAGCTGCCAGTAACCTGCTTGCACCCAGTTATGCCGGAGTAAAATTACCCGACGGAACCTGGGGAAAAGCTTATTTATCGGGACTTTCGGTAACATATTTGGCTGCACTCGACCGTATGATTGAGCTGCTTAAATTTACAGGCAACCAGGAAAAACTTAAAGAATACAAGCATCGCCGGAAAATTACCCGCGAATCGCTTTCACAACTCATTACTCCTGAAGGTTACTTTGTGAAATATGTAGAGCCCGACGGCACCCTACACGGCGTTCCGGGTCAGGAAAAATACAACTATCTTGAAGGTGTGGCCAATGCCGACGCCGTGGCTCTCCGGGTTTCCGATTCAAAATTGTCGGAAAGCATTTACAACAAAATTGCCTCGTTCAAGGAAATTCGCCCGTTCGATTTTTTGCTGACCAATGCTCCGGGCCTCGACGATACTTATTACAGCTGGGGCGATGCCAATGGAAGTGGCTTAAAGGGCATCTGGAAGTTTGGTGAGTGGGTCAACGGAGGTGTTTGGGCAACAGTTGAAGCAAGGGCTATCCTGATGTACTACCGATTGGGCAAATTCGAAGATGTTCGTCGCTCTGCTATTCGTAACATGAAGTGGTCGAAGGATTTCAGGATGGATGCGCCCTGGTCGCAACGGGGCGAAAACACCAACAACATTTGGTCTGATACGGGTCGTAACCAGGAAAATGGCGTAGCTGTTATGGTCGATAATTTTGCAATCCCGGCGGCAACCATTCGCGGGATTTTCGACTACGAGTATCGCTCCGACCAACTCATCATTCGGCCACGGGTGCCTCAGTCGATTAAGGAATACGTCCAAAAACGCCCGGTTCGCTTCGGAACAAAAAAGATTTACCTCTCGTGCCTGAACAACGGTCCTAAAATTGAGTCAGTTAAAATCAACAACAAGGCGATAAAAGTCAAATCTTCCGGCGAAGTGAAACTTGTTTATGACGATCTTCCGGCAGAAGCGCAGGTTGAAATTGTAACTTCAGGAGAATGGCCTGTTGAACCCGCTACTGCTGATTATCCACAAATACCTGCCCTCGAATTGGCCGGAACAGTTGCTGACGTAACCAGTCTGCCCGAAACACTGAAAAAACCATACAAACTGCTAACGACAATGATGACTTACCTTGAAAAAGATCAGGAGGCATCGTTCGATAAAACATTCGTTGCTGCCGCGTTGGAATCAATTAATGATTGTATAAAGCGACAATCGATGGATACAGGAGCTGGCTATTACCGGCCAATTACGGCCAATCGCAAAGAAGGCATCCAGAAATTTTACGAAAAAACAGCACTATCGATGTACGCCGGATTCGAACACCGGATGCTGATTTATGCCCAGAGCCTCGATGACCACGAAAAACATTTGGCTGAAACCTTTAACCAGTTGAAAAAGAAGAATGAATATTGAAAGTCGTTCTGATAAGATTGGATATTCGGTATTGATTATAGAAAATAAGAAACGCTAAATAAGAAATAAGGAACATCGAAGTATTGATTCTACATTCCTTGTTCCTTGTTCGATATTTCAATGCAAAACAGCCAATAACAAAAGGAAAACCGAAATACGAAGAAATATAAGATATTGACTGAATGATTGGAGTTTATCCGATCATTCATAAAATAACGAATAACATGATGTATAAATATGCACTTATTTCCCTTGTTGTATTGCTAGCACAGTTTTCAGAGGTAAAAGCACAGCAAAGACCATCCTCCGATGAACGCCTGGAGTGGTGGCACGAAGCTAAATTTGGTATGTTCATTCATTGGGGAGTTTATTCGATGTATGGCGGCGTTTACAAAGGCTACAACCAGGCACGGGGCGATGCTGCCTGGATCGAAAACCGCTGCAAAATCCCGGTTGCCGAATACCGTGAGAATGCCCGAAACTTCAACCCTGTAAATTACAATCCTGAAGAGTGGGTAAAAATGGCCAAAGATGCGGGCATGAAATACCTGATCATCACTGCCAAGCACCACGATGGCTTTGCCTTGTTCGATAGTAAAGCCAGCGACTGGAACGTGGTAAATTCGACCGTTTATGGCAAAGATTTGCTGAAACCGCTTGCCGATGCCTGTCATAAATACGGAATCAAACTGGGTTTTTACTATTCGCAGGCGGTTGACTGGACCAACCCCGGCGCTTCGGCTGCCCGCCGCCTCATGAAAGAAGGCTGGCCAAACCCCGATTCGGCCCGGATTGACCAATATACCAAAGAACACGACGGACACTGGGATCCGATCCAGTTGACCTCGACTTTTGACAAATATATTGACGATGTGGCTGTTCCGCAGGTAAAAGAGTTGCTGACCAACTACGGAAAAGTGTCGATTCTTTGGTGGGATTATGCCACCCAGATGAAAACCGTTTCAGGAGCCGAAAAGCTGCAAAATATTTTGGCGCTTCAGCCCGGAATAATTACCAACGACCGGTTGCACCCCGATTTTCATGGCGACGCTAAAACGCCCGAACAGGCTATTCCCGACCGCGATGCCGTGGATGGGCAAAATTGGGAAACCTGTATGACCATGAACGGATCGTGGGGCTACAAAAGCTACGACCAAAACTGGAAATCGTCGGAAACACTGATTCGGAACCTGATTCGGATTGCTGCCCGCGGCGGCAATTACCTGCTCAACATCGGTCCAAAGCCCGATGGTACATTTCCGCCTGAATGTGTTGACCGCCTGAAAGACATTGGCCAATGGATGAAAGTGAACGGCGAGGCCATTTACGGAACTCAGGCCGGAAGTTTGCCGCAACTAAAGTGGGGCGAATACACGCAGAAAGAAGAAAAAGGCACAACTGTACTTTACCTTTCGGTGTTCAACTGGCCCAAAGACGGCAAACTGGAAATTCCTGATCTAAATAACGACGTTATTTCGGCCAGGCTTTTAGCCACCGGAGCCCGACTGAAAACATCGAGAATGGGAGATCGGTTAATCATTGACATACCAGCAGAAGCGCCCGACCATATTGCCAGTGTTATTCGGATTGAAGTGAAAGGGAAACTGGCCAACGCCAAAGCAGAACCTAAAAAGAAAATGCAATCCGGAGCTTTGGATTAAACAGCTTTGAGGGTCGAATTGCCAACATAAACGTGACATTCGGCAAGTAAAAGTTACAAAGAAGTATTCATATTTACAGCCTGAATTTAATCAGGATTATAGATAAGTTAAACAACTGAAAATGAAGAGATTTTTGATTTTAGCGGCGATTTTCCTTTTTCAGCAGGGATTATTTGCCCAAAACACAGATTACACCCAGTTTGTAAACCCGTATATCGGGACAGGTTCGGTGGATAGCCTGAGCTTGTCGGGAAGTAACTTTCCGGGGGCATGTGTCCCTTTTGGGTTGGTGCAGTTAAGTCCGGATACCCGCGAGTACCCCGATGACCCTTGCAGCGGTTACGACTACAACGACCCGTCAATCCTGGGGTTCAGCCACACGCATTTGAGCGGAACCGGTTGCCCCGATTTGTACGACGTGCTGTTTATGCCATACAGCGGCGACATCAAATGGAAAGCCGGAAGCGACGATGGCAAAGTAAAAGGCTGGCGTTCGACATTCAAACATGAAAACGAAAAAGCGGTTCCGGGCTATTACAGTGTAGTGCTTGAAGATTATAAAATTAAGGCTGAGCTTACGGCTACCGAGCACTGCGGAATGCACCGCTACTCGTTCCCCGACCAGAAAGAATATCACCTGGTGGTTGACCTCGATCACTCGCTGGTTCGAACCAGTCCACATCGATACGTCAAAATCCTGACTTCGCAAATTCGGGTAATCGACAACAAGACGATTGAAGGTTACCGCATTATCACCGGATGGGCGAAACACCGCAAGGTATTTTTTCGCGCCGAGTTTTCACGGCCATTCGATACGCATATATTTAAATCAGGAACTTACGAAATACCCAATGCACCGGTTGCCAACGGCGATAATTTGAAGTTTGTGATGAACTTCAGTAAAAATAACAATCAACCTTTGCTGGTGCGGGTAGGTATTTCGTCAGTATCGCAGGAAGGCGCCCGCCAAAACCTTCAGGCTGAAATCAAAGACTTCAACTTCGAAAACATAGTTTCCAAGGCTCACGAAGCCTGGAACCGCGAACTTTCGTGCATCGATGTGGATGGAACGCAGCACCAGAAAACCATTTTTTATACCGGCTTGTACCACCTGTTTATTCAGCCAAATAATGTAGCTGATGTGTCAGGCGATTACATGGCAACTGACGGCAGCATTAAAAATGCACCGGATAAAACGCACTATAGCACGTTCTCGTTGTGGGATACATTCCGCGCGGCACATCCGCTTTACACCATTCTGCAAACCAGGCGTACCGCTGGTTTTATCAATTCGATGTTGCGCCAATACCAAACTTATGGCTATCTGCCTATCTGGCAATTGTGGGGAACCGAAACCTATTGCATGATCGGGAACCACTCCATTCCGGTTATTGTGGATGCCTTTTTTAAAGGAATTCCCGGAGTTGACTACAATTTGGCGTACGAGGCCGTGAAGGCTTCGTCAATCGTTGCGCACAAAAAGTCACCGTTTAATTTGCTGGATCAATACGGATATTTTCCTGAAGACAAACAAACCGAGTCGGTTTCGATTACGCTTGAAGTGGCTTTCAACGACTGGTGTGTGGCGCAAATGGCAAAGAAACTGGGCAAAACCGACGATTACAATTTCTTCCTGAAACGCTCGGAAAGCTATAAAAACCTGTGGGATCCAACGGTTGGCTTCTTCCGCCCGAAAAACAGCGATGGCAAATGGGCCGAGAATTTCAATCCGCTGGCTTACGGCGGTAACGGCGCATTTCCGTTCACCGAAGGCAATGGCTGGCAATATTTGTGGTACGTTCCGCAAGATGTTCCCTCGTTTGCCGGATTGATGGGCGGTTTCGGGAATTTTGCAAAAAAACTGGATACTTTCTTTACGCTTGAAGTTCGCCCGACCGACGTAAATGGCAATGCATCAGGATTTATCGGCCAGTATGCGCATGGCAACGAACCGAGCCACCACATTGTATATATGTACGATTTTACCGGCGAACCCTGGAAAGCCCAGCAATATAGCAACAAAATCATGAACGAGCTTTACAACGAAGGAAATTCGGGCTATTCGGGCAATGAGGATTGCGGACAAATGTCGGCCTGGTATATTTTCAGTTCAATGGGTTTTTACCCGATGAACCCGGCCAACAGCGTGTATTGCTTTGGCTCACCACTTCTGAAACATGCCACCATCAAGCTCGAAAACGGGAAATCATTTACAGTTGAAGTGAAGAATGTAAGCCCGGATAATATTTATATTCAGAAGATTACATTGAACGGTAAACCATACGCAAAAAATTTCATCACCCATCAGGATATAGTTTCAGGAGGGACACTGGAATTTACAATGGGAAAAGCGCCAAACAAAAAGATGGCAGCCTACGAAAAGCCACCAATGATGGCGCAATAAGATTTGAGGATGAACAGACAGTCTTCGACGTAACAACAAAAACTCAATAAACCATTATATTAACCAACAAAACTAATCGCTTATGAATTCAAGAGAACGAGTTTTAAGAGCATTCAAACGTTTACCCGGCCTTCCCGACAGGGTTCCGGTGCAGTTTGATTTATGCCGCCAGCTATCCGACCATTTTGGGAAAGAACTGGGCATTCCGGTAAATTATACCGAGAACCTGTACGAAGATGTAACCTACCGCATCAGTGCCAACGAGTTGCGTGTGGCAATGGGCAGCGATGTGATAGTTACCGGGGCGTCAGTTTCCGACGATTACCGAGTGGTGAAAGATGCCGATGGCTGCTGGCTAAACGAATACGGGATGAAAATGCGTCAGGGCGATATTTATGTGGAAGTGGTTGATTACCCGCTTTCTCACGCCGAAACCAAAGCAGACATCGATGCATTCAGCTTTCCGGATCCACTCGCGCCGGGACGTTACCGCGATGCTGAAGCGCTAATCAAAAAATATAAAGACGACTACCTGATTTTTGGCGATATTGAGGTAACCGTGTTTTCGCTGGGACATCAGTTGGTAGGAATGGAAAAACTGCTGATTGACATGATGATGGAGACCGAATATGTCATTCCGTTATTCGAAGCCTGCGCTGAGTTTCAGACACAGATTGGCCTTCAACTGATTGAGCGCGGCGTTGACGCAATCTGGTTTGGCGACGATTTTGGCACGCAAACCAGCCTGATTATTCCTCCTGAAACCTTCCAGACCCAACTTAAACCAATTTACAAGCGAATGATTGACCGGTTTAAAGAAGCAAAACCCGACATTATCGCTATTTTGCATTGCGACGGAGCTGTGGCCGATTTGCTCGACGACATCCGCGAGATTGGTTTTGAAGTGTTCAACCCCGTACAGCCAGGCGTCCCCGGACACCTTCCTCAGGATATGAAATCAGGATTCGGCGATAAATTTGCGTTCTGGGGAGCCATCGATCAGCAGGATTTACTGCCCAATGGTACCGACGATGAACTTGAGAAAGACATCATCGAAAAGATTTCCGTTCTCGGAAAAGACGGCGGATACATGATTGCTCCGGCTCATATCCTTCAGAACGACGTAAAACCCGAACGGGTAAAAACGTTCATCGAACTTTGCCTGAAGCACTCCAATTATTAGCTATTTCAAAAAATCAAATTCGGAAATACCCACAAAGGCAGGCATAATTAGTGCCTGCCTTTTTTATTCCAAAAAACGGCAAACGAACTGCATTCAAATCAGCTAGTTCAACCGATATGTTTTTTCTTAATTTTGAAAAATCATATTACGCATGAGTTTTTCCGGCAACATATCATTTAGCGACAAAGAAGACTTCCAGAATATTTTCCGGATGTATTACACACCTCTTTGTCATTTGAGCAACAGCTACCTCGAAGACGAAGACGAGGCCAAGAGCATTGTTCAGGAGGCTTTTTTGAAATTATGGGAAGTCAGGGAGAGCTTAAATTCTGATTCAAACCTTAGAAATTACCTTTTTACACTGGTTAAAAACAATTGCCTGAATATTCTCAAACGAAAGCAAATTTTGCTGAAGCACCACGAAAAAATTAAGTGGCTCGAAATGCGCTACCAGTACCAGAGTCTGGAGCGAATGGGCAGCGAATACCTGGAATTTGACGAGTTGAAGGAAAAGATAGAAACGGCTATTAAAAACCTTCCCGAACATTGTCGTATCGTATTTGAAATGAGCCGGTTCGAAGAACTAAAAAACCGCGAAATAGCAGAGAAACTGGGTGTTACGCAAAAGACAGTTGAGGCTCATTTAACCAAAGCGTTGAAAATACTCCGAAGTGAATTAAAGGATTATTTACCGGTTATTGCAATTATCTCCGGATTATTGAAGTGATATTGCAAAAAAGATGCCCGACAAGGCCTCTGCCCTCCAACAACAGACACCAACTAGCCAAAAAAGTTTTTTTTTGAGTTATTACCTCTAATTGCGTTAGGGTATTTTAAAGCTCGTTTGTTAATTAAGAAATATTTCAAAAAATGGAAAATTATTTATTTCGCGAATCATTAACGGTGAAGCTACTCCTGAAGAAAAAGAGGAGTTCTACCGCAATTTGGGAGATAATAAAGAAGATGAGGAATTATTCTATGAGTTGAAAAGCCTTTGGATCAAGTCTTCGATTCCGACAAATCCGGCATCGGTCGATGAAGAATTCGAGGCTATCTGGCAAAAAATAAAACCTGAAACTGCCAGCCAAAGATTCAGAATTGGACAACAGGCCATGCGTATCGCCGCTATGCTCGTGGTGTTTTTCGCATTGGGCGGTGTTGCTGGTTATTTTGTTTCGAACAAAGTGAGCTTTCAAACCAGTATGGGAACTCAGAAATACACAGCCACAAAAGGGAGTGTAAGCATTATCGAATTGCAGGATGGAACAAAAATCTGGCTGAATTCGGGGTCGGAGTTAACGTACAGCGAAAATTACAGTAAAAAACAACGTTTGGCCGAACTGCATGGAGAAGCATTTTTTGAGGTGAAGCATCGCGAAAAATTTCCATTGCTGATCAAAGCTGGCGACATCACCGTCCGCGACCTTGGTACTTCGTTCAATATCAAAGCTTATCCTGAAGATAATCGCGTTGAAACCTCACTTTTCGAAGGATCGGCTGACATCCTGTCTGAGGAAGGAAAGCCAATCGCCGACTTAAAACCGGGTCAAAGCGCTGTTTACAGTTCCGAAAATAAAGACCTGAAAGTAGAGTCTTTTTCGCAAAACATCATTTCGGCGTGGAAAGACGGAAAATTTGTGATTCGCGATCAACGCCTGGAAGATATTTTCAAGGAACTCAGCCGATGGTACGACGTGGAATTTAAGTTCGAGAACGATTCGTTCCGGGATTACCGCTACAACGGAAGTATTCGAAAAACAACCACTCCCCGGCGCGTATTGGAAATGCTGAAACTGACAACCAACTTTAATTACAGGATTGTTGAAAAATCATCTGGTCGCGACGAGATAATAATTTATTAAACACAAATAAAACAATCACTTACAAGCAAAAATTGAAGCCTATGATAAAACCTGAGTTCTAACTAAAAAACCGGGAAGCTGGACACTCACCCGGTTCTTATTTTCGAGTTAAAACAGGTCGGTAAGTTTGCCGCGAACCGGCCCATTGTAAAACATCAACAAACAAAACTATGAATAAAAAACAACATTTCCCAGATCGGGTTCGGTCTGGAATTAAGAAGCTATTTCTGATTATGAAGCTAACGACGATCTTTTTATTTTTCTCAATAATGGTTATCGCAGCCAATTCATACTCTCAGGAAACCCGTTTCAGCCTGAATATGAAAAATGCGACAATCGTTCAGGTTTTTGATGAAATTGAACGGGTTACAGAGTTTGGATTCCTCTTCAAAGCGGATCAACTGGATTTAAAAAAACAGTATAATATTGATCTGAAGGATGTGAACATAGAAAAACTCATGAACGAACTGCTCGATAAAAGCGTCTATTCATACAAAATTATCGACCGGAATATAGTGATAACCCGCACTTCCGAAAAAGGCGAACAGGGAAAAATAAAAAAAGTAACCGGTAAGGTTACCGATCAGAATGGCAACTCACTTCCCGGAGTATCTGTAATGATAAAGGGCACCTCAACCGGCTTGATTACCGACACCAACGGTACCTATTCTTTTCCAAGTGTTCCTGAAAATGCTGTTTTACAATTCTCGTTTATAGGAATGAAAGGTGCTGAAGCATTGGTTGGAGATAAAACAAACGTCGATATAACTCTCGAAGAAGAAACATACAATATCGACGAAGTTGTTGCTGTTGGATATGGAGTTGTTAAGAAAAAAGACATCACCGGAGCTGTATCGACCCTGAAAGCGGAGGACTTTAATGTTGGTTTAAATGCCTCGCCAACCGATATGATTCAGGGCCGCGTTGCCGGTGTGAACATGGTAACCAATGGTGGTGAACCTGGCGCTGGTGTTTCAGTTCGTATTCGCGGAGCCAACTCTATCCGTTCAGGACAAGATCCATTGTACGTGGTTGATGGTGTGCCACTCGACATTACCGATGTGCAGCCTGCCGGAGCTTCAACAACCGGTGTAGGTTCGTCGGCCAACAAAAACCCGCTTAACTTCATTAATCCTGAAGACATTGAATCGATCGACATCTTAAAAGATGCTTCGGCAACCGCCATCTACGGATCGCGTGGCGCCAACGGGGTAGTTATTGTTACCACCAAAAAAGGTAAAGAAGGAAAAGCAACAGTATCGTATTCAGGATACACAGGTTTTTCTAATCTGCCTTCAAAATATGATGTTCTGACAGCATCTGAATACAACGCTGCCCGCACAACATTGGGTTTGCCATCAGCAGATAAAGGCTACAACACCGACTGGCAAGATCAGATTTTCCGCACAGCGACCACAGTTAGCCACAGCGTTTCGCTGGGCGGCGGAAGCAAAAACTCGTCGTACCGTGCTTCGTTAAGCTACCTCGATCAGGAAGGTATCATCAAAAAAACAGGCATGGAAAAATATTCAGGCCGTTTGAACATGATGACCAAAGCCCTGAACGACAAACTTACGCTTGAAGTAGGTTTAACCGCAGCCCGCACCAACGACCAGCGCGCTCCTCTGGGCGAATCGGGCGGTGTTGAAGGCGACTTGTTGTTATCAGCACTCAAATTGAATCCTACTTATCCGGTTTACAACGAAAACGGAACCTTCTTCCAGATGTCGGATCAGGTGCGTAACCCGCTTGCCATGATTGAACTCACCGATGACAATACTGAAACCAACCGTGTTTTGGCCAATGTTTCAGCAGGTTTAAATCTGTATAGAGGATTGAATTACAAATTAAATGTTTCGACCGACCAAACCCGTGCCACCCGTAAAGTGACCCAGGATGCGCAATTGTCGTATATGACCGACAAAGGTACCGCCACCATTAACAACGTAGAATTGGGAAGCAGCATGATCGAAAACTTGTTGACTTACGATTTCGACCTGAATAAAGACCACAAATTCAATTTCCTTGCCGGTCAATCGTATCAGAAATTCCGGATTTACACCTACAACATGTCAGCTACCGGATTTGCTTCAAGCGATATCGACAACCTGAACGACCTCTCTTTGGGTAAATATACCGCTGCGACGATTGGTTCTGACATCACTGTTAACGAGTTGCAATCGTTCTTTGGCCGTGTCAATTATAACCTGAAAGAGAAATATTTGCTCACCGCAAACTTCCGTGCCGATGGTTCAACCAAATTCGGTAAAAACAATAAATACGGATATTTCCCTTCAACAGCGCTTGCCTGGAGAATGAACGAAGAAGAATTCATCAAACAGATGAATGTTTTCAGCAACCTGAAAATGCGTTTAGGCTGGGGTATCACCGGTAATCAGGAAATTACCTCAAAAATTTCGCAGGCTACGTTAGGTTCGGTTACCGGAGCAGTTTTAAACGGTGGGAACACACTTATACCAGGTTATACCTTAACCCGTACTCCAGACCCAGACCTGAAATGGGAAAAAACAACGCAGTATAACTGGGGTCTCGATTTCGGTTTCTTTAAAGGCCGTTTGAGCGGAACACTTGATTTGTTCTACAAAAACACCACCGATGTGCAGATGAACGTGGCTACAAAAATGCCTTCGCCAACCGCAACATTCTGGACCAACATGGACCTGAACATCATCAACAAAGGGTTGGAAGTTTCGCTGAATGGCGTAATCATCGACAAAAAAGATCTGAACTGGTCGGCAAACCTCAATTTCTCGACCATCAGCAATGTGGTTAAAAACATGGATGTTTCGAAAATCCCAACCGGTTACCCAAGTGGTCCTGGTATCACCGGAACTCCATCGCAATACATCATCAACAACGAACCACTCGGTACTTTCTGGGGTAAAACATTCCTTGGATTTGACGAAAGCGGGAAAAGCATTTTCGCCAAAGACGCCGACGGTAAAGAAACTGAAGGTGTAATCGGCAATGCACTGCCCGACTTCACCTACAACTTCAGTACAACACTGGCTTACAAACGTTTCGATTTAACCTTGAATTTCAACGGAGTTTACGGAAACGATGTGTACAACAACCTGGCCAACATCATGGATCAGATGAGTTTGTTCGGAAGTGGTTGGAACGTGACTCCTTCTGCATTGAAATCGGGCGAATCAACCAGCAATGTGTTGAACTATTCAAGCCGTTTCATCGAAGACGGATCATACCTTCGTTTGTCGAATGCAACCCTGGGCTATAACTTCAAATTGTCCAACCAAAAATACATCAGCAAATTACGCGCTTACGTATCGGGTAACAACCTGTTTGTGATCACCGACTATTCGGGTTACGATCCTGAAGTAAACACTACCCGCGTTTCGAACGGTGTTCCTGCACTTGGAATTGGCTGGACCACATACCCTAAAGCACGTACCATCACGTTTGGTGTGAATGTAGAATTTTAACCTATTAACGTAAATTCATCATGAAAAAGATATATTATATGCTATTGGCGATCCTGGTTTTAGGGTCAGTGGCGTGCTCCGATCTTACTGAAGAAGTACTCGACGAGCAAAACGGATCGGCGATTGTGGAAGATCCAACCAATGTTGAAATGCTTGTGACACCGGCATACGCTTTCCTTCGCGACTTGCAGAGCCGCGGCGCAGGATGGCTGAGCCAGGAAACCTGTACCGACGAGGTGGTTTTCCCAACCCGTGGAGCCAACTGGAACAGTGCCGATTACCGTACTATTTTCACACACGACTACACGGCTGCAAACAGCTACATCAAAAATACCTGGAACAGCTACCTGATTGGTTTCGCTCGTTGTAACGTGGCTTTGTATTACATGGAAAAACTTCCGGTATCCGATAAAGTAACCAGCTATAAAGCTGAAGTACGTTTCATCCGCACATTGGCCATGTACCACCTAAACGATTGTTTCGGTCAGATGCCTTACCGCGAGTATGCAGACTACGATTACGCTGCCAATCCGCAATATTACACCCGTGCTGACATTGTGGCCAAAATGATTTCGGAACTAAATGAAATCATCCCGGTATTGGGAGCCAAAGGCGATGTTCCTTACGGACGCATCACCAAAGCTGCCGCTCAAATGTTGCTGGCTAAAATTTATCTGAACTACCAGGTTTATACTGGAACTGCTCCTGCTTTTACTGATGGTACCGGCAAGTGGGCTGAAACCATCGAACAGTGCGATGCCATTATCAATTCAGGAAAATACACGTTGGCCGACGATTACTGGAAGTTATTCCTTGCAGATAATGCAGCTTATA